>Ga0209697_10000255_pt1 | contig 86724 bp, 77 predicted proteins | sample AliMusrvi5mmetaG_FD_184115 | JGI IMG/M metagenome (GOLD analysis project Ga0209697, IMG submission 184115) | Freshwater lake bacterial and archeal communities from Alinen Mustajarvi, Finland, to study Microbial Dark Matter (Phase II) - Alinen... | ecosystem: Environmental > Aquatic > Freshwater...
TGAGCAGATCAGCAATCAGATGGGAAAATAAAAAGGAGGGGAATGCAGGATTTCAGAAAAAAAGAGATGGCGCAGGTGGCTCAGTTTTCGTTAGCAGAGGTGGTTCAATTTTGATTAGCGTTGAAGGGGCTCTCCATGACGTTCGTTATGCATTGAAATATCAAGGAAATCAGATTGCGAAATTGCACATTTGGGGGGAGTGGTTATCAATTTAACAGAGACACTGGAATTCGACAAAAGATTCAGATGCAAATACAGTGTTGATGAGAGTTTTGGTTGAACACCGAGTGTCTCAATAAGCTGTAACGGTGGTTCTGGGCAAAGTCAGAAATATTTTGAAATCGAGATCGTGAATCGCGTGATAGGTAAATATAAACTGACACGATTTTACTGTTTTTTATCGGCCTTTTTTCTGGTTTCGGGATTCCTCGCGAGCGCGCAGGGCAAGACCCTGGCCCTGGCTCCCAAAATTCCGACAGGCGAATGTATCACGGTGAACGGGCGTCCCATCTACCTGGAGCAGTTCGGCAAGGGGCGGCCGCTGGTGCTTCTTCATGGAGGGCTCGCCACCATTCAATCTTCCTTTAACAGGCAGATTATCGCCTTTTCGAAACATCACCATGTCATCGCCATAGAACAGACGGGCCACGGCCACACACCTGACACTGACAGCCCCTTTTCCTATCGGCAGATGGCCGACGACACGGTCGGCGTGCTCCATGTGCTGAAGGTCCGGGATGCCGATATCGTCGGCTGGAGCGACGGCGGTATTCTGGCACTGTTGATCGCTCTTCACCACCCGACACTTGTGCACCGCCTGGTCGTTTCCGGCGCCAACACGGAACTCGTGGGCATGGATCTGGAGGAGAGTAAAAAAATTCAGGAGTCATCGGCCAAAGAGCTGGCGCAGGATACGTCACCGGTCGAAAAGGAAGCCTATGGAAGGATCTCTCCAGACGGTCCCGAGCACTGGCCGGTTGTCGTTAAAAAGGCGTGGAATTTGTGGCTCACGCCAGTGGTTATCGATAAGGCTGACTTGTCCCGGATCCAGTCGCCGGTCCTGGTCGTCTGCGGAGACAACGACGTGATCCCGTTGAATCATACCCTGGAGATTTTCAGATCCTTGCCGAAATCCCAGCTCCTTGTCCTGCCGGGTACCGGACACGACACTTTCAACGAGGCTGCTGCTACCCTCAACCCGATAATCCTCGCTTTTCTCGACTCGCCCTGAATTTGCGCAGAACGTAGCAGTTACAGATACCCCTTTCCCGGTTCCTTCTCAAGCATTCTTCTGTTTGTTGAAATCGTCGTCTTTTAAACGAAATATTGCGGTTCGAAGTGTGTGATTACGTTGCTCGAACAATGAGCTTTTCATATCCATAACTGCGTTACTGACTGCAAAGGAGTGCATATAGAGATCTTTGGATGTGGTCTGTAACTGCTCCATTTCTCTACATACATACATACATACATACCTAATCCAAGAAACGAAGAAAGCGTCAGAATGTATCCAACAAAAATCACGGTCGATATGTTCAACTTATTTGAATTGCGCATTTACTAGCCAATAATCCAGGCATTTCTGGAAGTTTCGGAATCCGAATTTTCTTCCTCACTTCTTCGCGGGAAACAAGCAGCCACAGTAGTTGCTATGTGTTTCTCCTTTCCACGCCCAGTCAGTCGAGAGTTATTGACCTGGGTATAGTTTGTTGCTTGGCTTTTCGATCAAATTCTTTTATCTCCTGCTCATCTTCCGCAACGAGGTAATCCGCCAGAAGCCTATCTATGGCTCCTTGTAATTGTTGAGAATTTTGGCTATTTTCCAACCTCCCGAGAATTTTAACGATACTCTCAATTCGATTTTTTATTGATACTATGGAAAGCGCAGAATGAGGAGCGGCTTTTGGAAAAAAACAAAATGCCGCCCCTACGGTCAAGACTAATGCTATCATCAATCCAACGATTAATCTTCTCATAGGTACCTTAGGGCGAGAGGTCGCGGTATCGCACAAGCGTTTACCTTTTTCCAGTCCCCTGGAAAATTGCCGCTGAATCTGGGTCTTGCCGGTACAGCCTCACCGAGTCCCTGCCGTTTTTTTTAACGGCGAAAAGAGCGTGGTCCGCTGCCCCGAGAAGTCCACGCATGTCTTTGGCGTCATCGGGGAAGGTGGCGATTCCGAAGCTGGCTTGCAGACGGACCTCGGCTCCCTGATCACGAAGGTAGGCACTTTGCTTTATCCGGTGCTGGATATCTAAAGCCTTTTGGACTGCCTGAGTATCCCTGAAGCCGGGCAAGACCGCCACGAACTCGTCGCCGGCGTAGGCCACCGCGTATGCCGGAGTTTCTAAAGCACCCCTGATGGTCGCGGCCAATTCTCGGATGACCTGACTGCCGTTTAAATGTCCGTGGATATCAACTACCTCCTTGAAGTGGTCGATATCAATGAAGATAACAGACACGGGCAAGTTGTCTGAAGTGGCCGATGCAATCAGCACTTCGAGGGAAGCATAGAGGTAGCGGCGGTTGTAGAGTCCGGTCAGGCCATCGTGCATGGCCTGTTCTCGGAATTTTTTTTCATTAGCCCGAAGCGCCTCCTCGGCCTGCTTGCGCTGGCTGATGTCGATCATAGCCACGATAACTCGGGAAAAGGTGTCTTCAGGGTCTGAAAGAACCAGCGTTTTTACCAAAACAATTTTCTTGTTGCCTTTCAGCGTGGTGAAGCCCCGTTCATTTTCATTGGTCAAGCCGCCTTCGGCCAATATAACAAGGATTTCCAGGGCCAGAGTCTCGGAGTTTTCGAAACGGGCCACTCCTAACCCGTTTCTCATACCCACCACGTCAGAAACTTCCATCAAATTCAAAAACGCGGCATTGCAGTTCAAGGTCTTGATCATGGCCATGCAGCGATTCGCTTCACTGGGATTTGTTTCGACATATTTTCTAAAATCGGTAACTCCGGAGGCGCGCAACTTCTCGATGTAGACCTTAAGTTCTGAGGCATCTCTTTCCATCATGGGGATGGGAGCCGATGTGAACAGCATGCGAAATCGTTTCTCGCTTTCGCGAATCGTCTGCTGCGCATGGTTAAGCTCCGTGATATCTTCGCCGAAGACCATTGAGCCCATTACAGCTCCCTGAGCATCGCATACAGGGCTGAGGCTAAATCGTAGGTGCTCCCATCCCGTGTTAAAACCTGCATGTGCCTGCTCGAAAACGATGGATTCTTTGTTTTCCAAACAACGACGGACCATGTCGCCTATGCTGGATTCCAGAACTTCCATGGGCGTTAAACAGCCGTCCGACTCACATGGCGGAAGAGAAAGCATCTGCCTCATTTTCCGATTGATCGCCGTAACTAGTCCCTGGCCGTCGACGGTACAAATTCCCATAGGAGCCGCTTCCCGCCACAGTAGGCCTCTGTCCTCCACTGCCTGCATAGCCGCCTCGGCACGCCGACAGCGCTCCTCAAGGTCGTCGATCCGGGATGCCCGGCTTCTCAACTCATCGAGTTCGGCTAAAAGCTGCGCCCGTGAGGTGCCCACCTCATGTGTTCTTGAAGCATCTTCCATGCTGATCTCCATTGTTGTAAAAGCGCCCCCACGTTATTTAAATATTATCGTGATAGTAATGAGTTAAATCATTGCTGAGAACTAATAAAAACCCGGTAAATGTGTTGTCGCAGCCCAGATATCTTCATCTTTTGGTTCACAAATCATTGCAAACATAGTCCAACCCAAAGGAGGATCGAGAATTGCCACACCCATTTTTATTTCGGATTTATTTTCACAAACCCATTTTGGTTCGACCTGCATTTTGAAATTTCTGCCCTTTGAGTAAACGATTATTGACAATTTCTTCCCCTGGCTTTTGAGCCTTTGTGGAATACAACTCAATAGCATACCGAGACGGGAAATGTTGCTAACTGTTCCCGAGAAGGAATCAGATCCATCCGAGAGATTGGCAACTAGATTTTGTACTTCAATTCTTTGGTGGCGTCGCTTGCTCATTTTCACCTCATTTTGTTCAGATTTAATACGCTTCCTTTACTCAGAATATCTTAATGCTATCTAGATGTGGCAAGGTGAAGGATAGAATCTATTTGTGCTGTTGATGTAGACAACTAAATCAAAAAGAAGGTTCAGAGAATCTCGAAGACGACCTGGAATTATCTTGGATGCTCCGTTTCAACTTGAACAGAGACACTTTGTACTTGATGCGTTGAAACCGAATTGAGAAAGTGTCAAATAAATGAATCACACCTGACAGTCTGTAATATACACGCCCATCATTACAGTGACCTTGCAGAAACATTACAAAGTAGTAATGTAAACCAACATTTGTAAAGTTCAGGATGATATCCTTGTAAAAGTTGATCCAGATTAGTGAGATCGGTCGTCAATAGTGGACGCCAAACCTTGTTTCCTTTTGCTCTGAAGGGAACTTCAAAATAGAAAAAGAGCGAAAATTCGCTGCGCGAACTGCGTCAGAAAGTGACTTTCGCCGTTCTCGCCAATAGATTGCCTGTTGGCGTCATGACGCAGGAACAATAGAAATTGAAGTGTATTATTAATCAATTCGGTTAGGATACGGAGTTCCGCGCACAACTTGGGGAGTTTAGCCTGCATTTGGTTGAGAAGGTAATTATTCCGACCTCGGCACAACTGGGTGACTTAAAGAAAAAGGGGGAAGATTTAGTTAAAGAAATCAACATCTCTCTATTGAATCTTGACTGACATCAAAGTAAAGGGTTTCCCTGTTCGGCGACACCGTCGACCGGCTTTAATATCACCTTAAGCTCGACCTCCATGGGCAGCTGCTTCTGGGCCCGCATGATCCGTTCGGTCTGCTCCCAGCCCTTTTCATCGATCGTGCCGATGGCATGAGCAGTATTTGGCTGAATGAGTTCGCGAGTGATCTTCAGCTGCTCTTCCAGGATCGGGCGCGGCGTATCCGGATCGTATTTTTGCAGGGTTTTGATGGCTTCCTCTTGATTTTTCGGATCAAGCGACTGCTGCCACCCGGCAAAGAGGGCCGCGAGGAACCGCTTCACCAGGTAGGGTTTTTCCGTCAAGGTACGCGATTCGGTGACGACGCAGTTGGCCACGAATTTCACCCCGAATTCCGCCGGATTGAAAAAGGCGGTCTTTTCTCCCGCCTTGCCCAGTTGTGCCTCGATAATCGGTCCCTGGGCATTCCGATAGACCGGCCAGAGCTGAACCTTACGCCGGTAAAACGGTGTATAGTCATAGCGGACACTAAAGAGCGACACGTCAGAGCTACCGAGACCGGCTTCGGCCAGCATCGTGTTCATGATGGTTTCATCGTTGCCGCCGAATGTTACACCGATGACTTTCCCTTGCAGATCGGCAAGATTTTTGATCTGCATCTCCTCCGGGCGATACATCCATTGCAGCGGGTTGACTTGGAACACCTGGGCGATCACCACCACCGGCGACCCCTTGGCGCTCGCTCGAAGTACTTGGTCGGCTGAGGCCTCGCCAAAATCGGCGTAGCCGAGTTCCAACTCCCTGATTGCATCCCGCTCCGGCCCGCCGGCTTTGACCTCCACATCAAGCCCGGCTTTTTCAAACAGCTGGTGGGTTTCGGCATACAAAGCGCCGACCACACTGACATTGCGGAGCCACTTCAGGCGGTAAACGATTTTTTCGCCCGCCTGGGCGCTGGTCGTGACGAGCATCGCCATTACCAACAGGACACAGGCAGGCAGAATGAGAGTTTTGGTTTTGTTGTGCATCATTGCTCCTTCTTCGGCATGATAGGTCCGGTCGCCTCCAGAGTTGAATTACCTTCCTGTCCAGGCCCGTTTTATGGCTGCCCCCAGCGATTCCAAAAGCGCCTGGTAGATGGCAATGGTAATGCCGATCAGAAAAAGGGCGATGAGAATCTTGCCGAGATCGCTTTGATAGAGGGCGATCCGGATACTGTAGCCGATTCCGGCATTGGCGGCGATGAATTCCCCGACAATGGTCCCGGCCATAGCCAGGGTAGCACTGCCGGCGATGACGGTGGTCAGTTGCGTCAGGTTCTCAAAGGTCCGGATCTTGACCTCCAGTTGCCAGCGCATGCGACCGGTGACCCGATAGAAGTGTTCGATATCGTCAACCGGCTTGGACATGATTCCTAAAACGGAGAGCAGCACCGGAAAATAGCAGATCATGGCCGCGATCAACAATCGCGTCATAAAACCGTCGCCGAGCAGGATGAAGAGGATCGGCGCCAGTGCGACGATGGGATAGGCCTGAAAATTGTAGGCAGCGACCTTGATGAAGGAGCCAAGCCAGGTGGACTGACGACCGGTGATGCCGATAACAAACGCCATGAAGACCGACAGGATCTGGCCGATCACGGCCACAGTCATGGTGTTTAAGGTAGCGAGGCTGTACCCACGGTATTCGGCGATCAGGGTATGGAGCATGCCGGAGGGAGCCGGAATGACGTAATCGGAGAGCGCGAGACTATATTTCAGTGCCATCAGGCCGCCGAGAAACAGGAAGTAGATGATAAAGAACTGGAAGACGCGTCTAGGCAGCATTCATGATCTCCAGCAGGGTTGCATCGAGAGCCGCGCGCCTTAGGTCTTCTTTTTTCCGAATGTCGCAGCCGTGAGTCATAATAGTCTGTGGCGCCTTGCCCCTGCTGCGGAAAACCAGGATCGAATCGCAGAATTTGGCAACTTCCATGACGTTGTGGGAAATATAGATGAAATAGCGATGGGGGAACATCGCCTTGACGGCGAGAATAATTTTTTCCCGGGTGAGTTCATCGACGTTGGCCAGGCTTTCGTCCATAATCAGCAGATCACAGTCCTGAAGCAGGTAGCGGATCAGGTTCACCCGGTTCTGTTGTCCCATGGAAAGCTGGTCAAACCGGGAATTGATGCAGTCGGACAGGCCGAAGATCTCAACCAGGTGGTTAATGCCTGCCTGCATCGACGATGGGATGACTCGTGTTAAATGACGGCCCACACCGGACCAGCCGGGAAGCTGCTCCTTATTGTGTGAATAGAGGAGCGTGCCCAGCCCGTCGGTTGCGATCCTGCCGGAGGATCTTGCGATTTCGCCGGTGATGATTTTCGCAAGAGAGGTTTTGCCCACCCCCGAAGGGCCGAAAAACGAATGAAATCCCGGTGCCGTGAGTTGAAAAGACACACCTTTAAAGAGCGGGTGTTCTGCTCCGGGATAGGTGAAAGCAACATTGTCGAGAATCAGGGGCATCCTATGACCTCTAAAACGGGTGATGATAATTCATGGCTCCCTGCAGAAGAATAAGCACCTCATTCTTTATCATTTTTAGGATAGAGAATAAACATTTTTTGCCAAAGCTTCCGGATGCATCAATAATTGTTGTGATAGAAAAAAGAGCCTGGCAATATGCAAGCTGAGGAATCGGTGTAAAACCATTTCACCAAACAAGTCAATATGAGCACCTCGACCTTTCATCATCATTGCCGCGCCCTGACGGCGACCAGCCATGACCAAAGCCGAACGTCTGTTTGAACTTACGCTGCTCTTACGTTCGCGTCGCACGGCCATAACAGCCGAGGCGATTGCCGAGCGCATGCAGGTATCGCCGCGCACCGTGTATCGCGACGTACAGTCCCTCATCATGGCGGGCGTGCCGGTGACGGGTGAACCCGGCGTCGGCTATCTTATCCGTCCGGGCAATCACCTGCCGCCGCTGCTCTTCACCCCCGACGAGGTCCAGGCCCTGATCGTCGGCAGCCGTATGGTGCAGGCCTTCACCGACAAGGACCTGGCCCAAGGGGCGAGAAATGCGGAACTGAAGATCCGTTCGGTGCTGACCGAGCCGCTCAAACGGCATGCGGAACAGCAGCCCTACCGCATTCCGATAATCGACAGTGACGACTCCTTACGCGCGGTGCATGGTAGCCTGCGCCGGGCATGCGAGCAACACCGCAAGATTCGGGCTTTCTACCGAGATGAAAAACAGTTACAAAGCGAACGAATCCTGTGGCCGCTGGCAATGATCGGCTGGAGCGGTCGCTGGACCCTGCTGGCCTGGTGCGAGCTGCGCCGGGATTACCGCAATTTTCGCTTCGATCGTTTCGAGTCCCTGGAGGTACTGGAGGAACGGTTCAACCCGACCGAGGAAATCAGCATCGCCCACTACCTGCGGCATATCGTCGGCCTGCGCGACAGCGGGTAGCCTATTTGGGGCAAACTCCCCCGGCGGAGAACACTCCTGACAGGATCTGACAAGGCTCATGGGTATTGTGAAGGTAAGAGCACAGGGCTCACCACCATAACCCATAAGGAGGAAAAACATGAAAACCAATACGATTCCGGCAGGCTACCACACCGTCACCCCCTATCTGACCGTCACGGGCGCGGCGGATTTAATCGAGTTTCTCAAGCAGGCCTTCGCGGCCAGTGAAAAGGAGCGCTTCACCCAGCCGGATGGTACCATTGGCCATGCCGAGGTAATTGTTGGCGATTCGGTCATCATGCTGGGTGAACCCAAGGGAGAGTGCAAACCCATGGGCGGTGCCTTCTATCTCTACGTGGAAGAGGTGGATAGGGTGTACCAGCGCGCCCTCACCGCCGGGGCCAGTTCGGCAATGGCGCCTGCCAACCAGTTCTGGGGCGACCGCACGGCCACGGTGCACGACCGCTTTGGCAACATCTGGCATTTGGCTACACGCGTCGAGGAAGTTTCGGGCGAGGAGCTTCAGCAGCGCATAGCGGCAATGGCCGGGTAATTTTTGGCACTGGAGGGCTGCGTTACCCCGCGGCCCTCCGAATACACAACAGGAGAATACCCATGATACGTCCCGAGGACCGGCAGTATTTCACTGCCGAGACGTTTGCCTTTCTGACGGCACTAGCCGAAAACAATAGGCGTGAGTGGTTCGAGGCGCATCGCCAGGACTATGAAGAGTTCGTCCGCATGCCGGCGCTGCAGCTGATTAGCGACATGGGGGGCGAGTTGCCGGCTATCTCACGGCATTTTACGGCGCAGCCGCGGAAGGCGGGCGGTTCCCTGATGCGCGTCCACCGCGACACCCGCTTCAGCCGGGAAAAAACGCCATACAAGACCAACATCGGCATCCAGTTTCGCCACGAACGGGGCAAGGACATCCATGCCCCGGGTTTCTACCTGCATATCGCACCGGACGAGTGTTTTCTCGGGATCGGTCTGTGGCATCCGGACGCCCAAGCCCTGGGCAGGATCCGCGAGGCTCTTGCAGAACGAAGCACCGTCTGGCTTGCGGCCCGCGACGACAAAGCCTTTCGGCGGCATTTCACTCTCGATGGCGACTCTCTCATCAACCCGCCGCGCGGTTTTGCCAAGGACCATCCCCTGATTGAGGATTTACGCCGCAAGGACTTTATCGGGCTGGCACCGTTGACCTCGACACAGGCAACCGGGGCGGCACTGCTGCCGCTGATGGTGGAGCGCTTCCGCCAGGCGGCGCCGTACATGCGTTTTCTCTGCCGGGCGCTCGATCTGCCGTTCTAATCGAAATCTAAAAGGATGTATGAGCAATGCAAAATCTTTTCACCTACGGATCACTGATGTGCAGTGATATCATGTTTCAGGTAGCCGGCTGCCGTGCCGACTGCATTCCTGCGACCCTCAAGGATTTTAAGCGCTCGTGTATTCGCGGCGAAGAATATCCGGGCATCGCTGCCCATCCGGGAGCCGAGGTCGAAGGCGTCCTCTATCTCGATCTGCCGCCAGGGGCAATGGTGCGACTCGACAGTTTTGAAGGCGAGCAGTACGTTCGGCAGGAGGTACAGGTGCTGACGCAGCAATCGGGTTTCCGCCTGGCCATGGCCTACGTAATAAAACCCGAATATAGAGAGCTTTTGACCGACGAAACATGGAGTTACGAGCACTTTCTTGCCGTCGGCAAATTCGAGTTTCTTAAGGTCTACCAGGGATTTCGAAAAATCTGACGTCGGATGGCATTTCCCTCTTCTTTCTTGAAAATATTTTCCCCGATTCCCTTCCAATTTGAGCGAAAATAGTTGTAAACTTCCGAAAACTGAAGATTGCTCAGGGCAAATTTCAGGAACATCTCGGCGTAGAAACCGCTGAGGAGAGGGAAGGACGAAGGCTGGTATCAGCCAAGGAAATACTTGGAGGAGTAAGGGAATGAAAAACATGAAACTGGCGATGAAGATCGGTATGGGATTCGGCATCCTCCTCCTCCTCACCATGTGCGTCTCCCTGTTCTCTTGGCGAGGATTGACCACGCTCGATCAAGGTGTATCCGATTTCCGTGGTATCGCCCAGCAAACCAACCTTATCGGTCGTATCCAGGCCAATATGTTGATGGCGCAGGTCAGCGTGAAGAATTTTCTCATCAGCGGCATGGAAAACGACAGCAAACGCTACAAAGACTTTATCGAAAAGAGCAAAGGTTTCATGGCAACTGCCGGCCAGTCGGTGAAAAATCCTGATTTGGCACAGAAGCTGACTCTTGTTAATGAGAAAATCGTAACTTACGATGCGACATTTACCAAAATTGTCGTCATTAAAGTCGAGTTGGAGAAACTGGTGACGGATCTCGACAAACTCGGGGGTGCGATGGAACAGGCCCTTACCGATCTTATGGATAAGGCTGCCAAAACCGGGGCGACGAACACCGGTTACCTCGCCGGATTGACCATACGTCGCCTGCTCCTCGGCAGGTTGCATGTCAGCAGTTTTCTCGACACCGGCAGCACCGCGAATGCCGAGCTGGTGGTTACCGATCTGACCGAGTTGGAACCGGCCCTGAAGGAACTGAAAGGTGCCCTGTTGCGAGTGGAGTGGCAGGCAATGGTCGACGATATGAACAAAAATCTGACAGAATACCGGGGGAAATTTACCCTCCTGGTCGCCAAAACCAATGAGCGCAACGCCCTTGTCGCCAATTCTCTCGATAAACTCGGTCCGGAGATTATTGAGACGACCGATAACATCAATTTGAGCTATCTCGGAACCCAGGACGAACTCAGCCCCAAGCTGGCCGCCGCCAGCCGCTCCGCCCTCATAACCATGCTGGTTGTCTCGGCAATCGCCATTGTCTTTGGTGTCACCATCGGCATCTTCCTTACCAGGGCCATTACCGGTCCAGTCCGCAAAACGGCGGCCTTTGCCGAAACCATGGCGGGTGGCGACTTCACCAAGAATCTCGATATCAAGCAGGCCGACGAGATCGGGCTCATGGCCGCCGCCCTCAACACCATGGTCAGCCAGCTAGGCGCCATGGTCAAGGAGATTATTGCCGGAGTCAATACCTTGACAGGTTCCTCGTCCGAATTGACCTCCATTTCTGCGCAACTGAACGCCGCTGCGCGGGAAACCTCCTCCAAATCGACAACGGTTGCCGGTGCCGCCGAGGAGATGAATTCCAACATCCAATCGGTGTCCGCAGCCATGGAAGAAAGTGCCAGCAATGTCGGTATCGTTGCCACCTCAACCGAAGAGATGACCGCTACCGTCAATGAAATCGCCCAAAATACCGAAAAGGCCAGGTCAATTACCGCCTCGGCGGTCAATCAGTCGCAATTGGCATCGGCGAAAATGGCATCTCTTGGTGAGTCCGCCAATAAAATCGGTAAAGTAACCGAGACCATCACCGAGATCAGCGAGCAAACCAATCTCCTCGCCCTCAACGCCACCATTGAAGCGGCAAGGGCCGGTGAGGCGGGCAAAGGCTTTGCCGTTGTCGCCAATGAAATCAAGGAACTGGCTAAACAGACCGCCATAGCCACGGTGGATATCAAAAATCAGATCAACGAGATGCAAACCACCACCACCTCGACCATTACCGATATTGAGAAGATTTCGAAGATAATCGAAGAGATCAACGAGATGATCAACACCATCGCCACGGCCGTGGAGGAACAATCGGCGGCCACGAGGGAAATTGCCAATAACATTACCCAGGCCTCGCAGGGGATCGCCGAAGTCAATGAAAACGTGGCACAAAGCACCCTTGTCATAACCGATATCACGAGAGAGATAGCCGATATCAATGTCCAGTCGACACAGGTTGAGAACAACAGCAACCAGGTTCAGAACAGTGCTACGGCTCTCTCGGAACTCTCGGTCCAGTTGAAATCCCTGGTCAACCGGTTCAAAGTGGGCTGATGAGGAGCCTTACAGCTGCCGCTTGTCGATAACCCGCTCCGCCTTGCCGTTAAAACGCTCAAGAGACCGTTCTTCGACCAGCTTGATCTCCACCCCGACGCCCAACTCCGAGGCCAGGCGCTTCTTGATGGTTTCCACCAGGGCCTTCTGCTTTTTCATCTCATCAAAGAAGATCGATTCGACCACCTCGACCATAACCGTCAGCTTGTCCTCGTTATTCTCCCTTTCGACGATCAGGCGATAGTGGGGCTCGGTGCCTTCGATGTCAAAAAGAACCGACTCGATCTGGGTGGGGAAGACATTCACTCCTTTGATGATCAGCATATCGTCGGAACGGCCGAGCATCCGGCTCATGCGCACAAAGGTCCGACCGCAGGGGCAGGGCTCGGGCAAGAGGCGGGTGAGATCCCGCGTTCGGTAGCGAATGACCGGAAAGGCCTCCTTGGTAAGGGTGGTGAGCACCAGCTCGCCCACTTCGCCCGGCGCTACCGGCGTAAGCGTCTCGGGATTCAGGACCTCGACCAGGAAATGATCTTCGTTGATATGCAGACCATTGCACTCCTGGCACTCGCCGGCGACCCCCGGACCCATCACCTCGGACAGGCCGTAGTTGTCGGTTGCGCGAATCCCCAGGCGCTCGTTGATTTCCTGGCGCATCGCCTCGGACCAGGGCTCGGCGCCGAAGAGACCGTAGCGCAGCGACAAGCCGTTGGGATTGATCCCCATGTCCATCATCACGTCGGCCATTTTCAGGGCATAGGAGGGGGTACAGACCAGGGCGGTGGTCTTAAAATCCTGCATGATCTGGATCTGCCTTTTGGTGTTCCCCGAGGAAATCGGGATAACCGAAGCGCCGAGTCGTTCCGCGCCGTAATGCAGGCCGAAGCCGCCGGTAAAAAGGCCGTAGCCGAAGGCGATCTGGATAACATCGTCGGCGGTCACCCCGGCGCCGCAGAGAATCCTCGCCACCAGATCCGACCAGGTAACGATATCGTTACGGGTATAGCCGACAACCGTTGAACTTCCTGTCGTCCCGGAAGAGGCATGAACCCGGACGACATCGCGTAGCGGCACGGCAAAAAGGCCGTAGGGGTAATTATTACGGAGATCCTGTTTGCAGGTGAACGGATAATCGCGCAGCTCTTCGAGACTGGTTATTTTCTCGGGATGGAGCTTTAATTCATTGAATTTATTCCGATAAAACGGAACATTGTTGCCGACCCGGTGCAGGGTGTGACGAAGCCGCTCAAGTTGCAGTTTTGTAAGCTCCGGCCGTGGCAGACATTCCTGATCTTTTTGCCAGTACATTGCGATCCAATCGTTAACGGTTAAGGTTAGGGCCTGTTTCCCGTAGGATTACAGGCTGCAGATCTGTTCGCGGCTGAGAATGGTGAAGCCTTCCTTGAGCAGGGTGGCCATCGCCTCCTCCATCTTCTCGAAACGGAAGATCAGTACGGCATTTTCCCCGGTTTTGTTGACAAAGGCGTACATATACTCGACATTGATGCCGGCATCCTTGATGCATTTCAGCACCCGCGCCAGGCCCCCGGTCTTGTCCTCGACCTCGACCGCCAGAACCTGGGTCTTGCCGACGGTGAAGCCGTTTTCGCGGAGCACCGCTTTGGCCTGTTCAACCTTGTCGACAATCAGTCGCAGGATGCCGAAATCGGCGGTGTCGGCCACCGACAGGGCGCGAATGTTAATGGCGTTTTCCGCCAGGATGGCGGTGATCTCCGCCAGTCGTCCCGATTTGTTCTCTAAGAATACGGCAATTTGTTCTACCAGCATGATACCCTCTCTGTCTCAGATTTTACGCTTGTCGATAACCCGCTGCGCCTTGCCTTCACTGCGCTGTATGGTCTTCGGTTCCACTAGTTTCACCTTGCAGGTGACCCCGAGCAGATCCTTAATCTCTTTCTGAATATATTTAGTCAGATTTTCCAGCACGCGGATCTCATCGGAGAATAGCCCTTCGCTGACTTCCACCTGCACCTGCATGGTATCGAGATTGCCTTCCCGTTCGACGATAATCACGTAGTGCGGTTCGACGCCTTCTATGCCTACCAGGACATGCTCCACCTGCGACGGGAAGACGTTGACCCCGCGAATGATGAGCATATCGTCGGTCCGCCCGGTGACCTTTTCCATACGCACCATGGTCCGGCCGCAGCCGCAGGGCTCGTAGTAAAGCCGGGAGATATCCTTGGTGCGGTAGCGGATGATCGGAAAGGCCTCCTTGGTAAGCGTCGTGAACACCAGCTCGCCTTTTTCACCCGGCGGCAGCACCTCGCCGGTCTCCGGATCGATGATCTCCGGCAGGAAATGGTCCTCACAGATATGCATGCCGCGATCGGTCACCAGGCATTCCTGGGCAACGCCCGGCCCCATCACCTCGGATAGGCCATAGATATCGGTGGCTTTCAGATTCAGCTTGCGCTCCACCTCCTCGCGCATGCTTTCGCTCCATGGCTCGGCGCCGAAGATCCCCACCCGCAGCGACAGGGATTTGGGATCGATCTTCATGGCATCCATGGCGTCGGCAAGATTTAAGGCATAGGACGGGGTGGAAAGGAGCACGGTCGAGCCGAAGTCGCGCATGATGGTGATCTGCCGCTTGGAATTGCCGCCGGATGCCGGAATGGCGGTGGCCCCCAGCTTCTCGATGCCGTAGTGGGCGCCGAGGCCACCGGTAAAGAGGCCGTAACCGTAGGCGTTATGGATCATATCGCCCTTGGTGGCACCGGCGCAGCACAGGGCGCGGGCCATGACATTTGCCCAGGTCTCGATGTCTTTTGCGGTATAACCGACGACGGTCGGTTTGCCGGTGGTCCCGGAAGAGGCGTGCACCCGCACCACCTCTTCAAGGGGGACGGTGAAGAGGCCGAAGGGGTAGTTGTCGCGCAGATCGTCCTTGACCGTAAAGGGCAGCTTGGCCAGATCGGCAAGACCCTTGATATCCTCAGGTCTGATCCCGGCTTCCTCCATCTTTTTCCGATAGGGCGCAACCGTTTTATAGACCCGCGCTACCAGATGCTGCAAACGGCGCAGCTGGATCGATTCCAGACCGACCCTCGGCAGGGTCTCTATTTCTTCATCCCAATAATGTACCGACATTTCTTCCCCCTCCACTTATTGGCTGACCTTTCGTCCCGCGAGAAAGGCCTGCAAATTGACCTCCCGGAAGCGCTCCGGCACCCGGGTACGGATAATCTCCGCAAAAACCGCCGGGTCAACCGGCAAAAATGTCGACAAGGCGCCCACCATTACCACATTGGCGGTTTTGATCTCACCGACGGCGCGGGCCAGCTCAAAGGCATCGACCGGCACCACGACGATCTGCCGCTCCCGTAGATGATCAAGGACATTCTCCGGATAGAGCGCCTGGCCGGTTGCCACCGACGGCGGCAGAATCCTCTGGGTGTTGACGATAACCTTGCTGCCCTTATGAAGATAGGGGAGGTAGCGCACCGCCTCCATCATCTCGAAGGCCATCTGGATATCGACACAGCCCGGCTCGATGAGCGGCGAATAGACCTTCTTGCCGTAACGCAGCTGGGCGGTGACCGAGCCGCCGCGCTGGGCCATGCCGTGCACCTCGCTCTTTTTCGCATCGTAGCCCGCCGACAACAGGCTGTAAACCGTAATTTCGCTGGCCAGGAGGATGCCCTGGCCGCCTACTCCGGAAAAGAGGATATTGCCTTTTTCTTTCATTTTTTCCCCTCCGCGCGGGTAATGGCGTTGAATTTACAGAGTGAAACACATTGGCCGCAGTCATTGCAGAGGATTTCATCGATCTTCGAAAGGCCTTTCTGACTGCCCCGGTAGCCGCGGCTCAGAGCCTCGCCCTCGGCAAAGGGATTCCAGCTGAGGGCCGGACAGCCGAGGCGGATGCAGGACATGCAGCCGACGCAATTTTCCTGGTTGGTGAAATAGGAAACCGGTCGGCGCGCTTTCATCTCCGGCAGGAGCACACAGGGCGCCTGAGAGAGAACCACCGAGGGCTCGCGCAGTTCTACCGCCTCCTTCAGCACCTTGCGGGTTTCGACTACGTCGTGGGGATTGACCTTGTACACATGCTTAACCCCGACCGCCCGGCAAAGGGCTTCGAGATCGAGGCTGGTGGCCGCCTCACCCTTGATGTTATAGCCGCTGGCCGGGTTGGGCTGCTGGCCGGTCATGGCGGTGATGCGGTTATCGAGGATGATGAGGGTGGAAGCCGAGTTGTTGTACACCGTGTTGATCAGGCCGGTAATGCCCGAATGGATGAAGGTCGAATCGCCGATCACCGACACCACCTTGTTGTAGCCGTCCTCGCCAAGCGCCTTGGCCATGCCGTGAGCGATGGAAACCGAGGCGCCCATGCAGACGCAGGAATCCATGGCCGACAGCGGCGGCAGAAAGCCCAGGGTGTAGCAGCCGATATCGCCGGAGACAAAGACCTTCATCCGCGAAAGATTATAGAAGATGCCGCGGTGCGGGCAGCCGGCACACATATTCGGCGGCCGGTTGGGCAACTCCACCGGGGCGAAAAGCTCCGGTCCCGAGCCGGGCTCGATCGCCTCGCGGACAATGGCGGTATTCAGCTCGCCCTGGTTGGGGATGCAGTCTTTGCCGTGGCAGACGATGCCCATGGCCTTGATATGGGTTTCGAGAAAGGGATCGAGTTCTTCGACGATGATCAGTTCTTCGACCATGCCGGCAAATTCACGGATCTTTCTCTCCGGCAGCGGCCAGCACATTCCGAGTTTCAGAACAGCCGCCTCGGGAAAGGCCTCCTTGACATAGAGGTAGGAGACGCCGGAGGTGATGAAGCCCCTCTTGCCATCGCCCGGTTCAATGCGGTTAAACGCTGCCGTTTCCGCCAACTCTCGGCATTTCTGCATGCGTTCTTCGACCACGTTGCGGCGCTGCCGCGCCATGGCCGGGAGCATGACCAGCTTACTCGGCATTTTGTTGATACCGCAGGCAGCTTTTGAGGTAGTTTTTTCACCTTCCGTAACCACCCCTTTGACGTGCGACACCCGGGTGGTAATGCGCAGTATGACCGGGGTGTCGAGATCTTCACTCAACTCGAAGGCCAGTTTGATCATCTCCTTGGCCTCGCTGGGCTCGGAGGGCTCAAGCATCGGCACCTTAGCGGCAAAGGCATAGTTGCGGTTATCCTGTTCGTTCTGTGACGAGTGCATCTCCGGATCGTCGGCGCTGACGATCACCAAACCGCCGCAGACACCGGTATAGGAGGCAGTAAAGAGCGGGTCGGCGGCGACATTGACACCGACATGCTTCATGGTGGCAAGGGCTCTGACTCCAGCAAAAGAGGCGCCGATGGCAACTTCCAGCCCGACCTTTTCATTGGGCGCCCATTCGGTATATACCCCCTCGTAACGCGAGAGGTTCTCCATGATTTCCGTCGAAGGGGTGCCGGGATAGCCGGAAGCAATCTTCACTCCGGCCTCATAGGCACCAAGGGCGATGGCCTCATTCCCGGACATCCACAGACCATTTTCTTTCGTGTGTGTCACAATCTCTCCTGATGGGTAAAAAATCTCCAATACGATGAATCAAAAATCCTTGCACCGAGCGAAAAATAACTGAGCAAGCTACCCTGAAAACCAGCATTCCAGCAAGTTTTATTTCAGTTCCTAGAAAACCATACTCCTTGGGCGCCGTCAATACTTTGCCACCGCACATTCCTCTGAGAGGGTTGATATTTTCCGGCAAGAACAGCGCTTTGTTTTGACAACTTCGTCTGCCACTCTATAATGGAGGATAAATCATAATTTTACGGAGGAAACAAGCATGTATATCGACCGAATAATGCATACCGACCTTATCACCATCTCCCCGAAAACCACCCTCGTTGAGGCGCGGGATCTCATTGAGAAAGAGAAGATCGATCATCTCCTGGTGGTCAACGATAAAAAGAAACTGGTGGGGATCGTCTCCGACCGGGATCTCAAGCAGAACTGGGCGTCGCCCGCCACCTCTCTCAGTACCCATGAACTCAACTACCTGCTGCAGAAGGTTCTGGTGTCGATGATCATGATCAAGACCGTGGTCACCATTCCCACCAGCACCACCATCGAGCGGGCGGCACTCGTTATGCAGCAGAACAGGATCAGCGCCCTGCCGGTCATGGAAGGAGACGACTTAGCCGGGATCATTACCAGCACCGATGTCATGGGGGTGCTGCTGCAGGCCATAGGGATCAGTGACGAAAGCGTCCGCCTCAGCATTTTCGTGCGCGACTCCATCGGTAAATTGGCGGAGGTGGCGGATACCCTGAAGGATGAAGGCATCAATATCCAGAGCCTGTTCTGCTGGCCGGACAACAGGTATCCGGGGATTACCGAGATGGTACTGCGGGTTGCGGGTCAGGATGGCGGCAAAGCCATGGCTGCTTTGAATAGCAAGGGTTTTAAGGTGAAGAATCGTTACGAGAAGGATCTCACGCCGTTCCTGCCGAAGTAGGTCGGACGGGAGGCGGGGTCGTTGTATCTGCTGGCGCCGATACAACGACCAAGGCAGTCGATCAGCCCCGCCTGCCGAATACCAGCTTGCCGCCGAGATGCCCGGCAAGAACGGCGGCAGCCAGCATGCCGCCGGCGACACCCAGATAGATAAAGCGCGACGGCGAACCATGGGTCAATACCGCAGGATCGATCAGTCGCCAGAAGACCAGGATATTGGTGGTCGCAAGCACCACCAGACTGCAGAGGATCTTGGTGATGAAAATCAGGGATTTGATGCCCTTATAGCGCTTTTGCCATTCGATAAAGCCAGTGAGGAGAACAACCGGCAACATCAGCAGGACAAAGATTAGGTTATAATAAGCCGCCAGTTCCAGGCCGGCGATATTCACATATGCCGAGATCGCCAGAAAAACCACGGCAGCCGGCAGCAAGCCTTGGGGAAAATGGACGGTAATCGGATGCAGGTGGAGTTTCAGCACCAGATCGGCGAGTATATTAAAAAACGATCTCTTCGCCTTACCCGATTTTTCACTGCCCGCGACTCCGCTGCCGACAGTCATCGCGCCGCCGGCTTCGCCGATTTTCTTGCCATCCGCGTCGATTTCCACAAACTGGTTTTTTGGGGCGGCACAGACCGGGCAGCTTTCCGGCGGTTCGTTGCCGTCATGGATATAGCCGCAAACCAAGCACCGCCACCTTCGCACCGGAGGACTGGCCGCCGTCGTACCACCTTCGGCCGGCCGCGCCCCGATCACTTCCTTGAACATTTTCTTCGGGGCCTCACACACCGGGCAAGTTTCCGGTGGTTCGGCTTCCTTGTGAGTATATCCGCAAACCCCACACTCCCAATTGCTCATAGTCATACCTCAACGTTGCAAATTGTGACCTGAAAAAAGTCCTGATGATCGTCCCGACAAAAACGGCACCTGCTTGTATCTTCTCCTTTTAAGGGAAAACGGCAGGAAGATCAAGAACGGAAAAACGGCTCCTGTCATCTTCTTGCGGCCGGGTGCTCGTCTACGGAGTATCGATGTTTTCCTGAAAAGTTTTGATAAACCGGCGATCTATCCAGTCTTTAATGGAAAACGCCAGTTTTCCGGCGAAGGCAAAGGACCATTTGCCAAGAACCCCGTCCCCATCGCCCAGATTATATATGAGGAGATATTTCCCTCCGGGTACAAATTTTACCAGCGGCCGGTCTTCAAGGCAAGCTAGCAGGTTATGATACAAGACGGGATTCTGGCGTACCGCATAGACCCCGACCTTGTCCAGGGGCTCCGCCGCGAAATGGATACAATCGCCGCCGCCGAAAATATTTTGATAGCGGATCGACTGCAAATATTCATTCACTTGCAGTCCGCCATCCTGGCCGATCGGCAGACCGGAGCGGGCAAAGATCTGCGACGGTTTCACCCCCACCGCGGCAAAGGTAAGATCGGACGGGTATTCCTGACCGTTTTCCAGATAAATACGCTCATTGTCAATTCGCCGAACATGCCCGGCTTCAAGGATCTCTATGCCTTTTAGTAAAAGGATTTTCTTTACTAGGCGGCGAATCCGGGGAGGCCGCCCGGACATGAAACTCCTGCCGCCGAAGAGTTGAATCTGCGGCATCGTCGCACCCTGCCGAAGACATAGCTGATGGATATTGCCGGCGATCTCGACGGCCGACGGGCCGCTGCCGATGACCGCAACCCGTATCTGCCGGGCCTTGGCGAGTTCGAGGATCATTTTTTTGGCAAGCAGCAGCTCTTCAATGGGTTTCGGGGTGAAAACGTTGGGGAAATGGCCGCCCATGTTGTCCCTGGGCACATAGGAACCGGCATTGCAGGACAGCACATCAAAGGGGATCTCTTCTTCCGTGCCCTCAAGATACACCAGGCGTTTATGCGGGTCGATCCGATAGGCCTTGCCGAGGACAAAGCGGCCGCCCTTGGCCTCGACCTGCCGGCGAGTGGCAAAGCGGATTTCCTCCGGCTGGTAGGTCCCACCCAGCATGCCCGGCCCCATACCGCTGTAATAGTGGTATTCGGAGGGCTGGATGACGGTGACACCAAAGCCTTTATCGGTGAAGTTCCCCAGGTTGGCAAGCGTCACCATATGGGCATGGCCGCCGCCGATGAGAAGAAGTTGTTTTTTCATGCAAGATCCTGCTGATGCTCAATATAATTGCTCAACATGGCGATATGACTGCGTTCTTCCGCGGCGATTCGGCGCAACACCTGTTCGCTGCCGGCATCCGTGCTTTTTTCCGCCGCCCGCAGATACAGATCGAGGGCCTGCGCTTCGATCGCCAGGGCAAGGGACAGGACTTCCGATTCGGAGTCGAGATCGGTTTTATAGAGCTGGAGATATTCCTCGGTAGTCAGGCCGCCTTCCATTGCCGGTTCGGCAATTTTTGCCGCAAAATCGGTAACGGACAGCCGCCTGCCGGTAAGTTCTTCGTACAGTTGTACCAGTTGTTCCTGATGGCGGATTTCGATATCGGCCAGTTTACCGAAAAGGCTTTTCGTTGCCTCCCGCACCACCCGCCGTTGCATGGTCAGATAGAAATCCCTAAGGCCCATCTCCAGGCCGAAACCGATGATGACGGCTTCCTCGCCGCTTGCCGCCTCGGCGAAGAGGTGCAACCCGACGTCCTCAGGCCCCCTCGCCACCTCTTTGCCCCAGGCCTTGATCCCGCCGGAAAGATTGTAAACCTTTTGGAAACCCTTGCCGGCCAGCATCTGCGCAGCAACCCGGCTGCGCCCGCCTATTGCTCAGTAGATGACAATCGGCTTTTCCTGTGCAAGTTCGCCGAGACGACTGTCGAGGTCGCCAAGGGGCAGGAGTTTTGCGCCCGGCAAGTGACCGGCTGCGTATTCCTTCGGCTGGCGGACATCGAGAAAAAGGACGTCACCGGCGGGATGGTCGGCAACCAATTGGTTGGCCTCCTCCCAGTTGATTGAGGCGACAGGGGTGAAAAATTGCATCCATTTCATAGCAGGCTCCAAGGGTTGAGAATGGCAATCGAGTTGCCGGTTCGAGAGGCCAGGACACATGTAAAAGGTCAGAAACAATCATACAGGGTGAAGCCATGTCCTGTCCACTGCGCGTTCTCCTCTTTTACGCCGGGAGAAAAAACCTGCTGCATCCGGGACTTTCTGAAAAATCAGTTGCCGGTCAGGCTCATGTCGATTAGGATTACCGACCAATGTACCAATGTATACTTGGCAGGCAAGGCTGCAATTGGGAATGGTGGAGGCAAAGATGGACGGACAGGCGAAGCGCAACAACTATCTGGACGAAAACTTCGACCGTTTCGTCGGTCACTTAGAGGAGTGGCTGGCGATACCGAGCATCAGCACTCTCCCCGAGTATGCGGAAGACGTTCGCAGAGCCGCCCATTGGGCGCGAGAAAGACTGACGGCCATCGGCTTTCCCGAGGCGAAACTCGTCGCCACCGCCGGACACCCCTTGGTATACGGCGAATGGCAGGTTGATCCCCGTCAGCCGACCTTACTCATCTATGGCCATTATGATGTCCAGCCGGTCGATCCGCTGCACCTGTGGTCTTCGCCGCCCTTTCAACCAACCATTCGTGGCGGCAACATCTACGGCCGCGGGACCAGTGACGACAAGGGTCAGGTGATGCTGGTCCTGGCCGCCCTCGAAGCCTGGGCCAAGGTCGACGCCGGCCTGCCGGTGAATGTCAAAATTCTCCTGGAAGGAGAGGAAGAGGCCGGCGGTGCGGCTATTGCCGACTATGTACGCAGCCATCCAGAACATCTCCAGGCCGATGCCGTGCTGATCTGCGATACGCATATGGTCAATGCAGAGCAGCCGTCACTTATTACCGGACTGCGCGGCATTCTCTATACTGAAATTGTCGTGTCCGGTGCCAAAACCGATCTGCATTCCGGCAGTTATGGTGGGGTGGCACCCAATCCGCTGCACGCCCTCTGCCTGTTGCTCGGTCGTCTGAAGGGCGAAGATGGGAGCATCGATATTCCGCAATTGGCTGCGGCCATTCCGGTACCAAGCCCTGCGGATAAGCAATTCTGGCAGGACGATCCGCTTCATATCGAAGAGGCATTGAAGGCCGAAATGGGGGTGAGCGCCATGGTGGGGGAGGGTGCCTATCCGGCACTCGAACGGATCGGCCTGCGTCCGACCCTTGAAGTGCACGGCATTCGCGGCGGTTTTACTGGAGAAGGGGCAAAGACCGTGATTCCCGCCGAGGCGGTCGCCAAGGTGAGCCTGCGTCTGCCGGCAAACCTTGATCCGAATGAGGTCTTCGGCTGGCTCGAAGAGGCGGTAGGAAACAAAATGCCGTCCGGCTACCGTTTCCACCTCACCAACCTGCACGGCGGCAGAGGTCTGTCGGTAAATCCCGACAACCCGTATCTTCGCGCCGCCGCCAAATCTGTTGAAGCAATATTCGGTGCCCTTCCGGTGTTTATGCGCGAGGGCGGATCGATCCCCATTGCTGCGCTCTTTGCCGAAGTGCTGAAGGTGCCGATAGTACTGTTAGGCTTCGGCCTGCCCGACGACAGGATTCACGCCCCCAATGAAAAATTCAGCCTGAACCAGTTTCGCCAAGGGATGAAGACGGTTGCCGACTTTCTTGGGCGTATCCGCTTTTGATAACTGCCTTTAAAAACCAAGGGCTTGCATGGTTACCCAATCGACAGTGCCTGTCTCGTCAATACCTTTGTCCTGTTGAAAATGGAGGATGGCGGCCCGGGTCTTCTGCCCCATCCGCCCATCCACCGGTCCGGGTTCATAACCTGCCTTGACAAGGGCCTGTTGCACCGTCTTTACCGGCATTACCTTTGGCTTGGGGGCAGTCACCTGGGGTGGTGCCGCCTGTCCGGTAATTCCCGCCTTTGAGGCTGGCGGCGCTGCCGGGCAGGAGGCGGATACCATATGGTAATCCGGAAAGAGCGCCAGGCATTGACGGGCATCCGGCTTAAGATGTATACAGATCTTCCTGAAAAGCTCCTGCCGCATATACGCCTCAATCGAATCCTCATGCAGCTCGCTGTTATGGAATGAAAACTGTTCCAAGAACAGCTTCGATTTTACTCCTATACGTGTTTGTCCGGAGGCAACCTCGTGCAGTTGCACGGTATAGCCATTTTTATAGACCTTCCCGATCATGGGGGCGGGAAGCAGGAGCTGCACCAGCTTATTGATGTTTCTGTACTCGGTTACGATGAGTCCACTCTCCTTTTCCAGGGTGCTTATCCTTTCTTCCTCGGAAATTGCAAGCACTGTTCCTTTCCAGGCTTCTGAATAGGGCACGGCAAAGGTATATTCACCCGGCACCGCAAACTCCTTTGTGACATGTTGACTTTTTTCCCCCGCACAGGATGAAAGCACAACGCCAAGAGAGAGTAAAACCGCCGGCAAAAGACCCTTATTTTTGCGAAATAATAGGTGCAAAAAGGTACTCCAGGCCGTTGATCTTGATCTCATGGACAATTGCCAGCATCTGCCCCAACTTGCCTTGAGGAAATCCCTTCCGGGCAAACCAGACAACGTAGGGTTCCGGCAGATCGATGAGCCGTCGTCCGGCGTATTTGCCAAAGGGCATCTTCATTGCCGCAAGTTCAAGAAGAAGGGCATGATCGAATTCGACATTGTTCATTTTTCTCTGTTCGTTGTTCACACCCTGTGAGAGGTTTGTTCATTCCTAGGCCATTGTCAAATTATTTTTGCTTACACTTTGGATCGTCGGGATTCTGCTGACAGAACTTATGCAGGGCTTCTTTTTGCTGCTGCTGTTGTTGCTGAGCTTGCTGCTGCTGAGCTTTCTGCTGCTGCGGCTGCTGTTGCTGTTGAGCTTTCTGCTGTTGTTGTTCTGCCTTTTGCTGCTGCTGTTGCTGCTGGGCTTTCTGCTGTTGCTGTTGTTGTTCTGCCCTCTGCTGCTGTTGCTGCTGAGCTTTTAGTTGTTGTTCTTGCTCTGCCCTCTGCTGCTGTTGCTGCTGAGCTTTTAGTTGCTGTTGTTGTTCTGCCTTCTGCTGCTGTTGCTGCTGAGCTTTTAGTTGTTGTTCTTGCTCTGCCCTCTGTTGCTGTTGCTGCTGGGCTTTTAGCTGCTGTTGTTGTTCTGCCTTCTGCTGTTGCTGCTGGGCTTTTAGTTGTTGTTCTTGCTCTGCCCTCTGTTGCTGCTGGGCTTTTAGCTGCTGTTGTTGTTCTGCCTTCTGCTGCTGTTGCTGCTGGGCTTTTAGTTGTTGTTCTTGCTCTGCCCTCTGCTGCTGTTGTTGCTGGGCTTTTAGTTGTTGTCCTTGCTCTGCCTTCTGCTGCTGTTGCTGCTGAGTTTTTAGTTGTTGTTCTTGCTCTGCCTTTTGCTGCTGTTGCGTGGTAGCACCGGAAGCGGATGTTTCGGGTGCACGGGGCGTTCTAGGGCTAGTCAATCCAGGTTGTTGCATGGTTGCACCGGGAACGGTCGTGTCGGGTGTTCGAGGTGTCCTGGGACTGGTTACTGCAGGTTGCTGCGTGGTAGCACCGGAAGCGGATGTTTCGGGTGCACGGGGCGTTCTAGGGCTAGTCAATCCAGGTTGTTGCATGGTTGCACCGGGAACGACCGTGTCGGGTGTTCGAGGTGTCCTGGGACTGGGCACTGCAGGTTGCTGCATAGTGGCACCGGAAGCGGATGTTTCGGGTGCACGGGGCGTTCTAGGGCTAGTCAATCCAGGTTGTTGCATGGTTGCACCGGGAACGACCGTGTTGGATGTTCGAGGTGTCCTGGGACCGGTCACTGCAGGTTGCTGGGTGGTAGCACCGGAAGCGGATGTTTCGGGTGCACGGGGTGTCCTGGGGCCAGTCAATCCAGGTTGTTGCGTGCTTGCACCGGGAGTGGTAGTTCCGGTGGAGGAAAGCGGAGTCGGTTTGGGCTGGACCGCATTCGTCTTGATTTCCCTTGTCGGCAGGCTGGAGAGGGTCTTAACCTGGGATGCCTGGGATGCGGGAACAAGCGCGTTCGTGACCTTGGGTGGAGCAATATTGGCATTCGAGATTGGAGTAGCAAGTCTGGTATTGTGTGCTGCCGCATGGAGTGATGCAACATTTACCGGTCCCCCGCTCTTTGCTAAAGCCACGTTGTGGTCAATCCGCTGTGTGAGTGCTGCAGCGGGCTTTGTCTGCAACGGCGTATTGACCGATGAGAACCGCTGCGGATTGTTTAAATATTGGTTGTGAACAACTTTATTGGTGACAACTGGTGCTGCTGAATAATTATTAGTGATGTTGGTAATGTTGACGTTCCTTGTTACCCGCACATCCCTGTAATTGGACGCACCATAGAAATGGCTCTGGGGAACTATCATAGGACCAGCCGAGATAAAGGCCAGGGTGGCTATTGCAATCACAGGAAGAGGAGCCCCAACGCGAACGACGGAGATGCCGCCGCCCCGTCCCCAATGGTTATGGGCGTAGTAAACCTCGGTCGGGGCCAGCGGGATCCAACCGACATTCTCATCCGAACCTATCCACGCGACTCTTCCAGGATACCAACCGAAGCCGGCAGCCCGTCCAACCCTCACTTCCACGCTCACAACCGGTGGAGACCAGAACCACCCACCATCAACGTAAACCCAGTTACCGTAGTGATGGGTGACGTAGCCAAACGATTCATCGGGCACCCAACACTGGTCGCCATAATAGTCGACCCACCTGCCGCTGGAAAAAGGCCTCCAGTCGGGGTCGACGTTGGTCGGTCTCCACATTTCCTGGTATTCATTCTGGTAGTAGACCCTTTCCCATCTTCCATCCTCATCCAGTACACTGGCGTCATCATGCAATTGCCTCGGAAGATATCTTGCGGATTCACCTGTGATTTCCTGTCTTTTTTCCCACAGTCTGTCCCTGTCGCCGTTCCAGCTGTCCCACGAGGAATCCACGGTCCCGGAACCGGAAGAAACCGTATGACTGTCCGCCAGCAGGGATGGTGACCCGGCGGCCACATCATATCTTTGCTCGTTTTGGATATATTCCACATTGCCTCTGATGGCAATTATTTCAAGAGACTGGTCCCCAACATACAGATCGAAAATCGATCCGGCCGGTGCCAGTACATATCCGAAGGGCGTTGTGGCCTTCACTACCAAATCCGAACCCATATTATAGAATCTGGCCACGCCGGAAGCAACATCTACCTCGCTGGCGTCAGGTGTCAGGGATATGGCCTGGAGTTGTGTGGTTGAGCCTATTCTGATTCGAGTTTGGTTCGGCACAATAAATTCCGCCTTCCCCCTTTCATCTGTATAGAGGGAATCGTTCATCCCGAACGGGGCGTCTTTGGTTGTTGCGACCCAGTCCTTTTCTGTGTCGACATAGCGAAGCAGATGGCCATCTATGTACGAGATACGCGCGACGGTAGCCGGTTCTTCATCCGAGGCATATGAGCGCGGCGCGAACTGCGGTGCAGTCATGAGGCCCAAGACAACCATCAGTAAGATAAATTTCCTTAGCATTGTCGTTTCTCCACTTTTTCTAATTATCCTTTTGATCCAAGGCGCAAACCGCCATGGATAAAGACCGTTTCCCCAGCCATCGCCTCGTTTCGGTACAACTCGGCTACCAGAGAAACCACCTCCTCCGGTTCAATCAGCCGGCCGATGGGCACTTGTTCGATGATTTTGCCGAGAACCTTTTCGTCGATCGCCTTGACCATCTGCGTGCCCACATACCCCGGGGCCACGGCCATGCAACGGATCTTGTCGGCGATGTTACGCCGGAAAAATTCGGCGGTCAGCACCTTTGGCATAACCGACATTGCCGCCTTCGAGGAGGAATAGTTGAGTTGTCCGGCGGTACCGAGCGATCCTGTTGACGATACCAGACAAATCAGGCCGCGGCAATCATGGTTGATCATTCGTTCGACACATTCGCGCACAGTAAGAAAGACGCCGGTGAGATTTATATCGATCACCCGCTGGAACTGCTGCAGCGACATCTTGCCGACGACCTTGCCGGTTTCCCGATCGGTTTTAAGCAGCATCGCGTCGTCGGTGATGCCGGCAAAAGGGGCTACCAGGTTAATCGCTCCAAACCGTTCGATGGCCAGATCGGCAAGTCGGGCACAATCCTCTTCCCTGGTAACGTTACAGACCAGGGTTGCCACTTCGGCGCCATGTGCCTTCAGCTCCTCCGCGCAGGCGAGAAGGGCTTTTTCCTGAACATCGGCGATTACTACCTTGCCGCCGGCCTTCAGCCAGAACTCCGCCAAAGCCTTTCCTATCCCGCCACTACCGCCGGTGATGACCGCTACGCTCTTTTCTATTTGCAACATATGCTCTCCATTTTCCAAGTCAACGTTTATTCATAAATATTTTGTCTTCCATCGATTCCATCAATCACTTCAAAGTTCGACGAAAGCACATTTGCAAAGTTCAGGCCAGCAGTTTCCGCAAAGGTTTTCCGGCAGGCATAGTATTTGCTAATGCACTGCCGTGTCACCCCTTTGCAGCATTCAACATTCCCCAAACATATGGACAGGTGGATTCATGTCAACAGAGCTAGGCGCAGGTAATCTTGAAAAAAGAAAGAACAAAATTGTCTCCGCAGCCGAAGCGGTCGCCTTAATTCGCAGCGGCGATACGGTTGCCACCGGCGGTTTTGTCGGCATCGGTTTTGCCGAGGAATTGGCCATAAGCCTTGAACAGCGCTTTCTTGCCACCGGCGAGCCCCGCAATCTTACCCTCATGTATGCGGCAGGGCAAGGGGACGGGCGCGAACGCGGCCTGAACCACATGGGCCATGAAGGCCTGGTGGGCCGGGTTATCGGCGGCCACTGGGGCCTCGTGCCGAAGCTGCAGAAGCTGGCGGTCGACAACAAGATTATCGCCTACAATCTGCCGCAGGGCATCATCTCGACGATGTTCCGGGATATTGGGGCGGGCAAACCCCGGACCATCAGCGCGGTCGGCCTCGGCACCTTCGTCGACCCGCGCAAAGGCGGCGGCAAAATCAATAAAATAACCACCGAGGAGCTGGTGGAACTCATCACCTTCGACGGTAAAGAGTATCTTGCCTATCGTACCGTACCGGTCAATTTTGCTCTCCTCCGCGGTACCACCGCCGATCCGGCCGGCAATATAACCATGGAACGGGAGGCCCTGACCATCGAGGTGCTGGCTATTGCCATCGCCGCCAGGAATTCCGGGGGCAAGGTGGTGGTCCAGGTGGAGCGGATCGCCGATTACGGCACCCTCGATGCCCGCGATGTGAAGATTCCCGGAATTTTTGTCGATTATGTGGTGGTAAGCAAACCGGAAAATCACTGGCAGACCTTTGCCGTACAGTATAATCCGGCCTTCAGCAGCGAAATCAAGGTCCCCGTGGCCTCCCTGCCGCCGATGGAGATGGGCGATCGCAAGATCATTGCCCGGCGGGCGGCCTTTGAGCTGCAGCCGGGAGCTATTGTCAACCTCGGAATCGGCATGCCGGAAGGGGTGTCGGCGGTGGTCAACGAGGAAGGGCTGCTGGGCGATATTGTCCTCACCGCAGAACCCGGCGTTATCGGCGGGATTCCAGCCGGGGGTCTCAGTTTCGGGGCGGCTGTCAATACCGACGCTCTGATCGACCAGCCTTACCAATTCGATTTCTACGACGGCGGCGGCCTCGATATCAGCTTTCTCGGCATGGCCCAGGCCGACCAGTTTGGCAATGTCAATGTCAGTAAGTTCGGTTCAAGGCTGGCCGGGGCAGGGGGGTTCATCAACATCAGCCAAAATGCCAAGACCGTGGCCTTTCTCGGCACCTTTACCGCGAATGGCCTCGTCTTGGCCTTTAATAACGGCCAGTTGCAGATCAACCAGGAAGGCTCATGCCAAAAATTCGTGGGCGGCGAAGTGGAGCATATCACCTTCAGCGGCGAATATGCGGTAAAGCGCGGCCAGAAGGTTTTCTATATCACCGAGCGTTGCGTCTTCCGCCTTGTCCCAGAGGGCATGGAACTGATCGAGATCGCTCCAGGTGTTGATCTTGAGCGTGACATCCTGGCGCAGATGGCCTTCCGGCCGATCATCAAGGGTACACTCCGGTTGATGGATGCGCGTATCTTCAAGCCGCAGCCTATGCAGTTACGGAAATAAATATGAACCGTTCGAGAAGCGCGGCAGGGGCCGATCCCCGTCGCGCTGTAGCTTACTTGCTACACTCCAAGCCCGCCTTCAGCGACAAACCGTATTTTTTCAATTTCTTATACAACTGCGTTCGGTGAATCCCCAGCAAAGAAGCGGCTTCGGCCTTGTTGTTGCCGGTTTTCCGCAGGGCCGCCAAAATCGCCTCTTTTTCCGCATCCGCCTGGATATGACGGATCGGCTGGATAGCCGTCTCGGCGCCGGGAGTCGCGGATTTTCGCGCAAGAAATGGCAAATCGGCGGGCTGGATCTCGTCGTCGTGCATGGTCAACATGGCCCGTTCGAGGACATTGGCCAGCTCCCGGACATTACCCTGCCAACTATGACCACCGAGGGCGGTGAGCGCCGCAGCATTGACGCGAATGGCATCAAAGCCGTTTTTCCGGGCAATGCAGGTGAGAAGATGGCCGGCGAGCGGTGCAATATCCTCCGGTCGTTCACGAAGCGGCGGGATATGCAGGGACATGACGTTTAAGCGGTAATACAGGTCCTTACGGAAACGGCCCTCTTTGATCAGATTTTCCAAATCGGCATTGGTGGCGGCTATCAGGCGGAAATCGGAACGGATCAGGCTGTTGCCGCCGACCCGTTCGAAGGATTTCTCCTCAAGCACCCGCAGGAGTTTCGGTTGCATTTCGAAAGGCAGATCGCCGATCTCATCGAGGAAGATGGTGCCCTGATCGGCAAGTTCGAATTTCCCCGGCTTGCCGCCGGTGAGCGCCCCGGTAAAGGCGCCGCGCTCATAGCCGAATAGTTCTGATTCCAGCAGATCCTTGGGGATGGCGGCGCAATTAAGATGGATAAAAGGTTGCAATTTTCTTGGACTCGCATGGTGAATGGCCTGGGCGAAAAGTTCCTTGCCCGTGCCGCTCTCGCCGGTTATGAGAACCGGCGAGGTATTGGCCGCCGCCATCAGCGCTTCCTGTTTTAGACCGGTAATCGAGCGACTGGTGCCGATAATACTGTCGAGGGTATAGCGGGTGGAACGGAATTTCAGCAGTTCCTTTTCATAGCTATTTACTTTCGATTCAAGGGAATGCAGCTTCTTGGCGAGTTTCACCACCTCGCCGCTGTCCTGAAACATCACCAGACCGAAGACGGCGATAACTTTGCCATTCTTGCGCATGGGGATACGGTGCACGACAATATTCTGGCCGCGAATTACCTGAACCTGATTAATCTCGGCTTTCCCGGATTTACCGACAATGTGCATGCGGGTGTTTTCCACCACTTCCGTACAATGCTTGCCGATGCTTTTTTGTACGTCAATGCCGAGAAAGCGGGCATAGTTGGTATTGAAATGGGTAACAATGCCGTTCGGGTCAGTGACCATTGCCCCACTCGGGAGAGTATCGAATATCAGGTGATAGAGTTCCAGTTGCTCCCTGATCGCCGCAGAATCGTCGCCATGTCTGTTGTCCATGAGTATTCCAAGTAGCTTGAGAAGTAATGTGTGTTGGTAACATGTAGCCATATTGATACATATCTCTTCGCCAATTGTCTATAGGAATATGTCGTTTGCATCAAGAGACATCATCTCCGGACACGTCCGTACCTGCTTGCCATCAATCGAAGGAGTCCCGCCGGTAATTATCATTTTTGGCATTTTAATTGCACAAGATGTGTTGCGTTTTGCCGAGGAGCACTTCAGTCAGCACCCTGCTGTTTTGATCGCTCCACTTACCGGCCAAAGAGGAAGAAAGAGGCAACCCGGCCGTGCTACGGGTCTCACCAACAAAACCTATGCAGTGCAGGAGACAGAAATGGATTTCATTATTGTACTGGCCGCCTTGGCCTTTTTGATGTTTGTAGCCTATCGCGGCTACAGCGTCATTCTTTTCGCCCCCATTGCCGCACTCGGGGCGGTGTTGCTCACCGATCCCGGGCAGGTGGCGCCGATGTTCACCGGCCTTTTCATGGACAAGATGGTGGGGTTTGTGAAGAATTTCTTTCCGGTATTTTTGCTCGGCGCGGTTTTCGGCAAAGTCATTGAGTTGTCCGGATTTTCTAAGGCGATTGTTGCCGCCGTTATCCGCATCATCGGTAGGGAACGGGCCATTCTCGCCATCGTCGCCGTCTGCGCCATACTTACTTACGGTGGCGTGTCTCTTTTTGTCGTGGTCTTTGCCGTGTATCCCTTTGCCGCTGAGATGTTTCGTCAGGGTGATATCCCCAAAAGGCTCATTCCCGGGACCATCGCCCTGGGTGCCTTCACCTTTACCATGGATTCTCTGCCCGGCACGCCGCAGATCCAAAACATTATCCCCACGACCTTTTTCAAAACCAATATCTATGCCGCCCAATGGCTGGGGCTTGCCGGAGCGATTTTTATCCTCATCCTCGGACTATCCTACCTGGAATGGCGTCGCCGCCAGGCTATAGCCGCCGGCGAAAACTATGGCGAAGGGCACACCAACGAACCCGAACCCTTTGAGCAGGAAAAGCTGGCGCATCCCTTCATCGCCGTTCTGCCTCTTCTCATCGTCGGCGTGGCCAACTGGGTATTAACCAAGCAAATCCCGAATTTATATGGCGAAAGCGTGTCGATTATCCCGGCGATAATCGGCAAGGTCAGCCCCGTTGTTCAGCAGACCAAGGCGGTAGCGGCAATCTGGGCGGTTGAGGGAGCGCTGTTGCTTGGTATCGCCACCGTCTTCGTCTTTGCCTGGAAAACAGTCCTCGGCAAATTCGCCGAAGGCTCCAAATCGGCGATAGGCGGGGCCTTGCTGGCCACCATGAATACCGCATCGGAATACGGTTTTGGCGCGGTTATCGCCGCAATGCCCGGCTTTCTTGTGGTTGCAAATGCCCTTTCGGCCATCCCCAATCCCCTGGTCAATGAGGCAATCACTGTCACCTCTTTAGCCGGTATCACCGGTTCGGCCTCGGGCGGGATGGGCATCGCCCTGGCAGCGATGGCGGATACCTTTGTGCAAAACGCCCAGGCCGCGGGCATCCCCTTGGAGGTCTTTCATCGCGTTGCGGCAATGGCCTCCGGCGGTATGGATACCCTGCCGCACAACGGGGCGGTTATAACCCTCTTGGCGGTAACCGGCCTTACCCACCGTCAGTCGTATAAGGATGTCTTTGCCATAACAATCATCAAGACCATTGCGGTATTTTTTGTCATTGCCCTCTACTACACGACTGGTCTGGTATAAGTTCCGCGCGAGAAGCAGGATTCTCTAAAAGAAGAGCCGGAGCGGCCTCCTTAGGCCGTTTCCGGCATTGTCTTGGCTAAGCTTTTGTTTGAATTCACCGGCTGGCCGCGTCTTTCGGCCAGTCCGGTGGAATGATTGGGGTGCGCGTTGGCTTACGCGCTACGCGAATGACGTGCCACGTATTTACGAAGCACGCTATCCATGAGCGATTGCCAACCTTCCCCCGTTGACTTGAAATAGGCCACAACCTCCGGGCTGTAGCGCACGGACACGAGCAGTTTCTTGTTTTCTGACTTTGGGCGACCGCGTAAGGTTTTCAGCGGAACCATGGCTTTCAATTGCTTTGGTGTGAGTGGCTGTGCGTCAGGGTCGCTTTTTGCCGCCGTAGTAATGGCTTTGTCCTCTTCTGCGGTAGGAACGCGGATAGTGGCGCGTTTAGAAATTCTCGACATAGTGTTTCACCTCTCGACGATTGATAAAAGATGGCTGTCAATGGTTTTTAAAGACTCAGGCTGTTTCCGGTAGTGTCTCCCGGTTCCTGGCAAAGATAAGCGCTGTTGAGCCCGAACGAAACTGTTTGGCAAAACTGTGGCAGAAGCCACAGGCGACGGCCATCTCACTTATTTCCGGCAGCGAATATGTCTTACCGTTGAAGGTGTTGAGCATCATATGGATATCATACAAAGCTCCGCGCCATCCACAATCGCTGAAAAAATCATGGACGACAAGCAACCCCGGCTCCCGAGTTTTCGATGCTGCCTTACGCATCAAAGCAGTGGTTTCCGCATTTTCCTGACAATGGATGATATTGGAAAGTAAGACGAGATCGCAGGACTTATCAGGGATGGCATCGAAATCCGAAGGGCAATCCGCCAGCAGGTTGCAGCCGCACCAGCTGATCCGATGTTCAATCCCCGCCAACCGTCGATGCAGTTCGTTGTTGGCGATAACCAGCGGCAGATCGCAAAAAATACCGCGCCAGGAAGTCCAGCGCAGCAAGAAATCAGCGAGAAATGCCCCGGAGCCGGAACCGAGATCGAGGATGGTGCCGCCGGTGGCGGGAAGAGGAAACCAATCCCAGAGCTCCTTGGCACGGATACGGGCCGCCTCGTCCATGCTGCCGAGATAGGTGGTGAAGGCTTGCTCCAATTCCTCCGGAGTCTTTTCTTCGGTGGCAAAAAGCCGTTTTCCGGCTCCGAGGGTAGCTGGCAGCTGTTCCCAGGAACGGTACAGTTGCTTTTCAAATGCCAGTGTCTTGCCTTGATACTGCGCCGAGTCGGATCGCAAATAGGTGGCGGCGAAGGGGGAGAGAAAATAGCGCGTGTCCTCTTGCCTGAGGAGTCCCAGGCCGCACAGACAGCGGAGGAAGCGTTCGCCATAGAGCAGATCCCAACCGCACCTGCGGCAGAGTTCAGGGCCTTCACAGCCCTCCTGGCCTACGGCATCGAAGACACCGGCATCATGGGCCAGCATGAGGGCCGAGGATTGGCGATATCCGGTCAGCAGGTCGGAAAAGTCGAGATACGAGGATGCCTCCGGAGGAAGATTCAGCTCTCTCTGCCGGGCATTAGTGATACTCACTTCTTCAAGTGCCCAAGGAATCGCAGCGATGTTCTTACTCCCCCTCAAGCCTCTCTCCCTCGATAATCCGATACGATTCCAGGAGGCGTTTGCCGAGCATCTCCGACAGTTTTTTAAAGAAGAGATAACCGCTCTCAGGGTGCTTGGCCAAGAGGTCGAGCAACTTGTCACGGTCAAACCGGAGTATTTCGGAGGACTTGGTACAGACCGCCGTGGCGCTGTAGATGTTGCCACCGACAAGGCTGGACCAGCCGAAAATATCCCCGGCATGGCGCACCGTATACACATGCCGCTCCTTGACCCCGATGGTTAAGCGGAGTTCACCCTGTATCAAGGTGAAAAAATAGTGCGTGGGATCCCCTTTGCGAAAAAGAAGCTGGCCCTCACCGCAGGAGATTTTATGGGCCGTTTCCATGAATTCCCGCATGAAAATCATTCCCATTCCCTTTGATAGGTCGCCAAGATCGATGAACATGTTGTGGCCCTCCCTTTGTGTTGTGTAATCCTTGTTCCTGTCGTGAAAAGAGGAACATAAATACGAGCCGAAAGCAAGGCCGGAATCGCCAGGCTCTGTCTGGAGAGCCGACATCCTCTTCTTAAAACCGGTCCAGCGGGCTCTCCAGTTTCCGGATATCCCGGGCCATGACATGGGTATAGATTTCGGTGGTCTTGACGTCGGCATGGCCGAGGAGTTCCTGGAGTACTCGGATATTCACCCCGTTCTCCAGCATATGGGTGGCAAAACTGTGCCGCAGGGTATGACAGCCGACCTTTTTATCGATCCCGACCTGTTCCGCTGCCCGCTTCACCGCCTTCTGCAAGCCGGATTCAAGCACATGATGGCGCATCTCCTTGCCCGAACGCGGATCAAGAGAACGCTCCCGTGCCGGAAACACCCACTGCCAGCCGGTTTCCCTTCCGGCATTTGGGTATTTTCTGGCTAGGGCCTCAGGGATATATACTGCGCCAAAGCCTTCTTCCAACTCCTTATGGTGCAGAGTCTTAACCGCTTGAACCTGTTTCTGCAGCTCGTCCTGTAAATTTTTCGGCAGGATGGTGGTCCGGTCCTTGCCGCCTTTGCCGCCGCGGATAAAAATAAGACCCTGGCCAAAATCGACATCCTGAACACGCAGGCGGATACATTCCATCAGACGCAGGCCGCCGCCATAAAGCAGCTTGGCCATCAGGGCATGTTTGCCGGTAATGGCTGCAAGCAAACGCTGCACCTCCGCCTGGATAAGCACTGTCGGCGGCCTTTGCAGGCGTTTGCTGCGGACTGGAGCGATTTCTTCGACCAAAGGCTTATCGAGGACATCCCGATAAAGAAAAATCAGGGCGTTAAGAGCCTGTTTCTGGGTGGAAGCGGACACCATGCCAACGGTTGCCAGATGGGAAAGAAAGCGTTCGATATCCTTTGCCCCCAGCAGGTTAGGATGGGTCTTGCCGCCAAAATGATGGATGTAGCGAAGGATCCATTGGCAATAGGTCTGCTCGGTGCGATACGCATAGTGATGATAGCGCAGCACTTCGCGGACCTGATCCATAAGCTTCAGGCCGGCATTTGGCCGGAATTTTGCCTTATTTTTCTTTTGACTTTCCATATCCTATCCTATAATATCGCAATAAGTGGAAACTTTCCAGGGGTAATTCAATAAGTGGAAATTCTTCTGATGGTTTTTCCATGTTTTATAGATGGATATCGCAATAAGTGGAAATTTCGTCCATCCATAGGGGGTGATATGACGGAAAGAAGTCCGCTTATTGCACTGTTATGCGTCAAAAACCTATGGAGTACCTGATGACACAAATTTATGAAGATGGGACGTACCTTGCCAACAATCCTGGTTGGCATGAAGAAGACTCGCCATGGAAAGCAAGGCAGATAGATAACATCATTAAGAAAAACTCTCTAAACCCAAAAACAATCTGTGAGGTCGGATGTGGTGCGGGGGAAATACTGAACCAACTATCAAAGCTGAATATTGATAGAGATTTCATTGGATACGAAATATCACCTCAAGCATTTGAATTGTGCAGCAACAAGTCAAAAGCAAATCTGACCTTTAGACTTGAAGACTTGCTCAAAGACGATATTGCACATTTTGATATTGTGATGGCAATAGATGTTTTTGAGCATGTGGAGGACTATTTTGGATTCTTGAGAAAGCTGAAAGAAAAAGCCGAATACAAGATATTTCATATTCCACTTGATTTATCAGTTCAAACTGTTTTCCGTTCTTCTCCAATCATCAAAGGAAGAAAATCAGTTGGACATATTCACTATTTCACAAAGGAAACAGCACTGGAAACATTAAAAGATACTGGATACTCGATTGTCGATTATTTTTATACAGGAGGCTCTTTGGAGTTGCCGAATAGAGGCTGGAAAGCCAACCTCTTGAAAATCCCTAGAAAACTTGCGTTTTCGTTAAATAAAGATTTCGCAGTCCGGTTGCTGGGTGGCTATTCGCTTATGGTTTTAGCCAAATGAATCGCATAACAAGGCGCTGCACCGGACGGCAATTCCGCTGCGCTCCATTGCCGCCGGTGAGCTGGGTCGTTCGCTGAAGAGCAATGCGAGCACCGAGAGTAAAAAGCCCTCTGGGAGCCCCCTGGGAGCCCCCTGGCGGGGAGCCACTCTCTGGGAGCTTGCTGTTATCTGTCCGGAAGAGTGCAGGTGCAAAAAGCGCACACCTGCACCAAGGGATCTTCGCTATCGCGCAAGACCTCTTCCACTTGGTTTTTCGTTTGTCCTTTTGGTTATTCCGGGATGAAAAAGAAGGTCAGGAAAAACTCACCCGGCCCCCCGTGTCCCCATTTTCACCCTCTTTTTGGCCATCGAGTTGGTATCTTCCCGATATATCAATATTTTCACCAATTCCGCCATACTTCCCCCTCTTGGTCTCGGTTGGCAATCGTTTGAGATATGCACTAATAAACAAGCATGGGCGCCGGCCCGCCCGTCCCTCCCTGGGCTTTTGCCGGCCCTTGAATATGATATTTAGCATTGATGCAAAAATACAAAACGCGAACAGAAGCAATACAGAGGACGCCGGAAAACACCGTTGTTTGATTTAAGCCTTCTTTGCCGGGTCCTCTGATCGCAACGTTGGGTGCTCCTCGTGCGGATACTCGGCAGTTCTAACTGGTTGTTTTTTCTAAGATCAACCTATCACCAACATTTCATTAAATAGGGAGGAACCAAATGGGAGAAAAGGCTAGGTTAGTTGTTATGAAAAGATTTGCAACGCTGGTATTATTTGTTGCTACTGTCATGCAAGCAAATATATTGGCAGTTAAACCTGCAAGCGCTTCGTTTATAGGTGACACAATTACAGCAACTTGGCTAACACATCCCCCAGACCCACCGGGTCATGAACCGATTTCTGTAGTCGTTGGAGATGGGATTGAGTTTTCTGGAACTTTTGTGAATCCTGTTACTCTTGATTTCGGCGCTAATTTCATAAATATAATTTCACCCGGTAATGTAGGTTGGGGGGTGCCTGGTCAGGATCCGAATGACGGTCAGATCATAGAATTCAGCGGTTTTTCTGATACTATCACAGGCATCTCGGTTTCATACAGTTATGGTTTTCATTGGGATATTGCGCCTACCTTTAAAATTTTGAGTTTTTCGCCCCATAGCATATTCATGCAGGTTACCCCAGGTGCTATTGGGGGCGATACACCATGGGAAGAGTGTAGACTAACTTACGACATCTCAACAGTTCCATCCTCCTCCGGCGATCCAGTCCCTGAACCAGCCACAATGCTCCTTATGGGCACCGGATTAGCTGGATTTGTTGCTACACGGAGAAGGAAAAGAGCTTGATTCACCCAGAAAAACAGGTCTATGTAAATTGGGGGTGTTGTTACTTATATTGCAAAATAATTATGACAAATGCCCCCAATCAAATAATTTCCAACAGCCATTCCAGCCGACACCGGGAAGACTTCGTTTTGAAATCACACATCAGTGGCCCGGTGCGGCTGACCTGCACGTTCGCTGCAGAAAGAAGCTTAGTTGACACACGAAACCCAAAGGGTTACATTAAAGCATTATGATAAAATCTTTTAACCATAAAGGATTGGAACGTTTTTTTCACGATGGCAGCAGGAAAGGTATTAAAACCGAGCATACCAGCAGACTGGCGAGGATTCTCGATCGTCTTAATGCCGCAAGTGACATCAAAGATATGGACTACCCAGGGTCATTTCTTCATCAGTTGAGAGGAGATAAGGAAGGCCAGCATTCAGTACGAGTTTCTGGCAACTGGAGAGTATTCTTCGAATTTAAAGATGGGGACGCATATATCGTAGATTATGGCGACTATCATTGAGAGGTACACATGAACAGAATGACAAGGCAACCAACACATCCAGGTAATATTATAAAAGAAGACTATCTTTCACCATTATCTATCAGCATAAAAGATATGGCTTCTACCCTTGGAGTTTCAAGGAAAACCCTCTCAAAAATTCTTAATGAAAGAGGTTCAGTAACCCCTGATATGGCACTGCGGCTGTCAAGAGCTTTTGATACTACACCTGATCTTTGGATGAATCTGCAAAAGAACTATGATTTATGGCAGGCTGAAAATTCATCCAGCTCATGGAAGACCGTAAAGCCATTATCTTCTAACCTCCTACATTCACATTAAAATTTCAGCGAACAGCCATTCCAGACGACACCGGAAGGCCTTCGTTTTGAATTCATACATCAACGGCCCGGTGCGGCTGACCCGCACGTTGAGCAAGGGATATTGAAAATGCAGAACTGCCAAAATTGAAAAGAGAAGGTATACGGGGCAGGTCTACATTCAACATTAAATGGAAAATGTAGACGTGACCCCTATATTCCCATCGTGTCTTTTACCACGGGAGCAATAAGGTTTCTCAGACCGATGCAAATCGGCTCTACAAGATGTGTATGGAGTCGAAGGGCTGGCGAGTGAGCGAGAAGTATGTGGCTACCAAACTGTCTGTAGCGCAGACTGTAGGGGGAGCATATGGGACATTCTAAAATCTTTATTTTAACGGTTGTTTGGCAACGTTGATTAACGATTTTAGAATGTCCCCATTGATGCCTCTCCCACCACCTTCGTAGCCAAACTGATTAAAAGCTGAGGGGAGATCTTGCGATAGAACTACAGATCAACAATAGAAAGGAGTTCTTATGCGAGTAAAAATGTTTCGTGCCTGGAGACTGGCTCAACGGTTCATCGCCTTCGCATTGGCGATGGCCATTTCCGCCTGCTCCTGCCCCACGAGGACCATTCAGGTTTTCAAAATCAATGAGGCATCCACCGGAAGTGCACAAGGGTGCGCGTATCTATTCGTCAACGACAGTTTTATCCACTTGCTCACTGTGGATGGGAAAGCGATACCACAGCCTGATTTTTTCAACAATCAACTGGCTACGGCCTATACACTCGACCCGGGGCTGCACAGCGTTGTCACCGACTATGCAGCGTCTTCTTCATCGACAGTCGGCACGAACAGGGCCACAACAACGTGGCAAGCAACAGCGGTCACGACCCCCATGTCTGCGGAGGCTGGCCACATTTATAGTGTTACCTATGACAAACAGGCGCTCTTGAATCAAAATTTATATAAACCGGTTATCAATGATTGCGGTGCGCAGCAGTTGCCGGCACAGGTTGTAGGACAGTGCGCACTCAACGATTACATGCCCCTATGTGAACGGCTGAAACAATAGAACGGTAAGCGCCAAGGGATACACATCTACCGGAGCAGCAGGCGAAACAGTTAAGGGGTCGCGTCTCCAAGTTTCAAAAGAATTTCTCAACTCACGGCTGGACCGGCCCTAAAACGGGCCGGTCAGCCTTGAGTTGGACGGATATAGAGGATGTCCCCGATTTCCACAACGTCCCCGATTTCCGACGTGTAATCACGGAGGGAAAAAAATGAAGGAACTTCGATCGAGCAATGCATCACGGAAGAAATCATGGTTGAGCATTTTTTGGGGATTTGTATTGGTTTTCGTGTTTACCACCAAAGGAATGGCAGCGAACGAGAAGATTGTCGTGTTGGCATTTGAGTATCCGCCTATTTACCAAAACGACAAAGACAAGGGGTTGAGCGGTGATCTCGTTGTAGCAGCATTCAAGGCGGTGAACATTGATGTTGATATGCAATTTTTCCCGGTTGCGCGGATGGTTCGTCTGGTCAGCAATGGTGAGGCCGTTTGCGGGATCGGAGGAGCGATATTGTTCGCCGCTCCGGAGATTGCTACAAGCGTCACGGTTTCTTCGAAAATACAATTTGTGTCGCAAACGTTTCTTTATGACACCAGAAAATATCCGAACGGAATACTATATGAAAATCTCGCTAACATGGCAGAATACAACATCGGTGGTCTGTTTGGCAGTGGCATTATGAAGTTCCTGGAAGAGACACAAGGGTTGAAGCTTTTCCCCAATACAGTGCATGAAAGTAGCGCAAAACAACTACAAATGGGACGAATCGATGTCTGGGCAATTGTTGACCTGACAGGAATAATGTACATGAAGAAACTTTTCCCGGGCGAAGCTGACTATTATAAGTTTACGAAGTCGTTCAATCTGGGAGATGTGTCCGTCGTGTTCTCAAAGAAAATGGACCCGGACAATATTTACAATACCAAGTTTCAGGAAGGTCTGGCGACCATCAAGAAGAGCGGGATATATATGCAGATTATGGCGAAGTATTATGGCAGTGAAGCCGCCATTAATCGGGATGCGTTAACTGAAGACATGCGGTAAAGAGTTCATCTCTGGTTGTGAAAAGTGAACGATGGCTAACCAACGGCGTAGACTCTGACACGGCTAACCCCGCCACGCAGGTCACGCCAAGGCCCGTCGGCACGGAACAATATAGGGGGGAATGTGATTGAGGAATCGCAAATGGATGGAGGAGAAAGGATTGAGCAGAGTGCAGATGGTTATGGCATCGGGTTTGAGATCGCCTGAGGTAACGGCGAATCAATGATCACTAGACTGGTTCATCTGACACGCAGTTTACTCTCGCCTCTGTCGCGTCGATATGCTCGGGCACGTAAGCGACATGTATGGGAGAAATATTGGAGTCGGGATGACTTCTCGCCCGCTTGGGGCGGACGTGCAATCTCTCCGGAAGTGGAGGAGGCGGTCGACGAGGGCTGGCTGCCGGCTGAAGGGCCGGTTCTCGACATTGGCTGCGGTCTCGGAGATATCAGCGCCTGGTTTGCGCAACGCGGGTATCGAACTCTTGGTTTCGATATCGCACCATCTGCGGTAGAGCGCGCTCGGAAACGGTGGGCACATATGGAAACGCCGCCGGAGTTTCACCCTCTGGATGCATGTATCATGTCGCCCCCAGACTGGCAGTACAAGATTTTGATCGACCGCGGGTGTCTCCATCAAATCTCTGAGAACGATCACGGCAATTTCCTGGCAAACATCCTGCGGGTGTCAGCCCCTGATGCCCGAATGATGCTCTACATCCGGGCCTTCCGCGATGGCATCCCCTTTGGAGATCCTGAAGAGCAGCACATGAAGGAAGAGAGGATTCGAGATACTTTCTACCCGTTCTTTGAAATCGAACGCATAGAGAACGTTTACATAGACAAACACTGGGGTGCGGTTCCCGAGGAAGCACTTCCAGGGATGGTTTTCCGGTTGATCCGCAAGTCGTAAGAGAACCATAAAAACAAGGACAGGATAAGTTATCAAAACAAAATATAAGCATAAAAAAATCAGAATTGAAGCATCATCTGTGTGTCAACTCAGATGTCCTTCCTGTCCAATGGCAAGTAAAGTAGTATCGCCGGCTATTGGAAGAGGATTTCTTCGATTAAAAGATTTTAGTAAGTTACTTGATGAAAATACATGGATTGAAGAAATCGAGCTTTCTAATTATGGAGAAGTGTTCCTCAATCCAGATCTTTTGGAGATTATGAGATATGCGTCGGAAAACAAAGTCATCCTGACAATTAATAATGGGGCAAATTTCAACACTGTAAAGCAGGAAGTGCTTAATGGGTTAGTTAGATATAAAGTTAGGAGCATGTCATGTTCTATAGATGGGGCAAGTAGAGAAACCTATGCGAAATATCGTGTGGGTGGAAATTATGATGCTGTGCTTAACAATATACAAATCATAAATGACTTAAAAAAGAAATATCACACAAAATATCCGCTGCTGTCGTGGCAATTTATTCTTTTTGGGCATAATGAGAACGAATTAATAAAGGCAAGAAGGTTGGCTAAAAGCCTTAAAATGGATTTCTACCCTAAACTTTCTTGGGACAGTGCATTTTCACCCTGTAGCCCGGAAATTGCCAAGAAAGAATTTTACGTTTCTTCACGAGAAGAATACCAAGAGAAGTATGCTGCAAATTATATGCACCGGATATGTCATCAATTATGGGATAATCCGCAAATAAATTGGGACGGAAAAGTACTGGGGTGTTGTCGGAATTTTTGGGGGGATTTCGGGAGCAATGTGTTTAATGATGGTCTTGCTGACGCACTCAACAATGAAAATATTAATTACGCTAAGGGCATGCTTCTCGGAATAAATGAGGCAAAAGATGATATTCCCTGCACTCATTGCGATATTTATTTGACAATGAAAACAAATGCGAAGTGGGTGGATAGAAGTCTAAGCAGGAAACTTTATATGGTATTGTCCAGGTTGATTCCTCATCAGTTTAAATATATGGTTTCGGAATATATCTAAGGAATATTGGAAGACCCCGTGGAGGGGTGGATACACGGCTTTTTAACGTCCCTGAATCGGCAAGCGGAGGGTAAAGATCGTCCCTTGGTTTTCCTCCGAGGTGCAGGTGATCGTCCCGCCGTGTTTTTTGACGATGACATCATGGGCGATGGCCAGGCCTTGACCCGTCCCCTGGCCGACCGGTTTGGTAGTGAAGAAGGGATCGAAAATCCGGTCGCGAATGCCGGCCGGGATACCGGTTCCGGTATCCTCAATGCGAATCTCAACCTGATCCCCGGAGAGGCGGGTGGAGATGGTGATCCTTCCCATTTCACCGCTGTCCTTGTTCTTTTCGGCTATGGCATGGGAGGCATTGATGATGTTGTTGAGGATAACCTGACCGATTTCATCGGCGAGACAAGGTACCTGGGGCAGTGCATCGGCAAAATCGGTGACCATCTCCGCGTGATACTTCCATTCATTCCTCGCTACGGTAATGGTGGTATCGATTATCCTGTTCAGGTCATGCAAGGCCTTTTCCTTGCCGCCGGGATGGGAAAATTCCTTCATTGCCCGGACAATGGTGTTCACCCTTCCGATCCCTTCTCTCGATTGCCTGACCGCCGCAGGAATCTCCGTATCCAGATATTCCCAATCCACTTCCTGGAGCAGGTTTTCTGCCTCCCTGGTCGTTTCGATAATGGCGGAGCCGCAAGCGACTGCCGCCAGAACCCTCTGCAAGGCATGGACAAGGCGGCGGAAATCGCCGAGGGCACCTTCGAGAAAATCGATGTTTGAACCAATGAATTGGGCGGGGGTGTTGATCTCATGGGCGATTCCGGCGGCAAGTCGACCCACCGATTCCATTTTCTGGGCGTGGAGCAACTGCGTCTGGGTGAGTTGCAGATCCTGCATGGCGTTTCTGAGCTGTTCCCCCTGACGCTGGAGGGTCTCGGTTTTTTGTTGGACGATCCGCTCCAGGTTCAGGTTCTGAGAGAGCAGTGCCATTGAGGACTGCCCTTCCGAGAGACGCTGCTCGGCGGCATTCATCAACACGTCGATGGTCTTCTGTTGTGCCTTCAGCTTAGCCTGTAATCGGGCGATGATGGCGGGGCTGTCTTCCTGCTTGTCTTTCTGGTCCATGGATCAACCTACAATCGCGACCCCCGTAAAGGTCTGATTGACATGTACGGAATTGAATTGTTCACCGTAGGTACTGAAGCCGACCACCTTGCTGCCGGCCATTAACCGGCCCACGGTGTCGTCGATGCCGGCTTGCTCCATCTCCAGTCGCCTAAGAATGCAGTCGCAGCCGATGATAATAGTCGGTTCACCCATTTTACGCTTCATGTCCTCCAGCTCCTGGTCCAAGGCCTCAATAGCGGAATTACCCTTTCCTATGGTCAGGACAAGCCCGGCCTCGATGGCACAGAAAAACTTCAAACTGCCATCCGGTTCGGTATTGGAGACCGACCGCACATAATAATCGTCGCCGATACGAAGCATTAGTGGATGTCGTGAAAACACCGCGGCATCCAACTGGTCGACGGTGGTGCCGATCAATTGCGCATACGCCTCCGCCGCCGGTTCACCGTTGATTTCATGAACCAACCGTTTAACCGGGTCGGCCGCCGTTACCACCAACCTGTTGGCGGTAGGAATAAAATGTTGATGTTTGAAGACATGGAACGGCAAGGTGGTCTGAAACAGGGTGAAGACCGCCGCATCCTGCAGGAGTTTGCCGTCGTAGTAAACGAAGGTCTGTTTGAATTTCAAGGTGTCACCCGCAGACCCGCCAAGGATCGGCACAGCGCCGAGCGACAGGTAGAGAGCCGATATCAGCGACTCCTCCTTCATCGACAAGCCGTCGACCAGTAAAAAACCAAAGGAAGGCGATGCATCGCCGGCAAGTCGTTTTCCCACATCCAGTGCAATACTGTGCACCTGCGCCGTGAGCATAGAAAGAGGATGAACGAGATAGGGAACCACCGACAGCTCGTCCGAGGCGAGTGAGGCCCCGGAGATGCCGCCGCGCTGGAACCCCGACTCCGCCAACTGTCCGGCGGTGGTACAGCCGATCACCGGGCCAGGAAGATGCTCCTTGATGGCCCGGCCAAGTTGTTGCGGATCGTATTCATCCGAAAAAAAGACCAGACAGATCTTGATGTTCGGCTGCATCAGTTGCGCTGCCAGCTCGCGCACCGCCTCGTCCGCATCCGGATGGGTGGATGTTCCCTGCCGCACTTGCAGGCGCGGTTTGGCATTACCGTTTGTCTTTAAATCATCTCGTGATGGCGTCATATTTATAGTCGCAGAGATTTTTTTCATTGGAGGCTTAACTGCAATTTGAGAGGATTCACCGATCCCGTTGCCAATCCGATAATTGTTTAATATCTTCGTTGATCATTGCGCTTTTCTCTCGTAATATCCCTGTCTAATCTGTCAAGATTACGATTGATAATCTCCCTTTCCCGTGGGTCGAGACGACCATCTGCTTTCATGCGATCGATTTTGTCGAGAATGTCTCCCAATTCCCTCTGGAGCATTCTTGCTTCATGTCTTGTCAGGGATCCATGCTCTACTCCCCGTTCTATCCTTTCTTGGTCTTCTATAATCCGTGACCGTATTCCACCATGCCAATCCCCCCTTTCTGCATAGCTTGTCGCCATGGTAGCAAAAAGCATAATCGCAAACATCATTGCAAAAACCATTTTTTTCATATCCAGTCTCCTTGTATAATTTCGAAAATGTATCCTCACCAGGGAAAAGTCGACGCTCTGCATCTCTCCGCTGGTGGGATGCGAATCTCTCAGTTCACTGCTGCTCTTTCTAGTGAAGCATTAAAACTTGCTGGAGGCAAGGGCAATTTTGCAAGAAGCAACCGGCGCTATTTTGCCGCAGGCGGCGGTTGCGCTACCGACGCCGGAGCGGTGAGCTTTTGGCCGTGCAGTTGCGGTTGAAGCCGCCTTATAGTACCTCCTCAAATTAGAGGACTGCAAAGTCTGCTAAGTATGGCATGAAGGATATCAGCAAGACGAGGTTCATAAATTGCGAGAAATTTAATCGTTGATATCTGCAAATCGGTAGAGTTAAAAGATGTTGATGGTTGTTACAAACGATAGATGACCTAGGCGGAAGAGTGAGATTATACAAACTTTAAGGAAAGAAGAATGCGCAGAAAATTTAATGAAATGACGGACAAGAAGGCAATCGAGGCAATATTGCTAGGTTCGAGAATCGGCAGGTTGGCCACCCTCGGGCAGGACGGCTATCCCTACATCACCCCGGTGAACTATGTCTACCGGCGGGGGGCGATCTATTTTCATTGTGCCCTGCAGGGTGAAAAACTCGACAATTTGCAGCGTGATCCGAAGGTCTGTTTTGCCGTCGACCGACCTCTTGCCTACCTTGATGGTGGCTTTGATGCGAAGATGGCGGTCTGCGATGTGAGCCAATATTATCAGTCGGTGGTTATTCGCGGTCGAGCGGAACTTATCGTCGATATTGCAGAGAAGGTGGAAGCTCTCAACGCCCTCATGGCCAGCCATGAAAATGTTCCGGAGTTTAATGCGATCACCGTGAGCACTCCGGCCGTTGCCCGCTGTGCCGTTGTTGTGGTACGGATCGAGTCGCTTTCCGCAAAAGCCAATCTGGCCCAGAAAAAGTCGGCAGCCGATAAGGAAAAAATTTGTGCCTATCTGCAACAAAGAGGATTGCCGGGAGACAAAGAGGCTGCGGAACTTATCGGTGAGTGACCGTCGTCTCGTCGTCGGCCAGGTTGTTGGAATGTCTGCACGACCGCATTCACAGGTCGATTGCGTGCAATCTTAACAACTTGGAGGCATGACCCCAAATTAATTTAAGCGAAGGAGAGGAATAATGCATCTGATCCTGGGAATGGCGATTGGCATTCTTGCAATGCTGCAGTTCGGCATCTGGGGGGCTCTTCTCGGTGGTCTGGTCGGCGCTTTGATAGCCGAGGTCCTGGCCTTGCGCAAGCGGCTTGAGGTTCTTGAGAGAAATTGGTCCGGCAGGGAGTATGGGGCAAAAGAGATTGAGGAGGTGGTTTTTACCCCGGTGGTGCCTCCCACGCCGCACCCTGTTACCGGCGTTGCTGCGCAGCCGCCAAAGCCGACACCCACTGAAGGGCCGACAGCTTTCCCTGGTCCGGTGTCGGATATAAACCGGGAACCGTCTTTTGTCGATCGCTTTTTCGTCTCGCTTGGCCAAGGTGCTGCCGGATTTTTCACGAAAATCAAAGACTTTTTCAGCACCGGTAATGTCGTTTTAAAGATCGGGGTGATCATCGTCTTTTTCGGCGTGGCCTTCCTCTTGAAATACGCCGCCCAGCGCAATATGGTGCCTCTTGAACTGCGTCTTGCCGGCGTTGCTCTCGGCGGGCTTACGATGCTCGCCACCGGCTGGCGGCTGAGGCGCAACAAAACCGGCTACGGGCTTGTCCTGCAGGGCGGTGGGGTAGGGGTCCTTTATCTGGTGGTTTTCGGTGCTGCCAAGCTTTACGGCCTTCTGCCCATGCCTCTTGCTTTGGCGGTCATGGTCGCTTTGGTGGCCCTCTCCTGTTTTTTGGCAGTCCTCCAGGATGCCAGATCTCTAGCGGTATTCGGTATTATCGGTGGTTTTCTCGCGCCGGTGCTGATGTCTACGGGCGGTGGCAGCCATGTCATGCTGTTCTCCTATTATGCTGTCCTCAACGCCGGGATTTTCGGGATCGCCTGGGCAAAATCATGGCGGGAATTGAATCTCATCGGGTTTATTTTTACTTTCGCCATCGGTACCTTGTGGGGCAGTTCCGGCTACCTGCCGGAGCATTTCGCTTCGACCGAGCCCTTCCTGCTGCTCTTTTTTGTTTTTTATGTGCTGATTTCCATCCTTTTTGCCCATCGTCAGCCGGTGAATCTCCGGGGTTTTATCGACGGCCCGCTGGTCTTCGGGCTGCCGCTTGTAGTCTCCGGCCTGCAGTATTATCTGGTACGGGACATGGAGTACGGCATGGCTTTGTCGGCGCTTGGTTTCGGCCTCTTTTATCTGTCGCTGGCTGTATTTTTGTGGCGCAGACTCAGCGATTCGCTGCATCTTCTCTGCGAGGCTTTCCTTGCCCTGGGCGTGGTTTTCGGCAGTCTGGCCATCCCCCTTGCCCTTGACGGCCACTGGTCGGCATCGATCTGGGCCCTTGAGGGTGCCGGTATGGTGTGGGTCGGGGCGAAACAACAAAGGGTACTTGCCCGCCATTTCGGCCTGCTCCTGCAATTTGCCGCCGCCTTTATTTTTCTTGATTCGGTATGGTATCCCTTTGCCGCTCTGCCTTTTGCCAATCGCTATTTCCTCGGTTGCCTGTTTTTGGCATTGGCAGCCCTTGTTTCCAGCTATTTCCTTGATCGTTACGCCCAGCACCTGAAAAAATGGGAACGCTTTTACCCCATGCCCTTGCTGATTTGGGGACTTGCCTGGTGGTATCTCGGCGGCATACAGGAGATGGACCGACAGTTTACGGTGCGCGAGAAGGTACACGCCTTTCTCCTCTTCTGTAGTGCCACGTCGGTGCTCCTCGGCATGTTTGCCAGAAAACTGCAGTGGTCGCGCTTGACCCTTGCCTTGCTCCTGCAATTGCCGACCATGGTTCTTCTCGTGCCGGGCAGCTTTTTGGCATTCCATGACACGCCCCATCTGTTTTCCGGCTGGGGCGGGGTTGCCTGGAGCATCGCCTTTATCGTGCAGTACCGGCTTCTTTACCTGTTTGCCGGGGAGTGGCCGAAAAACTGCGAAGCTATCTGGCATGTTGGTACCCTGTGGCTGCTGTTCTTTGTCATAAGCCATGAGACCGCCTGGGCTGTCGGGCAGGTGGCCGGTTTGTCGCCGGGCTGGTCGCTGATCTGCTGGGCACTGGTGCCGAGCGGCGGGCTTGTCCTTCTCATGCGACTAGCGAGGGAACCCCTCTGGCCGGTCGGCAAATTCCGCGCCGTCTATCTGGGTAGCGGAGGGATTCTGCCGGCTGTTGGGCTTTGCCTGTGGCTCTTTGCCTCTTTTGCGGTTGCCGGGGATCCGGCGCCGCTGCCCTATTTGCCGCTCATTAATCCTTTAGAGATGAGTGGTGTTCTGGTAATTCTCATACTCTTTCGCTGGGTGTCGCATTGCAAGAATAATGACTACGCAATTATGTACTTGCCGGAGAAATATGTGTTGGCAGTGGTAGGTATCCTGCTCTTTTTGTTACTGAACAGCATAGTCGCCCGTACCGTCCACTTTTATGCAGGGATTCCCTACTATCCTGATTCGCTCTATCATTCGGCAATTTTCCAGGCGGCGATTGCCGCGCTCTGGGGCTTTGGCGCCCTGGCGATAACCATCTGGGCGACCCGGCGAGGGAGCAGGCCGCTTTGGGCGGTTGGCGCCATACTTCTTGGCATGGTGGTAGTGAAACTGTTTCTCGTCGATCTCTCCGGCACGGGGACCATCGCTCGCATTGTCTCCTTTCTGGTGGTTGGCGTCTTGATGCTCATCATCGGTTATTTCTCGCCGATACCGCCGAAGACAGGGGAGGATAAAACATGAAATATCTGCATATCTTAGCCATTCTTCTCATGCTGCCGATGTCGGTCCATGCCGAAGAGATATCGACCTCCGATTTTGCCGCCGGATATTATCTGGAGGTCGAGGGCACCGGGCCATTCCATGCCCTGGAGGTGCCCCTTGAGGTGTATCGAACGGTGCGCCGTGCCGATCTCGGCGATATCCGGGTGTTCAACGGTGCCGGCGAGGTGGTGCCGCATGGACTGAGGAATGTGGCCGTGGAACCCGAGGCGGTGCGGCAGAAGGAGGCCATCCCCTTCTTTCCCCTGTACCAAGGCGTAGCGGCGAACAGCCAAGCCGATCTGGCAATGCGTGTGGTCCGCAACAGCGCCGGCACCATTGTCGACATCAATGCGCTGCCGCCGGAGACCGTGGGCGAACCGCGGATCACCGGTTATCTCCTCGATCTGAGCGGGCTCAAGTGGCCGACCGGCGGTTTGGAGTTCCAATGGGCGGTCAGTCAGGAGTCTTCTGTCATCACTGTCACCCTGCAGCACAGCAATGATCTGCAGCGCTGGAGTCCGCTGGTGGCCACGGCGACCCTGGTCGACCTGCAGCATGGCGGCGAGCGGGTGGAAAAAAGGACTGTACCCCTGGCCTACAAACCGCAAAGATATCTGCAACTTACCTGGCAGGGTAACGGGCCGCCCCTGCGTCTCACCCAGGTAACCGGTTTGTCGCAGGTTATTCAGTCGCTGCAACGACGCCAATGGACCGATCTTGGCAACGGTGCCGTCCATGCAGGCGAAAAGGAGCTGACCGTTGAATATGAAACCTCCTCGCACCTGCCGGTGAGCAGCGCGCAAATCCTTTTTTCCGATAAAAATCCCTTGGCCAGGATTGCCCTGCAGTCACGGGCAAATGCCAAAGATCCCTGGCGAACGCGCTGCGAGCAGGTGTTTTACGCCCTCAGTGTAGATATCTCGGAGGTGCGCAACGAGCCATGCACCTTCTCCTCGACATCCGACCGTTTCTGGCGGGCGATGGTGCGTGAGGACGGGGCGGGGATTGGTGCGCGACGTCAGGTGCCGGTCCTGCAACTTGGTTGGATTCCGAACGAATTAGTGTTCGTCGCCAGGGGCGCGCCGCCCTTTCTCCTCGCTTTCGGCAGCGCGAGGCTGGAACAGCAGGAGGGAAAGACCGAGAGCGAAATGATCCTGCAAGCAGTCGGTACTGCCCGGACCAACCAGGGTGTCGGCGCGGCTCGTCTCGGAAAACGGATTGAACTGAGCGGCGACCAAGCCCTGCAGCCGCCGCCCCCGCCACAGCCTTGGAAAAAGTGGCTGCTGTGGGCGATCCTCATTCTCGGGGTCGGTCTCTTGGCCGGCATGGCTCGAAGCCTCATAAAAGAAATGCAGGCCAGGGAAGAAAAGCGGACGACGGAAGAGGTGTAATCAACTATGAGGTCGCCCGTTTCGGCGGGTTGCAGATCGGACAGGCCTGCATGCGCAGGGGTTTTTCCAGATGACTGGCAGCCAGCAGGCCCTCGTCCTGAAAGATGGCGGCGGTCGGGCCATCGGCGGTGATTTTACCGTTGTGAATGACGATGGTTCTCTCGCAGAGATCGAGGACCATGTCAAGATCGTGGGTGGCGATAATCTTGGTGTGCTGAAAGCCGCTCAGCAGCTTTATGAGGGTACGCCGTGCTTTTGGGTCGAGATTTGAGGTCGGCTCGTCCATAACCAAGATGTCCGGACTCATGGAGAGCACGGTGGCAATGGCCACCGCCCGCTTTTCCCCGCCGGACAGCTTGTAGGGTGGACGATCCCGCAGATGCGCCACGTTGGTGCGGGTAAGCGCATCGGTGACCCGCTGCTCCACCTCTTCCGGGGGCAGGCCAAGGTTCTGTGGGCCGAAGGCGACATCTTCGTAGACTGTCGGCATAAACAGCTGGTCGTCCGGGTTTTGGAAGATCATTCCCACCGTCTTGCGGATATTGGTCACCGTCTCTTTGGTCAGCGGAAAATCGCCTATGCGCACTCTCCCGGTCTGGGGGGTGAGATAGCCGTTGAGATGCAGGAGCAGGGTCGATTTCCCGGCACCGTTGGCCCCGACCACCGCCACCGATTCGCCGTGATGGATGCGAAAGGAGATGCCGCGCACCGCCTTGGTGCCGTCCGGGTAGGTATGATTGAGGTCCTGGACCTCGACGATGTGATGGCTCATGATGAAAGTCCTGTAACAAACCGGCCAAGCATTTCCGGCAGATCAAAATAACGCATCAGGTAAAAAAGAGCGGCGCAACCGGCCAGTGCCATGAGGTCGGCGGCTTTGATGCAAAGGATCTGGCGGATGCGGATGGTGCCGTCAAAGCCGCGGCAGAGCATGGCCAGATGAATCCGCTGCGCTCGGTCGAGAGTCCTGAGGAGCAGTTGCCCGACCAGATGGGCAAAGGTTTTCAAACCCATGGCCCGCCGCTGAAACGACCGCAGGGTGCGTGCCCGGTGCATGCTCAGGCCCTCGTCGATGAGGACAAAGATATAACGGTAGAGGATAAGCAGCTGCACCGCGAAAATCTTCGGCATTCCCATTTTCACCATGGCCAGGCAGACCGCGTTGAAACCGGTGGTGGCGATCAAAATCAGCACGGCGCTGACGGTGAGGCTAAAGCGCAGGAGGATGGAAAAAAAGGAGATCCAGCCGCCGGTGACGGTGAAGGTGCTGAGTTGCAGCAGGGGTTGCTGGTCGAGAAAGGGGTTGAAGATTCCGACCATGACGGCAAAAGGCGAAACCAGCAGCAACTTTTTCCCGAGATAGCCGGCCGGGATATTCGCGAGGCCCATGATAACGATAACAAAGAGGCCAAAGGGCAGCATGGCCGAGATGATGTATTTATCAAAGGAAACGACGCACATCATAAAGAGTGCGGCCGTTAATACCTTTATTCGCGGATCGAGGCGATGGATGAAAGTGTTGCCGCCGGCCAGGGCCTCAAGGTAGCTCAGATCAAAAAAGGCGGATTCGATTTTCGCCATGCGGCATCTCTTTGTGACGGGTCTTCAAAAAACGAGCAGCGGTGGCACCAACCACCGCTGCCCGAGGATGTTTTGCCTGAAGATCTTAGGGGCCGTTAAGAAATAACTCAAACTATTTTCACCATTTCTTTACGGCCCCTTATGCCGTTCATGACATTGAAACGGATTACTTATTGTTGAACGACGGCCTTTGGCTAAGCGGGTCTCTGACGTTTTCTCAGGAGGATGCCGATCATTAGGGCTAAAGCCAAGGTCAATGCGCCGCCTACAAGGCCCGAGGTGGTTTTTCCGCTGTCGACAACCGACCATTTCGGCGATTCCGCTTTGCTTGCAGTTTCAGCATCTCCGGATTTGAACGAATAATCCGGCAGGAAGGCAATTTTTTTCTGCAGGGTGGCAAGGCTCTGGTGAATACCTCGGTCCGGGCCTTCCAGCTCTTGTTTGCCGGAGACCTTGGCCATCGACCATTCCAACCCGTCCGGCGAGGATGAGGCGAACCAGGACAAGGCCCCGCCGATGACCATCGCGGCAGCAGCGAAGGCGGTGACAATCTTGCCGGTGCGCAGGCCGCCGAGAGGTCTTGAGTCTGCCGTCAGTTCGAGAATTTCCGGCCGTGCCCGCCAGATAAAGGTGACCACTGTAGTGGTAACAATGCCTTCCACCAGGCCGATAGCCAGATGGATGGGCAGCATTGCCGAGAGAAAGGCCGAAAGGGGCAATTCGGAAATCCCGGAGGCAACAGTCTCGAAGACCACTCCCAGCGCCCCGAGTTGCAGGCCGACAATCGCCGCGATGGTTGCCCCAAGGCTTATGCGCAGCGGCGTAGGTTTTTTCCCGGCAAGCGGTTTATAGAGGAGAGGATAAGCAAGAAAACAAGGAAAGATCCCAAGATTAAAGATATTGCAGCCAAGGGCCAAGAGGCCGCCGTCGGCAAAGAACAGGGCCTGCACGGTGAGCACCGAGGCAATAGTCAGAAATGCCGCGTAGGGCCCGAGGAGTATGGCGAGGATCATTCCCCCACCCAGATGGCCGGAGGAGCCCGTTGCCGGAATGGAAAAATTGATCATCTGGGCGGCAAAGATGAAGGCGCCGAGCACCCCCATCAGCGGTACCTTGCGGTCATCCTGTTCCTCTTGCACCTTTTTCGCACAATAGGCAATGGTGCCGGCGGTAGCGACCCGCATGGTACCGCCAACAGCGGGGGAGAGGAGGGCGTCGGCCATATGCATACTGTTCGTCTCCGAGAAATACTTGATGTTGGCGGGGTGTTTCCAGGTGTTAGCCTTCGTGGCTGAGAAAATGCTCCGCGCTTCTTGGTGCTATAAAAAAATATATTGTAACACCAGAGTTATTACAGAATTTTCGATTGTGTGTCAAAGAGAAAATACTTCGGAGGGTTTTATGTCACAGTTGTGTTCAGGAGGCAGGGGAATAGACATATAAGAGGATGGCAAAAAAGTGCGCCGCACTGCCGGCCAGGACAAAGAGATGCCAGACGGCGTGGTTATAGGAGAGTTTCTCCCAGGCATAGAAGATAACGCCGAGTGAGTAGAACAGCCCACCGGCAACCAGAAGAATGAGGCCTCCCGTTGCCAGAGTCGCCAGTAGCGGTTTCCCGGCTATGACGATCAACCAACCCATCCCCAGATAGAGGATAATGGAGAGCCAGCCAATTCTTCGTGGCAAAATTACCTCCAGCAGCAGACCACAGAGGGCCATACCCCACACCAGGCCAAAGAGGGGCCATCCCCATCCGCCGCGCAGTGTTACAAGGGTCAGCGGGGTATAGGTGCCGGCAATAAGAATATAGATCATCGAATGATCGAGCTTCTGGAATATCCGTTTAATGCCGGGGTGGGAAATCAGGTGATACAGGGTTGAGGCCAGATAGAGGAGAATAAGGCTGCCGCCGTAGACCGCCGCACTGACAATGTGCCGGCTGTTGCCGTAACGGATGGCGGCGATCAGCAGGAAGACCAAGCCGACGATGGCCAGTCCCGCACCGATCCCATGGCTGATACCGTGGGCAAGTTCTTCTCGGAAGGAATATTTGGTGGGTTGTTGGGGGGCTGCCATAGGGTGATGTTTGAGGTGTTATAATACCTTCGGTTCGGAATGGTGGCGGGGCAGCCGCCACCTTGGCTATGCCGATTTTCCGGTCAATTGTCAATCAGCTTGCTCGGCGTTCGTGCAAAGAGAGCAAGGAACCCCTCGGGTTTACTCTCCCGGTTCGAAACCAATCTTGCTGATGGCGGTGCGGAGTTGCTGACGATCCACACCATTGTTGGTAAAGGTGGCTTGCCCGGCCAGAAGATCAACAGTAATCTGCGACAGGCCTGGAAATTTCTCCAGGGCTTTTTTCACGGCGCCGACACAGTGCTGACAACTCATTCCTTTAATTTTCAGGGTATCCATTGATTGCTCCTTGTCCCGACTAGCGGGGTGAGATTTTTGGTAGTAGTTTCCGCAGCATTACGAGAAGTTGACTGGGTCAAAGGGGTTTTCTTGCCCGAAACAGAGCCCCGACGGTGTATTCCGAGGTCTTGATCGGAGTTTTCCCGAGTTCTGTAACTTCGATAAAACCGGCTTTCTCCATCAACACGATTTGATCCCCTCCGGGGATCGCACCGCCTATTCATTGCGACCACGACTCAACCCCTGCCGCAAGATGTGGCGGAAGCTCTTTTTCTAAAATTATATCGGCAAATTGGAGCCGTCCTCCCGGTTTCAAAACCCGATGAATTTCGGCAAAGAGCCGGGCTTTGTCCGGGCTCAGGTTGATAACGCCGTTTGATACTACCACATCAAAGGTGTGGTTCGAGAATGGCAGCGTTTCCGAGGTTATCTCCAAAACTTCATAATTATTTGCCTGCAAGGCCGCAAGGTTGGCACGAGCCCTGGCCACCATCTCCCGGGAAAGATCTACCCCGAAGACCCGGCCTGTGCCCCCTGTCAGGCGTGATGCGGCAAAAAGATCGAACCCGGCGCCGCAGCCGATATCCAGTACACAGCTCCCCGCTGCAATATCTTCTATGTTCAGCGGGTTGCCTACCCCGCAGAATGCGTTGAGGAGGGTGTCGGGGATTGCATCGAGCAATTCCTGCGAATAGCCCAACTGCAAAGCGCCCTCCTTACCTACCGGGTACTTGAAAAAACCGGCGGCGGAGGAGGAAACGGCGGCATATTTTTTGATAACCGCAGAGCGTATCCGTTGCATCTCCTCGGCAGAAAAGGCCCCCGGCTGGAGTTGATTTCGTGGTTTGGTCGAGCCGATGGCCGTCTGCAACTGGCGTCCGCCAGCTTTGTTTGTCGGCGGTCACCCGCCGCGGTTGAGATCACATGCATTGCCTGTAGACATTGTTTCCTCTTGCAGATCGGTTTACGGTATTGCTCTTTTGCTTCTTTTGGAAACTATAATAAATGACGTTTGCTTATGCGAATACTAACTGCAGGATTGATGGTAAAGAACGGACGATTTGCTTTTTAGGACCGGCATGCTTACCCTGGAAAGACGATTCCCCATAACAACAACACCGCACTCGGGAAGTGGCACAAGTGCTCCGAGAAAAATAAGGCATCTTAGCATTATGGCAAAACAAATATATCTGGCGAAAATTCACGGCATGCATTGCGCCGCCTGCTCGACTCGCATCGAGAAAGTGGTCGGCAACCTGGAAGGTGTGGCCGCCTGCTCAGTCAATCTGGCAACTGAAAGAGCCAAGATCGACTATGACCCGGCAGCCGTCACCCTGGCAGTGATCGCCGAAACCATCAGCGATCTTGGTTTTACGGCGGAGAGTGCCGACGATGCCCCCGATTCGGCACAGGCGGGGGAAGAAGCGGCAAAAAGGCTGTCGGCAATGAAACGGCGTTTGCTGCCTTCCTTTGTCCTGGCCCTTGGTATCATGGGGCTTTCCATGGCCCATATGCTCGGCATTCCCTTGCCGGGGTTTCTCGATCCGGGACGTGCACCTTTTACCCACACCCTCTGCCAATTTCTTCTTCTCCTGCCCGTGCTTTATCTTGGCAGGAATTTCTACACGAGCGGCCTTCCGGCACTCTTTCGCGGGATACCGAATATGGATTCCCTCATCGCCATAGGAACCGGTGCGGCCTTTATTTATTCAACCTGGAATCTCGTTGAAATCGGCCTGGGGATCGATCCGGTCGGCCGTGCCCATGATCTGTATTTCGAGTCGGCGGCGATGCTCATTGCCTTAGTATCCCTGGGAAAATATCTGGAGGCCCGTTCTAAGGCCCGGACCACCGATGCAATCAGGCAACTTCTCAAGCTTGCCCCCGACACCGCCACTTTGCTTGACGATGATGGCCAGCGACAAGTCCCGGTCGAGGAGATCCGGGTGGACGATCGTATCCTCATCCGCCCCGGGGAGCGTATTGCCGTGGATGGGATAATTGTTGACGGCGAATCGGCCGTCGATGAATCGATGCTCACCGGCGAGAGCATGCCCGTCGGCAAAAAACCGGGTGATTCTCTCTATGGCGGAACGCTCAATAAAAACGGGGCACTCACCATGATTGCCGGAAAAGTCGGACGTGACACCATGCTCGCCCGGATTGTCCGACTGGTGCAGGAGGCCCAGGGTACCAAGGCACCAATCGCCAATCTGGCTGACCGCATCAGCCTCTATTTTGTCCCGGCGGTTATGCTCATCGCCACCCTTGCTGGCCTCAGCTGGTTTTTTATCGGCGATGCCGACTTCAGTTTTTCCCTGCGCATCTTTATCGCAGTCCTGGTGATTGCCTGCCCGTGTGCCATGGGACTGGCAACGCCAACCTCGATCATGGTCGGTACCGGGCGCGGCGCTCAACTCGGCGTTCTGGTGAAAACCGGTGAGGTCCTGGAACTGGCGGAGAAAATCGGCTGCGTGGTCTTTGACAAAACCGGGACTCTCACCGTCGGCAGACCGACGCTGACCGAGGTTCTTCCCTTGGCCGGCTATGATGAAAAGATGCTTCTCACTCTTGCCGCAGCCGCGGAAAGCCGATCCGAGCATCCTCTGGCGGAGGCGATTCTCAGGGCGGCCGAAGCCGAAGGTTGCGGAGGTTGGCGGGTTGAATCCTTTGTTGCTCTGCCCGGTCGAGGAATTGAAGCGGCGGTGTCACTTGATGACGGCTTATTCGAGGTGCATTTGGGCAATAAAGAATTTTTTAGGGAAAAGCAGCTTATCGGCCTGACGGAAAAAATTGCCGGCGATGCCGACGAACGTTCGGAACAGGGTGAAACGGTGCTCTTTCTTGCCATCGATGAGAAGCTTGCTGCCCTTCTGACCATCGCCGATCCGTTAAAGCCGGAGGCCATCGATACCGTCAAACGTCTCGGGGAAATGGGGATCGAGGTAGTGATGCTTACCGGCGACAATGCAAAAACCGCCTTAGCGGTAGCAAAGCAGGCCGGGATTGACAGGGTAGTGGCCGGAGTCCTGCCGGACAAGAAAGAGCAGGAAATCGTCCGGCTGCAGAAGGAGGGGAAAATTGTCGCCATGGTCGGCGACGGTATCAACGATGCCCCCGCTTTGGCTCGGGCGGACGTCGGCATCGCCATGGGGACCGGTATCGATGTGGCGGTCGAATCGGCCGATATAGTGCTGATGACCGGCCATCTTTTGGGTGTTTGCCGGGCTATCGGACTCAGTCGGGCAACGCTTGCCAATATTCGCCAGAATCTTTTCTGGGCCTTTGCCTATAATATTGTGGGAATTCCGGTCGCAGCCGGGGTACTGGCTATCTTTGGCGGGCCGACGCTTAATCCGATGATCGGCGGAGCGGCCATGGCTCTTAGTTCCGTCTCGGTCGTCAGCAATGCCCTGCGTCTGAGATGGTATAAGCCGGAGGTGTGACGAAGGGAGTCTCTGTCGTGCGTTCTTCTCTTCTAAAACTTCTTTTTAATCCCGTAGGTCAGTTGGTTAAAGCCGAGCCATTTTTTTAAGATATCGATGATAAAACCACCCCAAATTTTCTCCGGTTTGGCGGCTTCGGTGCTGGGGTTGGCAATTTTTGTTTCTTCGTCTTTCATTTTTACTCCTTTTTTGCGTTAGTAACAAGCAATAGAAAGTTCTTCTCGACACTGTTCCAGGAAATCGGGGAAACTGCAACAATATCTAGCAGAATTGGGCGAATTTAAGAAGTGGTAAAATATCCATATGGAGAATCCCATGACAACGACCATACAGCAATTGAAAAATGTGAAACTTGCCATTCTGGCAGGCATTGAACCAGAGGGGTACAGCCTGACGGCCTCTCCGGCAATTTTTGAGTTTATCTACGGGATTGGTACAGAGGGCCTGGAGCCTTTTGAGGTGGTCCTCAGTGATAAATGCGCGGGAGACAATGTGGTATTGACTCTTACAGCAGATGAAGCGCCGCAGTTTTTTGGCCGTTTTCTCAGGCCAATCCGGCAACTTCTTGGGTTACACCTCTTACCTCCGATCCTCTTTTTACAGATGACGGTGACGGTGGTGGCTGATGCCGATAACCGGGAAGTGGTCCAGGCGCTGGCTAAATCGACCGGGCATGGCGGCTGTGGTGGTTCCTGCGATTGTGGCTGCGGCTCTGCGTAGCCATGTAAAAAAGAGGGCGGCAACTGACAGGCCGTTATAAAGGTTCAGCCGTACCGATACGGGTACACACCTCAAACGCCAAGGCAAAGACAATATCCAGCGGCAGGGGTTCGGAAATTGATTTGTCATAAAGAATTTTCGCATCGGCCGGGAAATCCTCGTCTCCGGTCCAATACAACACCGCAACCCTTATATCCTTGGTGATTGTGAACGAGTAGGCCGCGTCCGCAAGGTTGAGTTTCGTGCCGCCCAATCTCTTGCAACAGTCGCAAAACCCCTGCAGATCATTGGCGAATCGCTCGCTGATAAGGCTTGTCGGCAGGAGGTGTGGCCCACGGAAAAAGGTGGTACCGCCCGGTAAATCCTTTTCCGAGATCCATTCCCCCCGTGGTGTAATATCCTGCGGCAGGAGCAGATAGTAGATGATGAACAGATCGAAAAATGCATGGTGTGGCGGTACGCTCGGGTCGCTTGCTGCAATCCGGCCCTCTGTCCAGTCGATGGTATACTCATTTCCCCAAATAGACAGAGCATAGCACTTGCCGGTCGGATCGTAACGGCAACGATCCTTGCGACAAATATCGGTGGGGGTCGCTTTTCCCAGTTCCGCGAAATAGTTATGGTCAACGTAGGTTGTCACTGTTTTCTTTCCTCTAGTCCCTGGTTTGGTGGTGGGGTTTGATTATCCTCAGCACGGCTGGTCTAGCTGTGTCAATCGAAAGAATTATTTTTTTTGGCAGAAGATTTTCCCTTGGAATTGCCTGCTGAAAGACTATCTTCGTTTTGAATTTCAGATGGGCCGCGGGGTTGTCGCATATCACTTTTGTCCGATGATGTTGAATCTACCACGTTGCCACTTTTCTTTATACGTCCACCAAGTTTCGGCTTGGGGAGAGATGGAGGTGTGGAACCGGTTGTTTCTGTTTGTGAAGACGCCTCTTCTACGGCTTTTTGAGCCGGTGATTGTACCCTTGCGATACCGACTCTGCTCGGTGCTGGATCGGAAGTGACTGTTCGATCCATTTCGCGAGAGGCCTCAAGCGTATTCGAGGGTGCACCTACGGCAACCTTGGTACATATCAAGGCACCAAAAAGGGTAATGCATAATGCTAAAAATTTGGGCAACGGTAACAATAAGCTTCTTTTGGCCATATTTGACCTCCTCTCTATTATCAGTCTCATCGATCCAATAAGGTATTGGCTTAGCACTATATTCCATGCTGGAAAGAAGATCTACAGAAACAATATTACATGCTTTGATGATTTTTTGATATCTTTCGCTTGTTTTTTGATTACATCTTTATGTCAAGCATGCTAATGAGGTGCTTGCAAAAAGTTGAATTTTTCCCTATCAGGTGCTCCGACAAATGCCGGCACCTCTCCTCGCCATCCTTCAAAGGAGCTCTTGCCCCGGAATACGGCAAAAAGTAATGTCAAGTCAAGCAATTACGGCAATGTTCATGGCCCTCTTCTGTCAGAACCAGATATATCTTTTCTTTGAGCACATCATCGTTCTTCTGGTTTCTTTGCTCGCAAATAAATTGACTTTTCACGAGATTATCAAATTTGAACAATGGAGGAAATGGGTATGAAGTTTGCCAATGGTAAGGAGCGACGTGCAATCTTTTGGAGCATAGGGATCGTTGTAGGATTGCTCCTTTTCCTTGTTATTGCAAAATATCAGACACCTTCTGTGCACCTGGAGGACACCTTTCGGAATATCTTGGAAAAAAACGAGATCCTCTCTCAAATACGTACGCATTTTCTTCAATCCGTAGAAATGGAGAAAAACGCAGTTATGGCCCAAACGGATGAGGAATCTCAGAAGTTTGCCGATGAATCGTTCGCATCCTCGGCGGTAGTAGAAAAAAATTTGAAGCAACTTCAATCTCTTATCGATGCAGCTCCCCTGCAAGACGAGAAGAAGATTGTCGTTGAGTTTGCCACCTGTTGGACAGAGCTGCGCAGGCTCGATCAAACCATTTTGGAGCTTGCTGTGCAGAATACCAATCTCAAGGCTGCAAGCCTTTCCCGGGGAAAAGGCGCCGAGGTGATGCAGCGCTTTGAGGATGCTCTTGAAGACGTTATGCGGTCATATTTGGGCGATCCGAATGAAAGCAGAGTAACCAGACTTTCATACCACGCAATTACAGCGGGCCTGAAAATTTACAATCTGCACAGTCCCCACATAGCCGAGGCAAGCGATGAGAAAATGGACCAAATCGAGGCCCAGATGAACACGGAGAAGAATGAGGTTTTAAAGTCCCTCGATGAACTTTCCGAAATCGTAGGAAAAGAAAATATGGATGCCTTACCGAAAGCGAAGGCGGCTTTTTCTGAATTTATAGAAGTGACTGCCAAGGTGATCATCCTGTCCAGACAAAACAGCAACGTCAAGTCTCTCGACCTTTCGCTTGGAAGAAAGCGTAAAGTTTCGGCTCAATGCGATGAGATCCTTGCTAATCTCCAAGAGATTGCCCATAACAGAACCTTCAAAGCGACAAGGTAGGTTGTCATTCTCAAAAAAGTTTGCAGTGTGAACACAAGAAATTAGTCTTGAAATCTAAGAAATCCACGTTTCAAGAACTGGTCATAATATTTTTGATTTTCATACCCAGGGCCGAAGGTCATCAACCGCAATCAGTCAAGAATCTGACTGAGAAACAGCTTAGTGCGATCATGTTGCGGATAGTTGAAGAACTCCTCGGGGGTGTTTTGTTCGAGAATTTCGCCGCCGTCCATAAACAGGACCCGGTGCGCCACGCTTTTGGCAAAGCCCATTTCGTGGCTGACAACGAGCATGGTCATACCGTCCTGGGCGAGGCTGATCATGACATCGAGAACCTCCTTCACCATCTCCGGATCAAGGGCCGAAGTCGGTTCGTCAAAGAGCATGACATTCGGTTTCATGCACAGACTGCGGGCGATGGCCACCCTCTGCTGTTGGCCTCCCGAGAGCTGGTTGGGGAATTTCTTGGCCTGTTCGGCGATGCGGACCTTTTCCAGGTAGTACATGGCCCTTTCTTCGGCCTCTTTTTTCGGGGTCTTGCGCACCCAGATCGGCCCGAGGGTCAGGTTTTCGAGGATGGTGAGATGGGGGAAGAGGTTGAAGTGCTGGAACACCATGCCGACCTCGGTCCTGATCTTTTCAATATTTTTCAGATCGTTGGTAAGCTCGGTGCCGTCGACGACGATACGACCCCGCTGGTGTTCTTCAAGGCGGTTGATGCACCGGATCAGCGTTGATTTTCCCGAGCCGGAAGGGCCGCAGATGACGATGCGCTCGCCTCTGTCGACCGTCAGGTTGACATCCTTCAGAACATGGAACTCGCCGTACCACTTATGCATGTTTTCGATGGTGATAATCGGCGTTTTGTCTACATTCTTCTGTCCTGCTGCTTGCGGATTCATCTATTCTTTTCCAGGGTTCTGATCATCGTTGATCAATTAGTAGTGAGTAAAATGGCTACAAGCTCGTATCGAGTTCCTTTTCCAGTCGCCGGCTGTAGTTGGACATGGCGTAGCAGCAGACAAAATAAATAAGCGCCACAAAAAGATAGGCCTCGGCGGAAAAGCCCATCCATTTCGGGTCAGTGAGCGTGGTCTGGGTGGTTTTCAGTAAGTCATAGAGGGCGATGATCACCACTAGAGAAGTATCCTTAAAGGCCGAGATAAGAATGCCCATCGAAGGTGGAATAACAATTTTCAAGGCCTGGGGCAGAATGATCAAACGCATGGCCTGGAAGTAATTCAGCCCAAGAGATTCGGCCGCTTCATATTGTCCGCGGTTCATGCCCTGCAACCCGCCGCGAACGACCTCTGCAATATAGGCGGCGGTAAAGAGAATGATGGCAATCTGCGCCCGGAGGATTTTGTTGAAGGTCACCCCTTCCGGCAGAAACAGCGGGAAAACCACCGACGACATGAACAGCATGCTGATCAGCGGCACTCCTCGTATCAGTTCGATATACACCACAGAAAAAGATTTGATGACCGGCATGTCCGACTGCCGTCCAAGAGCGAGAATGACGCCAAACGGATAGGCAGCAGTGAGACCGAACACCGAGAGCAGCAAGGTGAGCGGCAACCCGCCCCAGCTGTCACTGTCAACGACCTCAAGACCGAGGCCGCCCTTCAGGAGAAGCCCCATGGAAAACAGGCCAAGCAGCCAGACATAGGCAAGGGATTTTTTCCAATATTTGCGGTTTTGGCTGAAAAACAACAGCAGAATCAAAATGAGCACCGCCAGCAGCGGTCGCCATTGCAGCTGGTGCGGATAAAAGCCGAAGAGGATAAAGCGGATATTGGCGGTGATGACCGACCAGCAGGCGCCGCTCCCTGCCTTGCACTGCTCACTGGTGGTAAACCAGTTGCTGTTGATAAAGGCCCACTTGACAAAAGAGGGGATTGTCAACAAAAGCAGATAGCCAACCACCAGGGTGAGGATGGAGTTGAGCCAGCCGTTGAACAGATTGGCGCGCATCCAACCGATAACGCCGATACTGGTAGCCGGGGGCCGGATGCTGTTGGCTGCTTTGCGGTGCGGGGTCTTTTCCATGGTTGCCATTATCTTTCCACGATTGCGATTTTCTTATTGTACCAGTTCATAAGCGCCGACGTTGATAGACTGAAAGCCAGATAGACGAACATTATCAGGGCAACACCTTCAATGGCCTGCCCGGTCTGATTGATGGTCGTGCCGGCAACCGAGACAAAATCGGGGTAACCGATGGCCACAGCCAGCGAGCTGTTCTTGGTCAGATTGAGCATCTGGCTGGTCAGAGGCGGCACGATTACCCGTAGTGCCTGGGGGAGAATGACCAGATTGAGGACGTGCGCCGGTTTCAGGCCGATGGACATGGCCGCTTCCTTCTGGCCCTTGCCGACCGACTGGATGCCGGCTCGGACGACTTCAGCGACGAAGGCCGAGGTATAGAGCACGAGACCGAGGAGCAGCGCGGTGAATTCCGGGCTGATGGATAATCCGCCCTGGAAATTAAAACCGGTCAACTTCGGTACATTCATGGCGGTCGGTGCGCCGGCAAGCCACCAGGTGATCAAAGGAAAACCGATAAAGAGGGCAAGCGATACTTTTACTATCGGAAAGATCTGCCCAGTTGCCGCCTGGCGTTTTGCCGCCCATTTGCGGAGAAAGAAGATCATCAGACAGGCGAGGCCCAAGGCTACGAAGGCGTAGAAATATGCCGAATGCGCTTGCGGAAGACCAAAAATGAGCCCTCGGTTGCACAAAAAGAGTCCAGGTATGGGGTTGAGTGCCAGACGTGGTGCCGGAAGCATCTCATAAAAAAAGGCATACCAGAAAAACAGTTGCAGGAGTATTGGAATGTCCTGGAACACCTCAATGTAGATGGCCGAGAGTTTGGCGAGCAGCCAGTTGGTGGAAAGCCGTGCGATTCCCAGGATCGTTCCGAAAAGGATGGTGAGGACCACCCCGATAAAAGCGACGACCAAGGTGTTGAGGAACCCAACTAAGAGCGCGCGACTGTAGGAGTCGGCAGCCGAATAGCTGATAAGTTTTTCGCCGATTTCGAAAGCAGCCTCTTTCTTGAAAAAGCCGAAGCCGGTCGAGATAGACTGTCTTTCAAGGTTGGCTAGGGTATTGTGGATCAGATAATAGCTGAGCAGCCCGACACCGAGTATGGTGAGGCACTGATAAAGAATGGCCAGCTTGGCCGGGTCACGCAGAAAGGGGATTTTCTCTGGTGCTGTCGTGTCCATATTCACCTGTTTAGGGGCCGTTAAGAAATAACTTTTACCATTCACTTCATTTCGTTACGGCCCCTTATACCCCTCAAGGGGGTACTAAAAAGAGTGCCGTTCATGACGTGGAAATGGATGACTTATTTTTGAACGACGGCTCAATAGGTCCTGCCCGGCAGGAGCCGGGCAGAACATCGGGGTTAATTCGCTACTTGAAAGGGGGTGAATACATCAGACCACCATTGTTCCACAGGGCGTTCAGGCCGCGTTTGAGCATCAGCGGGGTGTTGACGCCGACGTTACGTTCAAAGACCTCGCTGTAGTTGCCGACCTGCTTGACAATATTGTAAGCCCATTTCTCGTCAAGGCCGAGGGATTTGCCGTTACCCGGGGTAACGCCGAGGAACCGCATGACAGCAGGGTTGGTGCTGGTCATCATTTCGTCGACGTTCTTCGAGGTTATCCCCAGTTCTTCCGCCTCGATCATCGCCAGGACCACATAGTTGACGACATCCTTCCATTGGTTGTCGCCATGCCGGACAGCTGGGGCGAGAGGTTCCTTGGAGATGATTTCCGGGAGGATGGTATAGTCGGCGGGATTGGGGGCTACCGCGCGGATACCGGCCAGCTGAGAGGCATCGGAGGTCAGACAATCGCAACGACCGGCGAAGAAGGCCTTGGCCAATTCGGCATTGTTCTCGATAACCACGGGATTCATCTTCATCTTGTTGACTCGGAAATAATCGGCGACATTCTGCTCGGTGGTGGTGCCGGGGAGGACGCAGACGGAGGCGCCATCCAGTTCTTTGGCGCTTTTTACCCCGAGTTTGTTGGGAATCAGGAAGCCCTGGCCGTCATAGTAGTTGACCTGAACGAAGTCGAGACCGAGGTCGGTGTCACGACTAAGGGTCTGGGTGGCATTACGGGTGAGGACATCAATCTCGCCGGATTGCAGAGCGGTGAAACGGGTTTTGGTGGTCAGCGGGGTAAATTTCACCTTTTCCGCATCGCCGAAAATGGCGGCGGCAATCGCTCTGGCGGTATCGATATCAAGGCCTTTCCATACGCCTTTTTCATCGGGTTTGCCGAAGCCGAAAAGGTCGCTGTTGACGCCGGTCTGAACAAAGCCCTTGGTCTTGACAGCATCAAGGGTGCCGGAAATCGCAACGCCTGCGGTCAGACAAAATGCGACCACTACTGCTGGGACAATTCGCTGAAAATGTGCCATAAAAACGCCTCCTTGTGGAATTGTAGTAAATTATGCCGCCGGAGAACCTCGTCGGACAGCTGGAATCGATACTTCGCAATGACCAAGCCCTTCAACAGCACCTAATTCTACCTGATAGGCACGATCATCGTTAATAGATAATGTTATTCCAATATTTACAGATTGTGTCAAGCAGTCTGATCACTGGGAATCATTATTTTAAACAGGGGCAAAGGTCGAGACCATCAACACTTTCAGAGTATTTGATCTATGGTCGACGTCGCTTTATGAGGATAACTGATGGGTGCTTGCGGTGGGAAGGAATATCTCTTCCCTCAGGTGAAGGGTAATTTCATCCGGTGTGAGGTCGAGGAAGCTGAACAGGTACTTTTCAAAGTCCAGGGTACGTTTAAAATTCAGGCGGATATGCTGTTCCTTCTGCGGATTGTCGTCGCCATAGCGTTCAAGAATATATTCAAGACGACTGGCCAGCGGCACCACCTGGTCGTGGCGCACCCGCTTGTCGGCATAGAAAACCAGTTCTTTGGCACCGAACAGGCCGCGTTGGTAAAGATCGGCATGAAAATGCTGCAACACCACATGTTCGGCGACGATCGCGCCGATCTCCGGGTAGCCGAGATCGACGCAGATCTGCCGACCGATTTCCGCATGATGGCAACCGGTTTTGATGCACAGGGTCTTGGCGATATCGTGCAGCAGGGCGCCGGCAATTGTCTCGTCGCGGTTCGGCGGGGGACCTGGGCATTTCCCTGTTCTCGCCAGGCCATCGACCAGGGCCCCGGCTACCCGGGCGACAAGAATCGAGTGCTCGCGAATATTGTCAAACATTGCAAACTGGTCGAAAAGGTCTCGGCACTGGCTGGGGGAAGGAATGGCTATGGCCATGGGATCACTCATGTTATGATGATATATTTCGACCGTTATCGGCAACTGAGTTCATGGACCGCGTCAACGGCAATTTTCGCCTGTTCCGGTGGGGTGAATTGATGAATCCCGTGGCCGAGGTTGAAAATGTGACCATGTGCATCCTTGGCATCGTCGAGCAGGCGACCGATCCTCGTCCGCAACCGGTCCTTGGGGAGGAGCAGGGCAAAGGGGTCGAGGTTGCCTTGAACCGCTTTTGCCCCGACTCTTTTTATGGCTTCACCGATGGGAATGCGCCAGTCGAGGCCGATAACGTCGGCACCGGAGCCGGCGGAGAGTTCGAGTAGCGTCGCCCCGTTATTGGCAAAATAGATGAGGGGCAGGGCGCACGGCTTAAGGGCGGCGAGAATCTTTTGTACATAGGGCAGGGCGAACTCGGCAAAATCGTCGGGTGCGAGGATCCCGACCCAGCTGTCGAAGAGTTGCAGGGCCTGGGCTCCGGCCCTGGCCTGGGCCTGCAGGTATAAGATGGTGCTGTCGGTAATTTTGGCCATCAGGTTGTGGAACAGTTCCGGTTCGCGGTACATCATCTTCTTGGTTTCCCAGAACACCTTGGAGGACCCGCCTTCAATGAGGTAGGTGGCACAGGTAAAAGGCGCTCCGGCAAAACCGATGAGCGGCACCTGCAACTCCCGGCGCAGCAGGCGGATGGTTTCCATGACAAAACCTGTTTGTTCGTTCGCGTCGGGAACGATGAGGCGGTCAAGGGCGGCCTGGTCGCGAATGGTCGTATGAAAAATCGGTCCCCGGCCTTCGTGGAATTCAAGCGGTGCCCCCATCGCCTCCATGAGAATGAGGATATCGGAAAAGAGGATTGCCGCATCCATGCCGAGGAGGTCCACCGGCTGGAGAGTCACCTCGACGCACAGCTCCGGGGTCTTACACAGTTCGAGAAAGGAGATTTTGCCCCTGACCTTCTGGTATTCCGGCAGATATCGTCCGGCCTGGCGCATCATCCAGATCGGCGTGTAAGCGGTTTGTTCACCGCGGCATGCTTTGAGAAAGGTATCGTTCATAGATTTTTCAGGTTGATTTCTGGTAGTGTGCTTCTATTGTTCTTTTGGGGTAAATTGCCTTGGAATGTAGCTGCAAAAGGGCTCTTGGGCCAGATAGTCTCCCGTCATGGCATAAGCCCTTGCCCGGCATCCGCCGCAGACCCCGACATATTCGCATTTTCCACAATTATCCTTATACCCTTTGAAATCGCGAAGTTGAAGGAAAAGTTCCGATTCTTCCCAGATTGTTTTAAAAGGGGTCTTGGTGATGTTGCCGGCGGATTTGGCAAAGTAGCTGCAGGGTAGGACCTCGCCGTCGACATCGATCAGGCAGATGAGCTGGCCGGCCAGACAGCCTTTCGAGCCGCCGGTTGAAAACTGCAGATTCCTCCTCGCCAATTTTTCGCCCTCCTCCTTGGCCTTCTGCCGAACAATCCGGTAGTAATGGGGGGCGCAGGTCGGCCGCATGAGCAGTTCATTCTCCTGCTTTTCGACTTGATAATGCCATTCGAGGATTTCGTCGTACACGCTCTCCGGAATGAGTTCCTCCATGATCTCCTGGCCGCGACCGGTGGGGACGATCATGAACATATACCAGGCGGTGGCTCCGAGGGATTTGACGAGCCGGTAGATTTCCGGGATTTCCAGGCGATTGCGAACGGTAAAAGAAGAATTGATCAAAAAAGGGATGGAGTGTTTTTTAAAGAGGCGGATGGCGTTCATGGTGCCGTCAAAGGCCCCTTGTTGATTCCTGAAGTTGTCGTGGGTTTCGGCCCTTGCACCGTCGAGGCTGAGGGACACCATTTTAATCTCGGCCGCCTTTATTTGCTCGCAGATGGCGTCGTTTACCAGGGTGCCGTTGGTGGCCAGACACATGCGAAAACCTTGAGCGGTGCCGTATTTGGCGATCTCGAAGACATCGGCGCGGAGCAGAGGTTCGCCGCCGGAAAGCACCAGCACCGGCCTCGCGTAGGAGGCGATAGCGTCGATAATCGCCTTGGCCTGGTCGAAGGAAAAATCGGGGTGTCCGGCGGCTTCAAGTTCAGATGAGGAGCGGCAGTGGACGCATTTGAGATTGCAGCGGCGGGTGATTTCCCAGGCTATCCATTTCGGTTGAAACTCCATGCACTCTCCTCCCTGCGCGGTTGCTGTCTTTGAAAAAGCTACAGGAAAATGTTGTGACCCTTTGTGGTCGTGAATCTTGCCCAATAGGTTTGTTCATTGAGCCGCAACGTGGAAAAAACCATAATCGGGATAGCTTGTAAACAGTAAGTATTTTCGCGGGAGAAATAAAGCGCCCACCTTCCGGAGGCCTATTGCGATTTCTTTGGAGGGGAGGTGGAAGCATCGCAAGTATTCGCGTTAAGCCGTTGTAAAAAAATATGGGCCGAAGGCATGCCTGGAACGGCATAAGGAGCCGTAAGGAAATGGTTATAAATGGTCTAGTTATTTCCTAACGGCTCCTAAATCTTGAATTCCCGATGCTTGATCTTTATAATTTGTGCTAAATAGCTTATAGTGCTAACCCTGTTACGATCCGGCTGGTAAAAGCCTTGTTGGTTATGCAAAGTGTTCAAAGTGACGCACAAAATCTTGCGCTAAGATACGCATTGAAGGGGAAATATGTTGATCTCACCGGTTGTTCTGAGCAGTCCCGAAGGTGAAAGCCTGCTGCACGGCCTGTTGAACCGTTTTCAGGCGGGCGATAATTCCTGTCGTGGAGTTGTCAGGGATATACTCCAGGCGGTGCGGGAAATGAAGGATGAAGCGGTGGTCGCCTATGGCCGCAAATACGATGCCCCGGAACTGAGTGCCGGGCAACTGCAAGTGAGCGCCAAGGAACTGCAGGAGGCCTACCAACAGGTTGACGACCAGTTTCTCGAAAGTCTTGGCAGGGCTATCGAACGTATCCAAGCCTTCCACGAACGGGAGATGGAAGACTCCTGGTTGCAGACTCGTGAGGATGGGACAATCGTCGGCAGGCTGGTACGTCCCGTGGACTCGGCCGGGCTCTATGTTCCCGGCGGCAAGGGTGGAACGACCCCGCTCGTCTCCTCGGTCCTTATGAACGGCATTCCGGCCGGTATCGCCGGTGTCAACCAGCGGGTGATGGTAACGCCTCCGGGTAAAGACGGCAAGGTCAGTCCGCATCTTCTCGTGGCCGCCCAGGAAATAGGTATCACCGAAATTTATAAGGCCGGCTCGGCCTGGGCGATCGGCGCCTTGGCCTTTGGTACCGAGACCATCCCCCGCGTCGATGTGATTGTCGGCCCCGGCAACCAGTATGTCGCCGAGGCGAAAAGACAGGTGTCGGGAATGGTTCGCATCGATATGATCGCCGGGCCCTCCGAGGTGCTGATCGTCGCCGATGCCACCGCCTCCGCCGTAAGTGTTGCCGCCGATATGCTGGCGCAGGCGGAACATGATCCGCTGGCCCTGGCCATTCTCGTGACCACCCATGCGCCACTCGCCGGCGCGGTGGTGGCCGAACTTGAGCGGCAGTTGCCGTTGCTGTCCAGGCAAGAAATTGCCCGGAAGGCGCTGGCCGACCGCGGGATCATCCTCATCGCGGAAGACCTGGAGACGGCAATTGAACTCGCCAACAATGTGGCAATCGAGCATCTTGAATTGATGATAGCCGACCCTTGGTCGCAGCTCCCGCATATCCGTCATGCCGGGGCGATTTTCCTCGGTGCCAATACCCCGGAGGCGGCCGGAGACTATATTGCCGGCCCGAATCATGTCCTGCCGACCATGGGCACCGCGCGGTTTGCCTCGGCCCTTGGGGTTGAGACTTTTTTGAAAAAGAGTTCAATCATCAGTTATTCGGCGCAGGGCCTTGCCGCCGACAGCGAGCATATCATCCGTTTGGCAGAACTCGAGGGCTTGACCGCCCATGCCGCCTCGGTTGCCGTGAGACTCGGGAAATGAGCAGCGAGTTTTCTGCTCGCCTGGCAACCGGCCTGAACAGTTTTAACCTGGTTCTGCCGCCCGATGCGGTTGGGCGACTGGCGTGCTATTTCAACGAACTGCTGAAGTGGAGCAAAAAGGTCAACCTGATCGCCAAGGCGACCGAACCGGAGCAGATTATTGAGAACCATTTTATCGATTCCCTGACCCTTCTGCCGCTGCTTACCGGCGCTGGCACGCATCTTTTGGACATCGGCAGCGGTGCCGGTTTTCCCGGCCTGGTCTGCAAGGCGGCCCTGCCGGAGCTGGCCGTCACCCTGGTGGAACCGCGCGGCAAGCGGGTAAGTTTTCTTGGCCATATCGCCCGAACCCTGGGACTGCAGGGAGTCACCATTCTTACCTGCCGGATTGAGAACGAGGTGCAGCTGCCATCTAGGCAGATCTTCTCCCATATAACCGGCAGGGCGATAACGGAGATCGGCCCTTTCCTTCTTATGGTCGAAAGGTTCGCCCCGACCGGTCCGCAGGTGATCTGTATGAAAGGCCCGAAATGGCAGGAAGAACTGGCCACCGCTGCGGAAATTGTCAGCCGTTCTTCCTATAGGCTGACCAAGGTGATTGAGCATACATTGCCTTTTTCCGGGGCAAAACGCAGTCTTTTGCTTTTTGACAGCCGGTAAGCAGTTGAAAGTTGTTTGTTGTTGCTTGCGATTCCTATTAACGTAACTCAGGTGAAAGAATGAAAAATATTGCAGTGTTGGCCGGTGACGGCATCGGTCCGGAAGTGATGAAAGAGGCCATCAAGGTTCTTGATTGTGCACAAAAAAAGTTTGCTTTCGAACTTTCTTATCAATACGCCGATGTCGGCGGCATAGCCATCGACAATCACGGCCAGGCCCTGCCGCCGACAACCCTTGCTCTCTGCGAAAAGAGCGATGCCATCCTCTTCGGTTCGGTCGGTGGTCCAAAGTGGGAAAACCTGCCGCCGCAGGAACAACCCGAGCGGGCGGCCCTCCTGCCTCTCCGTAAACATTTCGATCTGTTCTGCAATTTTCGCCCGGCCAAGGTCTATAAATCGCTGATTGCCGCCTGCCCCCTGCGCCCGGAGATCGTCGGCGACGGCTTTGATGTGCTGTGTGTGCGCGAGTTGACCTCCGATATCTATTTCGGCACGCCCAAAGGGCGGGAAGGACAAGGGGACGAGGAAAGGGCCTTCGATACCATGGCCTATACCCGATTTGAAATTGCCCGGATTGCCAGAATGGCCTTTGCCGCCGCCCGCGGGCGGCGGGGCAAGGTGACGTCGGTCGATAAGGCCAACGTCCTCACCACCATGGTCCTTTGGCGCCAGGTGGTGGTGGAGATAGCGAAGGAATTCCCGGACGTCGAGCTGAAACATATCTATGTCGACAACGCCACCATGCAGCTGGTGCGCGATCCGCATCAATTCGATGTGCTGCTCTGCGGCAACATGTTCGGTGATATCATCTCCGATGAAGCGGCAATGCTGACCGGTTCCATGGGTCTTCTCGCCTCCGCCTCCCTCAATAAAGACAACTTCGGTTTGTATGAACCGGCCGGTGGCTCCGCCCCCGATATCGCCGGCAAAGGCATCGCCAACCCCATCGCTGAAATTTTATCGGCGGCGATGATGCTTCGCTACAGCTTTGGCCTCACCGAGGCAGCGGCGGCCATAGATAACGCGGTCGAGGCTACCCTTGATAAGGGCATACTGACCGCCGATCTTACCAGCAAGAAGGCGGCTGCGGTCGGTACCGCCGCCATGGGTGATGCCATCGTCAGGGCATTGCAAGGTTAAGAAGAGCAAGACAGTCCCGGAAAACCACAGTCACATGTTTTCCGGGACGGAGGAACGCCCATGCAGAACAAGGAGAATGTCATTCTCGTGGCCAACGAGGCCTCTACCGAGCTTGGTCATAAACTGGCCGAGCGGCTGTGGATGCCGTTTACCGAAATGATCCGCAAGCGCTTTTCCGACGGCGAGCAATACCACGCCTTTCCAACGTCCATAGCCGGCAAGGATCTGGTGATCCTTGGCGTCACCCACGACGACACTTCGCATCAGGAACTCCTCGATCTTATCTCCGGGGGGATCTATTGGAATGCTTTGTCGATCAGCGTCATTATCCCTTTTCTCGGCTATTCCACCATGGAAAGGGCCAAACCGCGATCCCATGAAATCCCCAAGGGGATTACCCGGACCAGGCAGATATTCAAGGCCAGACCCAATTACGTGGCCTTCGTCGATCTGCATTCGGAGGCGGTTCTCCATGCCCATGGTGGAGAAATTCGTACTCAGCATGTTTGGACTGACGACCTGGTGGTCGACAAAATAAAAAAGAGCGGGCTCACTGATTATGTCCTCGTCTCTCCGGATTACGGCTATTCCAAAAGGATCGCCAAGCTGGCGAGCATGTTGGATTGTCCGCATACAGCCGCCGACAAAGACCGCTATGATACCGATAAAACCATTGTCGGCCAGGTGTCGAGCGTCGTTAAGGGGAAAACGGCCATAATTTGCGACGATATGATCCGTACCGGCGGTTCGATCCTCCAGACCGCCAGGAGATGTCTTGAGGCGGGAGCGAAGGATGTCGTCGCCCATGCCACGCATCTGGTGCTGGCCGGCGATTCCCTGGAAAATTTTCGCCACGGACCGATCTCCCGGATCCTCGGTTCCGACACCTATCCGGGGCGGAAAAGCGACGACCTCCTTGATGTCTATTCGGTGGCACCGCTTCTCGCCGACGTTATTGAACAGCATCTGCAGATCTGAAGGACAGGCCGTACAAGAAAGGGGCAGCCATCACCGTGTCCACTGCGGATGCGGTGAAACAGGGCTGTCAATGGCCGGCAAGGGAGCCGTGGTTGGGGTATGAAAAGAGAAGACATCGCACTGCATCTTCGACAGTCCCTCCTTTTTAAGGATGCCACTGCCTCTGAAATCGAATCCTATGCCGGGGGTGCCCGGGTACAGATTATTCCGGAAGGGCAGTATGTGTACCGACAGGGGGAGGCCAGCGAGGTTTTCTTTATCCTTGCCATGGGGGAGGCGGAGCTGGTTCTCGGCAGTGACAACGGTCGTGTGAAAATCGTCGGGAGAATAGGGCCGGGCGGTCATTTTGGCGAGACCGGTATCCTTACCGACAAGCCGCGCTCGCTTTCGGTCCGTGCCCTGTGCGATCTTGTAGTCATCTGCTTTGACAAACGTTATTTCAAGATCACCCTCCTTGCCAACAGCAGGATACACAGGCAGTTGGACGCGATCCTCGCCGAGAGGCTGCGGGTGGCTTTCCTCGATCAGGTGGACCCGAGCAGCGAGGGAAGTCGGCAGGAGGAAGAATCCGAGGCGGATGACGTCATTCTTTTCAAAGAGTCGAATATGTCGGCCATCAGTCTCAGACGCTTGGCCCGGAGGCGACAAGACGATATTCGAGAATCGAAAACGGCGCAAAAAACCCAGGCGGTAGTCGATCAATTGGCGATGAGTAGTTCGCCCTTCATCCTCACCGGTGAGGCGGGGACCGGCAAACTCATCATCGCCCGGCAGATCCATCTGCAGAGTAAACGCGCCGGCGGACAGTTCCTGGAGGTGGATTTGCGCGACTTTGAGCCCCTGCAACTGGAACGCGTCTTATTCGGCAATGAACAGAGTGCCTTTCCCTTTGTCCAGGCTCGTCAGGCCGGATTGTTCGAGCAGACCGCCAACGGCACCCTGGTTTTCACCCACATTCATTTGATGAAAGAAGAGTTGCAGGAAAAGCTTGTGCGGATTCTCGAAAGCAGCAGTTACCATCACATCGACAGTAATCGGCAGGTGGCGATGCAATCGCGACTTGCCTTTATCAGTTCCTATCCCCTCGATCATCTGCGGAGCACCGGCAAACTGTTGCCGGAATTGCTCGCTCTGATACAGGGTCGGCACTTCCACGTTCCACCCCTGCGCAACCACAAGGAGGATCTGCCACGCCTGGTGCTCCATTACCTTGAGCGTTTCAGCAAGGAATACGGCAAGAAGATCTTTAAGGTGTCCCCGGAAACCCTGGGCATTTTCATGAACTACGATTGGCCCGGCAATCTGACCGAATTGTCCAGCGTCATTCGCCGGGCGGTCATGCTGGCAAAAAAAGATGAAATCGTCGCCGAACAGATTTTACTTGGCCTGCCGAAGACGGAAGGCAAGTGGGAGTATAATATCCTGCGCATCGCCTGGATCAGGAAATTTCTCGAAAGCCGCATCTTTCCGAGGGTTCCTCAAGTTATTATCGGTTGTGTCCTGTTGATTACCGTTGTCTTTCTCTTTTTTGGGCCGTCGGACCCGCAGGCGAATATCGGCCTAACCCTGGGGTGGTACATCGGTTGGCCGCTGATGTTTTTCTCGTTCTTCTTTCTCGCCAGAACGTGGTGCAGCGTCTGCTCCCTTGCCCTGCCTGGGACCCTTCTGCAAAATATCGTCAAACCGACACGTAAGACTCCTGAGTTCATCAAGGAGTATTCCGGTTGGATCATGGCCATGCTGTGTATTTTGGTGTTTTGGATCGAGATTGTCTGGGACGCGTATAACAATCCTTATCTGACCGGTGGAATCATCCTCATCATTACCTTGGGTTCTATCCTCTTCAGTGTGCTCTTTTCCAGGCGCAGCTGGTGCCGCTACCTTTGTCCCCTGGGAGCGGTGAACGCTATTTTTGCCATGCCTTCGGTTGTTGAATTGCGCTCGAACAGGCACGTCTGCCTCAATCGTTGTCAGAATCACTCATGTTTTACCGGGGATGGAGATAATTCCGGCTGTCCGATGTTCAGACATCCCTATCTGGTCGATAACAACCGGGACTGCATCATGTGTGCGAAATGTATCAAGAGCTGCGGCAATAGTTCGATTCAACTGAATTTGCGTCTTGCACCACAGGAATTGTGGGCGTTAGAGACACCGCGACGGGCCGACAGCTTCCTTATCGTCTCCATGGGGGCGATCTTTTTCCCCTTTGCCCTGCAAAGCGAGTTTTTCCGACTGACCGACTGGCTGGTGACCCTTGCCGCTCATGCGGGTATATTGCTTCCCGGGCATCTCGTCGGCAGCGTCATCTTTTTTTTGTTAATCCTGGTGTTCCAGATCGGCTACTACCTCATGGTGACCATTCAGTCCCTGTATGCCAGAATAGACAAAAATCTACTGCTCCCCCTCTTCGGCTATGGGGTCATTCCTCTTATTCTTGGCGGCTATATGGCCCTGCACCTGGAATTTTTCGTCAGAGGTGCCGGGCGAATACTTCCTAACGTCCAGGAATTGCTCGGTATGCATTCTTCCTATGAAAATTTGCGACTGATCAGCGGCGACAGCACCCATGTCTTGCAAATTTTGACGGTGCTTGGTGGTTTTTTGGCTTCGCTTTATGTTACCTATCGGATCACCGAGCGGGTGCTGGTCGGCGATGCCTTGACCTCAAAAGCTTTGGCCATTCCTTTCAGTTTTCTCACGATTCTTGCGGGACTGTTCGTCTTCATGGTTTAGGATTGGCAACGAAAATATAAAGCCCATATTTCGTAACGGCTCCTAAGCTTTGTTGTAAATATTGGATTGACTAATTCCCGGGGAGTTGCCACAATATACAGATTACAAAACGGAAGACGGAAAGGAAAAAATGAGCAAACAAAGAATGTTTGTATAACTGCCTTCCTAAGATTCCAAGTCAATTTTGGTCGTAACTCATCTCTATCGCCAACATATCTATGAAAACCGTCGGTTTTATTATCTTATTGTTTATCCTCCTGTGTCAGCCACTTTTCTCGGTAGCCGGCGACAATTCTCCGGCTCCTAATATTTTCCCAAATCTCCTCGATGAGGAGGTAAGTGTCGACGAGGCAGTTGAGAGAGGACAAGAGGTGGCGGTTTATGATCCGCTGGAATCGATGAATCGGTTCCTTTTTGAGGTCAATGATCGGCTGTATATCTGGGCGGTGAAGCCGGTTACCAAAGGCTACCGATTGGTTCTGCCCCATGAACTCCGGGAAAGCCTTGGAAATTTCTTCCTTAATATCAGTTTTCCGGTGAATTTTCTCAATTCCGTTTTGCAAGGCGACTTCAGTACCATGGCCATTGTTGCGGAACGGTTTCTCATCAACAGCACAATAGGCATTTGCGGCCTGGTCGATGTGGCTGCCGGCGAGTTTGATATCGGCCCTCGGCGTGCCGATTTTGGTCAGACCCTCGGGCGGTGGGGGATCGGAGAAGGAATGTTTATCTACTGGCCGTTAGTTGGTCCTTCCAATTTGCGAGACACCATCGGTTTGACAGCTGACACCTTTGCCAAGCCGCTCCCCTATTTATACGATGATCGCATGATTGATCTCGCTATCTATTCAACCGAAAGGATCAATGTCCTGTCTCTCAACCCGGGTCTTTACGAAGATCTGAAAAGGTACTCACTGGATCCTTACGTAGCTGCCCGTCAGGCATATTCCGAATATCGTAGGAGCCTCCTCGTTCGAGACTGAGTGGCAACACCAGAACCTCATTCCAAGTTAGGCGTTGTTATTGCCAGGTCGATGGGCCAAAAAAGAAATCGGGCAGAAAATACAAACTGCGTAGATTCTACCCGATTGGGGGGGCTTGATAATCTCCCTCGTGGGGTTACCCTTTTTAAAGCAAAGGGCGTGCCATGAATCAATCAATTATATTTTCTCATTAAGATGATTTATTTCAGTTCCTTATATCCGGTCCTATGGTTTCCATAAAAAACCAAGTGGCATTCAATTACATAAAACCTGTTAGCATTTCCAAAGTGTAATTCAAGGCTGTTACTGGTAATTCGGGTCCCGGTACCGAGCGGAGAGCGGATTTTCGCAAAAGAAGCAATTGCTGCGAGAATTTTGCGGTTTTCCGACAATTGCTGCTAGACTTGTCACGTCTTTTTATGTTAGTGATTCCTACAGCATTTCCTAGTGATACTAAGGAAGTGTCAAGAAAGTGCCAAGGTTCGCCTGGTGCCGACGCCGGTGCCGTATGGGGAGCCAAAATGCGATGTGCTGCAGAGATGTGCTCTTACGAGTGCTAGCCGTTTAGCCTACAAACGGCATGGGGTTGAAGGATGAAACGATTCATTAGATATGGTGTTGTTCCTGTAGGGATTTTTTTCATTCTCTTGCTTGTTACCGTCATCCTTATTCCTATTTTGGTAAACGTCCAAAAATATGTTCCGGAGATTGAAAAACAAGTCAACAAGGCCACCGGAAGAGCGTTTTCACTCGGTCCGGATCTCGGGGTGTCTTTTTTTCCCTGGCTGAGTATTTCCTTTTCCGATATGAAAATCGGCAATCCGCCGGGTTTTTCGAGTGACGAGTTTATCAAGGTACGAAGCTTCGAAGCGAGAATTAAGGTATTGCCCCTGTTGCGGAAACGGATTGAAATAAGTCGCTTTGTCGTCGGAGGCCTGTCGGTTAATCTTGAGAAAAACGCGTCTGGACAGGTTAACTGGGAGTTCGGGGGGGAAGCGGAAAGCGGTAAAGACTCCGCGACATCCCCTCCCTTTTCTCTTGGCCTTCTTGCGGAAAAACTGTCCTTTGCCCTCTTGGCTGTGACTGATGGTCAGGTGAAGTGGCATGACAGCACGCAGAACGTTAAGTACCAGGTTGAGGACATCATGCTGCTGCTCAACGATTTCACTCCTGATCGTCCGGTTTCCCTGGATTGCAAGGCTACCTTCGATGGAAAAGCGGTGGCTGTCGAAGGCAAGGTTGGTCCGATAATGGAGGAGAAAAACAATCAGGGCGCTTTGCCGGTCGATCTTGTTTTCAGTGTGGTGAACAAAATGCGGGGACAAATGCGGGGCACGATCACCCCACAGGACAAGATTCCGAACTTTGACTTGTCTCTGCACCTTTATTCTTTTTCTCCTCGCGATTTTTTATCCGCCTGTGATCTGCCTTTTCCTCTACAGACCAAAGATCCCGAGACATTCAGGGCTTCCGATCTGGAATTTACGGCTCGTGGCGACAAGGAGAAAATCACCATCGAGAAGGGCATTGGCCATCTCGATGACTCGAAACTGAATTTTTCGCTTCTGGCCCAAAACTTCAAGCATCCGCAGGTCGATTTCACCCTCGATCTCGACCGAATCGATCTTGATCGCTACCTGCCGCTCTCCATCCCGGAGGATCAAACCGATGAAAAAAATCCCGGGCAGGAGGAGGCCGTCGGCGGATGCAGGACGTGGAGGGATCTTGCCCTGGCCGGAGTCATTCAGGTCGGTGCCTTGAAAATGCATGGGGGAACCATGACGGAGGTGCATCTGCCGCTGCAGAGTAAAGAGGGCATCCTCACCGTGGCACCGGCCACCTTCAACATCGGTAGGGGACAAGTGGAGGCCGCTTTAACCCTTGATCTGCCTGCCGCAACTCCGACCATGCAGGCGACCTTTAAAGCCCAAGGGCTTGAGGCCGAAGCGCTGTTGCACGATTATTTCGGCTGGGACGCTCTGCGTGGCACCCTCTCCGCCGACCTGGCGCTGCAGTTTGCCGGCGGCAGGTTGGAACCGATGAACCTGAGTGGCGAGGCGACGTTACTTATACGGGACGGCTCACTGGTCGGCCTCGATTTAACCCGGACGACAGGAATGGATGGAACGCATGATAGCTCGCACGGTGCTGTTGCCGTTGACGTTCCAAAAGAAAAGCTGTCGACTGATTTCACCGAGGCTAAAAGTGTCGTCACCATCAATAACGGCCTTGTGCAAATCCGTGAGGCAAGTCTCGTTGCCCCGGACTGCAACCTGCAGATAAGCGGTACCGCTGACCTTGCTCGGCAGCAGTTGAACCTGCAGGTGAAAACCGGTTTTGTGACAACGGTCCTTGGTAAGGGCGGTCGCGAGGAAAAGGTGGATCACTCCTCCCTCTCTACAATCAGCGGTACTTTTACCGAGCCGGAAATTAACACCCGGGAGGTCTTGGCGAGTGGCGGCAATACCGGTGGCAGAAACAATCTCAAACATCTGGTGGCGCAAAAACTGTCGTCACCGCTTGAAGACGATGTGAAAAATCTGGTAGGGAAGGATCTTGTCGACCCGGCAGTTGTCGCCCAGCGATTTCGATTGCAGCCTGAGACCTTGCGGCGCACTGAGATCAAGAAAAAACTGCCAATCGGAACGGGGAAGGTACATATCGATGCCTTGCGGGAAGAAACAACGCTCCGTTAGCAGTACCGGGTGAATTGCCTATCCTCCGGCATCATTCTTTTCTCCGGTCAAATCTTTTGATGATTTCCTCTGTTGCGGCAGGAATCCAGTTGCCGGTGGATTCCATGACAACCGTGCTGCCCTGAAGCTCGTCGGTTTCCTTTGATGTTCTGTATTAATGTACAGTTTACACTTTACATTAACCATACATTTCGTTACATATGCTTTATGGAACGAAAGATCATTCATCTGAATATTGCAGACTTCGGCGTTGCGGTAGAACGTCTGCTCGACAACAGCCTGAAAGGCAAGGCATTGATCCTTGCCGAACCATCGGCTCGTTCCGTGGTGTACGATATGAGCGACGAGGCTTATGGCGATGGGGTGCGCAAGGGAATGCAACTCAGCATTGCCCGGAACCGGTGCCGTCGGGCTGTGGTTTTCCCACCTCGTCCGGAACACTACCAAAAAGCCCTGACTCCTTGTCTGCAGCATGCATTGCACTATACTCCTCTGGTTGAACGTTCCAGCGGCAACGGCCATCTCTACCTCGATGTCACCGGTACGCAACGGCTTTTCGGCTCACCTCCCGACATCGGATGGCGACTCCGTAATACTCTCCGACAAGACATCGGCCTCGATCCCATCTGGTCCTTGGCACCCAATAAACTGGTGGCCAAGGTGGCAAGCCGATTGGTCAAACCCTTGGGCGAGTACATTGTTGCCGATGGGGAGGAGGCCTCCTTTCTTGCTCCCTTGCCGCTCATGCTCCTCCCCGGCATGTCGATCCCTGATTTGATTCGGCTGCGACAGGTAAATATCCACAAGGTGTATCAAGCGGCCGCTCTTTCGCTTCGGGAACTCAGTGTGCTCTGTGATCATCGGGCCGACTTTCTCTATAGCGCAGTTCGCGGAGTTGATCCGACACCCGTTCAAGCGAATGGTTCGGCGCGCCCCAATTTTGTCCATCGGCACATTTTTTCCCCGGATACCAATAACGAGCAGGTCATACGCGCCGCTCTCACGACCCTCGCCCAGCAAGCCGGTTATAGCCTGCGACAACAGCATCTCGGTTGTCGCAGGCTGACCGTACATATACTGTATAGCGACGGTCTCAACGTTACCCGGCAAGCCGGCGTGAAATTGCCGATGAACGATGATGTCACCCTGAGAGAACAGGCAGTCCGCCTCCTTCAGCGCAGCTGCCGGCGGCGCGTCCGTTTGCGGCAGATTGCGTTGGCTTGCTCTCAGATGTGTCACCCTGTGCGGCAGTTATCGCTTTTTGAGGTGGTTGATTGCCGACAGCAGAAGAACAAACGGCTCAGCGAAGCCTTTGATACAATCCGTAATCGTTGTGGGGGCGACAAGATATATCGAGGATCGCAGCAGCCGATGGTCGCTGCCCGACCGGCATGATTTGCTTCGGCCTCCATTCGCATTTCTCGCTGATGCAGGGTACCGCCAGCCCCCGGAGTCTGTGCCGACAGGCCGGGAAGATGGGTTATCGCACTCTGGCCCTGACCGATATCAATAATCTCTACGGTCTGTGGCCTTTTCTCGCCGCCTGCGCCGAGGAAAATCTCACTCCGATCATTGGTGCCGAAATACGAACGGATAGATTCCGGCTCTTCTGTCTGGTTAAGGACCGAAACGGATACCGCAACCTCTGCCGCCTGCTTACCGAACGTCACTGCAAGCCCACTTTCGATCTGCAAACCGCCGTGACTGCCCATCACGATGGCCTGGTACTGCTGGCGTCGGATGAGACGCTTCTCTCTCACTGCCGGGATATCGGCGCCGATACGGCAGCGGCGCTGATCGGCCACCCCGATCAACACAACAGCCGTCTGCGGCAATCGGCACTTCGCCAAAGAATTCCAGTCCTTGCCATGGGGGACACCTTCTTTCTCGACCGCACAGAATACTCTTCCTATAGGTTGTTGCGGGCCATCGACAGCAACAGCTCTCTTTGCCGATTGCCGCAGAGCGAAACCGTTACAGATGGAGCACATCTCATTCCTCCTACCGAGTTGGCTCGCCGCTTCCAGGTCTGGCCGGAAAGTTTATCTCAGGCAACCCTGATTGCCGAAAAATGCAGCTTTCGCTCGCCACGAGCCGGCCTGATCATGCCTCCCTGGGAGCATGAAGATCCGGACGAGCAACTCCACCAAGCCGCCTACGAAGGAGCAGGGCAGCGCTACGGCACGCCGCTGCCGACAGAGGTTATTACTCGGCTCGAATATGAACTCGGCGTCATTGCTGCCATGCGATTTTCGTCATATTTTCTGGTAGTACGCGATATCGTCGGACCGGTTGCCCGAACCTGCGGCCGCGGCTCCGGGGCTGCCTCTCTTGTCGCCTACTGTCTCGGTATCACCAATGTCTGTCCGATACGCCACAATCTCTATTTCGAGCGATTTCTCAATCCCGGCCGTACCGATCCCCCGGACATCGACATCGACTTTGCCTGGGATGAGCGAGACCGGATCTTGTCCTCGGTCTTGCAACGTTTTGGCGCCCATGCGGCGATGGTGGCCAACCATGTCGCCCTCCAACCGCGCATGGCGATCCGCGAAACCGCCAAGGTATTCGGCATTCCCGGCGGCGAGATCAGCCGGGTAACCAAGAAGCTGCCATGGATTTGGCGAGCCGATACCGAAGACGACGGATATCTGGCTGTTTTGCAGGATCTGCCCCAGATGCGGGATGTCGATCTTTCCGGCCCATGGCCCGAGATTCTCCGGCTGGCTTCCCGAATCAGCGGTATTCCCCGGTATCTTTCCGTGCATCCGGGCGGTGTGATCATCACCCCTGATCCGATAACTGATTATGTGCCGGTGCAGATGGCACCCAAAGGGGTACCGATCATCCAGTGGGAAAAAGACGGGACGGAGGAGGCGGGCCTCGTGAAGATCGATCTGCTCGGTAACCGTAGCCTCGGTGTGATCCGCGATGCAGTCCGTCAGGTGCGGGCGAACGGCCACTGCCTGTGCGAACGGAGCTGGCTGCCGGAGGATGACCCGGCTACGCAGCGGACCGTGGCCCAAGGTTTGACCATGGGCTGTTTCTATATCGAAAGCCCGGCAATGCGGCTTTTACAGCAACGATCCGACTGTGGCGACTTCGAACATTTGGTCATCCATTCTTCCATCATCCGGCCGGCAGCCAACGAATTCATCCGCGAATATCTGCGGCGTTTGCATGGGGCTTCCTGGCAGCCCCTGCATCCTCTTTTGGCCGGGGTGCTTGATGAAACCTATGGGATCATGGTCTATCAGGAGGACGTGTCGCGGGTCGCCGTGCAGTTCGGTTTTTCCCATGCCGATGCCGACCGGTTACGGAAAATCATGTCGAAAAAGGACAAGGAAAAACAACTGAAAGATTATCGCCACCAGTTTTTTGCATCCGCTACTGAACGTGGGCTGCCGGAAGCCGATACCATTCGGATATGGGACATGATGATGAGCTTTGACGGTTACTCTTTTTGTAAGCCGCATTCTGCGAGTTATGCCCGCGTTTCCTTTCAGGCCGCCTACCTGAAAACCCACTTTCCCGCCGAATTCATGGCAGCGGTTATTTCCAATCAGGGCGGATTCTATTCGACCTTCGCCTATGTCTCCGAGGCGCGGCGACTCGGTCTGGCTATCCTGCCGCCGGATGTCAACCGCAGTGAGATATATTGGCAGGGAGGACAGTGCCGGATACGGGTAGGCTTGATGGCCATTGCTAGGCTTTGTGGCGAAACGGCGGCCAGGATTATTGCCTTACGGAAGGAGAAACCGTTCGTTTCGATGTTCGATTTTCTCCGGCGCGTCCAGCCCAAAGAAGATGAATGTATGGCTCTCATCCAGGCCGGTGCCCTGGATACCTTGCAAGCCGATGGGTGGCAGGTTGCGTCGAACCGCAGTAGTCTTTTCTGGTTGCTTGCCAGTTGGCGAAAAACCCAGACATTTGCCCAAGCCTCGCTTTTTTCCTTTGAACCAACGCCTCCCTCCCTGCCTCCCGATGATCCGCTGGAGAGGTTGCGCAACGAATACAAGGCCCTGGGGTTTCTCTGTACAGTGCATCCGATAACTCTTTTTGCCGAACAGCGAAGGCGCGCCGGGGCGGCAACAGCTAAAGAACTGCTCTGCGTACCCCTTGATACTGCGGCACGTAACCGCCATCGTTTCCTCGGCTGGCTGATTACCGGCAAGATTGTCGGCACCAAAAGCGGGGAACCTATGGAGTTCCTAACTTTTGAGGATGAAACCGGCCTGGTGGAATGCACCTTCTTCCCCAAGGTCTATGAACGGTCTTGCCACCTCCTCTACCGTAAGGGGCCGCTCTTACTGGAAGGCTATCTGGAGGAGGAATTTGGCGCCCGCACCCTCACTGTTGAACGTGCCGCCGGAGCTCAAAGTGCTTTTTCCTTTAGCCAAAATAAAAGAATTGCCATTCGAAGGCGCAAGTGAAATTCTAGGAGTCGTTTCGGCAAATTCACCCATATCACCAGCAAGTTTTATTGCCTCAGGCGAGAAAACAGCATAAAGTATGAAAAACCATTTCCCACAAAAGGAGAATCGACGTGGAGCGTCGATTCTCCTGGTTGGGATTCATTTTCGAAATTAAACAAGGAGGTTGCAAGTGAAGAAAGTGGTCTTCGCGATATTTTTTGCGACAATGTTTATTGCTGCAATGGAACCAAGTTATGCAGAAACCTTGGAGTTGCCCGGCGGAATACGGTTGAGGCTTGAAACAGGGGATTGGCATGGTGGGATACGGTCGAGGATAGAAGCGGCTCAACAAAGGATAGAACAGGGAGTCGAGCAAGGATCCCTGACAAGACATGAGGCAGGGAGGCTGCAGGGGGAATTGAGCAGCATTCTCGAAAAAATCGACTACATGAAACAAGATGGCCGTCTCGACGAACGGGAAAGGGAGATAGTCAATCGTAACCTTGATAGATTGGAGATGGATATTTCGAGGGAAAAGCACGATGATGAAATGGCGCCAAGATATGGAGAAAGTCGGGATTGGCATGGTGCAATTCGGTCGAGGATTGAAGAGGCTCAACAAAGGATAGAGCAGGGGGTCGAGCGAGGATCCCTGACAGGGCATGAAGCAAGGAGGCTGCAGGAGGAATTGGGTGGCATTCTCGAAAAAATCGACTACATGAAACAAGATGGTCGTCTCGACGAACGGGAACGGGAGACGGTCAATCGCGACCTTAATAGATTGGATATGGATATTGCGAGAGAAAAGCACGATGATGAACGAAGACGTTACTAAAGCGTCCGTCTGATTGGCAACGGGATCTGTATTTATTTTTTAATATGGGTTCCGTTTTCGGCTGCATGAAAGCATTGAACGTATCGCAGTTATTGAGGTGAAATATGAGGTTTTCACTGGTGATCGTTGTTACCATTTTCTTCCTGCTGTCCGGGTGCGCGGACAACCGAGAATTTATTCAAGAGAGGGCACTGAAACTGGCTCAAACCACCCCGCATTGCTATACCGATCAGGAATGCAAAGACAAATGGAATGCAGCTAAGGCATGGGTAGAAAAAAATTGCCCAATGGAAATAATAATTGCCACCGATTCAACCATCGAAACCGCTAAATCTCCTCCCAAGTCTTCAAGCCTTTCCGCGGTAGTAAGTAAAGAAACCTTTGGCGGCGGCAAATATAAATTCATCATCAAAACATGGTGCGATAATGCTGTCGGTTGCACCCCTGATGCCTACAATTCAACTCTGAACTTTAACGATTACTTGAATGCTGTCGTGGCAAAATGAGCATAGTAGTGACATTTTTGATAGCCTGATTGACAAATGCAACCCTGGGTCAAATTACAGCTTTGATTTAAGAGGATAATGAAATGAAGAAAAGCATAATGTTGTTTATTGTTTTATCGACCCTTCTTATATCGATTGGCGGATGTGTACTCCCGCCACCCTGGCCAGATAGTGACGAGAGATATGATCACGACAGGGACCGAGAAGGCCGTGATCACGAAAGAGGCCGAAGAGACCATGATCGTGACAGAGATCATGAGCACGATAGAGACCATGATCGTGACAAAGACCATGATCGCGACAGAGACCGTGATCGCGATAGAGACCGTGATCACGATAGAGGTCGTGATAGCTACTGAGGCCATTACGGATAGAAAAAGCTTGTTGAGCGGTTCAGTTTTCGGCTATTCGATGTAAAGGTTGTATAGGGGAGTTGGACAAATCGTCAAAAACGCAAAAAGCACTTAAAGCGGTAACGCTTTAAGTGCTTGATTTCATGTCACTCATCCTACAGCTGTTTTTTGGGAGGCGGTGCCGGCTTACTGTCATCAGCTGAGACCTGTTTATGGGCAGCCGAGAAATCATCAACGGAAGCACCATGGCCTTCAACCTCGACAATGTCACCCGCTCCGGGGATTTTAGCGCCAAGCAACTCTTCAATATCTT
>Ga0209697_10000261_pt1 | contig 86124 bp, 73 predicted proteins | sample AliMusrvi5mmetaG_FD_184115 | JGI IMG/M metagenome (GOLD analysis project Ga0209697, IMG submission 184115) | Freshwater lake bacterial and archeal communities from Alinen Mustajarvi, Finland, to study Microbial Dark Matter (Phase II) - Alinen... | ecosystem: Environmental > Aquatic > Freshwater...
CATCTCTTCCGGTCGTGAACCGTCTAATTCGACCGGTGGGACTTTCACCCACGTGGCTGCCGGCTTCCCCGGCGCACTCCCGAATACGGCGATTGAGAAATTCTTTCAGAATTCCTCTACAAGAATTCTCAGGGCCGGTCGAGGCCGAGGTCGGTCCGGAGGAGGCCGTGCCGCGGCTCGAAGAAGTAGCGCACGAAGAGCCCGATCGAACCCTCGTTGTAATCCGCCGTGACCGCGTAGCCGAGCTGTCCGCCGATGAGCCATTGGGGCGTGATCATGTAGGCGCCCTGAGCGGCGATGAGCCCGATGACGGTGCTGGATTCCTGGGACGGGTAGGTGCGGCCATCCGGAGCCAGCGGGAAATATGGGCTGGCGGCCTGGGTGTTGTTTTGGACGCCGAGGCCGAGCGTCCCGGCGGCGATCCATTTCCGGCCCTCGGAAGTCAGGAACTGGCCCTGGAGGAGGACCTGGCCGAGGGATTCGGGGCTGAAGTATCCGCCGTTCCCGTAGGTGAAATGGTTTTGGTTATTGTCGTAGCTTTCGTAGGAAGCCGCGACGCCGAGGGTGATGTATTCGAAGTTTTTTGCGGTGAACTCATACGCGAGCGCGGCGGTGCCCGAGATGTGGGTGTTGGTTTTGACATTGGTCCCGTCCAGATACCCATAGCTCCCGTTCAGATAAATCGTCCATTTCGGCGCGATCGAACGAAAGACCGAAACCCGGCCACCCGCCTCGGTGACGCCGCCCCAGTTTTTTCCGGTATAGGGATCCATCATGCCGATGTAGGAGAGAATGCTTTCCTTGACCGCTTTGGAATAGAGTTCGCCCTGGACGTAGCCCTTTTCGTCGCGGTAGATCATCCCGATATTTCCCACCGGTTTCGCGTTGAGCGGCCCGCCCGACGGGGTGATTCCGAACGTGGCATACCACGTCACCCAGTCCTGGTATTCGAAGTGGACCGAGAAGTCGTAGAGGTTGCTGTAGGAAGTGACAGGGGTCTTGATGTAAGGCGTATATACCTTGGGGTACTGGCCCACGATGGCGCCGTTGTCGAGGGTGCCGGAGTTCAGGGTGATCCGGGAAATCTGGGCGGTGAGCATCGTCTTGTTCGACGGGTAGATGCGACCGGAGAGGATCGGGACAGCCCACATGTTCAGCTTGCCCTCGCCTTCGGTGCCCGACTTGGTCGAATAGATGAACCCCGCCGCGACGCTGGGGCACGTGTAGTTTTCGAGAACGCGATAAACCTTGTCGCCACCTGCCCCCGCCGCCGCCACGAACAGGTCGGCCTTGAAATACCGCTTGGCTTCCGAAGTGCCATACATCTTTTTCAGCGGGCCCTTGACGGTGTCCCCGATCGTGTCCGCCTTCTCGTAATTTCCTGTTTTGGCGAGCGAGGCATACAGGCCCTGCGCGGTATTTTCGCTCGGGGAGGCGCGGTAGAGTTTTTCGAAAAGCTCGGAAGATTTCGCGTAATCTTTCGTGTAATAATAATCCCATGCGAGCACCGTCTGCTCGTTGCGGCTGAGCGGGCGGGACTGCGAGGCCGTGAGCATGAGGTCGCGGCTGCGCGCGAAGTTCTTCGCCTCGTAGGCTTCCACGGCCCGGCGGGACGAGATATCGCCTTTGAGCACGCGCATCTTCGGGTAGCTGTCCCCGCGGAAGTTGACGATCGCCTCGGCGCTGCTGAGGTCGCCCTCGCGGAATTTGGAAAATGCCAGCCCGTAGGCGGCCTCGCCCATGCCGGGGTTCCATTCGAGCGCCTGGTTGAACCACATTCCGGCGGAGGAAAATTCCCCGCGGTTGAAATACGCCCACCCGGCTTTCAGCGCCAGATTGGGGTCCTGCTTTTCGGTCGCCTGGGCGACCCACGTGCTGATCTGCGCCTGGCTGACGGCCGGTTGCTGCGGCTCCGAGGTCACGGCCATCACAGGCCGTGAACCGGTCTTTTTTTTGGAAGCGGGGGTGGCCGGCTGAAACGGCGTTGGGGTCGGTTGCGCCAGCAGCGCGGCGTCCGAGGGAAGGACATCCGTTGTTGTCGGCGTGGCCTGGATGGCGGGAGGCGGGATATCCGGCGGCAGGAAAACCGGGGACCGGGGCGTGGAGGCGCCGGACGGCTTGGGCATTCCGGGGACGACCGGGGTGAACAGGGACGGCGTGGGCGTGGGTTTGGAGTCCACGTCTGCGGGCAGCGCGATGGACTCCGGCTGCTGCGTGGACATCACGTCTTGGGACTTCAGCGGAAGAAGCCCGCAGAGAACCGCGACAAAAAATGCACGCGCGCCTTTGAAGTTCACCTTTTTCCTCCCAGGGATTCCCGCACAGCCAGCTTCGTCAGCATCTTGAGGCTCGCGGAAAAATATGGTTCGTCGGGCATCACGGGAGGAATATCCCGGACAGTTAAGCGGGTTCCGGATTCGCAGGCTAGGACAAAACGCGCAATCGCTTGCACGCCCGGGAGCGCCGGATCGGTGCCAAAAGCATTGGTCTCCAAGTTCACCGTAGCCGGGATCTTGGACAAATCCGGGAACATTTTCCAGAAATTTGCACAGGGCTTGAGAAGCGGGGATTTCGGGTTTCCCCACGCCAGATGCAACGGGACGCGTACCGCATTGTAGCCGAAGTCCGGGGGGGCCGAATCCGGCATGGAGAAGGTTTCTCCGGCCAGAAGCACCCAATCCGGCACCAGCGACCACTGGCCGAAGCGCGCCTCGCCGACCACTTTGAGCCCGGCTTTCGAGACGGCATCCCATCCGCTGCCCGGAAACGATTTGGCAAAGGTCCCGAAGGCGGGAAAGATGGCATAGGAAGGGTTGAGGACTATTCCGTCGCCCTTGACGAAGCCGTCCGCTCCCGGCAAGAGGACCGGTCCTTGCGAGGTGTTCCTGACGGCGATCCGGCGCAGGTCCACGAGAATCTCCGCGGCCGCCTGTTGGTAGGCGTAATTCCCCCAGCGCTTCGAAGCCCGGACGAGCGCCCATGCAACCAGGATCTCCGCGTCGCTGGCATTGTTGGCATCCGCCACGCTCCCGCCGTCCTGCCCCGGCTTCCAGAGCCAGGAAAGCAATTTGTCGTCCTTGCGGGTCTGGAGGTTTTCTTTGGTCCACTTCCAGACTCTATCGAACGTGGGCCTGTCCCCGTAGGCCTCGGCGAGGAGCAAGGCGTAACCTTGGCCTTCGCTATGGGTGACGTCCCCGTTCCCGTTATCGACCACCCGCCCCTGCGGCGAGATGAACCGCTTTTTGAAGAGCGACCAGTCGCGCGGCGGGAGGCGCCAGGGATCGAAGACCACCATGCACAAATAGAAAAAGCCGAGAAGGGCCAAGGCCGCCAGGGCAAATCCCACGAGCCGGTTGCTTCTCGTTTTCTCCATTACTCCGGATGTTCCCGCTTGCGCAGCATCGCGCGGACGCCGAGGGCAAGAAGGACGATCAGAACGATCACGATCACCGCGAAGAACCACGGCTGCTGGTCAAAACGGCTCGAGACCCTCGTGACCAGGCTGGTGGCTTTGTAGATGAAGTCGTTCCCGACTTTCGCCACGGCGAGAGAGTTCGGGCGCGTGCTCCAGACGGCCAGGTCGCCGGCGAGGCCATCCCAGAATTCCCGCTCCTGGAGCATATTCATCCCGGCCAGAAGGTTGTCCGCATCCCATGCCGTCACGACGGTGACCGGGTAGCCGGTGTGGAACGGAGACTCGAACTGCTCGGCCACGATGTCGTCGATCAGGTCGGCGGTCATGTTCAAGTTCGCCGTCGATGGAGGCTCGGGCTCGTTCTTTTCCCCCGACTGGCCGCGGACTTTCAGCAAAAACTCCTCGACCGGCGAGGTGGCATATTTTTCCGGTTTCGGGCTCGTGCTCACGATGTAGCGCATTTTTCCGACCTGGAGAGGCGAGACCGGTGCCTTGGCCAAGATCTCCGGGGGAATCTCGTCGCGCGGCCCGACCACGAGGAGGCTCTTCCTGCTGTGCGGGAGCTTCGAGGAAATCTCGGTGTTCGAGAGCAGCGCCCCGGAGATCTGGGCCATCTTGCCCATGAGCGTCCACGCGGCGCAGGCGGTTTCGGGAGCGCGGCCGCCGACGAAGACCGCAGTTTCGATTCCGTCCGGCGGAGACGAATACGGGTAGGCGGTTTGCGAGAAGAGCCCGAGGTTCGGGAGACGCGCTTTTCTCAAAGCCTTCGGAAACACGAAGTCGGAATCATCGTAGAGCGTGAACTGGAGATTTTCATCCTGCAGGATCTCGCACTGGTTCGAGACCAGCGGGACCATTTTGGGCGCGAGCGTGAGCTCGTTGAGCCCCGGCTGAAATGCCTGCATCGGCAGGTAGAGCCTGTGGTCGGTGTGCATCGAGCCCTCGACATCTTTCAGCCGGATGGCTGTCTGGAACTGGTTGTTGATAAAAATATTGAAAGCGGAATCTTTGCGGAACCCCGCGCCGTACACGAAGTGCAGGCGGAGTTCGGCGTTGCTCAGGTCCTCGTGCGACACGTCGCCCGGCATATAAAGTTTCAGCGTGTAGGTGCCGGTGTTCCAGCCTTTGATCGTGGCGGTCTTGAAGCCGAGCTGGCGGAAGCTGTAGAGCCCGGGAAGACGGAGCGGGGCGTTGCGCACGTAGGCGTTCGCCGGCATCGTCATCTGGTCCACGATCGCGTATTTCGAGTCGGGCAGCGGGAAGTTGACCATGCCGAGGGCCAGCGCGGTCTGCTTCACCTCCTGGGCGCTTCGCCCGCTGACGATGATCATGCAGTGGGCCGCGTCGCCGGGAAGAGTCTTGATGGCGAGGAAGCTGCCGTTGATCGTCCCCACCTCGGTGGCCGTGAGAAACGGGGCCAGCTCGCTCATGCTGCCGACGACGACGTTGTCCATGCCGGGACGCAGGGCGCTGGCCGTGAAAACCCGGAACGGCTGGTTGTTGACCGCAAGGGCGATGCCCTGGGCCACGATCGCCCCCAGGGAAAGATGCTCGTCGGTCATCGATCCCGAGGAGGGCATGCAGATGTTGAACTGGTAGGGGACCCAGAGTTTTTCGTCGATCCACCAGCGGAGGAACGAGAGCCGCTCGGTCACCGGTTTCCACTCTCCCGTGGTGGTGAGATACGACTGGTCGGGGTTGATCTCCGTATAGAGTTCCGGGGCCGAGGGGTCTTCGCACTTGTAGGTGTAGTGCTGCGCCACGATAAACTGGAGGCGGTTGAAACCGGTTTGCACCACGTTCAGCGGAATCTCGATGTCCACATCGTTCATCGGCTTGGCGCGGTCGAGGTAAAACTGGGCGACGATCACGTCGTTCATCACCACTCGCAGAACCGACCGCTCGCTCAGCAGGGCGATCGAGTTGGTGAACCTGAGCCGCAGGCCGTAACTCTTCGCCTGGAAGCGCGCGCTTTGCGGGACGAACACCGTGTAGATGCTGCTCGCGTTGCGGAGCAGGATCGGCGAGTCCAGCGGGATCAGCCTCCGCAGGGGGAGACGGAACGACTGGATCCTTTCTTTGACGGGCTCGGCCTTGGCGCCCGCCGGCGTGATGGCGGTGGCCGGCGAAAACGGGGCCGCCGGCACCGCCACCCCGGTCGGGACGGAAGGTGCCGCGTCGGGGATGACAGGCACGCGCGCCTGCTGCGCGGAAATTGGAACCAGACCTGCGAAAAGCAGCGCCAAAAAGACCTGCCTAGCCAGGAGCCGAAACTTGCGGGTGGGATGTGTTGTCATAGTGTGTTTCAAACGGATTGTGTCGCGGTTTTAAAGGATTTTCCGATGCGCTTGCTGTGCGCGACCAGCATGACGTGACCGAAATGCTGCAGGGAATACCGGATACCGATCGTCAGGAGGAAGATCGCGCTGCGCACCACCCCGATCCGGCGTTCGCGAGAGGTCTGAAAATCCACCCAGCGCTGGCTGTTGCCGTTGACCAGGAGAACCTTGAGCTTCATCTCCTCGAGCGAGGTGTGCTCGAACTGCCCCCCGACAAACAGCGTCCCCGGCTCGCGCCTGGCATTCCTGATCACGACGTGGATCGGAGTATCGACGAATTTCGGGTTTCCCGGGATCGTCAGCTCGAGCTCCGAACCCTCCACGAACAGGGATTCGTAGGCCGGATCCACCCCCAGCCCGCACCCGTTGATCGAGAGATCGCGGATCTCCGCCGTATAAAACTTTTTGCCCAGCTTGACGCGGGCTACCATCGCGACCGGCATCCGCGGCGTCGCCCGCCGTTGCCGGCGCTCGAACAGCGTCCCCATGGCCGCCAGCAGGATGAACACATTGAACGTCGCCCAGAACATCGTGATGCCGGTCGGAAAGCTCTCGGCCGGGGAAACCACAAGCCGCGCCGCGCCGAACGCCAGCGCGACAGAATTGAAAATCAGGAAGAAGTAAAACGGCCGCGCCAGCGGGCTGATGTAATCCTCCCCGAGCGTCTCGCCCTTGGCCGTCACCTTGAACGTGGGGGCGTGCGGGTTGAGGAAGACCTTCAGGATGGCCGGCAGCGTGTAAACCGACTGGATCAACTCGTAAAGCTCGGACACGAAAGACCAGCGCACTTTCCCGAACAGGAAATCGGAAACCATGAACACCGCGATCAGGTGCGGCGCCGCGAAGGCCGTGAAATCCACGAAGTTGGCATCGTAAATCTTCAGCCCGAAAATCAAGAAGCAGAGCGGCGCGAGCATGAACACCACCCGCGCGTAGGCGAAGAACCAGAAGAAACAACTGCTGAAGTAGCAGAGCCGTTGCGGCAGGCTCAGGCCGGGGATCAGGAGCGGGTTTTTCAGCAGGAAGATCTGCACCATCCCCTGCGCCCAGCGGATCCGCTGCCCGATGAAGCTGGTGAGCGTCTCCGGCGAGAGCCCGGAGATCATGGGGATGCCGATGTAGGCGCTGTTGTAGCCGCGCGCATGCAGCGCCAGCGCGGTCTCCGCGTCCTCGGTGATCGTGTCGCCCGCGATCCCCCCGGTTTCCATCAGGCATTTCCGGCGGAGGACCGCCGCCGACCCGCAGAAGAACGCGGAATTCCAGTAGTCCAGGCCCTTCTGGATGACTTTGTAGAACATTTCGTTTTCCCCGGGCATCGTGGAAAATGTCTGCAAGTTTTTTTCGATCGGGTCGGGGTTGACGAAGAAGTGCGGGGTCTGGACGAGGAAGAGTTTGGGGTCGTGCCGGAACCAGCCCACCGTGTTCTGCAGGAAGTCGCTCGTCGGCGCGTGGTCGGCGTCGAAGATCACCACGAGCTCGCCGTTGCTGAACTGCAGGCCATTGTTGATGTTCCCGGCTTTGGAGCCGAGGTTTTTTTCTCGGGTGATGTAGTGGGCGCCCCAGCGGATGCAGAGCGACTGCAGCTCGAGGCGCCGGTGCTTTGCCGCGGACGCGAACTCGGGGTCCTCGGACTGGCAGCGCTGGTCGGTGCCTCCATCGTCGAGCAGATAGACGTTGAGCTTGCTCTTGGGATACTCCATCTCGATCGCCGAAAGGACCGTGACCTCGAGCAGGTCCGGCTCCTCGTTGTAGCTCGGGATCAGGACGTCCACCGTGGGCAGCAGCTCCTCGTTTTTCGGGAGGGGAAGAGGCTTTCTCTCCAGCGGGTCCACATTCACAAAAATGCTCAGCAGATAGACGGTGAACCCGTAAAACTCCGCCAAATAGAGCAGCATGGCGAAGCCGAAGCTGACGGGGTCGTGGTAGGTCAGCGTCGTGAATGTCCGCCAATAAAAGTAGTCCACCGAGAGAAAGGCCGCCAGAATCAGGAACACGACGCGGACGGTCTCCTGCTCGTTGAAATAGCGCAGCGTGAGAAACGCGAGCATCGCCACGATGGCGACCGAGATCTGGGTTCTCGTCGTGATGCTCGAGGCGATGGACACCATCACCAGGAGGAAGGCCACCGAAAGCACCACCGCCAGCCAGCCGCGCTGGCGGTCGTTCTCCGGGAGGTGGAGGTGCTTCAGGATATTCATGGCGGAGAACAGAGCCCCGCCCCGTTGACGGAGCGTCCCAGAGGGCTCTGGAAATTCTTCTTCAATGATTTAAAATAACGCCCAGCACGTAGCCGATAACGCCGGCCATCAGCATCAGCATCATCACCGCCCCGCGCGTGATCGGCTTGATCTCCGCGCTGGCTTTTTCCAGCTTCACGATCAGCGCCTCGGATTCTTTCTTCACGACATCGAGCTTCTTCGTGCAGTAGTCGATGTTCTCGTGGTAGGCCTCGACCTTTTTGAGGGTCTCCTCGACGTCGGTGACTTCGAGCTTCTTCTGGAGCTCCTGAAATTGGAGGGTGATCCTGTCGAGCGAGGGGAGCAGGGAAATCCTGATCGCGTCGGAGAGGACGTCCGCGCTGATCGGCGGTGCCGTTGCCTTCGGGGTTTCGCGGAGGGTTGCCAGCACCTTTTCCAGTTCGGGCTGGACCGCCTGCCGGACCGAATTGGCGAGGGCCTCGGCGTTCAGGGGGGCTGCCTGCCCGCCGCCCCGTGGGATCTCCTGCACCTGCGAGACCAGCCGGTCAATCGAGGGCTGGAGGGTCGAGCGGACGGCTTCCGAAAGGGCCTCGGGGCTGATGAGCGGCCCGGCGGGGCGCCCGTCTGCGGCGGGAGCGCGGACCACGGGCTGGCGGTAGTAAATGTCCAGAAGGTCGATCAGCGCCAGCGCGGGATCGTTGTCTTGGATGTTGTGGCGGCGCTGCCACTCGAGGACTCTGGCGCGGATCTCGGGGTTGTCGTTCATGGAAGAAGGATGGATTGGACGTCGAACAGTTGGTTGTTCAGCTCGCGACTGTATTCCACGAGCCGCTGGCGGTCGAGAAGGTTCAGAGTGTTCGAGGCGAGCGCCTGGGGGATCGTCCAGGAGTTGAGCTGCAAGATCGTCGTCAGGTGCTCGGAAAGTTTCCGCAGTTCGATCTCCCTCGCCCCGATGCGCAGCAGGTCCTCCCTCGCCCGGCTGTTCTGGTAAATCCGCAGCGACTGGCTCTGCTTGTAATTTTTCACGACCAGCCACTCGGCCTGGTTGCCGACGCGCCGCGCGACCTCGCCCGCCTGGAAGACCGTGTCCTTGTCTTCCTCGATGATCAGGACCAGGGTCACCGACAGCCCGAGGCTGGCCTTCACTTTCAGCAGGTCCGTTTCCTCCATCCAGTCCATGAAGATCCGCTGCTGGGCCCCGACGCCGTCCACCAGGACCACGTCCGTGGAATCGAGTGCCTCGACGATGAGATCGAGGTTCTCGCTGTGGCCGATGTTCAGGAACTGCGCCTCGGGATAAAACCGGGTGAGGGTGCTGTTGTTGAAGTCTGGATCGAAAGCGATGAACGACCGGTGGGCTTCGCGCAGCCATTCGATCAGCCGCACGCAAAAAAACGATTTCCCGACCCCGCCCTTGTCGATGGCTGTCAGGATCAGCCTCTTGTTCTGCAACGCCTGTTCCTGGAGAGCCGCGGCCGAGGGGTGGGTGGTGAACGTGGTCATACTTCCTCGGGTGCGATGCGCGGGCGGGCCGAGCCCTTTCCGGCTCCGGCGTGCGCCCCGGCCCCGGCATGCGGGTTGACCCGCGGGAGGAGCACGGATTCCATGGCGGCGAACTGTTCGAACAGGCGTTCCTGGTAGGACCGCAGGCGGTGGCGTTCGAGCAGCGAGAGGGATTTGTCCTGCAGCAAACCGGAGAGCGACTTGCTCGTGCGCTGCATGATGCTGAGGAGGTTCCACGGCAGGCGCGCGATCGTGATCTCGCCGGCGCCGAGCCGCAGCAGCTCTTGGCGGGTTTTGCTGTTGTCGTAAATTTCCGTGGCCGGGCTGGTCTTGAGGCTCCGGACGATCAGCCAGTCCACGCTCGCGCCCAACCTGCGGCAGAGTTCTCCTGCCTGGAAGACCGTGTCTTTGTCCTCCTCGACGAGGCACACGAATGTGACGCCGACTTCGCCGAGGGATTTGTCGCCGGCCAGGCCGTTGCTGCCGATCCAGTCCACGAGCTCGGGAATCGACGCCGGCGACCCGTCCACCAGGATCAGGTCCGCCTCCTCCATGGCGGCCAGGATCTCCTGAAAACCTTCCCCGTCGGTCGTCGTCAGAAACCGCGTCTCCGGCTGGAACCGCGAGAGAGTCCCGCTCGACCAATCGGTGTCGAACGCCAGCGCGCGCAGGTTCTTCTCCGCGAGCCAATCCGCCAAGTTAATCAAAAAAAACGATTTTCCGACCCCGCCCTTCGATGTCGCCGCGATGACAATCCGGCGGCTGACCGGACGTTCCGTGAACGCGGCTCTGGCGGACGAGGAAGGCAGGATCGGCGGATAGTCGCCCTGCTGGCTCCGGGCGGACTCCCGGGACGCAAAACGCGGCGGCTGGCCGGCGCGGCGGAACTTCTCGCTCCGCAGCGGATCGCTCATCGAAAATCCTTTTTCAAAGTTCATTGTCTCGCCCTCCTCTTATGGCCAAGCCATCATCCAGGAAAACATTTAGCCCAACATCATTGATCATTCCAAACAATACTCCCCGAGGTCCAGAGGCCAACCATCCTCAGGAGCCGCGGGCTTGGATTATAAATACCTGCGGCTATGCTTTTTGCATGCCTTGCGACCGGTTGCAAGCCCGAATATGAGAAAAGTGCCGGCGAAACGGGCGGGAATTTTGGGGTTCCCGCCCGGTTCCGTCAGGGGATTTCTCGGGAGAAATCATCTGGCACCAGCCGACAAAAACCGTGATTCCATCGGGTCTTCGGCGGGTTGCCGACGACGGCGCGCGCTCTCCCAGGAATGGGTTATTTGTCCTTCTTTTCTTTTTTATCGGGAGCGGCGGGGGTTTCCGGTTTTTCTGCCGCAGGCTTTTTGGGCTGCTTTTTGGCGGGTTTTTTCGGTTCCGGGGCAGCTTCGATGACGATGTTGTCCACCCACTCGATGTAGGCCATGGGGGCCGAATCGCTTTGGCGCGGCCCGAGCTTGACGATGCGGGTGTAGCCGCCTTGGCGGCCTGCGGCGCGCGGGGCGATTTCCGCGAAGAGTTTTTTCACGGCGTCCTTCTGCCCGAGCTCACCGGCGGCGAGGCGCCGGGCATGGAGGTCGCCCCGTTTTCCGAGGGTGACCATCTTTTCGGCGAGCGGGCGGACGGCCTTGGCTTTGGCGAGGGTGGTTTTGATGCGTTGGTGCTCGATCAGGCTGCACACCTGGTTCGCGAGAAGCGAATTCCGGTGGGCGCTGGTGCGGCCGAGCTTGACGGTTTTTTTGCGGTGGCGCATGGCGGTTCCTTATTTGGCGGGCGGTTCGGGCGGCAGTTCCACCAAGCCGGGCTCGAATTTCATTCCGAGTCCCAGGCCGAGCTGCTGGAGCTTGTCCTTGATTTCGTTGAGCGACTTTTTGCCGAAGTTCCGGTATTTGAGCATTTCGGCCTCCGTCTTCATCGCGAGCTGTCCGACGCTGGTGATGTTCGCGTTGTTGAGGCAGTTGGCGGCGCGGACCGAGAGTTCGATTTCGTTCACGCTCATGTTCAGGAGCTTCTTCATGCGCGTGTTTTCTTGGCTGACTTCCTGCGGGGTCTCGTCGAACTCGACCTGCTCGTCGTTGAACCCGACGAACACGTCGAGGTGGTGGCGCAGGATGGCCGAGGACTGGAGGAGCGCTTCATCGGGGGTGATGCGGCCGTCGGTCCAGATCTCGAGGATGACCTTGTCGTAGTCGGTGCGCTGGCCGACGCGGGTGGCCTCGACGGCATATTTCACGCGGGTGACCGGCGAAAAAATCGAGTCGATGGCGATGACTCCGATCGGCTGGTCGTCGCGCTTGTTTTCGTCGCCGGTCGCGAACCCGCGGCCGACCTTGATCTCGAACTCCGCCTCGAATTTGGTTTTTTTGTCTAGCGTGCAGATGAGCTGTTCGCGGTTGAGGACCTCGCACTGCTGGGTGCCTTCGATGTCCCCGGCCGTGACCGGGCCTTCCCTGTTGACGGAGAGCTTGAGGTTCCTGACCTCGTGGTCGTGGGCTTTGAACTTGACCTTTTTGAGGTTGAGAATGATGTCCACCACGTCTTCGACCACACCGGGAAGGCTGGTGAATTCGTGCGGGGCCCCTTCGATTTTCACCGAGGTGATGGCCGCCCCCTCGATCGAGCTGAGGAGCACGCGGCGCAGCGAGTTGCCCAAGGTGTGGCCGTAGCCCGCCTCAAACGGCTCGGCAACAAACTTGGCGTAAATATCGGTGGCGGTGGACTCGTCTTTGACGAGCGTTTTCGGCATTTCAAACCGACCAAGACGGACTGGCATTGTAATATATCTTTCGTTTTCTGCCGGGTTTCCCTGCTCGCGTCCGGCAACTCGTCGATGACGGTTGCCAGCAGGACCAACGGCAAAATGGATTTTTGCGCGAACGGACAGGATCTCCTGTTTTCAGGGATTGTCAAGACCTCGCAGGGAAATTCTTTGAGCGGCGGCGAACCGCACGCGGAACGTGGTGCCCGCTCCCGGCTCGCTGGCGACGTCGATCGCGCCGCCGTGTTTTTCGACGATGGCTTTGGCGATCGCCAGGCCGAGGCCGGAATTTCCCCGCCCATCGGAGCGGGATTTTTCAACGCGGTAGAACCGCTCGAAAATGTGCGGGAGATCGCCGGGGGCGATGCCCTGCCCGGTATCGGCCACGGTGAGGACCGCGCTGCCAGCTTCCCGGTGGACCGTCACGCGCACGCTGCCGCCGGGGCGGTTGTAGCCGATCGCGTTGGCCACGATGTTGCCGGCCGCCTGCGCGAGCTGCCCGGCGTTGCCCCGGCAATGGGCAGGGGTGACCTCCACGGATATGCCGACGTTTTTCTCGTCGGCTAGCGGCTTCAGCAAAGCGACGGATTCCGCGGCGATGCGGGCCAGGTCGCAGCTTTCCAAGGCTCCCGGCGTTTCGTCCGAGTCGAACCGCGCCAGCACCAGCAGGGATTCGATCAGCCCCCGCATGCGCTGGGCGGCGCGCCCGCAGGCCGCGAGGCTTTCACGGTATTCGGCGGCCGGACGCTCGCGGGCCAGCGAGGACTGCGTCTGCGCGAGCACCACGGCCACCGGGGTCCGCAGCTCGTGCGAGGCGTCAGCGGTGAATTGGGCCTGCCGGGCGAAGGCGGCCTGGAGCCGGGCAAACGTGTTGTTGAGGTCGCGGGCGAGTTGGCCGAGCTCGCTCTCGCTGTCGGCCGGGCGGATACGCTGCGCGAGGTCGCCATCCGAGATCTTTGCCGCGGTCGCGGTGATCTCCGCGACCGGGCGCAGGGCGCGCGCCGCAATCCACCAGCCGCCGGCCAGCCCGAGCAGGAAAACCGCGCCGCCGGACCCCGCCAGCAGCCACGCGGCGCGGCGGAGCCCGGCGAGTTCCTCGCCGATGTCCCTGCCGACGAGGACGCAGTTTCCCGCCGGGGTATCGTGGAAGCACTCGCGGAAATTTCCGCGGGACCGGAACACCGGCGGCCCGGGAACCCGCTCCGGGCGCGGGACGCCCGCTGGAGCGGACGCGGCACGCTGCCGCCCATCGCGGAGCCAGACGGCGTAATAGAACGCCTGGCCCGGCATGCCCTCGAAGAGGTTCTGCTCGCGGGGCGGCAGGCGCAGTTGGCCGGGCGGAGGAATATTCTCCGGCCCGATCGCTCCCTCGATGATCCCCATGCGCTGCTCCAGCTCGCGGTCAACGCGGCCCGTCTGGTTTTCGCGCTGCAGCTCCCATGCGGTGGATCCGAAGCCCGCCAGCACGAGCGCGAGCAGCAGCCCGTGCCAGAGCTGCATCCGCCAGCGGATGGAGTGGAAGAATTTCATCCGATGCAGTAGCCGTGGCCGCGCCGGGTCTCGATCAGCCCGTGGCCGAGCTTTTTGCGCAGGTTGGAAACATGCACGTCGAGCAGGTTCGAGAGCGAGTCGTCGCCCTCGTCGAACAGGTGCTCGTAAAGCGCGGTGCGCGTGACCGTCTCCCCGCGGTGCAGCGCGAGAAACTCCAGCAGGCAATACTCGCGGGCGGTGAGCGCGACGGGATTTCCGGACAGCGTGACTTTGCGCGCCGCGGTATCGACGACCGCGCCGCCGATTTCGATGACGTTGCGCGTCTGGCCTGCCGCCCGCCGGATGATCGCGCGGAGCCGCGCGAACAGCTCCTCCAGGTCAAACGGTTTCACCAGGTAGTCGTCCGCGCCGGTGTCGAGCCCGCGCACCCGGTCCCGCGCGGCATCGCGGGCGGTGAGCATGAGCACCGGCGTCCGCTTCGACTCCCGCAGGCGGCCGAGAACCTCCCAGCCGTCCATGCGCGGCAGCATCACGTCGAGCACGACCGCGTCATACGCGACCTCCCGGGCTTTGTAGAGGCCTTCTTCGCCGTCCGCTGCCGTGTCCACCGCATAGCCTTCCTCGCGCAGAGCTTTGCCCAGGCTCACCAGGAGGTCGGCTTCGTCTTCGACAAGCAGGATTCTCATGTTGTCAGCGGAGAGCCTACACCGGGACCCTGGCGTTTGGACAGAACTGGCATGCGGAAAACCTGCCTGAAACAATCTGAAGATGAGATGAAGACAAAATGCCCGGCGTATTTTGCATCTTCACGTTCCCTTAAGGTTCCCGCGTGTATGGTTCCTCTGCAAACTGCGGGGCGCACTGAAAATGAACACGCAAAATAACGATGCCATGGTTGCTGGCACCGGGCCGCAAGACCAGCAATGGCCGCTCATTGCGCTCGTGATCCTCGCCGCGGGCATCCTGAGAGGAAGCCTCCTGTTCGGGTCTTCGCTCATGCCCGGGATGAACGGGGGCTATTACCTCGTCCAGGCGAGGGTCCTGCTCACTCACGGTTCGCTGGGACTTCCCGATCTGCCGCTGATATTCTACGTGCAAGCCTCGCTGGCGCGGGCCGTGTCGTGGATTTCCGGGCGGGATCTCGACTCGTGCATCCTGTTTTCTGTGAAACTTACAGATTCTCTCCTCCCCGCATTGGTCGCGCTGCCGGTGGCGTTGCTCGTGCGGCGCTGGGCGAAAGCTGCGGGTGCCCCGGCCTGGCTCGCTCCGGCCGCCGCGGCCACCGTGGTGCTCAGCGCGCCGATATTGGACATGGTTGGCAACTTTGAAAAAAACTCATTGGGCCTGCTGTGGCTCTGCCTGCTCCTCCTCTTCATCCACCTGTGGCTGACGCGTCCGTGTTTGCCAAGAGCGGCGGGGGTCGTTTGTTTCTGGGGCCTTGCCGCTTTGACCCACATCGGCGTGTTTGGGGCCTCGGTCATGTTCGGCGGACTGGCGATGGTTTTTTTCCTCGTGGGGCAGCGGGGTCCAGGGTGGCGCACGCTGTGGCCGCTGCTGGCCGCCGCTCTTGTTGTCGGCGCGATCGCGGCGGGAACCGTGCTATGGAAATTTGACGGGAGCCGCATCCAAAGGCTCGCCGTAGCGGTGGCCCATCCCGCGGACTACCTGGCCGGCGGCAATATGGGGGCCGGCCATCAGCGAGGACGGCCTGCGCGAACTGCGCTCGCTTGCCCCGCTCATCGCGGACCCGGACAAAACGCTTGTCGTGGCGAGGCACGGCATCGAGTGGTGGGCGGCGTGGGCGCTGCACACCCCTATCGCGCATGTTCCCGCGTTGCGGGCGGCAGACTGGCAGGCATTCGAGGCCGTTTTTTTCCTGCGGTCCAAAACCGAAAGCCGCCCGATGCCGGGTGGAAGCCTGGGGGCCTTTTCTCTGCGGAAGGTGCTGGGCGGCGGCCTTCCGCCTCCGGGCGGCCCGCCCCCCAGAGGCCCGGCACACCACTTGAACCCGATGACGGAACCGGAGATTCCGCGTGCTGCCGAGATAGTCCATGACGGAGACGAATTTATTTTCGCCGGCGTCGGCACGCCGCCGGGATTTGTTTCCGGGCACCCGTAAATAAATTCGCTCCTTCACGTTCCCTTAAGGTTCCCCCGCGTAAGGTGGCTTCACAAACTTCTGAATAATACCATGAAAACAAAAGCACTCCTCCTCGCGCTGGCCGTCGGCGCCTCGACCCTCGCCGCGCAAGACAGTAACCCTCCTCCGCCCGACGGGCAGCAGCGGCCGCCACGTCAAGGCGGACGCGGTGGCGGAGGCAACGAGCAAGGCGCGAAGCGCTACTCGATCGAGCAAGCGGTGTCCGACCAAGCGCAGCTCCGCACGATCGCGTTTGACGGGCTGGCGTTCCTGACCGGCGACATCAATGCCGACACGTTCCTGCCGCCAGGAAAAGTTTCCGACTACTTCGGGTTCCAGTATATGCGCGACATCGACGCCAAGGAAGGCGGGCACAACACGTCGTTCCTCACGCGCATCGCCAACAACATGCTGGCCATCCTGAACGCGGACCAGAAAGCGAAACTCCTGGCTTTGGCCAAGGTCCAGGAAAATGACATCGAACGGTTCGCGCTCATGCGCCTGCCGTTGATCAAGGCGTTCCGCAGAAACCTCGATGGCGATCTTCCCGCTGGCAGCAAGGGGCTGGACCGGGAGGCCGTGATGAAATATTCGGCGGGCCTCTACGAGCTCGACGGGCTGCTAGCCTTCCAGCGCGCGGAGGTCATGGGGGCGGTCTTCCGCAGTCTGGGTGATTCGCAGAAGGCCGCGCTCGCGAAGCTGAAATTCGGCGATTCGCGGACGTGGCCAGATGTGCCGGACCAGCTCGACAAGCGGAGCATGTCGCACGAGGAGGACGTCGCGATGATGACATACGCGAGCGAGATGTTCGCGTGGGTCGCTGGCTCGCCCGGTGCCGACACGTATTTCTGCCCGGAACGCCACGGGATGTATTTCGGCGGGTTCGGCATGAAGACCGCCCCGGCGATGGGGAAAAAGGATTACTCCATCAGCACCTCGCTGACCGGCGACAGCGGCGAAGCGTTCCTGGCCGCGCTCGCCGACGCGCAGCGGAAGCTCGTCACCGATGTGGTGGAACTCCAGCGCAAAGACTTGGCCGAAATCGTCACGGTCCGCCAGGCGATCGCCACCGAGCTACGGCGGTTCCTGAACGGCGAGACTGCGGACAAAGACAAAGTCCTCTCCCTCTCGAAACGATACGGCGAGTTGGACGGCGAGCTGTCATACTTCTACGCCACGGCGTTCGCAAACGTCGCACGCACTCTGACTGCAGAGCAAAAGGCCAAGCTGGCCGCGCTCCGCACGACGAACCCATCGGATCCCAAGGGGCCGTTCCTCTATTCCTCCCCGATCTCCATGCCGCAAATCGAAAACACGGGCTTTCTGTTCGCGCGGCAGTGATTCCCCGCGACAAATCCGCCCGTGCGGGGTTGAACGGAATGTGCAACCAACTGGAAACCTGCCCATGAAAAGATCCCTCGCCATTGCTGTTTTGACCGCAGGTTTCGCGTTTGCCGGCGATGTCCCGTATCCCGTCGTCGGAACCGGGCAGTGCAAGTGCTACGACGACCGGAGCGAGATCCCGCCGCCTCGTCCCGGGCAACCGTTCTACGGGCAGGACGCCCAGCAGCACAGCCCGCAGGCTTCCTGCGCGCTCAGTGCAGACGGGCTGACGGTTCGCGATAACATCACCGGACTTACCTGGCAGCGCAGCCCGGACACCAACGGTGACGGCAGCCTCGACCGGGGCGACAAGCTGACATTGGCTCAGGCTCTCGCGCAGCCCGCGAAGCTCAACGCCGCGAAGTTCGGCGGGTTCGACGACTGGCGGCTGCCATCGATCAAGGAACTGTATTCGCTCTTCGATGCGCGCGGCACCGATCCCAGCGGGCCGTCGAACGCCGACACCTCCGCGCTGGCACCGTTCATCGACACGAAGTTTTTCCGGTTCGCCTACGGGGACACGGGCAAAGGCGAGCGCGTCATCGATTCCCAATACGCCTCGTCCACGAAATACGTCGGCAAGGGAGCCCGCGGGTTCGACAAGCTGTTCGGCGTGAATTTCGCGGACGGACGGATCAAGGGATACGACTTATTCATGCCGGGCGGCCGCGAGGAAAAAACGTTTTTCGTGCAGTGCGTGCGCGGGAATCCGGGTTACGGCAAAAACGACTTCCGCGACAACAGCGACGGCACGATCATCGATCGCGCGACCGGCCTGATGTGGTCAAAGGCCGACAGCGGCACCGGTATGAACTGGCGCGGTGCGCTCGCCTGGGTGCAGAAAAAGAACGCCGACAAATACCTCGGCCACGGCGACTGGCGTCTCCCGAACGTGAAGGAATTGCAGAGCATCGTGGACTACACGCGGTGCCCGGACATGACGGGCTCGGCCGCCATCGCCCCGATTTTTCAGTGCACGAAGATCACGAACGAGGACGGCAAGGCGGACTTCCCATACTACTGGTCGGCGACGACGCACGCCGGGCTCCATGGCGGCGGGGCAGCGATGTATATCGCCTTCGGGCGCGCGGCGGGATGGATGTCGCCTCGCGCGTTCGCTGGCGGACCACCTCCGGAGCGACCTGGAGGCCATGGCCCCGGCTTCCCGCCCGGCCCCCCGCCGCAGGAGCAGGAAAACGATGCCGGCCTATATCACTTCGTCGATGTCCACGGCGCCGGATCGCAGCGCAGCGACCCTAAGTCCGGCGATCCCGCGATGTTCCCGCACGGCCGCGGCCCGCAGGGAGACGTCATCCGCATCAACAACTTCGTTCGCGTCGTCCGCAGCGGCCCGGATTGAAACAACGGAAACGACAGAGCATGACCACCCTCACCAACCGGAGAAAATTCCTCGGAATCCTCGCCTCCGCCCTCGCATGGTTTCTGATCCCGGCACGGACGCAGGAAGGGGACGGGCGGAAACGGGGGAGAAACAAGCGTGGCGGCGGAGATTACATGTTGCCGTCGGAGCTGGCGGCGTTCGCTTTGCTGTCGCTCGTACTCGGCCGCGTCACCGACCGGTCGGTGACCGTGAGCGCCCTTGCTGCTGAGCCGATGGAAGGATTCTTCGAATACGGAACATCCCCAGATGAGCGACCCGGCATTGTATGCCCGCACGTTGTTCGACGCGGCATCCGGCAACCCGGATTTCTATATTTGCATGGGCGATGATTTTAGCGTGGCCAAGATCCAGGAGGTCAGCGCGGAGACACTGGCCCAACCCTACGCGCTCCAGCGACCGTTCCTCGGGCTCGTCGCGCAATCCGCTCCGATCTTCTTGCTCAACGGAAATCACGAGCAGGCTTCGCTGTTCAACTACAACCAGCCCGACATCCGGCACGAGGTCGCGGTCGGAGTGCAGAACGCCCGCAACCGCTACTACCCCACGCCGGCTCCAGACGGCTTTTACACCGGCGACACCGGGGCTTTGAAAGACATCGGCCCCCTGAAAGACTATTGCGCGTGGACATGGGGCGACGCGCTCTTCGTCTTGCTCGACAACTACTGGCAGTCGCCCGTCCAGGTGGACAGCGGGTTCCACGAGGAAGAGGGCGGCGGAAATAAAGGCGGCCCGAAAGACCAGCCAGCAGGGCAGGAGGCCAAAGACCATGCCGGGCACAAGGATCGCGACTGGTGGGGGATCACGCTCGGGGACGCGCAATACCAGTGGTTCAAGCGGACGTTCGAGCAGAGCAAAGCCAGATACAAATTCGTCTTCGCGCACCATGTGCTCGGAAGCGGGCGCGGCGGCGTGGACGAGTGCGACCTTTATGAATGGGGCGGCAGGAGCAAGCGGGGAGACTGGGAGTTCGGGCAGAAGCGGCCGGGCTGGGAACTCCCGGTCCATCAGCTCATGGTCAAAAACGGGGTGACAATTTTTTCCCAAGGCCACGACCATCTCTTCGCGCGCCAGGAACGGGACGGGATCGTCTATCAGGAAGTGCCCATGCCCGCCGACCAGTTCTACGAGGCCCGCAATGACAGCCGCTACCAGTCTGGGACCAAACTCCCCAACTCCGGGCAGGCCCGATTTTCACATCGACCTCGGGAACCTGTTCATGACCGACAAGCATGCCGGCCGCGAAGAGGCGGCCTCGCAGTATCTGGCGCAGCGGTATTATCTCGCGCAGATTTCGACTCCAATCCTTCTCGCCTTAGGCACCCACGATGGCGAGAGCGGCAAGGATGATGACGGTTCGGACGACTGCCTCGCGGCATGGTCGAACCGAATCCGCAAGCGCCTCTTTCCGAACCCCGTCCCCGATGCCTTTTATTCAGGGAACAAAACACCTCATCCGTCCCGTGGGTTGCTTCAAAATTACTACGCATGGGAATGGGGAGACGCGCTCTTCGTCGTGCTCGATCCCTTCCGGTATTCGATCCGCCAGCACGGCGGCGGGGATGGCTGGGCCTGACCGCATCCGCGATCTCGGAGCCTACGGCTACAAGTCGGGCTTGTTCCTGGGAAATTCCGGCCATGTCCGCGTCACGGTTTCGCCCGTAGAAGTGAAGGCAGATTACATCCGCTCCGTTTTGCCGAAGGATGAAACCGGGCCGCTTAAAAACGGCGCGGTCGCCGACCACTACGAGATCGCCGCGCCCAAGTGACCGGCACGGCTTTTCGCTAAGGCAGCCTTGACGAGCTCATAAGTCGCTTCCAGAGCGCGGCACGCTTCAAGCGTTGTCCAAACACACGGCTTCGCGCAGTTCGGAAAGGAAGGAGGGGAGGGCGGATTGGACGCGGTTCCAGTCGGGGATGAGCGGCGCGCCCAAGGGGTCTTCCAGGTAGGCGGCGGCGGCCGCGCGGATGCAGCGCACAAACATCGCCAGCGCCAATTCCTCGTCATGCCGCGGGTAGGCAAGGCCGTTGATCGCGGCATCTGCGGCATAATACTGGCAGGCGTCCTCGGCCTTGCGGACATAGGAGCCCAACAGCGCGGAGAACAGCCCGGCATCGAGCTTGATCCCCTCCACTGCCATGGTGCGAAAGATACATTGGGCGACATCGGTCGCCATGCGGTTGAGCCCGCGGGCGGCATCGTCCGGAGACAGGTCCTGATGCTTGTGGTCGTAACGCTCTGTCAGTTCGGCCTGACAAATTCCCTTGGCGGCCGAATTGCGGTAAACCTCCGCCAGCATCCCGACCTCGACGCCCCAGTCTGCCGGGATGCGGGTGCGTTTTACCAGGTCGAGGCCCATGCAGATTTCGCCCGAAAGGGGGTAGCGGAACGAGTCGAAATACGACAAAAGCGGATGGCTGCCGAGAATGCTCTCCAGCGAGCGGATCAACGGGGTGAACAGCAGCCTCATCACGCGGCCGTTCAACTTGTCGGTGAAGCGGGCGATGTAGCCTTTGCAGAAGTCGAACCCGAGGCTGGGATGCGCCACAGGATAGCAAAGGCGGGCAAGCAACTCGCGGTTGTAGGTGAGGATATCGCAATCGTGTGACGCGACGGTGTTGGAAAGGCCGCTGGCCAGCACGTGGCCGAAACAAATCCAGAGGTTGAGCCCTTTCCCCCTGGCTCCAGGCTCCAGGCCGGCGTCCTTCAGCCTCGCGAACAATTCGCTGATGCGCGGGCCGTCGTTCCAGAGGAGCGTCGGTTTTTGAGGCAACCTGCCGAATGTGTCCCGGGCGGCCTGCCACCGATCGGGGCAGGCCCCGTCAATGCCGACGATGATCTCGCGCAGATACGTGACGTTTCGCAGTTCGGAAAGGAGAAGCTCCAGCGCCTCCGTCCCGACCTCGTTGATATGGCATGGCAGCACGAGCGCGATGCGCGATTCCTTGCTGAACTCATTGAGCTCGCGTTCGAGACGCCCCAAATCCGTGGGGCCGAGCCGGTGGAGCGTGGCGATTGCTCCTGTCTGAAAAAAGTCCGCCATGGCCTGCGAAGCATGGCACGCCGGAAAGCCGTCGCGCAAGCCCCGGCCGAAAATGAAGGCTCGCCGGACCCCGCCGTTTTCGAAAAAATCCCCGGAGCTTGAAGTTGACCATCATCCATTACCATTTCCGTCCGGGGGGAGTCCGCCGGGTGATTGAGCTGGCGACACCGGAGATCATGCGGCGGATGGGAAACCCGTCCGCTTCGGTGCTCTTGGCCGCCGGCGAACCGCCCGACGGCGTCTGGCTCGAGAAGTTCCGCCTCCTCCTTTTTCCGTTGCCTGTCGAAGTCAAGGTGTTGCCCGGTTTCGCATATCTCTCCGAGCAGCCGGCAAGCGGTGCAGGCTCGGCGCTGAAAATGCGTGCCGACCTTCAATCCCTCTTGGCCAAAGAAATGCCCCGCGACTCCCTGGTGTGGGCACATAACCTCGGAGTCGGCCGCAACCTCCTGCTCGCGCGGGAACTCGTTCGGGCCTGCAAAAACCGGCGGGTCCGGCTGCTCGCGCACCAGCACGACTGGTGGTTCGACAGCCGCTGGCAGCGTTGGGCGGAGTTTCGCCGCTGCGGGTTCTGCACGGTGCGCGCCGTCGCGGAGGCGGTGTTTCCCGCAGCCGGAAATTTTGTCCACGCCACCATCAACCGGGAAGATGCCTCCTTTCTCGAAAAGCATTTCCCCGGACGCGTGCAATGGCTGCCAAACCCTGCCGAGCCAGAGATGCCGCCCGATCCATCCAGGGTGGCTTTCGCGCGGAGATGGCTGCGCGGGCAACTGGAGACAGCGGCCCCCGTGTGGCTCCTTCCCTGCCGCCTGCTCCGCCGGAAGAACATCGGCGAAGCCCTTCTACTCGCCCGCTGGCTGCGGCCCGAAGCGTGGCTGGTCACCACCGGCGGAGCCAGTTCTTCGGACGAAACAGCCTATGCGGAAAAGCTGGAGGCTGCGGCATGCGACCACGGCTGGCCGCTGCGGCTCGGCATCCTAGCCGGAGACGAGCGGGAGAAGCCGGCCGTGGCGGAGCTCGTGGCCGCGAGCGAAGCCGTGATGCTCACCTCGATCCAGGAAGGCTTCGGCCTCCCCAACCTCGAAGCCGCCGCCGCCGGGCGTCCGCTCATCGCGCGACGCCTGCCGAATATCGCGCCCGACCTAGCCGGGTTCGGGTTTCGTTTCCCGCAGTCCTACGGGGAAATTCTCGTTGCGCCCGGCCTGTTCGATTGGTCGGCCGAGGTCCGGCGGCAGGACGTCCTGTTCCGCGCGTGGCTTCGCACGATCCCGCTGGCATACCGCGGATGGGCCGGACAACCGGCGCTGCTCGCGTGCCGCGGGAAACTGCAGCCGGTCGCGTTCGGCCGGCTGACCCTCACCGCGCAGTTGGAGGTGCTCGCCCGTTCGCCCGAGGAAACGTGGAATCTTTGCGCCCCTCTGAACCCGTTCCTCCGAACATGGAAAGCCCGCTCCGCCGCAGGCGGGCTGAAAGTGACGGCCTGGCCGCACACCGCGTCGAAAAGCCTTGGCGGGCCGGCCTATGCGGCGCGGTTCGAGGAAATCGCCCGCGCACGCCCGCGCCGCACGGACGGCAGAACAGCCAGCCTGGCCACGCAGGAGGAATTTCTCCGCGCACGCCTCGCCTCCTCCCGTCTCTTTCCGTTGCTTTGGGCACCCCGCACATGACCATCCGCTGAGAGTTGGCGTCACCCTGTGCGGGTCTCCCTGCTGAACTTAAACCAATTGTTCGGCGCCGGAGAAGACCGCCTCGACGTGAAGAACCGCCGCCGAGTGGCCGGGGTATTTCTCCGGGTTGATCCGCTTCATCTCGTCGAAGATCGGGCCGCTGTCCTGCAACTCGATGGCGCCTTTGATCTGGAACGCTTTTTTTTCCTTCGTGAGGAAGAGCAGCGACGCCTTTGATCCGGCGAGGATGTTCTCCTTGGTTTTGTGGAAATAGTTGTTGGCGACGAAAAATGTGGAGCTGTCAAAACGCCCGACGGCTCCGACATAGATCGTGTTCGGGGTGCCGTCGAGCGCAACGGTTGTCAGGACGGCGATGGGCTCGCGTTCGTCCCAGGCTTTGATAACGGATTCGGGCAGTGGTTTCATAGGTGGGCGTTGGACGCGCCGGGATTCGGCCCACAGCGCGGAATTTTTGCGGCCATCGTGCCCGCCGGTTCTCCGATCGGGGTGGCGACAGTCGAGGTTTTAGAGTATGCTCGCTCAATGGGCACGCAAGAGAAAAGGTGTCAGAAAAGTGGCAAACCGACACGGCGAGAAGCGGTGGGAGGAAAACCGCGCAGGAACTCGTGCGCACAAAGTTCTCTACAATGACGAGGAGTTTTCCATTGTCTGGGGCACTTGGCGACAAAGTGGTAAAAATGGTCTTGGGATGAGATGGGACTACCTCCCGAAAGAACCTGGCTTCCCCACGGGCTTCAACAACTGTCCCCGTTGGCTTGTAATTCCTGTTGAGCTATCGGTTGCCTTTGTTACTGCTTTATTAGGCAACGAGTCGGCAGACAACAACGCGCTTTTGCAGGTGCTTGAGGAACTTTTGGCCGCGCAGGCCACGGGATCCGAAACAACCTGACGAAAAACAGAGGAGGTGCGGGGCCGCGAGGAACTGCGTTGACCAGAGTTTGGAGGGATGGCCACCGTGCCGTCCCTCTGTTTGAACTTGAGAACAAATGGGCGCTGACGGCGCATCGCCCTCCAGCGGGCCTGGTCCCCAAACCGTTATATCTTAACGCCACCCGGATATTTCTTCATTCGCGCTGATCCTTTCAATTCGCGGGTCGGGATTTCGGTTTTTCAATCCAGGGCGGTGCAGGCGGCAATTTCGTTGGCGTGGAAATAGGCGGGGCCGATCCGGAGATGCAGGAATGGGTGCATGCGGGGATCGGCAAAAAGGTTCTCCTCACCCAGGACGAGGAGCCCTGCGAGGGTGGGGCGCTCCAAAAGTCGATGCGGACGCGCCGCCCGAGCGGGCCGAACTACAGGCCCAACCACTCGCGCAGGTGGGTCGAAAGAGAGGAGGCATCGCGGGGGGAAATGTGACCAGTCACTTTTCGCACGAGCCGGTCTTCGACGGTGCAGATTTGGCTTTTACGCCGCCGGGCACGTTCAGCCCGGCGCTGCGCCAGTCTTGGAGAGGGAAGTCCGTGTTGGGCAATTGCGAGGTGATGGGAACAACGAAAAGATCCCCGGGATACGTTCCAAGCCCGATGACAACAGCGGGTCGGACCTTGGAACTGCTCAGGTCCGAGAAGGGAACCGGCAGCAGGACGACGTCATGGCACGAGCAGTTCATTGTAAACGTCGTCCGCCTTGTTGTCCCACAGCTCCCGCAGGCGTCGCTCGCTTTGGGCCAGCCATTCATCCCTCTCGCTCCGGTCATCCAGCGGCGAGATCGAGACGCTCACTCGGGTATGTTCGCGCAGGGGCAGCGGCTCCTGAAAGCGGAGACAACCGTCTTCATAAACGGCTTCAGCGACCGTGATCATGCCAATAACGGTGCCACACGCGAACATTTGCTTCAAGGGGGATTTCGAAAAGTCGAATGCCAGTTGGCCAACCATAGCATTCGGATGATGCTCCCGTGCGGCCCAGGGTTCCAGATTTTTCCAGACCCGGATTTCTTTCCCTTCGCGGCTTCGCGGGAGCAACCTCAAATCCCCATCGCCGGGCCTGGTTCCCGCGCAGATTGGAAAAACCTCTTGCGCGGACGGCTTTCACGGCGTCCACTCCCAGTCATGAAATTCCTGGAACCCGCGGCACTCATCGAGGCTCTGAACTGGCGGTATGCCACCAAACAATTCGACCCCGCGAAGAAAATCCCTGCGCCCGTGTGGGAGGCGCTCGAGGACGCGCTGGTCCTGACGCCGTCCTCCTACGGGCTCCAGCCGTGGCATTTCTTTGTCGTGACCGACGCGAAGCTGAAGGCCGCGCTTCGCCCGCATTCGTGGGACCAGCCGCAGGTCACCGACTGCTCGCACCACGTGGTTTTTGCAACGCGGAGGGACATCGACGCCGCGTTCGTGGAAAAATACCTCGCGAGGATCGCCGAGGTCCGCGGCGTCGCCGTCGAGTCTCTGGGATTCTACCGGGAGATGATGACATCGGATATCCTGAACGGCCCGCGCTCGAAGTGGGTGCAGAAATGGGCGGCGCGCCAGGTGTATATCGCCCTTGGCAACTTCATGACCTCCGCCGCCCTGCTCGGCGTGGACACCTGCCCGATGGAGGGCATGGATCCAGACAAATACGACGAAATCCTCGGGCTCCCCGCAAAAGGGTTCAACACGGTCGTCGCCTGCCCGGCCGGATACCGCGCCGCGGCGGACAAATACGCGGGGCTTCCCAAAGTCCGGTTCCCGAAAAAGGATCTGATCGAAATCTTGTGAGCCGCGCTCCGGTCCAGGCCTGTTCCCGCCCCGTCACGGGGGAGATTGAGATCCGCGCAGGAAACGGATCTCGCCGGCGCAAATTTTGTTCGCCTTGCATGTCCGGCGGATTCCCTGTGAAATGGGAAAAATGACAGACGAACTCGCCCAAGCCGTGGAGAGCGGCTCCCTTGACAAGAAATCCGCCGCCGCCCTCGCCCGCCTTGCCCCCGGCTCGTATTGCCAGCACAAAAGCTGGGGATTCGGGCGCGTGGCGGAGTGGAACCTCATCGCCGGACAGATCTTCATTGATTTCGGAACCAAGAAAAGCCACCCGATGCAGGTCGTTTACGCGGGCGAAACCCTCCTCCCGATTCCGGACGACCACATCCTCGCCCGCAAGGTGAAGGAACCCCAGGCGGTCCGCGACCAAGCCAGGCACGACGCCCTCGCGCTCGCGCGCCAAATCCTCGTCGACCTCGGAGGCAGGGCCACCACCGAACAGGTCGCGGCCGCGCTCCAGCCGGAAATTTTCGACGCGGCCGGCTTCAAAAAATGGTGGGACGGGGTGAAGAAAAAAATGAAGGCGGACGGGCATTTCCAGATCCCCTCGAAAAAGTCGGATCCGTTTGTGCTGCTCGAGGTCGCCGTGAATCCGGGCCGCGGATTCATCGACCAGTTCCGGGAAGCCCGCCACACGAAGGACCAGGTGGCCGCCCTCGACCAGATCACCAAAGCCCTCGGCGACCTGGCCGACGAGGTCGAGGAACTCCAGTCTCTCGCAGCCCAGATCGAGGACACAGCGCAGAAAGGCCGCAAACTGCAGTCGGCGGCCGCGGTCGAGATGCTTCTGGTGCGCGACGAAATCCTCTCGCGCCACAGCGCGCTCACCCCGGGCCCGGAAGCCCCGACGGTCGCGGACATCCTCGTCGGCGAGGAAAACCGCCTGCCCGCGCTCTTTGCCAGCCTGCCCGCCTCGAAACACCGCAAGGTGCTCGAGTCATTTGAAAAAGCCTACGGGGATCGCTGGACGGACAAGGCGCTCAAACTCGCCCAGCAGGCGAATTCCCGGCTTGTCATCGAAATCGCCAAGCTTTTCGAGAAAGTCGGAAAGGCCGCCGTCATCCACGCCGCGCTCTCCCGCTGGATCAGCGAGCGCTCGATCTCGTCGGAAACCCTCATCTGGCTTTGCAAGGAACGCGGGGCCGGGTTCGATGGCATTTTTAACGCCGAGCTTCTGGCCGCAGTCTTCAGCGCCCTCGAATATGATCTGCTCTCCGAACGCCGCACCTCGCGGCTGCGCGACCTGCTCATGGACGACCGCAATCTCCTCGGCGAGCTGATCGCCGACGCCGACCGCGACACCGTCCGCGACACGATGCGCAAGCTCCTGCTCACGCCGGTCTTCGACGACCTCACGAAGCGCTCGCTCATGGCGCGCATCGTGAAGCTCTACCCCGAAACCCAGAGCATGATCACCGGCGACGCGCCGGAAGAAAAAGTCGAGTCGCTCACCGTCTCCTGGGCGAGCCTCGAAAAACGCAAGGCCGACTACGAGCATCTCATCCACAAGGAAATCCCGCAGAACCTCCGCGATATCAACGTCGCCAAGGAACAGGGCGACCTCCGCGAAAATTTCGGGTTCAAGGCCGCCAAGGAACAGCAGCGGGTCCTCGAGCGCCGGAAAATCGAGTCCGAGCGCGATCTCTCGAACGCCCGCGGCACAAATTTCGAAAACCCGGACACCGGCCAGGTCTCGATCGGGACGATCGTCTCGCTCGTCCAAGAATCAGGAGAACGCGAAGTTTACAGCATCCTCGGAGCCTGGGACAGCGCGCCGGATCTCGGGATCGTCTCCTACAAAGCCGGAATCGGGCAGATCCTCCTCGGGCGCAAACCCGGCGACGCCGTCGAACTCCCGGGCGACAAGGGCCCCCGCCAATTCCGCATCGAGTCGATCTCCGTGTTCAGCGACCTGGATCTTCTCCGCGAAAAAGTCCACGCGCTCAGCCCGGCGGAAGGCTGACCGGCAGCCGATGAACAGCCTCGAACGTTACCTCGCCACATTGGACGGACGTTCCGCCGACCACCTCCCCCGGCTCCCCATCCTCATGCAGTTTGCCGCCGAGCGCATCGGCAGCAACTACGGGGCTTTCGCCTCGGACTACCGCGTTCTGACCGCCGCCAACATCGCCTGCGCCCGCGAGTTTGGCATCGACCAGATGAATACCATGTCCGATCCCTACCGCGAAACTCAGGGCTATGGCGCGAAGATCATCTACGGGCGGAATATGGTTCCGCGCTGCGAAAAGCACCCGCTCGAGGATGCTCTCGATCTTTCGATGCTGCCCCGCCCTGACCCGATGGAATGCGGGCGCATGCGGGACAGGATCGACGCCGTCAAACGCTACCACGAACTCGTCGGAGGCCAGTATTCCATCATGGGCTGGGTCGAGGGACCGGCCGCGGAAGCGGCGGACATCCGTCGCCTGGACAACTTTTTCATGGACCTGATCGACGGCGGGGAGGCCATCGGCGCACTGATGGACCTCTGCGTCAATGTCGCTCTGGATTTTGCGCGCGCCCAGGTGGACGCTGGGGCCGAAACCATCGGCATCGGCGACGCGGCCGCCAGCCAGGTTTCCGCCGAGCTCTACGAATCCCTCGTTCTCCCCCGCGAGCAGCGGCTGGTTCGCGGGATCAAGGACATGGGCGCCAAAGTGCGCCTGCACATCTGCGGGAACATCACCCATCTCCTGCCGGGCATCGCCACGCTCGGGATCGACATCCTCGACGTGGACCACATGGTAGACCTCCGCGCCGCCCGGAAAGCCGTCGGCCCGAAGACGGCCCTCGCGGGCAACCTGGATCCTGTCTCCGCCGTCCTCCGGTCAACTCCCGACGCGATCCGCGCCCGCCTCCTCTCCTGCTACGAGCAATCGGGAAATCCCTTTATGGTCAACGCGGGCTGCGAAATCCCCAGCGCCACGCCGGCAGAGAACCTGCACGCCCTCTGCGAGCCTGTCCCCTTCAAGGCCGGGTGAAAAGTTCCGCCAAACCGCTGGGGCGCGGGTTTTTCACGCGCGATCCCCTCACCTGTGCCCGGATGCTCGTCGGCTGCGAGCTTCTCTGGAAAGGCTGCGGCGGAATCATCGTCGAAACCGAGGCGTATTCCGCGCGGAATGACGAGGCCTGCCACACGTTCACCCGCCCCTCTTCGCGGCACTTCGTCGCCGACCACCCGGCAGGCACCGCCTACGTTTACCTGAACTACGGCGTCCACTGGCTTTTGAACTTCCTCGTCAAAGGCGGATCCGAGGACGGCTTCGTTCTCATTCGCGCCCTCGATCCAACCCGCGGGATCCCGGACATGCGGCAGCGGCGGAAAACCGTCGATCCCACGCGCCTCTGTTCCGGCCCGGGAAAACTGACCCAAGCGCTCGGGATTGATGGCTCCAGCCACGGGCTCGATTTCCTGCGGGGAAACACTCTGGAAATCTTCTCCTCCACGTCCCGCCCACCGGTTGTCGAAACCCCGCGCATCGGGATTTCCAAAGCCGCGCACCTCCCTTGGAGGTTTGTCCTCGAGGGCAACCCTCACGCCAGCGTGTAACCGGCCCGACCAACGGGCCCACACGCATCGGTTGGCCGGAACAACCTTATCAAAAACTGGTTGCGCCATATCTCTGTGGCATATCAAGGACATAGAATGTCCTATGTCCGCTCACCTTGAGAACGCCTAGAACAGGGACATTTTATGTCCTATCCCTGATGTCTTTCCTGTGTTTTTTTCGCGGGGGAAAATGGACGCTTCCGACAGGCTCGACACCTTGCAGAATTTCCATGATACTATGCGGATGCCTGTTCCCGCAAAAACCTCCCACCCATCGGCCCTCTCTCCCGCCATCCCGTATGTGATTTTCCTGCTCCTGGCAATTCTCACCGGAAGCCTCAACCTGGCGACCATCCTCATCACCGCGCTCTTCGCTTTTCTCGCGCTGCAAACCCTCTCTGGCGGCCGCTACAAATGGATCGCGGTCACCGTCTTCCTCGTGTTACTCTCCCTGGTTTTTTACGGGTTCGGATTTTTCGTCAGGCAGGCTATCGTCGAGTTGCCAAAGATTGTTTCCACGGACGTCCTCCCGCGCATCGTCAAATACGCAACGAGCTGCGGCATCGAATTGCCCTTCACCGATGTCGAAAGCCTCAAATCCCTGGCCATCGACAGCGCGCAGCAGACTGCGGGGTTCCTCGGTAGCTTCGCAAGAATTGCCACCAAGGAATTCCTTTACTTCGTCGTCGGCGTCGTGGTCGCAATCGGTATCTTCCTCAACCCCGGGCTGGATTTCGGCTCGTCCTCGAATCCGCCGAACCTCTACTCGCTACACGCGGGGCGGCTCGCCGGGCTTTTCCGCTCGTTTTACGTCAGCTTCCGGCGGGTCATCGGCGCGCAAGTCATCATCTCCGCGATCAACACCACCCTGACCGCCACCTTCGTCTATGCCTTCGGGCTGCCTTATGCCACGATGGTCATCATCCTCACTTTTCTCTGCGGGTTGCTTCCGGTCGTCGGCAACCTGATTAGCAACACCCTGATCGTCGGGCTGGGATTTACCATCTCGCCGCAATTTGCTGGCTGGGCGCTCCTTTTTCTCGTCGTGATCCACAAACTGGAATACTTCCTCAATAGCCGCATTATCGGCGGCCGCATCTGCCACCCGATGTGGCTGACCCTGCTGGCGCTCCTTGTCGGCGAACGCCTGCTGGGGATCACCGGCATCATCCTCGCGCCCGTGGCCCTCGATTTCCTCAAGACCGAGGCGTCAAGATTTCAACTCGCCGCACAAGACGTCGAAGACGCCCCACTCCATGCGCAAGCGCCTCCGCCGACCGGAAATCCCTCTCCTTGAGGATCCTGCTGGCTCGGGATCACCGTCGCCGCGCCACCCCGAGCACGCTTCTTCGCCAGAGGGCATTGTTCCACGTGGAACGTTTCTGCATGACGATAATGCACGCGTCTTCCGACAACCTCTGAGCATCTTGTTGTAGCGGCGGTCCGTGACCGTCGGTCGCTTGGCAAGCAAGCGGGGATCGATTCCCATAGAGGGCTACAACGCGCGCGTAAAATATGCGGACAGCCAGCCAAGTTCCACGTGGAACTTTTTTATAAGACGATTTTTATTAGCGCGTTATGCGCTCTTATAACCTAAATTGTCTGGGAAAGAAACCCGCCATCGACGCGCAAATCGATACCTGTTACGAATGAGGCGGCCTTGGGTGAGGCGAGGAAGACGGCAGCGCCGACGAGCTCATCAGCGGAGCCAAATCTGGCCATGGCGGTGTGCGCGAGGATCGAGGCGGCGCGCGGGGTTGGGGATCCGTCAGGGTTGAAGAGAAGCCGGCGGTTCTGCTCGGCGGGAAAGAACCCGGGCGTGAGAGAGTTGACCCGCACTTGATGCGGCGCCCACTCGCGCGCGAGAAATTGGGTCAGGTTGAGCACGGCAGCCTTCGCGGCGGAATAGGCCACGACATTCGAGAGCGGGAGGTGGGCGGACACGCTCGCGATATTGATGATGCTCCCTTTCTTTGCCGCGACCAGCGCCGGCCCGAAGACTTGGCATGGCAGGAGCGCGCCCCCGATGAGGTTGAGGTCGAAGCAGGCGCTCCAGTCGCCTGCGGCAATATTTTCAAAGCGATTCTCGGCACTGACGGTAACCTTCGGGTTGTTTCCGCCGGCGGCATTGACGAGGACGGTGGGGGTTCCGAAGTGGCCTTGGGCCTTGGCGAGCAGGTTTTCCAGGCTTTCCTTCGACGAGACGTCGGCCTCGAAAAAAACCGCCGCTCCTCCGGCTTTCGTAATGGCATCGGCCCGTTCGCCGCCGCGCCCGGCATGGCGTCCGGCCACCACGACCTTGGCGCCGCTGCCCGCCAAGCCTGCGGCGATCGCCCCGCCAAGAACTCCCGTCCCGCCAAGCACCACGGCGATTTCGCCGGTCAGATCAAATAGGTTCATCCACGCAGAATTAGCAAAACCCCGCCAGATGGCATAGCATTTTGATTTTCTGGCGGATTTGCCCGGAGGGTATATAAAGTGTGCGCATGAAAGACACGCAGAGCGAGCCGGACGACCGCCAGCTCCCGATCGACCGGGTTGGTGTCAAGGCGTTGCGGTATCCGATCCAGGTCCGCGACAAGGACCGCGCCATCCAAAGCACGATCGCGACCGTCCAACTGACCGTCGATCTCCCGCACCATTTCAAAGGCACGCACATGAGCCGGTTCATCGAGGTTCTCGGCTCGCATGGCCCGGTCGTCCATGTGGACAATATCCGCGACATCCTCGAGCAGCTCACCAAACGGCTCGAAAGCGACTGCGCGCACCTCGTGTTCGAGTTCCCGTTCTTCTTGGAAAAAAAAGCCCCGGTCACCGGCTCGGCCGGCCTGCTCGATTACTCGGCCAAATTCCAGGCCACCCTCGAACGCGGCAAGATGGACTTCCTCGTGCAGGTCATCGTCCCGGTCACGACCCTGTGCCCGTGCTCGAAGGCGATCAGCAAAGCCGGGGCCCACAACCAGCGCGGCCACGTCACCCTCGCGGTCCGCTGCCGCAAGCCGATGTGGGTCGAGGACATGATCCGCCTGGTCGAGGACTCGGCCAGCTCCGAACTTTACAGCCTCCTCAAACGCCCGGACGAAAAAGCTGTCACCGAACGCGCCTACGCCAACCCGGTCTTCGTCGAGGACCTCGTCCGCAATGTCGCCGTCCGCTGCGAGGCCGACCCCAACATCGTCTGGTTCCGCGTCGAGGCGGAAAACTTCGAGTCCATCCACAACCACAACGCCTACGCCCTCATCGAAAAACCGGGTGCCCAGACCCCGCGCGGATAACTCCACGGCCGCATTGTAGCCGCGCCTCCACGGAACGCGTCACAGGACGGAGTTTGGATGGATGTGATGCCGGGGGAAAGAATCGGACGCGAATCGCCTCAGCTCAAATCCTCCAGCACCAGTTTCGAGCTGATCCGCGCGGATTCGAAAATAACCGGCAGACCGCTGCCGGGATGGGTCCCGCCGCCGACAAGATACATCCGGTCGAATTCTTCAAACCGGTTCCGCGGGCGCAGGTGCAGCATCTGCGAGAAGTTATGCGCCAGGTTGAAAGTGGCGCCGCGATAAATGTCCAGCCCGCCTTCCCAGTCCGCCGGCGTCACGACACGCTCGAAACGAATGCGCCTTTCGATGTCCGCGAGGCCGAGTTTTTCAAGCTGGCGCAGCGCGACACGACGAAAGCGCGCACGCTCCCGGCTCCAATCCACATTCGGATGTTGGTGTGTCACCGGCAGCAGGACATACAAAGCGCTGTGGCCGGGAGGTGCCATGGTGGGGTCCGTGCAGACCGGGTTCTCGACGTAGAACGACGGGTCGTCGGACAAAACATGCCGGCGCTCGATTTCGTCGAGATTTCGTCGGTAGTCTGTGGATACAAATATGTTGTGATGAACAAGATGGCTAAACCTTCCCTCGACGCCGAGATACATCATAAACGTCGAGCAGGAAAAATCTTTCGCCGCGACCCTCGCGTCGCTCCAGCGGCTGCGCAACCCGTCCGGCACGAGCCTCGTGATCGCGTGGGCAAAGTCGGCGTTCACGATCACGGCATCGGCGCGGAAGTCCCCCTTCGCAGTGCGCGCGCCCACGGCTCGGCGTCCCTCGAATAAAATTTCATCCGCCGCCGTCTCGAGGTGGATTTTGACCCCGAGCTCCTCCGCCACGCGGGCCATGTGGCGCGTGATCGAATTGCAGCCGCCGTCCGGGTGCCAGATGCCGTGCTCGTATTCGAGGAACGACAGGATCGAAAACAGGCTCGGGCATTGGAACGGCGACATGCCGAGGTATTTTGATTGGAACGTGAACGCCAGTTGCAGACGCGGGTCTTTGAAGTAGTCCGCCAGTTCCGCGTGCAGCGATTTCCACGGCTTGAGAAACGGCAGCACCGCGAGCAGACGCAGGCTGATCAAGCTCGTCCAACCAGGAAACGGCATCTGCAGACAGGGCGCAAACTTTTCCAGTTTTACTCGGTTGTATTCCATGAACCGCCGGAAGCCCTGCGCGTCCGCGGGAGACAGCTTTGCAATCTCTGCCGCCATGCGTTCGAGGTCGGGTGTCGCGTTCAACTCGCCCCCCGCGCCGAAGGTAATGCGGTATTGCGGGTCGAGCTTGGTCATCGGCACTTCCTGGAACAGATCGCGACCGACTTCCTGAAAAATTTCCTGCAGGATTTGCGGGTAAAGAAAAAACGTCGGGCCGAGGTCGAAGCGATACCCATCACTCTCGATGAGCGAGGTGCGTCCGCCGACGCGGGGCTGCTTTTCCAAAATGGTGACTTCGGCCCCGGCCTTGGCCAGCAGCATTGCGGAGGCAAGCCCGCCCGGACCGGCTCCGATGATGAGGACTCGCTTTGGCATGGTGTTCTTTATCTCGTTTTATCTTAATTTACAACCATCCCATATCACCCCACCATCACCGGAACGAGCGTCATGGTGTCGTTGCCGAAAATATCGATCGCTTTCACGGCTATGATGTAGCGGCCGGGTTTCTCGTAAATGTGGCTGACGCTCTGAAGTTCCAAGTTGCGGTTCTGGCGGGCGCGGAAACTCTGCCACTCGCTCTCAAAAATATAGGCGCCAGTCCAGCGTTCCTCGAAATCCAAAAACTCGCCCGCGTCCGCGGTGCCGGGCAATGAGCCTTCCACACCGAGATTCCGGGCCACCTTGATGATCTCCTTTCGGCTTTCGTAATCAAAATCCACCGCCCAGTAATCCACCCAGTCGGTCCATTGTTTTGTGAGCACGTCGCGGGTGACGATGCCCCGCGCTTGCGGCATTCGGTGATGACTGAGTTGCTTCTATTATTCCATGAGATTTTCGGAGCCTCTTCAACTCGCGTCCGCGTGTTATGGAATGGTTCTTTGATTTAAATTGGCAATTTTGCATCGAACTTAGCCGCCCATGAGAAACCGGCAAGCCTTCTTCAGTTTCTCGAGTGAAAGTTTCGCGGGGGGATACCGGAAACGCAAATCAAACGAGGTGAAACGGCGCACGATGGCGCGTTCATGGCTGAAACATTCGAAGCCCGCCTTGCCGTGGCACTTTCCCATGCCGCTTTCGCCGACGCCACCGAACGGAAGATCCTGGCCGAGCATGTGGACGATGGTATCGTTGATGCAAACGCCCCCGCTGCGGGTGCCGGCCACAATGCGATCCTGAATCGCGCGGTCATTGGTAAAAAGGTAAAGCGCCAGCGGCGACGGCCGTTCGCGAAGCAGGGACGGAACCTCGTCGATTGAGTCGAACGGAAGGACCGGCAGGATCGGCCCGAAGATTTCCTCCTGCATCACCGCATCCTCCCACGACACGCCGGGAAGAAGGGTCGGTGCGATATAAAGATCTTCCGCATCGCATTTGCAGGAGGCCGCGCAGTGGATCAGCCGGTCGAAATGTCCCCGGTTGATGATGCGCCCGTAGTCGGGGCTGGTTTGCGGATTATCGCCGTAGAATTCGCGAATGACCCTCCGCAGCGCCTCGAGCAGCGGTTTGAAAACTTGCCGCTCCACCAGGACAAAATCAGGTGCGACGCACGTTTGCCCGGCATTCATAAACTTGCCCCACGCAATGCGGCGGGCGGTCATTTCGAGCGGCGCATCAGCGCAGACGATGGCCGGGCATTTGCCGCCGAGTTCGAGGGTGACCGGCGTGAGGTGCCGGGCAGCGGCAGCCATGACGGATTTGCCGACACTGGTGCTGCCGGTGAAAAAGATGGCGTCGAATTTTTCCAGCAACAATGCCTCCGCCGTTTTCCGGTCGCCTTCAACCACCGTGATATACTCCGACGGAAAGGTGTCGGCGATGAGTTCGCTGATAACCCGGGCGGTGTGAGGGGCAAACTCGGACGGTTTAAGAACGACACAGTTGCCGGCAGCAAGCGCGCCGACGAGCGGGGAGAACAAAAGCTGAAACGGGTAGTTCCACGGGCCGATGATAAGGGCGTCGCCTAGCGGTTCAGGCAGGAGGCAGCCCTTGCCGGGCCAGGCAATCAGGGGCAGGCGGCGTCGGCGCGGTTTCATCCATGCCGGCAGATGTTTGAGTGCGTGGCGAATGTCGCTGAGAACGAAACCAATTTCACTGGTGTAGGCTTCGTGGGCTGGCTTGCGGAGATCGGCGCGGAGCGCTTCGAGAATCTCGGTGTCGCGGGCTTCGATGGCGGATTGAAGCCGGCGAAGCTGTTCCTGCCGGAATGCCAGCGGGCGAGTTGCGCCGGTATTAAAGTGCTGGCGTTGCCGCTGGATGAGGGGGGCGAAGTCCATGGATTTCCCATGTGAGTTGTCGGCGGCTTCGTGTATGTTCGTCAAGTGATGATTCGGAAACTTGCGTTATTGCTGCTCGTCCCGGCATCGGCTTGGGCAGCCGACGTGAACAGCCTCACGATGACCGGCATCGCGGAATTCACCGAGGCGTATCAGGCATGGGACGGAAACGGCTTTAAAAAAGCGGCGGCGACCTTTGCGCAGGCCCCCGACACTTTCACAAACCAGTATTGGCGGGGCGCGGCGAATTTCCACCGGCTGCTGTTCCTGCTGGGCGAACCGGTCACCGCCAGCAACCGGCGTCTGTCAGCGCAGGCGTTGGATGAGACGATCGCCTCACTGGAACGGGCGGTGCAACTCAAACCGGACGACGGGGAGAGCCACGCGTTGCTGGGCACGGTGTATGGCATGAGCATCGCGGCGAACCCGGTGCGGGCAGTCTGGCTTGGACCACGGGTGATGGATCAGGAGAAACAGGCGCGCAAGCTCGGTCCCGACAATCCGCGCGTTTTGTATCTGGACGGAATGAGCCGGTTCTACGGGCCTTCTTTGCTTGGCGGGAAAAGCCAGGCTCTGGAGTTGTTGCTCGCTGCGGAGAAACTTTTCGCTGCGGAGGCCGGCAAGCCCGCCGGGCCCGTTGAACCGCGTTGGGGGCGCAGCACGTGTCTCGTGTATATCGGCAGGACATACCAGGCGCTGGGCAAACCTGCGGAAGCCGAAACGTATTACCGCAAGGCACTGGCCGTGAACCCCCGCGACCGTTTGGCACAGGTCGAGCTGGAGAAACGAAAGAAATGAAGAAACAGGTCGTCGTTATCGGAGCGGAAAGGGGTCCCATAATATCGATTATGCGTGGCGTAGGTCCCATAATTTATGGTAGATCATATTCCCGTCTCAGTTGCCTCGGTATGCCCCACCTTCGCGCTCTTTAAGCGGCGAGTGAATTCAAATAATCGATATTATGGGACTGGCACCTTTCCCGACACGCCACGATGCAATGGCGTTCGTGACCCGACCGCACCGCGGGATATTTTGCGGCCTGGCGCGGGACCTGCCCCCGCTTCGGGGAGGGCATTACATCGTATAACTCGATGCAACATATAGCGCCGGAGCGCAGCGCAGGGAACCGCCCCTGCCGGAGGCCTCCGCTTGCGGAGAGCGGCAGGACCAGGCGGCGCTGTGTGGTGCATCTGTTATGCGATGTCATAGCCAGCAGGTCGCGTGACAGGCCGCAGTCGTGTTGCTCTTTCCGAGCGAAGCCGAGGGTCATTTTATTCGTGACAGTTGCCGACCTCCGGGCGGGTCTGTTTGCGCGGGGGACTTTACCGGCACAGCGAGGATCGAAGTTCAGCCGCCGGGAGTGCTGGCGTGGCTCGTGCTCTGTTTTCCGCACGAGCCATGACAGCACGGCGCATCGGAGTTCCAGGCGTTTTCGCGGAGATCACCACCGGCGGAACATTTCAATTATCGGCCCGCCCCTTTCTGCCTTCCCGTAGGTTCATTTGAAAGAAGTCAGCAATACTTGAATCATTCGCACTAGCATCGGAATGACACCGAACACAATAACTACCGTCAGCAATATCTTGTCGAGAATCCGCCAAATGCCCTTTGCGTTCAACCGTTTCATAATAGCTTCAGACTTAATCGATCCGCTGACACACCGGAGCATACGGGCTTTTTACTCTTTTCATCGCCATTCGGCTTGCTCAGTTCGTATTTTGCGGGTTGAACTAAAAATAGGAAGGCAGCGTTCGCGGAGGCATAAATTGATTGCGTTGGACCGGCGAGTGTGTCAGCCAAACTGCCGCATAAAGTAAGAAGCAGAGTGCAGCAGCTAATAAGGAAAACTATATGCTTTTTCATTTTAGTAACATCCTCCCATCGTTTCTTAATCAACTCTCGCAATGAACACTGCCGCCAGAGCAACTAAACACATGATTGAAACAATGAACACAGCTCGCTTATTATATTTCCACGACAGATAGCAAAAAAGCAACGAACAAATAGTGCCTGGCATAGCAAGCATAATCACCCAATTATCCATATGGGCACCCTGAGAAAACCTAGCCGAAACAGCTAATCCAAATGTCAGAAGAAGGAGTATAATTGCGAACAAGGATTTAATCATTGCATTTTTTGCCTGTTGGAGATGAGACGCGTTTTAGTGATCTAGTTGGCAAGCCTAGGCGCATTCTGGCTTCATCGTTGTATGCCCAAACATCCATAATCTCGCTAGCAGTGAGCGGATGTTTCCCCGTAGCGTTATCATTTAACCTTTGCTCTGTATCTATATAAGTATCCGCATAAGCAGTCTTCTCTGACCACACTCCACCCTCATGCTGAAGTTCATGCCGATCTACAACTTGCTTCCCAACATCTGTAAGTTTCTCATAGTTTCTTCCACGCAAGACCCAGGGAAGCCCTGGGATTGGAGTGACGGCACTATAACTACCATAGTTAATCTCCCATTCAATAATAGCGGCCCCCAAAACAACTCCCCCTGCAACACCAATCGCTAAAACTGGAATTACTGCAAACTGCCCATTCGGATCAACGAGATTGACGGGATTATTGGAGACAAAACCATACAAGTTCATCCCGCCCAGTTCTCCGATCCGGTCTGGCTGGAGCCAGCGTCCGAGTATGGGCGAGTAGTATCGTCCGCCGTTCGGGCCGGGATAATAGGCGAACCCGGTCTCAGAGTCCTGATACTTGGTTGACCAGCGGACGGGGATGATGTTGCCGAACTTCCCACTCACGCGCAGGGGTTCGCCGAAGGGGCCGTATTCGTAGCTTGCGACCTGCGAGACATCGGACATGTCGTAGAGAGCGCTAGTGTTGCCCTGGGCGTCGGCTGCGACGGCGAGAGTCTTGTCCTCCGGGGCCTGGTGGATAAAGACGAGTCCGCCGATGCCTCCGGCGGCTGTCCCGCCGGAAAGGTCGCCGCCCCAGACGTAATCGCGCAAGAGCGGGCCATTGCTGTCAACGATTTCGGCGGCAAGGTTCCATCCGTCGTAGAGGAAGAGAAAGCCGTATGCCTTCACCCACTGGCTGCCGTTCCATTTGGAAAGCGTCTTGTGGATGCGTCGGCCTGCGTAGTCGTAGTCATACGTCAATTGCTGGTTGGGCGCTCCGGCTGCGACAGCGGCGGGGTTCGTGGTTTGGGAAACCAGCCGGTTCTCTCCATCCCAGACGTTGTTCCAGCGACCATCGGAGGTCAGGTTGCCGTCGTCGTCGTAGGCGAACGACTCGGGCGTTTGAGGCACAAATCTGTGCCGTGCGATGTTGGATGTGTCGCTGCCGCGAGTGGCCGTCACCGTCGTTGCCTGCCAGACGGGGGCGGCGGCATTGCTGGCCGACAGTTCGGAGCGGAAGTAAGACCCGATACGCGCGGTAGCCTGGCCGTTGACGGTGATGGTTGAGTCAGTGGCAGCTTCTCCAAGGACATCGAAGTAACCGGGAACGGTACGGGCGGTGTATTGGTTGAGGTTGTTGGGCGTGTAGTTCGATACGCGGCTGTTCGCCGTTGCGGTGAGCCGGTTGCCGATGGCGTCGAAGGTGTAGCCGAAAGACTGGCCGGGGAATACCGTGTCGCCGGAGGTCTTGCGTTCCCCGCTGGTGACTTCGCCACGGGCGTTGTAGCCGATAGACCAATGGGAACCGTCGGCAAGCGTGATGGGGTCGCGCAGGCCAGCGGCGTTGTATTGGTAGCCGAAAGAAGTGGTTGGCCCGGTGGCTGGCACGCTGGAAACCCCGCTGAGCCGGTCGAGGGCGTCGAACGTCTTGGTGGTCGTCAGCACGGTGCCGGAGCCTCGCGTCAAGGTGAGAGTGTTCACCAGAGCGGAATTCGAGTAATAGGCGTAGGTGCCTGTATCGTTCCCGTGGGTGACGGTTCCGAGCCGAGAAAGGGCGTCGTAGGTCCAACCGGTTGCGGTTATCGCGGTCGTGCCGCGAGTGACGGCAAACGAATTTTTGCGCAGCAGGGCATCGTAGCCAGTGGCGGTAGAAAACCCGCCAAGCGGGCCGCCGGTGATCGTCTCGCCAGCGGGCTGCCCGGCATCGGTGAAGCTGGGAACGCGGATGCTGGCGGGGTCCCTGATCTGGTTGGGGCGGTTGCGCTGGTCGTAGAGGATGCCCACATGGGGCGTTCCATCGGAGTAATCAATGGAGGCGAGGCGTCCGGCGTTGTCGTAGCCGTAAGTGGTGCCCGTGCCACGCGCCCATGTGCGGGTTTCCACGCGACCGGCGTCAGTGAAGGTATATGCCGTTTGTTTTTGGGCGGCATCCGTTTTGTGGTCGAGAAATCCGGTGGCCGGATTGTAAACCCAAGTGGTGGTGCCGGTGGCCGTGGTCATCGTCTTCATGCGGCCTTGCGGGTCGTAGGTGAAGCTGGCGGGGTAGGTGGCTGTGCCGCCGACCGTCTCGATTTCGCCGGTTGGCTTGTAGGTGCGGGTGACGGTGCGCGAGCCGGGAAGTGTTTCGCTCGTGGGATGGCCGAGAGCGTCGTATCCGTAAGTGACGGTCTGGGTTCCCTGGGTGACGGTCTGGACGAGGTCGTTGTCGAAATAGCTGTAAGTGGTGACCGTCCCCACGCGCCCGTCGGTGATTTTCCACAGTCGGCCCCTGGCGTCGTATTGGTAGGCGAGCGAACCGGAGGATTGGCCGCCACCGGAATGGGTTTCGCTGGCGAGGCGTCCATCGGTGGTGACACGGGTGACTGTCGAGCTATCGGGAAGGGTCGTGGTGTCCGTGCGGGTAGTGCCGGAGACTGTCGTGGCAGTGCTGCTGGCCAGACCGTACCGGGTCTGGCTGATGTTTCTGCTGCCGAGAGATTGGTCAATAACCGAGGTGGTGACAGGGCCGTTTTCGGATGCCTCGCTGGTGGTTATGTGGAGAGATCCGCCGCTAAAGGAGCGAACGGTGGTGGTCGCCGGGTCGGCTGAACCGATTTGCCCGTCACGGTCGAGATCGATGGCGGTGGTTTCCAGTTCGCCACGGCCGTTGTAGCCAAAGAGCGTCGTGACACCATCGGCATCGGTGCTCGAAGCGAGCTGGCCCATGGAGTTATATCCTTTCTGCACGGCTCCTCGCCCGGAAGACTCTATGCGGTTCGTTCGTCCCGCCATGTCGGTGAAGGTTTTCGTGAACTCGGTTGTTGCGCCATTGTCGCCGACAAGGATTTCAGTGGTGCTCTGGGAACCGCTTTGTTCCTCGTAGGCGTAGCTGAGAGGATGCGCGGCGGTGCCGGTGATGGACAAAACCCGGCCATCGGCAGCCGTCGCGGTGATTCGGGTGTAGCCGCCGGGCAGGGTTTCAGTCCGCAAGAGTCCGCCGCCGGTGGCGTTGACTTCTGAGACACCTGTGGTGCCAAGAAGCCCGTAGGTGGCTATCTGGCGTCCGGCAATGTTGTAGTCGGCTCCGCCGATGGTGATTTCCGCGCTGTCGGAACCCGTGCGTGTCGAGCGCAGGAGGTGGTTTAGCGGGTCGTAGGAATACCCCAGCGTGATGCCAGCACGGCTTTCCAGGTTGACGTTGCCAAATTCGTCGTGCCCGTAGCTGGTCTGCAGCCCGTCGCGGTCGGTGAAGCTTTCCAAGCCGCAGCAGTCGTAGGAAAAGCTCTCGCCCGTGCCGTCAAGGTAGGTGATTTGCGTCGGCCTTCCGAAGGCATCGGCCCCCGTGGTGGTGGCTTGGGAAATCACCTGGGAACTGGCGATGTCGGTAGCGGTCGAAATAACCGCGTGCCCCATGGAATCGGTGTCGCTCACCGAATGGGTGCCGTTGGTGACTGCCCCTGCTGTGCCCTGGCCGGTGTCAACCGTGGTGCGCAGTCCTCCACCGGTCAAGGGAGCGTAGGCCGTTATCTTGACGGAGCCATCAGGAAGCATGACGGTTTCCCCGGTGTCACTGTATTGCGTGATGGTCACCAAATTGGTCGCGGCTCCTGCGGCAGCCCCGGGAACCGTGCAAACCTCGCTCCGCTCGGTGGTCGTGCCTCCCGTGGTGCTGACGGTCACGTAACGCCGCGCCACTTCCTGGCCCCTGAGGGTTTCCCATTCCGTGCGGTTGTCCCCGGTATAGCTCGTGTTGTCCACCCGGCATTCGGATTCGGCTGCGGTCGATGGGGAATTGAGATAGCAACTGACCGTCTTGGTGGGGCGGTCCGATGTGGTTTCGTAATAGAATTTCTGCCAATACCCCACCTCGTTGCTCGTGAAATTGAGGCGACCAACGGTGGGAGTGGCGACGCTGGCCTCGTATTGCCAAGTCTCGGTGAGTGCAAGCCCATCGGGATCGAGCACGCGGCTCGTGAGCTGTTCGCCCCATGAATAAGTGGTATAGACTTCGCGGTCTTTGGAGACGAGCGTGTTCGTCGCATCTCGAATCTCGCGGGTGACGGTCCGGGTTGCCCCGGAAACCGTCTGGTTCAGGGTGACCTTCCGCGAGCCGGAATCCGCCGTCATCGACCATTGGCCATTCGAGGAGTCCAGCGAGTAAAGCGTCCCCTTCGTGCCGCCTTCAACGGTTTCGGTGACGGTCAGGGTTTGGACTGTTCCGGCAGTTGACGGGGTAAACGTGAAGGTTTTGAACAAATCGGTGCCGGGATAGAATCCGCCGGAAAGGGTTCCCGCCCCGTGATAGAGATGAACCTCGGTGCGCAGGAGGGTTCCTCCGGTATCCCTCACCTCGGCCAGATCGGCCATCCATTGCGGGGCAACAAACTGTCGGTGTTGGTCTGCATCGGCTCCGATAATCTGCAAGGAGGTCGATAACCCGCCGATCAGTTTGAATGCCGGAGCGGTGGCGGTCGTGGCAGTGAGGGTGTCCGACTTGAGCTTCAAACTCAATGGCATGTCCCGTGGGCCTGCGCGCCCGAGAAGCACTTCCAGATCCACGCTGTTCAGGTCGGCTTTGAGTTTCGGCGTGCAATCCACGCAGGAAACACACCGCGTCTGACTACAGATATAGAGCGTGCCAAAATTGGTTGGCGAGCCGCCGGGGGAAGTGTTGATGGAGCCTGTCAGACGCCCATCTACATAGACTCCAACTGCAATGTTGCCGGGCGCATTCCCGGTCGTGGTAGCAGTGAAGGTTTGTCCGGCAGCGGGGTAGGAACCCAAAGTGTTTCCCGCAGATTGCCGCGTGCCTCCGATTTGGAATTCAACCCGAGAACTCTTGCCGGGACATTCATCGACAATCTCGACTGTCGCAGTGATCGCGTCGGGCGGGGGTGTCAGAGTTGGGCGAGACTGAAAAAAACCAGCCGCAATCTCTTGCTCGCCAGATTTTCCTCCATCAAAACTCGGTTGAGCATTCCAGCGGCCAGGATAAAACCCGTCAATAACAACGCTCTTCACATAAAAATACAAACCAGAAATCTCAAAATTGCCGCCATTCTTTGGAAGAACAATAATACTAATATTTTGAACATTCGCACCGTTGACATCACAGCCGTGCCCATAAGCAAACGGATCATCCTGCTGATACCAAGCATAATCAGCCGCCGGTGCAGTCATAAAGCATTGATCCGCATGCAAGCGCGAATACCCGCACAAAAGCAAAAAAGCGATAAGGACCTGTCTCGTTAACATAACCAAAAGCGGGTTAGAGACTCAAAGAATAGCCGCCGGGAGAATAATACATGCGGCGAGCCTCCCATTTGACTGTTGAATGGCGACTGGCTTGTAGGCCTAGCATCTAATCGCCCCGACTTGTTATGCCCGCAAACTTGTTCACTCATTCGAGCGGGGTGTATAGGCGGAGCCCGGTTGCCGAAAAACCTTGTCCGACCTCGCCGTCAGCAACCTGCGGGTCTGTTCCCGCCAAATATTCGGTGATATTGGCGTATCCGTCTCCGTCTGGGTCGAGATAGGCGTCGTTGACCAGCGGGTTCAACCCGTGGGCGAGCTCCCATCCATCGGGCATCCCGTCGCCGTCAGAATCCACCTTGGTCGGATCAAGCCCCATCTGCAACTCGGCCAGATTGGAAATCCCATCGCCGTCGAAATCATCGCCGTTCGGGTCGGTTGTCGGCTGGTCGGAATATTTCAGCCGAAAAAAGATTTTGTTGCCCGTCGAGGTGAACCCCCATTCCTTGATGGAATCGTTGCCGACTTCGACCATGGGAACCCACTGCCAGGGATTCATGAGATTGTCCGAGTGCTGGATGAAATACGTCCGCCCGCTGCGCGCCCACCATTTGAAGCGCCAGATGGAGTTTGCCGAATCGTATTCGAGGCGTGTCCCCTCGTTGAGGTCATCAGGGGTTTGCGCCACCGCTCCCAAAATGAGCACATGCAGAATAGCCAGAACCGCGAAGAGCTTTTTCATTTTCTGGCCTTTTCAAGTTGAGCGGCTGTTACGACCCCGCGCGAGGAACTGCGGATGGGGAAGAAGTTGACGGTCGTGTCTGGCGGAACAGGCGGGTGGGCTTTTACCCATTCTTCATGAGCCTTCCCTTCCGCCACGCGGCGATTGTATTCCTTGGCCATGGCGGCCCCGTGAAGGTGGTAATACTCGTGGAAATCCTCCATGGCCCGCTCCGCCGCATCCGACAATTTTCCTACCGCCATCCATTTCGGACCCGCTTTGCTGAGGGGAGGCAATTCCTTGGGCGGCAGCGCCGTCAGCTCCGAGGGGGATTTCGCCTCGGCGTTCGAAGCCCGCACGTCCTCGCTCGTCGTCTCCCCTCCCCACAGCATGACCGTGTAAAATGCGGTTTCGGTTTCCAATTCCCTCAGCGGCCCAAAATGCAGGAAATTCACGTTGCTCCAGACCGCGTTTTCCTGCCCGTCATCCCACCAGCGCACCTCGGAGAATTGCCCGTCATAAACCGTCACCGAGAAGAACGCCGAATACTGGATCTTTGCCTCCCACTTTCTCAATTCTTCCTTTTCCTGCGCGGTCATCGGAACCGGCTTCGGTGGAACAAAAACCGGTTCGGCGGCCTCCGGTTTCAGCTTCGGTGCCTCAATCCGGTTGTAGGTGATCTTGTGGTCGCCGAGATCCACTTCCTGCGAATCCAGAATGCGCGGGGCTGGGGATGTTCGGACGTTTTGTGTGAAGCCCATTGAGGGAAACGCCAGAACTGCCACCACAGCGGCCAAATAGATCGTGGCAGAGGATTTCATGATGCGATGCGCGAGGAGGGAGCCGTGAAGCCGGGAAGAAAACGGAAACTTCCGTTGCCTGTCAACCGAAAGAGCCGACACAAAAACTGAGGTCCGGCGGTCAGCGGGCCGGTGCCGTCGAGGGATCCCTGGTAGTCGCTTCGCCCGTCACCGTCCGGGTCCGCATTGGCCCCGGAAATGGAGGGGTTGGAGAGCTGCCCGGCGGTGAAATGCGCCGCCTGACATTCGGAAAACGTCAGCGCGAAGACCGGGGAGGCGCAAAGAAATATCCCGGCAGACAGGGAGCGAAGGCGAATCATAGCGCGTGGATGGTTGCCGGATATTCCAAAAGTGTCAAGGGAAAGAAAGCGATGTATAGATCGCTCCAGTCAAACTTCCTGCGTGGCAAGGTCGGTTTGTCGCAATGGAGCCGCATCAACAGTTCGGGAGAAACGTCAACAAGCTGAGATGCGAGAGCGGTCTGACCCAGGAGAAACTCGCGGAAAAAGCGGACATCAGCCGAAGATATCTTCAGACAATTGAGGCGGGGCGGATGAATCCGACCATTGGAGTGGCCTCCCGATTACGGAAAGCGCTTGGCTGCACTTGGGAGAAAATGTGTTCAACCGTTTGAGGCAGGCCCCCCTGATCTGCGTAAGGAAAGAAAAACGAGCGGAGAACGGCTTCCCATGGGGCTGCGAGCGAGGAGACATCATCGAGCGAATATCGAGAACGAAATTCTTTCAGAATGGAAAGCCCGGCCTCGGTCGCTTCGCGCCCTGCGTTGCAACCGCTACATGTCCGTCGAATGTCGAGGAATACGGAAAACCCGCGCGATAGCGCTTCGTCATGAGGGAAAGTCGAGCGTTTGGTGCAGGGAGCAAAACCCGCGCGATAGCGCTTCGTAAAAAGAGGGGAAGACGAATGTTTGGCCGGGAGGGCAACCGAAGCGCAGCGGAGCAACGTGTTTCTCCAGATCAGCGCTTACGCGCGGATCATGGATTTCCCATGTGAGTTGTCGGCGGCTTCGTGTATGTTCGTCAAGTGATGATTCGGAAACATGTCGTCGTTATCGGCGCTGGGCTGGGCGGATTGTCGGCGGCGATCTCGCTGCGGCAGGAAGGCTACGATGTTGTCATCCACGAGAAAAACGCACAGATCGGCGGCAAGCTGAATGTGCTGAAAGAGCAGGGCTACACTTTTGATCTCGGCCCTTCCATCCTGACCCTGCCGCATATCTTTGAACGGTTGTTCGAGCGGTCGGGCAGGAAGATGAGCGATTACATCGCGATCCGTCCTTTGCGACCGCACTGGCGCAACTTTTTCGAGGACGGTCAAGTTGTGGACCTGTATCCCGAGCCTGAAAAGATGGCCGCCGAGGCGCGCAAGGTCGGCGAAGACCCGGCCAATGTGCAGCGCTTTCTCGATTACTCTGCCCGACTCTACGATCTTGTGGATGCCGGCTATTTCCAGCAGGGACTCGACACCTCGGACGATTTCGCGAAGTTTTACGGACTCTGGAAATTTCCGCAGTTCGATCTCTTCCGCACGATGCACGGCGGCGTGAAACGGTTTCTCAAAACCCGCCACATGCGGGACATCTTTGATTACTTCATCAAATACGTCGGTTCGTCCGCCTACCAGGCACCCGCGTTCATGAACTGCCTCCCGACGATCCAGTTTCGCCACGACCTCTGGTATGTGGACGGCGGTCTATACGGCATCGCGCAAGGCTTGCAGCGGTTGATGGACGAACTCGGCGTCACCGTCCATCTCAACAGCGAGATCACCGGCATCCGCACCGCCGACGGGAAAGTGACCGGCATCGTTACCGGGGACGGTTCGTTTCACGCCGCCGACATTATCGTCTCCAACATGGAAGTCATCCCCGCCTACCGGGAACTGCTCCGCGAGGACGTCGCTTTCGTGAACAAACTCGAAAGGCGCCTCGAACCCGCCTGCTCCGGTCTCGTGCTCGACCTCGGACTCGATTGCCGATACCCGCAACTGGCGCACCACAACTTTTTCTTTTCCGGACACCAGCGCGAACATTTCCGCGCCGTATTCAAAAAGCACCAGCTTCCGCCTGACCCGACTATTTACCTCGTCGCCGCCTCGAAGACCGATCCGACCGTCGCGCCGCCCGGTTGCGACTGCCTCAAAATCCTGCCGCACATCCCGTATATTGACGACGCCCATCCGCTCACGCGCGACGACTATCTCGCGTTCAAGGAGCGCATCGTGGACAAACTCGAACGGATGGGGTTGAAGGATCTGCGCAAGCACACCGTGTTCGAGCATGTCTGGACACCGCTCGACATCCGGCAGCAGTATTACTCGAACAAAGGCTCGATCTACGGCGTCGTCACCGACCGGTTCAAGAACCTCGGATTCAAAGCGCCCAAGCAGAGCGCCCGTTACGCAAACCTCTTTTTTGTGGGTGGCTCGGTCAACCCGGGGGGCGGCATGCCGATGGTCGTTCTCTGCGGTCAGAATGTTTGCAAAAAAATTGTCGCGTGGGATCGGAACCAACCATCCTGAGCGTGGCGGCGCTTTTGTGGCTGGCCGGATTTTTGATCCTCGGCCGCATCCGGGCGCAGGGTCCTCCGCCACTCCGCCCGCCTCGGCCCGTTCGGCAGGCTTCCAAAACGAGCAGCTCCCCCCAAGCGGGCGAGCCGGCTGTCTCCATCATCATCCCAGCCCGGAACGAGGCGCATAACCTGCCGGCGCTCCTGCTCTCCATCAGCGCGCAATCCATCGCGCCGCTGGAGATCCTCGTCGTGGATGACGCATCCGCGGACCGAACCGCCGAAGTCGCCGTTAAACTTGGCGCGTCCGTGGTCGCCTCGCAGCCGTTGCCGGAGGGTTGGCGGGGGAAGACGTGGGCGTGTCACCAGGGAGCGGCCGCCGCGCGGGGAGACATTTTGTTGTTTGTGGACGCCGACACGTGGTTTGAAAAGGGCGGTCTAGAGCACGTTCTTGCCAGCTATCGCGCGGGGGCCCTGTCGCTGGGGCCTTACCATGCAACCCGGAAACCTTATGAACAGCTCTCGGCGTTTTTTAATCTTATCATGGCTGCTGCCACGGTGCCCCACGGCTTGTTCGGTCAGATGCTAATGGTTGACCGGGAGAGCTACCGTTGCGTCGGCGGGCACGAGGCCGTGAGGGGGCGCGTCCTGGAAAACCATTACCTGGCCGGAAAATTCCGCGAGGCCGGCATCCCGGTGAACAGCCGGGTGGGGAGGGGAGCGATTGGGTTTCGCATGTATCCGAACGGGCTGTCAGAGCTGATCGAAGGTTGGGCCAAGGGCTTTGCATCCGGAGCCGGCCGAACCGCAAAGCCCCGCCTGTTGCTCATCGTGGCCTGGCTGACCGGCCTGATGTTGCCGCTCGGGTGGCTTCCGTCCTCGGCATTGGCCTGGCTGGTTTACCTCTTGTTTGCGGTGCAACTCCTGATCCTGTTCCGGCAGGTCGGCTCGTTCCGCTGGTATGCCGCGCTCCTCTATCCCGTGCCGCTGGCATTCTTCGTCGCCCTGTTTGCATGGTCGTTCATCCGGCCCGGCAGGCAGGTGACATGGAAAGGACGGAGTTTCCATGCTGGTTGAGCTGCCGGTTGTTTGGGTTGTTGGCCTGAATGTGGTCGGCTGGTTTGCGATCCAGTGGGGCCTCGCCTGGGGGTTCACGCAGATTCCCTCGGCGTGGTTCCCTCCCGGCCGGGCGTGCGCATGGGAAACGAGCGGCCGTTTTTATGAGCGGGTCTTCCGGATCAAACGGTGGAAAGCGTGGTTGCCGGATGCCGCGCGCTGGTTCAACGGCGGCTTCGCCAAGGGGACGTTGACTTCCAGAAAGCCGGAGTATCTGGCTCTCTTTATCCGCGAGACGCGGCGCGGCGAACTGTGTCACTGGCTCGCCATCGGGTGTGCTCCTGCCTTCCTGATCTGGAACCCGTGGTGGGGCGAATGGATCATCGTCGCCTACGCCCTCGCGGCCAATCTGCCCTGCATCATTGTCCAACGCTACAACAGGATCCGCCTCGTGGGGATGTTATCCCTTTGTTCCAAAGCGGATAAAACCGCCGTGGTGTCGCCGCATTCCTTGCGATGAAAAACCGCAGAAGCTGCCTCTTTGCCTAGCCTTCCGTCTGATCGCAATGATTGGGGCGGGAGCCGGCCCTATTTCAATCCCTCGGCGTGTTTGGCGGGCCAGCCGATCTCCGTTTCGGCCGTCCAAAGGCGGGGGCCGAAGCGGGTTTTGGCGCGATGGGCCAACGGCCCCGCGTCACCGCGCAAAATGGCAAACATGGTCGAGCCTGAGCCGGACATCATCGCAGCGGCAACCTCCTCCTGTTCGAGAAGCCAGGACTTGACCGCCGGAAGAAGCAGGAATTTTTCGAAGACCGGATCTTCGAGGTCGTTGACGAGCTCGATCCCGCCGTGGGTCTGCCGGACGCTGCTCGCCCGCCGGTCCGGGTCCCATGCTTGGTAGGCCCAGCCGGTGGAAACTGGAAATGGCGGCTTCACGAGAAGAATTCGCGCGGGCAATATCCCATCCGCCCCCTGCATCACCTCTCCCCGCCCGCGGCAAACCGCCGGCCGACACCGGATAAAAAACGGGATATCGGACCCGATCATCCCCGCCAGTGCCTCCAAGGTTTTCGAGCCAAGCCGGGTTTCGTGCAGTTGATCGAGGGCCTTGAGAACTGCGGCCGCATCGCTGCTCCCACCGCCAAGACCGGCGCCGGAAGGGATGTGTTTTTTTAGAGCGATCCGCGTGTGAAAACGCAGCCCGGTGTGCTTCTGAAAAACCTCGACGGCCCGACAGACCAGGTTGTCTGGGCCGGTCGGAATGTCTGCCTCGTCGCACTCCAGCACGGTTCCGCTCCCTTCGGAAACCTCGATATCCATCTCATCGTAGAGCTTGACGGGCACCATCAGGGTTTCGATGTCGTGATACCCGTCCGCGCGCCTCCCGAGAATCCGGAGCACAAGGTTGACTTTGGCGGGCGCCTGAATTGTCATGCGGGCAACATCATCCGCCAATGTCTGTTTCTGCCAAAGAAAAAATCATCGTCGCCATCGATTCCCCGGATTTCGGCTCCGCGCTCGCGCTGGTCAGGCCGCTCGCCAGCGAGGGCTGCGTCTTCAAAGTCGGCCTTCAGCTCTTCACGGCTGTCGGGCCGTCGATCATCAAAGAAATCCAGGCTCTCGGCGCCCGCGTTTTTCTCGACCTGAAATTCCACGACATCCCGAACACCGCAAAAGGAGCGGTCCGCTCGGCGGTCGCCCTCGGCGTTGACATGACGACCATCCACCTCGCCGGCGGCCCCGCCATGGTCGCCGAGTCGGTGGCGGCCGCAGAAGGCTCGAAGACTCTCGTGCTCGGCGTTACCGTCCTGACAAGCATGGACGACGAAACGCTGGATGTTGTCGGCGTCACGCGCCCAACGGCTGACCAAGTTCTCCGGCTCGCCGAGATGGGTGCGAACTGCCGGCTGCGCGGCGTCGTGGCCAGCCCTCACGAAATCTCGCCGCTGCGCGAGAAGTTCGGCCACGGCCTTGTGATCGTAACCCCTGGCGTCCGGCCCGCCGGCAGCGACAAGGGCGACCAGCGCCGCGTGATGACTCCGGGCGAGGCTGTCCGGTGCGGCGCCGACTTCCTCGTCATCGGACGCCCCATCACCGGCGCCCCATCACCGCGCGATGCCTATCTCCAGATTGCCGACGAAATCAGCTCTGCCATTTAACCGCCGCCCTCTCTTGTTCACAATCTAGAAGAAGAAGGAACGAAAAGCGCCACCCCCTTTCTTCATATTCATCATGTGAACAACACAAACAAAACCGGTTCCACGCTGAGCCTGTCGGCGTTCCACGGCGGCCCGAGCCTGTGAACAAAAACCGGGCCGCCGCGAGGAGCGGCCAACAAATTCGGAAAACGGCCGACTTCTTGGAAGGAAGGCCCGGAAACCCACAACCTATTCACAACCTGCTCGCAAAGAGACCAGCAGTCACAGGGCGCAACTCCAGCGCGCTGCCCCCCAAGCGCGAGATTGAGAAATTCTGGCATAATCATCGCGAGACCGTAGCATCGGGCCATGACCGAAGATAACGGCTACAGCGTGGCGGGCGCCGATTTCGGCTATGGCGATTATTTGACCGTTCCAAGCCCGGCTGCCGAAGCCGACATTCCCGTGCTTGCGTTTTTGCCGCCGCAACCGCGAGCGACGGTTTATCTCCTGCACGGGGTCAACGAACAGCCCCGGAATGAAACTGGCCTGCGCGCATTGATCAACCCCGGATCGCAAATTCGCGAATTGGCCGAGCAATACCGGGTGGCGGTGGTTGCGCCGCTGGTGCCCAACCGCTTTTATCTCGATCCGCCCGACGGGGTGCCCGGCGCGCGCTGGGCCACGGCCATCGGCGACGAACTGGTCTCCGGCATGGAGCGGCTTCTGCCCGAATTGCCCCCGGAACGCGCGGCCCGGTTTCTTTGCGGGTTCAGCATGGGCGGCTACGGGGCCGTCAGCCTGCTCTGCCGGCACCCGCATCGTTTCCATGCCGCGGCAAGCCGAGGCGGCCTGATGGATCTCGCCTCCGGCGTTACCGACCACGCATGGGATGACGCCGCGTGGCCCGTGGAAGTGCTCGGCAGCTACTTTGATTTTCCGGCACGATACCATCACAACTCGTGCCCTAATCTGGTCAACCGCCTGAAGGGGCATCCAGGAGGCATCGTCCTCGAAGTCGGGGTGCGGGATATGATTGCCCTGCCAAGCAACAGGCGTCTGCGCAAGCACCTGCTGAACGCGGAAATCCCGCATACTTACACCGAGACAAGCGACGGACATGTCATGGACGCCCACGCGCAAGCCCGCTTGTTTGCTGGCCTGAGCCCATGGTTCCCGCCCCGGTAACACCCGGCAGGCGGCGGCAGATCAAAGAAACCGGCGATCTTGGTGGTAGGCTCGTGGCGACACTCCCATTTCCCGCTTGAAGAAACGGGAAAAATGGAACGGGTCGCCCAGCCCGACTTTTTCGCCGACCTCCCTCACCGTGAGCGTGGTCGTCCGAAGAAGGCGCGCGGCGGATTCGGCGCGCGCCCGCGCCATCCAGCGCCCGGGCGAGAGCGATTCGTAAGCATTGAATAGCCGGTGAACGCTGGCAACGCTGCATCGGGCGGCCCGGGCGAGATCCTCCACGGAAAGAGTTTGGCCCATGTGCGCCTTAACGTATTCCTGCATCCGCCGCAACCCGCCCGGCAAAGCCTTGAAGCCGGATGGTTGCGAGGTCGCTGCAATGGAAATTTCGCTGATCAGCAGGGAAGCCAGCGCGCTCATGATTTTTCGTTCCGGTTTGGAATGTTGGAACCGCTCAACGACATAGGTGGCGAAAAGTTTCAGCGCGCAAGTCTCCCCGGCAAAACGCCCGCTAACCAATTTTTCTAGGCCGGGCCAGTATCCATCGCTGCGCCCCGGGTCCCCGGCCAGCTTGTCGGACCGGTTGTGGGCGACATGAAATGTCATGTCCGCATGGTCTGAATACCGCGGAATCACATGGATGCCGCCGACAAAAAACGGGTTTTTCGCATCGGCCATGTAAATGATTTCATGATCCCAGGGCAGCAGCAGCCAGTCGCCCGCCTCGAAGGCCAGTTCTCGCCTGTTCACGCCCAATCGCCCTTTGCCGTCCTGGCACCAAAGAAGCATGCGGCTTTCTACCCGCTGATGGAATTTCCGTTCGGACGGACCGAACTGGAACCAGTTCGCATAGACAACGACCGGCCTATCTTTCGAAACGGACGGTGATTTTTTTCTGATAGTTTTGTCCATGTTTTAATGGTTTAAGCCATGTCGCTTCCCGAAAGATTGTGCTCCATTATGGCAATGTCAACGACGCCCTTGGCTGTTTTCAAATGCCACCATGAATAAAAAGACCCTGACCTCCCGCGAACGCGTTCTGCGCGCATTCAACCATGTCGAACCCGACCGGGTTCCGATCAATTACATGGACAACCCCGGAATTCGCCTCCGCCTCAAGCGCCACCTTGGACTGGCTGATGACGACGAAGCCGGGTTGTTCCGCTGGTTGGAAACGGATTTCTGCGGCACCTGGCCGCCCTACACCGGCCCGAAGCTGCACCCGGACATCCCCGACCGGCAAGTGGATGGTCTCTGGGGCATGCGCAAGAAATGGATTGCGAACGAGTCGGGCGGCTATTGGGATTATTGCGACTATCCTCTGATGGATGCGTCCGAAGAGGTCTTCGACAACTGGCCGATGCCGTCACCCGATGATTTCGATTATTCCAGCGTCGCGGAAACCTGCCGGCGGTATCCGGACACCGCCATCCATTATGGGGATCCAGGGTTGGGTGACATCATGAACTCCTCCGGAATGCTGATGGGCGTCGAACAGGCCATGATGGAGATTATAGACCCCGACTCGCCGTTGCAGCGGTTCATCGATCGCCGGCTTGAAGTTCGATTGGGAATGGTCGAGCGCGTGCTTGAGGCCGCCCGCGGGCGGATCGATTTCCTCTGGCTGGGCGAAGACCTGGGGTCGCAGCGCGGGCCGCTGATCAGCATGGAAACCTACCGGCAATTCATCAAGCCGCGCCAGAAGAGGTTCACGGATTTGGCCAAGGCATGGAACATCCCCGTGATGATCCACTGCTGCGGATCGAGCAGTTGGGCGTTCGACGAATTTTTGGACATCGGCATCACCATTGTCGATACGCTTCAACCCGAGGCGGCGAATATGGCGCCGGCATACCTAAAATCCCGCTGGGGAGACCGGCTCGCTTTCCACGGTTGTATCTCGACCGCCGGCCCGGTGGCTTACGGCAGCGTCGAGGACGTGCGGCGCAACATGCGCGAAACCATGGAAATCATGAAGCCCGGCGGCGGCTATTGCATGTCGCCAACCCATCACCTCCAAGACAACTCCCCGCCGGAAAACGTCGTGGCGATGTACGAGGCGGCCAGGGAATACGGACAGTACCACCATTAGAGCGGTTTAAATAAAGTCATGGCCGGAAACATCGTTGTAGTCGCCTCGCTCTGTCGAGGCGCAGCGCCGGCACGGCGACAGAGCGCCGTGGCTACAATTATACTTAAACCGCTCTAACATCGGTTCAAATGGGGGCGGCTGAACTCCGCGCCGATCCACTCGCGCGTGGCGCTCCAGCCGCGCGGGGCGACGGCGTCAAGGCGGTCGAGATCATCTTGGGATAACTCGACGGACAAGGCTCCGAGGTTGTCGGCCAGTTGTTCGGCGGAACTCGGTCCGGCGATCGCGGAGGTGACGCCTGGCTGCGCGAGGCACCATGCCAGCGCCAGCTGGCTCGGCGAACAGCCCTTTTCGTCCGCAAGCTGCCGCACGGTGTCGATCACGTTCCACGCATTCCCGTCGAGCCGGATATGGCGGGGCGGATTATCCCGCGTATATCTCGCGGTAAGCGTGCCTGCGCCCAGCGGCGACCAGAGCAGCAATCCGATCCCGTAAGTCTGCGCCATCGGAACCAGCTCGTCCTCAATTCGCCGGCAGAGCAAGGAATAGACCGATTGCTCGCACGCAAACCGGTTGAGGCCCGACTCGCTCGCCACCCAGAGCGACTCCATGATCTGCCACGCCTTGAATCCGCTGCTGCCGATATAACGGACCTTGCCCGCCCGAATCAAATCATCCAAGGCGCGCAAAGTTTCATCGATCGGAATCTCGCATGACGGGCGGTGAAGCTGCAGCAGGTCGAGGCGGTCGGTCTTGAGCCTTGCGAGCGACTGTTCGCATTGCCGGATTACCGTCATCCGGTCGTTTTGCATCGGCGCGATTTTTGTCGCGAGAAACACGGCGTCGCGCTTCCCGCTTTGGCGCAGGGCGTTTCCGATGATTTCCTCGCTTCGCCCGTACACGACGGCGGTGTCGATCAAATTGATTCCGGCGTCAATCGCCGCGTCGAGAATCCGGGCGCAGCCGGCGTCGGGAACCGGCGCGCCGTATTTGACCGTGCCGAGGCAGAGTTCGCTGACCATTAATCCCGAGCGTCCAAGGGTACGGTATTTCATAATAAATTATCTCCTGCTTGCCGGGATCTGTCGGCCGCCTGATCCCATGCACTCACGAGGGCAAGGCATCACAGCATCGTCATCTGGGCGGCGGGGTCGGGGACGAGGCGTTTGCGGCGGCCTTTGGCGAACGCGGGCTCGCCGTCGGCGTTGAGTTCGGCCTTTTCCAGGTTCGAGAGGATTTCTTTTGCGCGGGAGATGATCGAGTCGGGGAGGCCGGCGAGGCGCGCGACCTGGATCCCGTAGCTTTGGTCCGCGCGGCCGGGAAGGATTTTCCGCAGGAAGATGACTTGGTCGTTCCATTCGCGGACGGCGACATTGAGGTTGAGGACGCCGGGGCGCGTGCGCTCGAGGTCGGTGAGCTCGTGGTAGTGGGTGGCGAACAGCGTCCGGCATCCGATCTGGTCGTGAAGGTGCTCGGCGACGCTCCACGCGATCGAGAGCCCGTCAAACGTCGAGGTGCCGCGGCCGATTTCGTCGAGGATGACGAGGCTGCGCGAGGTGGCGTTGTTGAGGATGTTCGCCGTTTCGTTCATCTCGACCATGAACGTGGACTGGCCGCGCGCGAGGTCGTCGTTGGCCCCGACGCGCGTGAAAATCCGGTCGGCCAACCCGGCCCTCATCGCCTTCGCGGGCACGTAGCTCCCCATCTGCGCGAGCAGGACGAGGAGCGCGACTTGGCGGATGTAGGTGGATTTTCCGGCCATGTTCGGCCCGGTGAGTATCGCGAAGGTTTTTCCTTCCTTGCCCAGGTCGGTGTCGTTGGGCACGAACCTTTCTCCTCCCGGCTGCTGGTCCAGAACCGGATGGCGGCCGTCCTCGATGTGCAGGACGAGCCCTTCTTCGATTTCCGGCCGGCAGTAGCCGTGCAGCCGCGCGGTCTCGGCGAGCGAGCAGAGCGCGTCGAGCGAGGCGAGCGTGTCGGCGGTTTCCTGGAGCTTCGGCAGCTCGGCGAGCACATCGGCGCGGAGGCCCGCGAACAGCTCGATCTCCCGCGCCCGCGAGCGCTCGTCGGCACCGAGGATTTTCCCCTCGACCTCCTTGAGTTCCGGCGTGATGTAGCGCTCGCCGTTGACCGTGGTCTGCTTGCGGACGTAATCGTCCGGGACCGAGGACAGGTTCGCTTTCGTGAGCTCGATGAAATACCCGAAGACCGAGGTGTAGCGGACTTTCAGCGACTTGACGCCGGTGCGCGCGATCTCTTTTTCCTGGAGCGTGGCGATCCAGCTTTTCCCCTCGTGCGAGGCGGATCGCAATTCGTCCAAGGCCGGATCAAACCCCGGCCGGATCATGCCTCCCTCGCGGACGAGCGCCGGCGGCTCGTCCACCAGGGCCGAGCGGAGCCGCGTGGTCAGTTCTGGAAGCGCGTGCAGGCGCGCGCCCATCCCGCTCAGAAGATCGGAAGGCAGGCGGTCCGCAACGCCAAGGCTTGCGGCGAGGACCGGGATGCGTTCGAGCGATTGCGACAGCGCGGCGAGGTCGCGGGCGTTCCCGGAAGGCCCGCCGAGACGGGCGGTCGCCCGTTCGATGTCGCGGATCTCCGCCAGCCGCGAGCGGAGGTCTCCGAGGAGGAGCGCGTCTTCGAGCAGCGCGGCGATGGCGTCCTGCCGGGCTTCGATTGCATCTGCCGCGCTCAACGGGTGCAGCACCCACTCCCGCAGGAGCCTTGCTCCCATCGGTGTGGCCGTCCGGTCGAGCGCGCCCAGCAGCGTCATGCCGCGCCCGGCGCGCGAGGCGACGAGTTCGAGGTGGCTCTGCGTCGAGGCATCGAGGATCAGATACGCGCTGCGCCGGTAGGGCCGCAACTGCCGGAGGTGCCCGGCTTGGCGCCGCATCTGGCGCGTGATGTAATGGAGCAGGGCCCCGGCGGATCCCACCCCGGCCGGCAGGTCCCCGCAGCCGAAGCCGTCAAGCGACTGGACTTTGAAATGGCCCAGCAAAATTTCCGAGGCGGGTTCGGGCTCGAACAGGTAGCCGTCCATGGCGGCGTGCTTCGCGAGCGGCGCAAAGAGCGTGGCCTGGTGGTCGGGGATCAATATCTCGGCGGGACTCACGCGCGCCAGCTCGTCGAGAAGCGCCGCGAGCGACTCGAGCTCGGTGAGCCGGAATTCCCCGGTGCTCAGGTCCGCGAACGAAAGCCCGAACGCGCCTTTCCTCTCGCTGACCGCGGCCAGGTAGTTCGGCTTCCGGTCGTCGAGCCCGAAATCGTCGAGCGTGCCGGGGCTGAGGATTTGCGAGACCTCGCGGCGCACGAGTTTTCCGGCGGTGACCTCGCCGACCTGGTCGCAGATTGCGACCCGCCAGCCGGCGGCGATCAGCTTTTCGATGTAGCCGCGCGCGGCATGGAACGGGACCCCGCACATCGGCGTCGCCCCGCGCTTGGTCAGCGCCACATTCAAAACCGGGGCGGCCGCGAGCGCGTCCTCGCCGAACATCTCGTAAAAATCCCCCAGCCGGAACATCAGCAGCGTGCCGGCCGGCAGATCGCGCCGCACGGCGTGATACTGCTGCATCATGGGGGTGATCGCGTCGGCGGACATCGTCAGAGCGTGTCGAGAAATGCGGCGAGCGGGCTGGTGGCCGAGGCCTGGCCGAGCCGCATCGGGAGCCCGGCCTCGACCGCCTCGCGCGCGGCTTCGACGGTTTGCCGGAACGCCCGCGCCATGCGGGCGGGATCCTCCGCGGCGGCGATGGCGGTGTTCACGAGCACGGCGTCGGCTCCGAGTTCGATCGCCTCCGCCGCGTGGCTCGGGGCACCGATCCCGGCATCCACGACCACCGGGACCGATGCCTGCTTGATAATGATTTCGATTTGGGCGCGGGTTTCGATCCCCCGGCTGCTGCCGATCGGCGAGCCGAGCGGCATCACGGTGGCCGTTCCGACATCTTGGAGCCGGCGTGCCAGGACCGGATCGGCATTGATATAAGGCAGGACGGCGAACCCTTCCTTCACGAGCACGGCCGCCGCCGCCAGCGTCTCGACCGGATCCGGCAGAAGGTAATGCGGGTCGGGGTGGATCTCCAGCTTCACCCACATCGGAAGACCGGCCGCCGCGGCCAGACGGGCCAGCCGCACGGCTTCCTCCGCGTTCATCGCGCCGCTCGTGTTCGGGAGCAGCAGGTATTTTTTTGGATCCACGAAATCCAAGATGTTGGCGAACGGGTCGTTCTTCCCGCTCAGGTCCGCGCGCCGCAGGGCGACGGTCACGATCTGCGCGCCGCTCGCCTCGAGCGCGTCGCGCATCGTCTCGTTCGAGGAAAATTTCCCCGTCCCCAGGAGCAGTCGCGAGGAAAACTCCCGCCCGGCGATGATCAGTGGTCCGTTCACAGGCGGACCATCATGCCTCCCCATCCCGCCGGGGGGCAACAAAGAAGGCGTGGCGATTTCACACGAACCCACGGTGATAGCCGGACTCTTTTGTGGTCACGGCGCTCTGTCGCCGTGCGCCCCGACAGAGCGGGGCGACTACAACACCGACCGAAAAGTCCGATTATTTCCAAGAGATCGCATCAGGCCGGCAGAACGCCGTCCGGGTCCGCGACTTCCTTGTCCCAGTCCGCATCGACGGCCGTGTAGCTCAGGCAACTGATCTCTTCGAGGGAGGTGTTCCCGTTCAGCACCTGTTGCAGCCCCTCCTGATACAGGGTCAACACGCCTTTTTTGAAGGCGAGCTTGCGCATCTCGCTCTGGGGGGCATTCCGGGAGATCAAATCGGATAGGGCATTGTCCGACGGGCACATCTCCATGAGCGCCATGCGGCCTTTGTAGCCGGCCTCATGGCATTCCGGGCAGCCGTGCTTTTCGTAGATAAACTGGGTTTCCGGCGGAATGGCCACCCGGTTGAGCGCGAAAATCGTGCGGATTTCCGGCGCGATCGGCACGGGGTGCTTGCAGTAGGTGCAGAGCCGCCTGACCAGCCGTTGGGCCTGCGAGAGAGCGAGGGAGTCGGCGAGAAGATACGGCGCGATGCCCATGGAAATCAGGCGGCTGACGGCGCGCAGCGAGTCGTTCGCGTGCAGGGTGGTGAGGACGAGGTGGCCGGTCAGCGCGGCGTTCACGGCCGAGTTGGCCGTCTCCTGGTCTCGGCACTCGCCGATGAGGATGACGTCCGGGTCCGCGCGCATGAGCCGCCGCAGCCCCTCGGCAAAATCGATGCCGTTGATCGGGTCGGTCTGCGTCTGGTTGAGGCCCTCGACCTCGTATTCGATCGGGTCCTCGATCGTCTGGATGTTGATGTTGTCGGCGTTGATGCTGTTGAGCAGGGCGTAGAGGGTGGACGTTTTTCCGCTGCCCGTCGGCCCGGTCACCAGGATCAGCCCTTGGTCGCGCCCCATCGCCTCTGCGAGCGTCCCGATCTGCCTCGGCGAAAGATTCAGCTCGCTCAGTTTCCGCACGCCGTCCTGCCGGTCCAAAAAGCGGATGGTGATTTTCTGGAGGTCTTTCCGGCAGGGGATGGCGGAGACCCGGCAGTCCACCCGCCGCTTGCCGAGCGTGAGCGAGAACCTTCCGTCCTGCGCGTCCTGCCGCCGCTGGCTCATGTTCGAATAGTTTTTTATGAGGCTGACGAAGCGGACGAGCTGTTCTTCCGGGCAGGAATGGATGACCTTCAATTCGCCGTCGATGCGGGCGCGGAAGCGGGCGGTGTTGAAATACTTTTCGATGTGGAGGTCGCTCGCGCGTCCGGTGATGGCGCGGTAGAGGACCCAGTGGACGACCTGTTCGGGGGTGGCGTTGATGCTCGAAGGGTTGGTGCGCTGCATCTCCTGCACGTCGATATCGACGATGTTGGCGACATCCGAATAGGTGAGTTCTTGGTCGTTGGCGGCCGCGCTGGTCGCCACCGAGCTGCTCCGGTCCCGGTTGATCGCGGCGACGATCGCCTCCTTCTCGGCGAGGATCGTCCGGAAGACCATCGGGTCATTTCCGCCGGAAAGCCATTCGTCCTCGAAGCCGAAGTTTTCTTTTTCCGCGGAAAGCAGGAAGACGGTTTTGAGCCCGCAATACATGGGATACACCGCGTATTTTTCCAAGAGCGATTCCGGGAAGAGCTTCTGGGGAGGCGCATGCTCGGCATTGAAACACTGCTCCCCTGTCGAGAGGTAGCGCAGGGCGAGCCCGTAATGGCTGGGAAGAGATTTCATCGAGGCCAGGCCCTCGACCGCAACCCCCCCCGAGAGCTCGCCCTTCGCGCGATCCAGCTTGGACCGGACGTCACCCTCGAGCGGGTATTCCTGCAGGAGCCAGGCCAGGGCCGACTCCGGATGGCCGTCCTTGGGCAGCGGGGTTGAAAAAACCAGCGGGGGCTTGGCTTCCAGCGGTTGGATCTCGAGCCGGCCCATGAAATCCCGGTGCAGGATCGCATACTTGGACTGGGGGATCAGAACCGGAATCACCAGCTCGACCGGAATATCCCAGAGCTGGGTGCAGGCCGGGTTGTAGTGCGCGCACAGCACGAGCGGGCCGAGAGTCCCGAACGGGATCCAGCGCTCGATTTCGGGTTCGCCCGGTTGGGGGGCAAGGCGGCGAAAAACGGTCTCGGCGCGGGTCGAGCAGTTTGCCCGGACGGGATTGAGGGGCAGTATCCCGAATTTTCTGGCGAACCACTCGAGCGCTTCGTCTGCGGAAACCCCGTTGATTTGCGCGAGGTGCTGGTGGAGATCCACCGCATCGTCGGGCACCGGGCCGGCCTCGATGCCGCCTTCCCTGAGAACGGCGCAAAGCTCCTGCCAGACCTGCGGCGTCATGGCGAGCGAGGGACCGGGGTGCCGGTCGGAGCGGGTTGAACGGAGCTGCCCATCATCTTCATGAGGTCCAATCCTGTGCCATTGCTGCCCGGAACAACAATAACAAACATTCTGCCGTTCCACATGGCGCGGTAGGTGGACGTGTCGCTGGTGGCCACAAATGCCGCGGTCGAGGGCAGGTAGGGCGAGCCGGACGCCGGGTTCGTGGCGTCGCGGTACCGGAGCGAATCGAATATCGCGCGCTCGTCGTCGCTCCCGGAGGATGCGGCCAGGACGAGCTCCCAGTTGGCGTCGTTGAAACCGACCACGGCCCCGTTCAGGTAGTTGAGGTTCCGCTTCGCCGTCTCGTAATTCGAATCGGTGACGAGGCGCGCAATATTCGGGACGGAGATGGCGGCGACAATCGCGAGGAACGCGACCACGACCAGAACCTCGGTCAGGGAAAACCCGCCGGCCGCTCGACCAATGGAATCCCGGTGCCGGGGGCGCCCCCGCGTGTGCTCCATGCTCGCGATCACGTCAGTAGGGAACGTTGTTGCCGGATGGGTCGGTGATGGTCACCTTGGTTGTGAGGGGGCTGATGGCGCTCGGCAGGGCGTTGGTGTATCCGCTCGGGGTGTAAAGCGTGAGGTTGGTTTCCGAAAATGCGATATATGACCTGACGAGCAGGTATTTCGCGGAGTCATTGCCGGCAGCGGCCCAGTTGCTTTGGGCCGCGTTCGTTCCGAGCGACTGCACGTAGGCGGCAATCGCCATGTTCAACGCCTCCGCGCGGGCCCGCGCCAAGTTGTCTTCGCTGTCATGCTTCACCTGCACGATGTTGGGCACGGCGAGAAACGTGATGATGCCGATGATGGTGATCGCCGCCAGGACTTCGACCAGCGAGAACGCCCGGCCGGACCCTGCGGCGGGCCGGTTGGATGGGAGGGTTTGCATAAGCGTCGTTTTCTTCGGTGCGTGCCGGATGATGTCAGTTTGCATACCAGTTCACGATGGGATAGTTCGACGTCCCCCAGGAGGAGAACTGAAGGTAGACCCCGATCTTGTTCATCGCGTCGCTCTTGATCTGGGTCGATGACGAGTAGTTGGTCAGGTGGCTGTAGGTTGCGGGATGCAGGTAATTGGTGAGCAGGGCGAGCTGCGCCAGGGCCGAGCCGGCCCCGCTGTAGGTCGCCCGCGCGGTTTGAAGGTTGTTTGTCCCGCTGGAATTCGCGGCGACCCACGCGTTCAGGGCGTCCTGCAAAGTGACCTGCTGCTGCCGCGCCACCACCGTGCGGGTGTCTTGCGTGGCGTTCGAAACCGTCGTGATGATCAGCGTGCTCAAAATGCCGATGATGGCGATGACGAGGAGCAGCTCGATCAAGGAAAACCCCCGGCCTTTTCCGAGGGCCATGAGGCCAGGGCGGGTTGGGCCGCATTGGCGATCACGTTGCTTCATGCCTCAATATAGCATGTTTTTTCCGAATAGCCCAAAAGAAAAACTCGGCTTCCGCGATCTCCCGGGCTTGATCCCGCTCGACAAACGAGCCGGCCTGCGTTTAAAAATCCCCCCTGATGAAAACATGCTTTCTATTCCTCGCGGCCATCGGCCTGGTCCTCCTTCCCGCAACCTCGCCCGCGTTCGACGATGTCCAGATCATGCCCTCGCGAATCAAACTGGATTCCTCAAAAGCCCGCGGCAAGCACAACACCAACTCCGAATCCAAGGACATCGCCTACACCGTGCAAGTCAACAGCAGCTCCTTCAAGGAACTCACGAATGTCACCGTGAAATACAAGATTTTCTACCAGGTGGCGGAGCTGGGAAGCAAATCGGATCCGGAAATCAAGCTGAGCGCTGGCTCGCACACGATCCCCAGCCTTCTCACCAACAAGCCGGTGGTGTTCGAGACGGACGCGATCAAGCTCGAAAAGGCCGCTCTGGATCCGGGGTGGCATTTCGTCAACGGGGCCTCCCCGACCGCGCAGGACAAAGTCGTGGGCCTCTGGTTCAAGGCCTTCGACTCCACGGGCAAACAAATCGGCGAATACTGCAACCTCAACGGGGCCACAAAAAGCAAGAAGTGGGAAGACTGAGCGGGGCGTAAAATATCAGTTCCCGCGGTAGGAACAGCGTGCTGCGGGGGTCTCGTGGATGATGATTTCGCAGAGCTCGGGGAGCGAGGGCTTCAGCTTTTTCCAGATCCAGACGCACATCATCTCGATGGTCGGGTTTTCGAGGCCCGGGATCTCGTTGAGATACGAGTGGTCGAGCTCCTCGACGACCGGTTTCATCGCCCGGCTGATCTCGGCGTGGTCGTAGAGCCAGCCGGCCTCGGGGTCCACTTCGCCCTCGGCGCAAATCTCGATGGTGAACGTGTGGCCGTGGAGGCGGGAGCACTTGTGGCCCGCCGGAACTTTGGGGAGGCTCTGCGCGGCTTCGACGATAAAATCTTTGGACAGTCGGACTTTCATGGTCCGACGTTATACCCCACGCGCCCGCGGCTCCCAAACCATTTTGTGCATCTGGAGCTGAAATCTCGCCGGCAGCCGGTCGGCCAGCATCCAGCCCACGACCTCGCGCGGCTCGACGCGCCCGAACACCGGGCTCAAAAGCACGGCGGCACACCGCGAGGCGAGCCCGTGCGAGCGGATCTGCCCGCTCGCCCACTCGTAGTCGCCGCGCGAGCCGACCACGAACTTCACCTCGTCGCGCGCCGTGAGCAGCGGGATGTTTTCAAAGCGGTTGCGCGCGCATTCGCCGGAGTCCGGGCATTTCAAATCCACGATCCGGTGGACCCGCGGGTCGATCGCCGAAATGTCGTGCGCCCCGCTCGTCTCGATGAGCACGGTCCGGCCCGCATCGCAGAGCGAAACCATGAGCGGCAGGACATTCTTTTGCAGGAGCGGTTCGCCGCCCGTGACCTCGACCAGCGGGCACTCCATGGCCAAGACCTCCGCGAGGATCTCGTCCACCGCCTGCTTTTTCCCCTCGAAAAACGCATACGCGCTGTCGCAATACGTGCACCGCAGGTCGCAGCCGGTCAGCCGGATAAAAACGCACGGCAATCCGGCCCACGTGCTCTCGCCTTGGATCGACCGGTAGATTTCGTTGATTTTCAGCGTGGCGGACAACTTGTCACCCTCCCAATCACACTCGAACATTTCTCAAAATTCTCCATGGCTTTGATCTGAGGCTGGAAAGCCTGCGACGCATTTCCTGACGCCACGGGACCGTCATGATTGGGGAGAAAATTCCGTTCAACGCACGACGCGCGCCCCGCCGCCACCCATGATTTTTTCGACTTCTTTGACCGTGGCCATCGAGGTGTCGCCAGGGGTCGTCATGGCGAGCGCGCCATGGGCGGCCCCGTATTCGACCGCCTTTTGAGGGTCGCCGGCGGCCAGGAACCCGTAGATGAGCCCCGATGCGAAGCTGTCCCCGCCGCCGACGCGGTCCAGGATTTCGAGCGCGGGGTAGTGGCGGGACTGGAAAAATTTCCCGTCGTGCCAGACGATCGCGCCCCAGTCGTTGACGGTGGCGGATTTGACCGCGCGCAGGGTGGTGGCGGTGACGGCGAAGTTCGGGAATTCCTTCACCGCCTCGCCGATCATGCGTTTGAAGCTGTCGATCTCGATCGAGGAAATATTTTCATCGACGCCCTCGACCTCGAACCCGAGGCAGGCGGTGAAGTCCTCCTCGTTGCCGATCATCACATCGACATGCTTCGCGATCTCGCGGTTGACTTCCTGCGCCTTTTTCTGGCCGCCGATGGATTTCCAAAGCGAAGGCCGGTAGTTGAGGTCGTAGGACACGACGGTGCCGTGCTTTTTCGCCGCCTTCACCGCTTCGATGACGACCTCGGGTGTTGATTCCGAGAGGGCCGCGTAAATCCCGCCGGTGTGGAACCAGCGCGCGCCGAGCTTCCCGAAGATTTCGTCCCACGGGATGTCGCCGGCCTTGATCTGCGAGGCGGCGGTCATGCCGCGGTCGGGCACGCCGACAGCGCCACGGATGCCGAACCCGCGTTCGGTGAAATTGAGGCCATTGCGCACGGTGCGCCCGATGCCGTCGTAGGGTTTCCACTGGATGAAACGGGTGTCAACGCCACCCTGCATGATGAAATCCTCGATCAGGTGCCCGACCTCGTTGTCCGCGAACGCGGTGACGACCGCGGTGGTGAGCCCGAAACATTTGCGCAGGCCGCGGGCGACGTTGTATTCGCCGCCGCCTTCCCATGCGGTGAACTGCCGGGCGGTCCGCACCCGCCCTTCGCCGGGGTCGAGGCGGAGCATGATTTCCCCCAGGGAAACGAGGTCGTAGTGGCAGTCTTTGGCGTTGCGGATGGTGAGGCTCATTGGGTGAATGTTTTAACCCGAAAACGGCGTTTCTTGTAGAGGAATTCTGAAAGAATTTCTCAATCGCCGCTTTCGGGTTTAAATTTCGACGGTTTTCAGTGCGGCGGCATCCCAGCGGGAGGCCCCGCACTCGAGAGCGATCTCTGCGAAGGCTTCGAGTTCGGCCGGCGTGAAGAGCAGGCCGCAGTGCTTGGCCGACAGCTTGCCGGCTTCGGCCTCGATCTGGCCCGGCAGCAGGCAGCGTTCGTTGCCGTGTCCGAGCACATCGCCGAGGACGGCCTTGATGTTTTCGGCCTGCGAGCGGCCTTTGGCAAACGATCCGGCCGACAGCGCATCCGGGTGGATGACCTGGAAGAAAAACGTGGAGGCGTGCTTTTCGCCGTCGTCCTTCGCGTATCCGCGGACCGTGGGCAGCGAGCCGCCGATGAACGCGGCGTAAAGCTCGTCGATGAGCCCGAGCCCGTAGCCTTTGTGCGCCCCGAACGGCAGCAGCGCCTTGGCGGCGTTCGGGTCGGTGGTTTCTTTTCCGGCAGAATCCACGGCCGACCCCGGCGGGAGCTGTTTGCCCTCGCGCTGGAACTGCTGCACGCGGCCCATGGCGACGGTCGAGGTCGCCCAGTCGATCACGACCGGAAATCCGACGGCCTCCGTGGTGGGAAACCCCCACGAGTGCGGGTTGGTACCGAGCGTGGGATGCTTGCCGCCGAACGGCACGACTTCCGCGATGGCAGAGGTGCAGTTCGTGTAGGCGATGTAGCCGCGCCGCGCGGCCTCCATGACGTAACCTCCGCCCCACAGATAATGGGTGGCGTTGTCCACGCTGACCATGCCGGTGCCGAACTCGTCGGCCAGCCGGATGCATTCCTCGATCGCCCGGTAGGCAACCGCCTGGCCGAGCTTGTGGTGGGCGTCCCAGACTTTCGCCGCCTTGAACCGCGACGGCTTTTCCTCGATCTGCGCCCCCGGCACCCAGCCTCCGGTGCGGCTGCCGAACAGCTCGTCCAGATGCAGGGCCTTGATGGCATTGTGGGTGCGGATGCCGTGGCGGGCCGCGCTCTCGCAGAAGCGGGTCGCGTCGGCGGCTTCGTCGGGCAGGTAACCGCGCATTTCAAAAGCGGCCTGGACGAGCGCGTCGTGGAGTTCGGCGGGAACGATGTGGTAGGTCTGGGGCATTTTGTTTCCTCTTAAATGTCGTGTTGCTTCCGGTCGCCGACCCAGTCGTAGTGGAAAAATTTCCCGCGCGGGGTGTCGGTGCGCTCGTAGGTGTGGGCGCCGAAATAATCGCGCTGGGCCTGGAGCAGGTTTGCCGGGAGCCGCGCGCTGCGGTAGCTGTCGAAATACGCCAGCGACGCGGAAAACGCGGGGATGGCCAGGCCCGAGAGCGCGGCCTCGGCCACGATCTTGCGCCAGTTGTTTTGCGTCCGCAGCACGATGTCCTTGAAATACGGGTCGAGCAGCAAATTCGGCAGCGCGGGATCGCGGTCGAACGCCTCTTTGATCCGCTGGAGAAACCGCGCGCGGATGATGCAGCCGCCGCGCCAGATCATCGAGATCTCGCCGAAATGCAGGTTCCATTTCTGCTCTTCCGAGGCGGCCCGCATGAGCGCAAACCCCTGGGCATACGAACAGATCTTTGACGCATACAACGAGTCGCGCACCGCTTCGACCAGCGCGGCCTTGTCTCCGGTGAACGCCGGTTTGTCCGGGCCGGTGAGGTGCTTCGAGGCGGCCGCTCGCTCTTCCTTGATGGCCGAGATGCATCGCGCGAACACCGCCTCGGACATCGTCGAGGCCGGGATGCCCATGTCGAGCGCGGAGTTGATCGTCCATTTCCCCGTGCCCTTCTGTCCGGCGCGGTCCATGATCACGTCCACGAGCGGCACCCCGGTGACCGGGTCTTTGGTGCCGAGGATGTTCGCGGTGATCTCGATGAGGAACGAATCGAGGTCGCCCGCGTTCCAATCCTGGAATGTCTTGTGCAGTTCCGCCTGCGTGAGCCCGAGGCCGTTGCGCAAGATGTTGTAAGCCTCGCAGATGAGCTGCATGTCGCCGTATTCGATCCCGTTGTGGATCATTTTGACATAGTGGCCGGCACCGTTGGGCCCGATGTGCGCCGTGCAGGGAACGCCGCCCACGACAGGATTTCCCGGCGCCGCGCCTTCGAGCGGTTTGCCGGTGGCGGCATCGACTTTCGCCGCGATCGCCGTCCAGACCGGCTCCAGTTCTTTCCAGGCTTCGAGATCACCGCCCGGCATGAGCGACGGGCCGAAGCGCGCGCCCTCCTCGCCGCCGGAAACCCCGGAGCCGATGAAGCGGAACCCGCGCGCGCTGACCGCCGCCTCGCGGCGCACGGTGTCGGTCCAAAGCGAGTTGCCGCCGTCGATGACGATGTCGCCCTTTTCGAGCAGCGGGAGCAGGCAGTCAATCACCGCGTCCGTGCCCTTGCCCGCCTGGACGAGGATGATGATTTTGCGCGGGCGTTTGAGCGAGGCCACGAACCCTTCGAGCGTGGGAAAGCCGGCGAGCCCGCCGGGAGTGTTCGGGTTGGCGGCAACGAATTCCTCCGTCTTGCTCGTGGTGCGGTTGAACACCGAGATGCGGAAGCCATGGTCCGCGATGTTGAGGGCGAGGTTCTGGCCCATGACGGCCAGGCCGATCAATCCAATGTCCGAGTGGTTCATAAATTAAACGGTATTCGCCTGAGCGACCGGCGGCTTGCCATCGAGGACGGCGACCAGGTTTTGGACGGATTTCGTCGCCTGGCGGACGACGCTTTCGTAGGTGCGCGATCCGATGTGGGGGGTGATGATCGCGCGCTCGCTGCGGAGCAACGGGTGGTCGGCGGGAGGGGGTTCCTCGTCGAGCACATCGGCCCCGTAGCCGTAGAGCTTTCCGCTCGCGAGCCCGTCCACGATCGCCTGGGTTTCCACGATCTCGCCGCGGGCGCAGTTCAGGAGAACCGCGCCGTCTTTCATGGCGGCGACGCGCGCGGCATTGATGAGGTGGCGGGTCTCGTCGGTCAGATTCGTGTGCAGGGTGATCACGTCGGATTTGCGGATGAGAGCATCGATGTCCGCCGCTCGTTCGACGCCGTGCTGCGCCGCAAAGGCATCGTCCCAACACAAATCGTAGCCGATGACATCCATGCCAAACGCGCGGGCGCGCGTGACGACCTCGCGGCCGATGCGTCCGAGGCCGACGACCCCGAGGGTTTTTCCGGCGAGCTCGTGGCCGGTGAGCCGTTTCCAGTTTCCGGATTTCACGTGGTTCACCTCGGCGACCATGTTGCGGTAGATCGCGAGCAGGAGGCCGAACGCGTGCTCCGCGACCGTCGTGTGGTTGACGCCCGGGGTGAAGCAGACCGGGATCTTCAGGCTGGTGGCGGCGGCCACGTCGATCTTGTCGAGGCCGATGCCGTATTTGCTGAGCACCTTCAGCCGCGGCAGGCATTTTTCCAGCACCGGGCGCGTGTAGGCGTCGTCCCCGCAGAGGATGCCGTCGAAATCCCCGACAAGCTCGAGCATTTTGGCCTCGGGCAGCGGCCCTCGGGCATTGACGATTTCGTAGCCCTGCGATTCGAGGAGCGCGTGGTGGGAGCCGGGGGTGTCTTGGAAAGAAGTCGTTGTGACGAGGACGCGTTTCATGAAAAGGAAGGGATTCGAAAATAGGAACCCGGCCCGAAGGGTAAAGGAAAAACTTCTCTGCCTTTGCGCTTCCCCCTGGATTTTCATTGAGGCAACTTGACTTGCACCGGAACCGATGGTTGTTTTGAGGGCCGTTTCATGAATCTCCCCAGACTGGTCGCCATAGCCCTTGTGTGCCTCGCTTTTTTTCGGCCGGGAAATCTTTCGGCGCAAATCTATGCGGATGTGACCGTAAGCGGAGGGGTCTCCGGCACGTTCACGATGACTCTCGAACACACAAAAGCCCCGGTCACGGTTGCCAACTTCATCGGGCTCGCCACGGGGAAGAAAGGATGGCTCGATTTCCAGACCGGCGGCATCCGCTACGACGCATTCTACAACGGCCTGACATTCCACCGGGTTATCGCGGGCTTTGTTTCCCAGACCGGCTCCCGCAATGGAAACGGCACCGATGGGCCCGGATATACTTTCCGCGACGAAATCGATCCCTCGCTGAGCCACGCCACGGCCTACACGGTCGCGATGGCCAACTCCGGTGCCAACACCAACGGCTCCCAGTGGTATGTCACGCAGGGAAACCAGTCCTCCTTGGATGGCAGCTATTCGATTTTCGGGACCGTCACTGCGGGGCAGACCGTCTGCAGCGCGTTGAACGCCGTGACGACCGACACCTCGGACCGGCCGGTTACGCCGGTGACCATCAGTTCGATCAAGGTGTATGGTCCGTCGCTTGCCGGTTTCAACCTGAACCCGACCGGTCTTCCCAAGGTGCTCAATGGAGGGACTGTGATGAAGGCAGCCAGCTCGACCTTTTCCCTCGGGTATGATCACAAGCCCTACAGTACATATTTAGGGTTCCATTCCCCCGACCTGTCGGGTTGGTCGTCCTTCATCTCCAGTTCGTATTTCCACTCATTGCCTCCTGCTGCCGGGGATATCGACGTCACAAGCCTGGCCACCGGCAGCAAGCATTTCTACCGGCTCGCACGGGTTGATTACAGTTCGTGCTACACTGCCCCCGTATCCATCGAAGGGAAAACGCTGAGATTTCCAGGGCTTTTCGGCACAAGCTATGTCACATTGACCATGAACGCTGCGGGCACTGGAGGCACCTACCAATACCTTTTCTCTGGAAGCTCTGCTCAAAGCGGATCGATCACTTCAGTGACCTACCAAAACAATGGCTCTCCCTACTCCGCAGACCTTTTCGTGACATGGGATACCAGCGTTCAAATCGCCTTAGATGTCCTGAACTTCAGCACCGCCAACGGCGGCAAGTTCACCGGACGATCGAACCTGACCTCCTTCCCAACTATCTCGGGAAGTTTCACTTCCTCGCCGTAGGCGTCCTGGCCGATTGGCCAGCAGCAGAATTCTCCGCTTGATTAAGCGGCGCAGAGGCGTCCATGCTTTCCGGCGATGAACCAGGTGAAGGACACGCTCCGGGCGACCGTGCGGCTCGGGTATGACGGGCGTGTCCACAAGCAGTTCCGCGGGCCGAAGGCGGAGGAGCGGTTCGCCACCGAGGTGAGGGTGCTCAGGTATCTCGAGAAGCGCGGCTGCCCGTTTGTGCCGCGCCTGCTCGAGGCCGACCCGGCGAACCTGAAAATCATCACCACCAATTGCGGCAGCCGGGTGGATCATCTGGACGACGAGCGGTCGCGCGAGATCTTCGACGAGTTGCTCCAATACGGGGTCCGGCACGACGACGCGGAGATGCGCAACGTGACCTACCGCCAATCGGACGGGCGGTTCTGTTTGATCGATTTCGAGTTCGCAACCATCCTCGATGACCGCCATGCCGGCTAGAGACGACGCATCTCGCGCGGGCGGAACGGGAGTCCCGCGCGCTTCGACCCCGGACACCGCACCCGTGGCGGCCGCGCCACGCACGGGAGGAGAGTCGCCCCCGGACGACCGCCCATATCACCTGGCTTGGTCCGGCCACACGGACCGCGGGCGGGTCCGCAAGAACAACGAGGATTCTTTTCTCGGCCTTACCATCGACGCGCGGGAAGCCCACTACCTGGGAAAAATCGGGGATTCCAGCGGGCAGTTCGCGGACATGGTCTTCGCTGTCAGCGACGGGATGGGCGGGGCGATGGCTGGGGAGTTCGCCAGCCGGATCGCCGTGGAAAAAATCACCAAGATGCTGCCGCCATTGTTCAAGCAAAGGGCCTCCGGCATCTCGTCCGGGTTCACGGAGGTGATCGAGGAGTTGTTTTCCGAGATCCACAAGGCGCTTCTTTATCTCGGTGCCTGCTACGAGGAATGCTCGGGGATGGGGGCGACGCTGAGCCTCTGCTGGTTCACCCGGCATTGGATGTATTTCGGGCACGTCGGCGACTGCCGGATCTACTACCTCCCCGCCGCGGGCGGCATCAAGCAGCTCACCCATGATGACACCCATGTCGGCTGGCTTTTCCGCAACAAGCAGTTGAACGAGCGGGAGGCGAAAAACCATCCGCGCCGCAACGTCCTGCAAGCCGCCCTCGGGGCCGGCCACCAGTTCGTCAACCCGCAGGTCGGGGCGGTGGGGTTCGAGCCGGGGGACCGGTTTCTTCTTTGCACGGATGGAGTCACGGACGGCATCTACAACGAGCAGCTTCCCATGCTCTTGGAGGAAGGGGCGAACGCCGCCGACCACCTGGTCCGGGAGGCGGTCAGCCGTTCCGGTCGCGACAACGCGACGGCGCTGATCATCCGGGTGTCGGAGTGAACCGGAGTTTGCTGCGTAGAAACCATACCGTGACATGGGTGGGATGCCCAGGGGTAACAATCCAGCAAGACGTGGGCAGAAAACCAGCGCGCCAGCGCATCGTGAAGCGGGAAAGACGAATGTTTGGTGCAGGGGCATAGCCGGAAGGAAGTGAAGCATTGCCCATGCCACGGCATGGTTTCTACGCAGCAATTCAGGGCGGCAGCAGGAAAAGTTCGCGGTAATTTTTCTGCAATGCGGCCACGCGGGTGCGCAGCGGGCGGCCGTCGATTTCCGAAACCTCCCGCACGCCGATCCGGCTGTTGGTCAGGAAGCAGGCGGTGCACCGCGCGACATCGTCCGCCGCGAGCAGCGACTCCTCGACCGGCATCTGCCCTATGACCCAGGCCCGGACAACCCCGTCGCGCGCCCCGGCCTCGAGCGCCGGGGTTTTCCAAGCACCGCCGATTTCCAAAAAAACATTCGCCATGCTCGCGCAGGCCAAAGCTCCAGAAGGATTGAACAGCAGCACATCGTCCACGCGCCTTCTCGTCGCCTCCGCCAGCGCACCGACATTCTGCCAGTAGTTGCCGGTCTTCCAACCGCCCGGCCTCGGCAGATACGTGGCCGGCGACGTGGCCGCGCGGGCGGCGGGGAAATCGGTCCCCACCTCGCATCCCTCGAAAAGCGCGTACGCCGACCCGCAAAACGGATCTCCCGGCCGCCCCTCGCCCGCCGTCACATAAAGCCGGACAACCCCGTCCTGCTTTTCCACGCACTTCTCCGGAATCCCCGGCACGACAACCTCACCCCATCCCACCGAATGCGCGGCGCGAGACAGCCGATCGAGATGGGCCTCCAAAAATAGAGCCCGTCCGCGATGGACCGCGACCGTCTCGAAAACGCTCATCCCATACCGGAACCCGCGGTCCTCGATCGGGACCCCCGCGCACGGCTCCCACAATCCGGATTGGCAACGCCATGCGTTCACCGGATTTTTCCCCGGCTGGCGATCTTCGCGCAGGCTTCTTCAAGCCATCCGGGAGCGGGGGCCGCATAGGGGCGGAAGGTTTCCAGATAGCCCTCGTGCTCGTTGTAAAAGAGGGCGCGGTGGAGCCCGAGGTTGCCAGCCTGAGGGGAATCGATGAGGCTCGCGGAGTCGTTGGCGCTCATCTGGAAAACCACGCGCATCTCGAATTCGCCTAGCGCCTTTCGGCTGAGCGAGCGGCCGATGTTGTTGAACGTGTCGAAGGTGACGATGAGATGGATCCCGTGGCTGCTGCCCTCGGTGATCAAAGCGTTGAGCTGGGCGCCGGGGCTCGGCGACGCATCCGATCCCCCGGAAAAATCAAAGTCGTCTTCGTGGCGGAGCTTTTTGAATTTTTGAAGCCCGTGGATGATGACGAACACCGGCGGCGCGTCAGCGGGCGCTGTCCCTTCCGAACGCGCGCGCAGCTCGGCGGCGAGCTCGTTCATCACCCGCGCGGCATCGTTGGGCTGGACCACGGTGACGGGCAAGCTCGCGGACACCTGCGCCAGCAGGTCTCCAGCGTCCGGGCCGCCGGTATGGAACAGGATGAACCTCGCCTTGCCGGCCGGGCGCTGCGCCGCGAGGGCAACCAGGGTGACGGCCAGCATGGTGGCGATGGTCTCGTCGCGCTGCCCGACGATGAGAAGGTGGTTTCCGCTCCGGGGATGAAAGACGATCTCGGTCGGGCCTTTGATCGAATTCGGGGAGCCGATCCAGCAGCGCGGCGGGGTGGATAGCGCAGGCTCTGCGCCTTCGAGCACCGAGCGGAGCACCGCGTTCTCGCGGATGTCGGCGGGCGCGTTGCCTTCGAAGACAATCGGCCCGGCGCCCCCGAAGCCGCGCTGCTCCGCCAGGACGTGAACTTTTTCCAACTGCAAGTCGCGTTCGTCGTCCGGGAGCCAGACGACCTGGAACGGGCTGTTCCCGTGGATGGCACCCGCCGCGTCGTTGTAGATCCCCTCGCCCGGACGCGAGAGCAGCCGCGGGGCGGGATTGTTGTCGTCCATGATGAGATAGGCGTCGGCCTCGTTGCATTGCAGCGCGACGCGAATGACCATCTGGCCGAGCGTGGCGCGGGCCAGCGTGTAGGCCCCGCCGAGGGTTTGCGACCCCAGCAACACGTGGATGCCGAAGGCCCGGCCCTGGCGGACGATGCGGTCGAACAGCAACGAGGCCGCCTGCGCGATCTCGTCGTCCTCGACAAAAAATTCCTGGAATTCGTCGATGATGAGCAGCGTCCGCGGCACCGGGCCGGCCCCGCCCGCCTTTTTGTATCCGGCGACGTCCTGCACGCCGAGCGCGCGGAACAGGTCGCCGCGCCGCTTCAGCTCCTCGTCCACCCGGCGGAGCACGCTGAGCCCGAATTCGCGGTCGCTTTCGATGGCCACGACCCGCGCGTGCGGGAGCCGGTGCATGGCGTAGCATTTGAACTCGACGCCTTTCTTGAAATCGATGAGGTAAAACTCCACCTGCTCCGGGCTGCACGACAGCGCGAGGTTGGTGATGATCACATGGAAGAGCGTGGATTTTCCCGAACCCGTCTTGCCGGCAAAAAGAGCGTGCTGGCGGGTGCCCTTGCCGATGGCGAGATACTGGAGCTTCGTGGCCCCGGTCCGTCCGATCGGGATGCGGAGCTCGGCGGTCGTGTCGTTCGTCCACATCTCGGAATCCTCGGGCGCGATCTGCGCGAACGGGACCTCGACGCGGTTCGAGTCGATGCTGCTCTTGCCGATCCGGTGGACCAGTTCCACCGCGAGCCCGGGTGCCGGCGGAGGGTCGAATGCCAGCGTTTCCGCGACTTTGACGCCTTCGTTGGCAAAGACCCACCCATCCCGCTCGCCCCGGATGCAGACGCTGTTTTTTCTCAGCTCGTCGGACGCGAACCCCTCGAGATGCGGCTGGCGGCTGTCCCAGTGGATCAGCGTGAAGACGCCGCACCGCGCCCCGCTCGCCGCGATGCTTTGCAGGCGCTTGGCGGCGGTCTCGCTGAAGTTCGCCGGAAAATCCGCGACGACGAGGAAGTGGTATTTTTCCGCCACGCTATCCGCCTGCGCGTTGTATTCGGTGATCGTCGCGTATTCGTTCCGCAGATACATCTGGATGACTTTTTCGATGTGCTCGTTCAGCTCGGCGAGGCGTTCCTCGATCTGGTCCCGCTGCGTCCAGATGCGCCGGTTGATGAGGGTTTCCTCGTAGTCGGCGAGGTGCATGAGCCCGGAAAAGCTCTGGCCGAGGCCGACGGGGTCGATGATGGTGAAGGACAACTTTCCCGGAGGGGTCGTGGAGAGCAGGCGCAGGATGATGTTGTTGAGCGTGCCGACGACTACGGGGTTTCCCGAATCGGATGTCTCGAAAAGCAGGGCTCCCTGCGAGGGGAACGTCAACGCCAGCGGGATGGAAAGCTGTGCGGGCCCGGGCAGCGCCAGGCGGGGGTCTTTGGGTGCGGCCAGGTCCAGGCGCAGGGAGGCGAACTTTGCGCCTGGGGGAAATTCGGCGGGCGGCGTCCAGCTTTCGACATAGCGGGCGTCCCACGCTGGAGAAAAAATGGCGAGCCGGTCGTTCATGGTATCGAGGGTCCGGTAGAGTGGGACCATCGCCTCCGCCCACGCGGCCTGGAGCTTCGCCCAGCGGTCTGCCTCCTCCGCGTCGAGAGCGGCCTTCGCGCTATTGAACGCGGACGCAGCCTCCGCCTTTCTGGCCGCGGCCCGGTCCAGGATCTCCGCGAGCCCGGAGGCGCGCGCCGTCTCGCCTCGCCGCAGCCTCGGCAGATAAAGGCGCTCGTTCATCTCCAGCAACCGGGGTGCCTGGCCCTCGATTTTTTGCCGGATTTTTGCGGCGAACGGCCGCTCCATTTCGGCGGCGTGGGCCCATTGCTTGTTCACTTCGGCGCAAAGCCGGTCGTAATCCTCCTGGAGTTTTTGGCGGGCGGTGTCGTGGCTGGCTTGCGCCGCTGTTGCGGCAGCGAGAACCAGGCCTCGCGTTTCGACCAGCTCCTCGACCAGCCGTCCTGCCGCGCCCACGGCCGCCCGGCTTCCCGAGTGATGAAGGGCGAGAATTCCCGCCGTCAGCACGACAGCCAGCGCGCCCGCGACTGCGGCGGTCCCGGTGCCCAGCCAAAAGCCGAGTGCGGCGCAGATCAAGATCACAAGAGGAATGGCGGCGTAAAGGGGGAGGTGGCTGAACAGCTTCGGCACGGGCGCGCGGCGGAAGGCGAGCAGTTCTCCCTCGAGGGATTGGAGGCGGGCGCTGATGCCCTCCAGCATCGCCGCGCGATCGGCGGGGACTGTCACCGTGACCTCGCGCGGATGCCGCAGGAGGCGCAACAATACCTCGTAGCCGCGAAAGGCGCTGCGCACGCGGCGTTCCAGCCCCGCGAAAACCGCCTTTTGGCCCGCCAGCTCCGCGGAAAGCGAGGCGAAGGACTCGTCCTCGGCTTTCTTCTGAAGAGGGAGGTTCCGGGTGGCGTTGAGGTGGCGCATCTGGAGATCCATCAGGCACCGGTCCTTCGCCCGCTTCGCCTGGTTCTGCAAATCCTCCACGCTCCGCCGCCGCGCCTTTTCGATGCGGCTCTGACGCCCGCTGTAAACCGCCCGGACCCGGGCTTGGTTTTCCGCGAACCGCGCCTCGACCTTCGCGGTCTCCTCGGCGAGCCAATTCTCCACCCCCTCCGTTTCCTCGCGGTGCTTCCGGGATTCCGCCAGGCGGCGGAGCTTGAGGTCGCGTGAAAGCTGGGATTCCTTTTGCGCGAACTCGGCGGCGGTGTCCTTCAACCGTGCCATCAGGTCAAGGCTCCGGTGGACCTGCAATTCGACGGGGCTATTCACAGTCGGCCCGGACCTTTCTCAAGACGGTTTCGATTTCTTCCATGGCCTCCGCGGCGCGCCGGATGTGCTGCGGGAGTTCGGCGAGATATTTCGCTTCGAACTCCAGGCTCTTCGCGTCGCGCCAGGATGCGCGCGCCTGGTCCCATTCCGAGGAAAGCTCCTTCATGGCCTGGATGAGCGCCGCGCCGCCGGCCGCCGCGCTCATGGCTGCGGCGCCCCGGTTGTTGCCGGGTCCCGGGCGGTTTCTTCCGTGGCCGGGGGACGAGTTTTCGCATCGCGGGAGGTTCCGATTTCCGCGTAGGACTCGAGGGCTTTCTGCACTTCGAGGAGATACGAAACCGCCTTGGGGAGCTCGTGATCCAGCGCGCCCCGGAGGCATTCCAGATTTTTCGCCAGCGGCGCGACGCAAGACTCGAAGTTGCGGGACCAACGCTTCACGTTCAGCAGTTTTTCCTCCGCTTCAACAAACGCCTTCTTCGCCCGCCGCGCGGCCATCAATTCCACGGAAAGGTTCTCGCGGAGGCTGGACATCTTGGCGTTGAGGAGCTCGGCCTCGGCCTGGTCCAGCGCCCGGCGTCTCGCGCGGATTTCCCGCTCCCAATACAGGCGCTGGTCGCTCTGAAGCCACCCCTGCGTCCGCCGGATCTCGCCGGCCGCGTCGTCCACCTGGAGGCGCGCCTTGCTGAGGAAAAGGATCAGATGTGCCCGAAAAATTTCGAGCGCATCGAAGGACGTGACCTGGGCTTGATCCGCCATGGTTTTATCTCTGGTCGAGGTATTGCTCGATCCGCTGCGCCTTGCGCAAGAGGTAAGGCGTATGCTTTTCGGAAACCTCCACGAACTTTCGCAGCACCTTCATGGTCGTGAGAAATTCCTCGGAAAATTTGTCGTGCTCCTGGTCCTGCCACGAGCCGCCCAGCGAGGTGAATCGCGCCTGCAGGGCGGAAGCGCGGACCTGGACGTCGTCGTTGAAACGTTTCAGCTCGCTCGCGAAGCGACGCACCTCCTCGGGATCCATGATTGCCTGAGCCACACCGGGATTGTGACCCCGCAGGGAAGTGAAATCAAGAAGCGATCGGCCCCACATTTCCGGGCTTTCGGCTTGGCTTGCGGGCGGGCGGGCGAAACAATCCTGCCATGAAACTTCGCGCCCTGCTTTTCTCCGCGCTTTCCGCCGCGTGCTGCGCGGCCTCCGCCGCCCCGCTGGCGATCACGCCGGACATCATCCCGCCAGGGGCATGCGGGCGTCCCCTCCACCGGCCGATGGCGCCGGCGTTCATCACCATCCATTCCACCGACAACACCGCCCGCAACGCGGACGCGCTGAACCATGCGCGGGCTATGAGGAACGGGCTCCGGGCCCGGCACAACCGCACGCACTTTCTCACGTGGCATTTCACGGTGGACGACCATTCGATCTACCAAAGCCTGCCGACAAACGAGACCGGCGAGCACGCCGACTACGAGGGGCCCGGGAACCGGTCGTCGATCGGCATTGAAATGTGCGTCAACCGGACCAACGACATCGCCAAAACCGTCGATCGCACGGCGTGGCTCACCGCGCGGCTGATGCGCCAGTACCGCATCCCGCTCAGCCATGTCGTCCCGCACATGTATTGGCGGATGATCCGCTACAGCGACCGCCGCGATCTCGGGCACAAACAATGCCCACGCATCCTGCTCGACCACGGCCGGCTCGGCGCAAAGTGGAACGCTTTCCTCGCGAAAGTCGCGCTCTACGCCCGGCAAACCTGACGCTGGCAAGCGGCCCGCCTTCCCTTCAAAGGCACCTTTTCGCTTGCCAAGCGACCGACGGTCACAGACCGCAGCCCTTTTATGTTTCACGCGAAAAACCTCGGCAAGACAGCCGTGCCGCTGGCAGAATCCGGCAAAGCCATGGTCCAACGCCTGATCCAACGACCAAAAAAAAAGCAGCCCGAGCACCATGTGGGCATGAAACTCGGGAAGGGGTGGCACAAGCGGAACTTTTTGGCGGAGGTCGTGATCCCTTCGTTTTTCACCAAACGCCATGGCCTGAAGCTCAAGCCCGTGTTCCCCAAGCTCAAGGCGGGCGAAATCTGCATCACGTGGATCGGGCACGCTTCGTTTCTCATCCAGACCCCGAAGCAGAGCATCCTGATCGACCCGAACTGGGCGAAGTGGCTGAAAGTGATCAAGCGCATCCGGCAGCCGGGGCTGGAAATCCATGATCTCCCCGCGATCGATCTGGTGCTGGTGAGCCACGCCCATTTCGACCACCTCGACCGCAAAACCCTCCGCGCGATTGCCAGCGACCAGCCGATCGTGGTCCCCGAACATGTCGGGAGCCTCGTCCACGGTCTCGGGTTCCACCATGTCCAGGAGCTGCGCTGCTGGGAGACGTTCGAGCTGGGGCCGCTGAAGATCACGCTGACGCCGGCCCGGCATTGGGGGGCGCGGGTCCTGCACGACAACCACAGGGGGTTCGGCGGATTTCTCATCCAGTATGGCGGCCGCTCGGTTTTTCACTGCGGGGACAGCGCCTACTTCGAGGGCTTCAAGGAAATCGGCGAGCGGCTGCCGGTGGAGATCGCGCTGCTTCCGATCGGCGCTTACGACGCGCCCACGAAGCGCGATGTCCACATGAATCCCGAGCAGGCCCTGAAAGCCTTCGTCGAGCTGAACGCGAAGACCATGGTGCCGATGCATTTCGGGACGTTCCGCCTCAGCTACGAGCCGCTCCACGAACCGCCCCAGCGGCTCATGCGGCACGCGGCGTCCCTCCACCTGGCCGACCGGATCTGCCTCCTGCGCGAAGGCGAACCGCGGGTGTTTTGAGGAGGCGGGATGCGGCGAAATGCCGGGGCGGGGTCAAGTCTTCATGCTCGCGAAGCTATCCCGGAACCGACGCGAGCAGATGCCGCAAAGTCTTGCTGAGACTGGCGAGGTTCGGCTCCTCGAAAAACTGGCCGTGACCGCCGGCGATGAGGTGGACGCTGAATCCCCCCGCATAGGATTTTCGAAAAATTGCCTCGGGGTCCGCTCCCGGCTTGTAGGGATTGAAGGGGCTTTCGCGGCCGAACAAAAGAGCGACCCTCCCATCGTATTCGCGGAACGATATTTCCTCCATCAGGACAAGCAGGTCAACAGATCGCCCGAAACGTCTCAGGGACTGTGCGATGGCATGGGCGATGCATGCAGCCTGGCAGTTTCCCCCGACCACGAAAGGCCCTTCGGGTTGAAGCGCGGCCATCTCGGTGGCGTAGCGGGATGCCAGCACGTCGATGTTTGCGTCCGTGTATTCCATGATCAAGTGACCCGAGCGCATCCCGTGCACAGGTTGCTCCGGCCCCAGGCTCGAAGCCAATTGCTCCAGCTCCCGGTAACCTTGGAAGCACCAGAACAACCCGCGCCGGCTGCCGGAGCCGTTCAAGGTGAACACAAATGAGTCGGGGGACGCCTGCGCCCCTCGCCATGTCGCCACGAAAGGACGTTGCTTCGCGAGAAGGCACCCGATGCGCGCAACGTCCGGGACGTCAGCCTTGGCCGCTTCGGCAACCGCGGCGAAGCGCCCTGACAAGCCGGCAGGGGTGGGGAACTCGAATACCGAACGAACGTCGAGGGGCAACCCCGCGCATTTGCCGAACTCCGCGACAAACCGGATCGCGGACAAGGAATCTCCGCCCAAATCGAAGAAATGGTCGTGAATGCCGACACGTGGCCTCCCCAGAAGATCCTGCCAGATCGTGACGATCTGGCGTTCCAGATCGTTCCGCGGAGCCTCGTAGGGTCGGTCGGACCGCAGCTCGATCCCTCCGGAAATAGCCTTCCGGTCGATTTTGCCGCTGCGGGACAGCGGCAGGGCATCCAACATGACGAAGGCGGACGGGACCATGTAAGATGGAAGTTTTTCTCCGAGGAAACTCCGCACGCCGACCGCGTCGGGTATCGCGTCCGGCTGTTCGGCGACGAGATAAGCCACCAACCGCTTGTTGCCCGCCTGGTCCTCCTGCAAAAGAACCGCCGCCTGCCTCACCTCGGGATGCTGCGCGAGGCATGCCTCGATTTCCTCCGGCTCGATGCGGATGCCACGGATTTTCACCTGGTGGTCGAGGCGGCCCAGATACTCGATGACACCGTCTTCCCGAAAGCGTGCGAGATCGCCGGTCCGGTAAAGCGTGGGGCAGCCGAGCTCGGGGAAGGGATTCGCCACAAACGCCCGTGCCGTGGATTCGGGATCCTCGAAGTAGCCCAGCCCAACGCAAGCGCCGCCCAGGCAGAGTTCGCCGGCCAGGCCGGAGGGCACGAGGTCGAGGTGGCGGTCCAAGATGACTGCCCGGACATTGGAAATCGGCCGCCCGATCGGAATCGGATTCGTGTATTTGGCGGGAACCTCGTGAAAGATGACCCCGATGGACGTTTCCGTGGGGCCGTAGCTGTTTGTGATCGCGACATGGGGGATCATCTCCCGGAATTCATACACCGGGTCGGCCGCAATGGCCTCGCCCCCGATCAGGATGCGCCGCAGCTTGCCGAATCCCGGCCGCGCTTCAGGGTGGGCGCGCAAATGCCGGACCAACTGATGAAAAACGGAAGGCACAAAATCCGTGGCGCTGATGTCGTGACGCCCGATCAACCCGGAAAAAATCTCGGGGTTGGCCACCTGGTCCGTGGGAAAGATGAAGGCGCGTCCGCCGCAAGTGAGCGGCCAGAAATACTGCCAGACGGACGAGTCGAAAACCGGGGGGGAAACCGCCAGCACGGCCTCCCCCACCGCCTCGCCAAACCGCCCGGTCATGACGGAGAGACGGTTGATGATTCCCCGGTGAAGGTTGATGGCCCCCTTGGGCATCCCGGTCGAACCCGACGTGAACATGCAATACACGGGATCGCCCGGGCCGATATCCACCCCCGGGTTCGTGTCGTCACCCGAACCGCCGGTTCCGGCTTCTACCATGAGGCATTCACGGTCCGGCCCGACAAGATCCGACGCGGTGGCCTGCCGGATGACGACAACGCGGGAGCCGAGTTTTTCCAGGAGATCGCCCAAGCGCCGCTTCGGCCAGCCGGGATCGAGCGGGACAAAAGCGGCGCCCGATTTCATGATGGCGAGCTCCGCGATCAGGACCTCGGCGGATGCTTCCATGAGGATCGGCACAAAGTGGCCGGGGCCGATTCCCCGCGAGCGCAATCGTGAGGCCAGCCGGTTGGCGGCGGCGTTGACCTCCCGGTAGGTCATCTGCCATCCCTCCGCGACCACCGCGGTTCGGTCGGGTGTTCGCTCCGCCTGCGCCTCGACCATGGCGTGGACGCTTCGCGCGTCCGACAACCGGCGGCCCGTGCTGTTCCAATCCACGAGGATGCGGCGGCGTTCCGAGGGGGGCACGAAGCCGAGGTGGCTGACCGGTTTCTCGGGCTGCTCGACCGCGCTGCGGAGAAGCTCTTGAAACCGGTCCGCGAACCGCTCGACGGTGGACGGCTCGAAGAGCGCTGCCCGATACGTCCAATGGAAGCGGAAAATCCCGCAATCGTCGTGCATGAAAACGGAAATGTCATGCCCGGCAGCACCCAGAAAGATGCGCGCATCGGACACCTCCAACCCCGCGGCGTGCCGCAGGCGTGACGTGGGCAATTTGGTGAAGGCGACGGGCGAGAGGGGGTCGCGGCCCGGCTCGCGGCGCAGAGCCGCATCGCGCACGGCCTGATCAAACGGGTAATCCTGGTGTTCGACGGCGGCGGTGACGCGAGCGTCCACCTCGGCCACCAAGGTGTCGAAGCGGGTCGAATCCCCGATCGTTGCCCGAATCCCGCCGGTGTTGACAAACAACCCGATCAGATTGGCGAATCGCGGGTCGGACCGCCCGATCAAAGTCGTCGCAACCAGCAAATCGCCGGATCCCGTGATGCGGTGAACGAATGCGAAGAATGCGGCAAAAGCGACCCGGAACGGGCTTGTCCCGGCACTGGCGGCGACCGCCCTCAGCAACCCCGTGGAATTCGCCGGAAGCGTCGCCGTATGGATGCCCATCGAATTGTCAGGAATCTTGGGCCGCGGGTGGTCGGAGGGCAGGTCCCATGAGGGCGGCGCATCCCGATACACGCCTAGCCAGTAATCGCGGGCCCGCCCCCAATGACCGGAGCCAAGCTGGAGTTGCTGCCACCCGCAAAAATCGGCGTATTGGGTCTCGGGAGGCGGAATCGGTTCCCCGGCCAGATCCCGCAGGAGCTCGCCGGCAAACAACTGCCAGGAGTGCCCGTCGATCACGAGGTGATGAAACGCGCACAGCAACAGATGCTCGCGGGGATCGATTCGGATGAGCTTGAACCGGAACAGGGGGCCTTCGGTCAGCTCGAATGGGACCAGGCCGAACTGCCGCGAAAATTCCTCCAGGGCGGCGTCCGCCCAGGCACCGGGCTTGACGCAGGGACAGTCAACCGGAACCGGCGGGAGGATCCGCTGCCACAACGATTCGGGGGTGGGCTCGAATGCGGCGCGCAGCCCGTCGTGGCGACCGACAACCCTCGAGAGCGCAAGCCGCAGCCGGGCCGGATCAAGCGCCCCGCGGAATCGGAGCGACCACAGAAGATTGAAGTCCGACCGGTCCCGCGAGATCTCGCACGCGCGCCAAAACGCCGATTGCCCAAATGATGCCCGGTGCCGGTTCATGCTGCTGCGTTTATCGGGATACGGTTTGGATTCAAAGGGAGAAAAACCGCGAAGAACTCTCCGACGCCCCGCCGACCTCCTGAAATTTCATCTCTCCGTGCCTGCCAGGCGTGGCTTCAAAAAGGGTTCGTCCCCTTGATGCCGCCGAGCGGGCCACGTTTCTCGCCTCCGTCAAAATTTTCCGAGGGCGACGTAAAAAAGCGCGGCGAGCGAGCCGCCGATCAATGGGCCGAGTACCGGGATCCATGCATACGGCCAGTCGCTGCCGCCTTTTCCGGCGACGGGCAGAACCGCGTGAGCGATCCGCGGTCCGAGGTCGCGGGCGGGGTTGATGGCATAGCCGGTCGGCCCGCCAAGCGAGAGGCCGATCACCCACACGAGCAAGCCGACGGGCAGTGCCCCGAGTGCGCCGAGGTCGATGGGATAGACTGCGGCTCCCTGCGGGTGCGCGCTGGCATCCTTCAAACTGAAGATGCCGAAAAGCAGGACAAACGTGCCGATGATTTCGCAGAGCAGGTTCGAAGGGGCCGAACGGATGGCGGGAGCGGTGCAGAAGACCGCGAGCTTGGCGGCGGGATCGTCGGTGATTTTCCAATGCGGCAGGTAGGCCAGCCAAACGACGCCCGCGCCGGTCATCGCACCGAGCGTCTGGGCGACGACGTAGGCGGGGACCGATGCCCAGGGGAAATTTCCCGCGAGCGCCATCGCGACCGAGACGGCGGGGTTCAGGTGTGCCCCGCTCACCCGGCCTACCGCGAACACGGCGACAAACACGGCAAAGCCCCACCCGGCGGTGATCACGATCCATCCCGAGCCACGCCCTTTGCTTTCAGTCAGGAGCACGTTCGCCACGACTCCATCACCCAGAACAATGAGCAACGCCGTGCCGATGAATTCGGCCAATGAGGGAGACACGGCGGCATTTTCCATCCACCGCGCCCCGGGGCAAGACAATTTGGTCGGTGATCCGGCCCTGGGGAAAATTCACCTCACGCCCAGAACTCAAGGGATTCGATTGACCCGCAGAGAAAAAATTTTCCCCACAGAAGCGCGATCCTGTGCAATAATCGCGGCCTTCATCCCACCCAACCATGATCACTGAACTCTTCCAGCTCGCGGGCTATATTATTTTCGGAATCGTCCTCGTCGTCGGCCTGGTGCTCGTCATCATCCTCGCCAACTTTTTCGGGGTCTGGCTGCGGGCGAAGATCGCCGACGCGCCGGTCCCGTTTTCGAAGCTCATCGGCATGCGCCTCCGGAAGGTTCCCGTCGGCATGATCGTTGACAGCCGGATCACGGCCGTCAAGGCGGGCATCCCGCAGGAAACCGATTTTCTCGAGGCCCATTATCTCTCCGGCGGCAATGTCCCCCACGTCGTGCTCGCGCTCATCGCCGCCGACAAGGCCGGCATCAAACTCGATTTCAACCGCGCCTGCGCGATCGACCTCGCGATCAAGGGAACCAGCAAAACCGTCTTGGAGGCGGTCCGCACGAGCATCAACCCCAAGGTCATCGACTGCCCGAACCCCGCGACCGGAAAAGTCACCATCGACGCGGTCGCCCGCGACGGCATCGGCGTCAAGGTCCGCGCCCGCGTCACCGTGCGCTCGAACCTCGACCGGTTCGTCGGCGGTGCCACCGAGGAAACCATCATCGCCCGCGTCGGCGAAGGCATCGTCACCTCGATCGGTTCCGCGCTCTCCTACAAGGACGTCCTCGAAAACCCCGACAGGATTTCCAAGACGGTCCTCGCCAAGGGCCTCGACAGCGGGACCGCGTTCGAAATTCTCTCGGTCGATATCGCGGACGTGGACATCGGCGACAACATCGGCGCGAAGCTGCAGGCCGAACAGGCCGAGGCCGACAAGGTCGTCGCCCAGGCAAAGGCGGAGATGCGCCGCGCCGCCGCCGTCGCCAGCGAGCAGGAAATGAAAGCGCGGACGCAGGAGATGCGCGCGAAGGTCGTCGAGGCCGAAGCCCAGGTCCCGCAGGCGATGGCCGAGGCCTTCCGCAGCGGCAACCTCGGCATCATGGACTACGTGAAGATGAAAAACATCCAGTCCGACACCCAGATGCGCGAGAGCATCGCCGGCCCGGAAAAAATTCCAGGCCACTGATTTTTCTCCGCCCTGCGCCGGCACCCCGCGTCATGGAACAAGTCGTCATCATCGTCGTCATCGGCCTCATCAGCCTGGTGAACTGGGCGATGAAACGTTCCGCGGAAATCCGCGAAGAGCGGAAGCGGGAGCGCGAGCGCCTGGGAATTCCCGAGGGCGACCCATATCACTCCGCGCCGCATCAGGAAGAGACCCCCGCGCCACAGCCGCGTGCGTCCGGTGGTTCTTCTCCGGAGATGCGCCGGCTCATGGAGGCGCTCGGGCTGCCGCCCGATGAAGAGGCCCCTCCGGTTGCCCGCAAAGCCTCCGCCCCGGCCCCGCTCCCGCCGCTGCCCGCCTACCGCCCGCCGCTCCGCCGAAAACCCCACATTGAAAATCCCGGCACCCGGGCTTCTGCGATTTCTCCCGACGCGTCCGCATCCCCGCTCTCCCTCGCCCTGCGCTCCCGCGACGGCATCCGCCAGGCGATCGTCCTCCGCGAAATCCTCGGACCACCGAAAGCGTTCACGA
>Ga0209697_10000265_pt1 | contig 84695 bp, 75 predicted proteins | sample AliMusrvi5mmetaG_FD_184115 | JGI IMG/M metagenome (GOLD analysis project Ga0209697, IMG submission 184115) | Freshwater lake bacterial and archeal communities from Alinen Mustajarvi, Finland, to study Microbial Dark Matter (Phase II) - Alinen... | ecosystem: Environmental > Aquatic > Freshwater...
CATACCGACCTTTCGCGCACGTGCGCAAAAGGCCATAAGTCTGACGCTCGACGTTCAAATCGAGACCAGACTGGAATGCCGAATTCTGCAAGCAAATCATTAACTTACGAAGCCCTGATGTGAGAACGTTGGGACACTACTGATGGCGGATGTGATATTTCATTTGACCCGGGCGCGGCCCATACTTGTCCTACCCTAGTTTTGTTGGTGGTACAGACATGTTTGAGTTGGAGAAGCCCAAGTGGCTTCAGCAGGGCCTGCCCTATTTGTTCGTCGCAACCGGCATGGTGACCGTTGCCACCTTGCAGTACGCATCGAGCCTGTTCAGTGGTCTTCTGCTGATCATCACCGGCCTTCATGTGCTCGATGTCAGGCGCGCGCGGCGTGGCGTCAGCGGCGAGCGGCGCAGCGAAGGCAGCCCGGTGAAGCGCGGCAAGTCGTTGCCCAAGCCTTCCAGGCAGGATTCGCTGCAGGTGCTTGTCGTGGAAGACAATCAGGCAACCGTCCGGCTCTACCAGATGCGGATCGCAAACTGGGCCTTCCCGGTCACCCTCCATACCGCGCCCAATGGCCTCGACGGCCTGCTCATGCTCGGTGAAATCCTGCCCGATCTGCTGATCTCCGACATCCGCATGCCCGCCGTCAATGGCGTTCAGCTCGTCAGCGCGGTCTGCAATCTGGAACGCTACAGGGACATGCACATCGCCGTGGTCAGCGGTTTGAACCTCGCTGAAATCGAGACGCTTGGCGGCTTGCCTGAACGGGTCGACCGAATCGAAAAGCCGATCGATTTTGAGCGGTTGAAGAAGATTGGCCAGGAACTATGGGAGCGCAAGTCGGGCCGCTAGCCGGAGTTGCCTGCCAGCCGGGGCCGCCCGCGGCAAGCCGGTCGTCAGCAATCAGTGTTGTGCCGGCTCGGCGGCAAAGCGGGCCGCTTGGGCCGTTGCGGCTTCGGCGGCGCCGGGCACGCGCCGCGCACCGTCGAAACGGCGCTTCCAGTAGGCCAGGCCCATGTCCTCGACCCGCACTTCAGAGCCGGGTTTGGGCGAGTGGATGAACTTGCCTTCGCCGATATAGATGCCGACATGGCTGAAGGCATGGCGCATGGTGTTGAAGAAGACCAGATCGCCGGGTTGCAGGTCGGCGCGGTCGATGCGCTGCGTCGCCGCCGCCTGCTGCGACGCCTTGCGCGGCAGTATCAGGCCGACGGTCTGCTCATACATCGACTTCACAAAGCCGCTGCAGTCAAAACCGGTTTCCACGGAACTGCCGCCGCGCCGGTAAGGCGCGCCGAGAAAGCCCATGGCTGTGAAGACCAGGGCCGATGCCTTTTCGCCGACCGACTGGCGCACCGAATCGATCCGCGCCAGCAGGCTCTTGTCGGCCAGCGCCGGGTCGGCCTCGTCGGGCACCGGACTGGCGTGCGCAGCGACGGCCAGCAGCAGGGCCAGCACCGTTGCGGTGATTCTCAAGTTCGATTGCATGGGCCGCAGTATACGTGTCTCGCCGAACAGACGGCCGGACCCGGCAAACCTGCGGTTTAATAGCTTCTGGCGCAACCCGCCAGGTCGTTATCAGAAAGAAAACCATGTTGCTCGACGTCGAACAATCCCAACTCGTGCTGGTGGACTACCAGGCCCGTTTGATGCCCGCCATTTTCGAGGGCGACCTGGTGCTGGCCAATGCGCTGCGCCTGGTGCAGGCTGCGCGTTTGATGGAGGTGCCGGTCTGGGGCACGGAACAGAACCCTTCCCGGCTCGGCGAGAACCCGGCCGAGCTCAAGGCCCAGTGCCGGCGCACGCTCGCCAAGATGCAGTTCAGCGGCGTGGAGGAGGGGCTGGGCGAGTGGCTGCGGCCGCCGGCGGCGCCTGTCGCAGGCAATGCGCGCAGCCTGCCAAAGCACCTGCAGAAATCGGTCAGCAGCGGGCCTGAGCGCAACGCGGTGGTCATCGCCGGCTGCGAAGCCCATGTCTGCCTGCTGCAGACCGCGCTCGATCTGCTGGAGGACGAGTTCGATGTCTGGGTTGTCACCGACGCCTGCAGCTCGCGCACCGAGCGCAACCGCGACGCCGCCTTTGACCGCCTGGCTGGCGCCGGCGCCGAGCTGCTGACGACCGAGATGGTGGTGTTCGAATGGCTGCGCAGCGCCGAGCACCCGGCCTTCAAGGCGGCGCAGACGCTGATCAAATAGCGGCAGTCGCCTTTAGCGGTCGATCGGGCGCGAGTAGCGCACTTCCTCACAGCGCATGCCACCGAGCTCGAAGTGGCGCGACGTGGGTGGCGTTTGCGCAAATCCGGCGCTGCGATAAAACCGGATGGCGCGTTCGTTCGGCGCCAACACCCACAGGATGCAGGTCATGTAGCCGCGCTGGATCAGAATGTCCTTGGCGCGGAGCCACAGGCTCTGGCCCACGCCGCTGGACCATGCTGCGGGCGCCACGTAGAGCGCGATGATTTCACCCTCGGTCGTCGGCACGTCGGGGTCGCGCGCGGGGCCGCAATGCAGCCAGCCCTGAAGCGCGCCATTGCGCCGGGCCAGCAGCACATCGTGCATGCGGTCCTCGGTTGCCTGACGAAAGCGCGCTTCAAGTTCGGCCACGTCCAGAGCGGCGAGATAAGGCTCGGGCAGCAGGTCGCGGTAACCCGCGCGCCAGCTGGCGACATGGAGCTCGGCGATGGCGCGGGCATCCTGCGCGGTGGCATAACTGATTTCGGTCTTCATCACCGCAGTTTGCCACAGGACAGGGTCGATGTGAGCGGACGACAGTCGGGGGTGGTGCTAAACAAGTTGTCCGTCAACGATCCGGATCTGGCGCTGGCAACGCTGCGCCAGGCGCGGGTCGTGCGTGACGATCAGGCAGGCCGATTGGCGTTCGCGGTTGATGGTCTGCAGCAGTTCGAAGATCTCGTCGGCGCTGTGCGTGTCGAGATTGCCGGTCGGCTCGTCGGCCAGGATCAGGCGAGGCGACAGCGACAGCGCGCGCGCAATCGCGACGCGCTGCTGCATGCCGCCCGAGAGCTCCGACGGCCGCTTGTTCGCCGCGTCCCTCAGTCCGACCTGCTCCAGCAGTTGCAGCGCCGTTTCCTGCGCCTGGGCGGTCGACCAGCCAAGGTCGATGATGGAGGGCATCATCACGTTCTCCAGTGCGCTGAAGCCCGGCAGCAGGTGGTGAAACTGGAAGATGAAGCCGATCGAGCGCCCGCGCAACGTGGTGCGCGTTGCATCATCCATTCCGGCCGTGTCCTGGCCGTCGATGGACAGGCGCCCGCTGCTCGGCGCTTCGAGCAGGCCGATGATGTTGAGCAGCGTGCTCTTGCCGGATCCGGAAGGCCCGGTGAGCGCGGCGAATTCGCCGTTCTCGATTGAAAGGTTGACGCCGTGCAGCACCTCGGTGGCCACGGCTGTTCCCAGGCCGTAGCTCTTGTGGATGTCCTGCAGTTCGACGATGGCGCTCATGGGCTGCTCGGCTTCAGGCGCGGATTGCCTGCACCGGGTCGAGCCGCGCGGCGCGGCGCGCCGGCAGCGCTGCTGCCGCCAGGCCCACGGTTAGCGCGAGCGCGCAGGCCCAAGCCACGACCGATGGCTCGATCTCGGCGCTGATCAACAGCGTGCCATCGGCATTGCGCGAGACGCGCGAGAAGAAGTTGAGCAGCGCCAGCGACAGGGCAGAACCCAGCGCCGAACCCAGCAGCCCGTAAAAGCCGCCCTGCAGCAGGAACACCGACATGACGCGCCGGGGGCTCGCGCCCATGGCGCGCAGGATGCCGATCTCCTTTTGCTTTTGCACCACCGACACCACCAGCACGCTGGCGATGCCGACCGCGACGATCAGCACGACGAACAAACGGATCAGGTTGTTCGAGGTGCTCTGGCTCTTCAGGGCGGTGAGCAACTGCGCATTGGTCTGCATCCAGCTCTCCACCAGCAGGCCGGTCTGCGCCTGCAGCTGGCGCGCGGTCGTTTCCGCCTGGAACAGGTCGGCCACGCGCAGATCGATTTCGGTGATGCCGCCCGAGAGGTCGAGCAGCGACTGCGCCATCTTGATGCTGGTGTAGACCCAGCGCCGGTTCAGATCGCGGTTGCCGATGTCGAAGATTCCGGCGATGGTCAGCAGATCGTTGCGTCCGTCCATCGTGATGACGCGGATCTTGTCGCCCACCGCGACGCCCAGGTCCCTGGCCAGTTCGATGCCGATCACGCCGTTGGCACCACTGACGTCAAAGCTGCCGCTGGTCAGGTACTTGTCCATGCGCACGATGCGCTGGTGCGCGACCGGGTCGACCCCGAGCAGGGCAATCGGCTGGTTCGCTTCGGCGCGTGCCGCAAAGCCGGCGCCCGAGAGGACGGGTGACACGGCCTGGACGCCGCCGGTCTGCGCGGCCAGTCGCGCCACGGCCTCCCACTGGTCGATCGAGCGCAGGCGCTGCGCGCGCGGCTGCACGATCGCTGCCGTGCTGCCCGGCGGCAACAAGGTCTGGTTAACGGCGCGCGGGGGCTTGAGCACGATATGGGCTTGGCTGCCCAGCGTTTTCTCGATGATCGAGGCCTGCAACTGGGTGATTAGCGTGGTCAGGAAAATGATGACGGCGACACCCGCCGTGACGCCGGCCAGGATCAGCACGGTCTGCATGCGACCTTCGCGCAGGTAGCGCAGGCAGACCATCCAGGCAAACGGGAGCCGCATCGGTCGTCCGACCATCAGCTGGTGAAGCCGGGCATCGCGGGCACATTGCCCAGCGGCGCGCGCGTGCTTTGCTCGCGCACCCGGTCGCCTTCCGCGAGCACGCCCCCCGGCAGGATCACGTGCTCGCCCTTGACCAGTCCCTTGGCGATCTGCGTGCTGGCGATGCCCTGCGCGCCGGTCTGCACGCTGATCTGGCGCGCATGCCCGTCGCGGTTGACCCAGACGAAGCTTGCGCCATTGGCGTCGCGGCGCACGGCATCGGTCGGCAGCATCAGGGCGTCGGGCAATCGCGCGGTGACGATCTCCACGGATACTGTCATGTCGGGCCGCAGGTAATCGACGACCGGGCTGACGCGCAGCTTGATGTCCACCGTGCCGCGCAGCGGATCGACCGCCGGTGAAATGTAGATCAAACTGGCCTTGAACTGCTGCTGCGGGTAGGCATCGGCGCTGGCGCTGGCCGCCTGCCCGAGTTGCATGAACTTCAGGTTCTTCTCGTCGACGCTGGCCTGGATACGCGTCTCGCCGCCGCCGACCAGCGTCAGAATCGATTTGCCGGCCTGTGCCGTGTCGCCGGGGTCGTTGCTGCGGCTGATCACGGTGGCGGCGGACGGCGCGCGCAGGTTCAACTGGTCGAGCCGGGCCGCAGCCGCGTGTTGCGACGCCACTGCCTGATCGAGCCGTGCTTTGGCCATCGCCAGTTCGACGCCGCCGCGCTGGTTGCCCTGCGCCTGCACGCGCGCCGCCTGCATGGCTGCCTGCGCGCTGTTGGCCGCGCGCTGCGCGTCGTCCAGGCGCGACTGCGAGACAAAGCCCTGGCGCAGCAAATCCTGCGCACGCGTGAGCTCCTGTTGTGCCTGCAGGTTGGTCGCTTCGGCCTGCGCGAGCAGTTGCACGCTGACCGGGTCCTGCACGGTTTCGATCTGGCGCAGGCGCGCGCGCGCTTCGAGCACGGCGGCTTCGGCCTGGACCAGGCTGGCGCGCGCTTCGTCGTCGCGCAGGCGCACCAGGATCTGGCCGGCCTGCACGCGGTCGCCCTCGCGCACGGCGATGCTCTCGATGCGCGCCGTGTTCTGGCTGGCCACTTCGGTGCGCGCCAGGTCGACGATGCGCCCGCTGGTCACGACCGACTGCAGCATCTCGCCCTGGGTGACCAGCGCCACCTCGACGGCTTGGCCGCGCTGGCTATAGGCGAAGATGCCGGCAGCGCACAAGCCCAGACCGAGGGCCCAGAGTGCGTAGGTGCGGTTCAATTTCATGTCTGGATTGTGCCTCGTGCTGTGCAGTGTCTGACCGGTATGCGCGTAGCCTGCGCCTCGGCGGGCTGCGTGGTCTGTGCGCCATTGCACCGATTCACCCTTCGCAGCAGGTCAAGACCAGGGCCCGTTCGATGGTGCAGTTATAGTCGGATCGTTTGCCATGTCCGTTGACCCGGTGCCGCTGGTTGTTTCGGACATGTCTGACAGACCGCTCACCACCATCGTGTTGCCCACCTATCTCCGCGCGCTGCTGACTCCTCACGTTGATCTTGAAGATTTTCAGTCCTGGCGTGCTCGCATTCTTTCGCTGATCCTCGCCGTCACAGTGGTCTTGGGTACTGTCGCTGCGGTGCCCAGTATTGCGCTAGCGCTGTCGGAGGGGCTCTGGTCCGTCGCGCTGATCGATGGCGTCGCTCTGCTCTGGGGCGTGACGATCTGGTTGCGGCGCACGCTGCCTTATCGCGTGCGTGCCTGGAATTTTTGCATTCTGCTCTACCTGCTGGGCCTCTCGCTTCTGCTCACCATCGGGACTGTGAGCCAGGACTATTTGATGGCATTCCCGGTGATGGCAGCGCTCCTGCTCGACTTGGGCCCCGCGCTGGCTGCGCTCTTGTTGAACGCCGTCACGTTGCCCTTGGCCGGCTATCTGATTGGTGCAAACCTCCAGATCCCGGGGTTCGAAGGGCAGCCGCTGTTCAAGTGGTTTGTCATCACGGTCAATTTCACGCTGGTCAGTTCGATGATCACGATCTCCAGCGTCATGCTGCTTAAAGGGCTGGAAAAAGCGCTCGCAAAGCGGCGCGACAGCGAGGAGCGCTACCGAACCCTGATCGACTGGACACCGGAGCCGCTGGCGGTTCATGACGGCATCACTGTCATGTATGCCAACCCGGCGGCGATCAGGTTGTTCGGCGCCAGGACATTGAACGAATTGCTGGGCAGGCCGGTCGTGAGTCTGGTGCATCCGGACTCGCTCGCGATTGTGCAGGCGCGGTTGGCGATTCACAACGATCACGCCGGCACCTTGCCGCTGAGCGAGCAGAAGCTGCTCCGGCTCGATGGAACGGTCATCAGCGCCGAAGTGCAGAGTGCCCGGATTGTCTTCGGCGGGGCTGCGGCGATCCAGATAGCGATTCACGACATCACCGATCGCAAGGCGGCGCAGGAACAGGTGCAGCAACTGGCGTTTTCAGATTCCGTCACGGGGCTGCCGAACCGTCGGCTCTTGATGGACCGGCTCAAGCAGGCGCTGTCGGCGGGTGTGCGGCACCGGCGCCAGGGCGCGCTCGCGTTCGTCGACCTCGATGACTTCAAGACCTTCAACGAAACGCTGGGTCACGAACGCGGCGACCTGCTGCTCAAGCAGGTCGCCATGCGGCTGAGCCAGTGCATCCGCGAGGGCGATACCGTAGCCCGCCTTGGTAGTGACGAGTTTGTCCTGGTGCTGGAGGACCTGAGCAGCGACTTGCAGGATGCCGCGACGCAGGCCGAGGCGGTCTGCGAAAAGATCCTCGTGGCGCTCAACCAGCCCTATGTTTTCGACCACGCCGAACATTACGGTACCGCCAGCATCGGCATCACGCTGTTTGGCGCGCACCGGGACAGCACGACCGATCCCCTGATGCAGGCTGAGCTGGCCATGTACCAGGCGAAGGCGGCCGGGCGCAACACGCTTCGCTTCTTCGACCCGCAGATGCAGTCCGTGGTGCGCCATCGCGCCGCGCTGGAAGCCGCCCTGCATGAAGCGCTGGTCAAGAACCAGTTCTTCCTGCAATACCAGGTGCAGGTCACCGACGCGGGCCGCATCATCGGGGCCGAGGCACTGGTGCGCTGGAACGATCCTATGCGCGGCACGGTTCTGCCCGGTGAGTTCATCACCTTGGCCGAGGCTACCGGATTGATCCTGCAGTTGGGCCACTGGGTGCTTGAAACGGCGTGCGCGCAGTTGACGCTGTGGGCCGGCCGGCCCGACATGGCGCAATGGACGATCGCGGTGAATGTCAGCGCGCGGCAATTTCATCAAAGCGATTTCGCGGCGCAGGTCATGGACATACTGCGGCGCACCGGCGCCAACCCGAACCGGCTGAAGCTCGAACTAACCGAGAGCCTGCTGGTCACCAATGTGGAAGACGTGATTGCCAAGATGAATGCGCTCAAGGCGCAGGGTGTCGGTTTCGCGCTGGACGACTTCGGCACCGGCTATTCAACGCTGTTAGTCCTCAAGCGCCTGCCGCTGGACCAACTCAAGATCGATCAGAGCTTTGTGAGCGATATCTTGGTCGATCCGAATGACGCGGCGATTGCCAGGATGGTCGTGGCGCTTGCGGACAGCGTGGGGCTGTCGGTGATTGCTGAAGGCGTGGAAACCGAGGCGCAGCGCGATTGCCTGGCCGCCCTGGGCTGCAAGGCTTATCAGGGCTATCTGTTTGGCCGGCCCTTGTCGATCAGCGAGTTCGAGGCGTCCTTGCAGCACGCTTGATGTGCTGCGGCGGGTCGGTCCGTGGCGATGCAAATCACGTTCGTTTCACAAACGCCTCGATCTCCTGCAAGGGCAGCGGCGGGCTGAACAGATAGCCCTGGTAGTGCTGGCAGCCCAGGCCCGCAAGAAAGTCGCGCTGCGCCTCGGTTTCCACGCCTTCGGCCACCACCTTCAGGCCCATGCTGCTGCCCAGCGCGATGACCATCCGCGCGATGGCTGCATCGTCCGGGTCGATCAGGATGTCGTGCACAAAGCCCTGGTCGATCTTGAGCTGGTCCAGCGGCAGGCGCTTGAGGTAGGACAGCGACGAATAGCCGGTGCCGAAGTCGTCCAGCGAGAAGCCGACACCCTGCGCCTTGAGCGCATTCATCTTGGCAATCACGTCTTCCACATTGGTGATCAGCACGGTTTCGGTCAGTTCCAGCTTGAGCCGATCGGCCCGCGCGCCGGTGTGCGCCAGTATGCTCAGGACCTGATCGACAAAGTCGGCCTGGTGGAACTGGCGCGCGCTGACGTTGACCGCCAGGCTCAGCTCCGCAAGCGCCGGTTGATCCGCCCAAGCCGCCAGTTGCGCGCAGGCGGTTTCCAGCACCCAGCGTCCCAGCGGCAGGATGAAGCCGGTTTCTTCTGACAGCGGGATGAACTCGCCGGGCTTCATCATGCCGCGCTGCGGATCCTGCCAGCGCACCAGCGCCTCGACCCCGGTGACCCGGTGGTCGTGCGTCACTTGCGGCTGGTAGTACAGCAGGAACTGGTTCAACCGGATGGCTTCCTGCAGACCGGCCTCCAGCGCCGCGCGCGCCGTCACCACCGCCTGCATCTGCGGGTCAAAGAAGCGCATCGTGTTGCGCCCGGCGGCCTTGGCCTGGTACATGGCCAGATCGGCGCGTTTGAGCACGTCGTCCATGGCGCGGGATTCGTCGCCGAACAGGGTGATGCCGATGCTCGGCGTGCTGTAGCGGCTGAAGCCCTTGAGCTGGTAGATCTGGTTCAGGGACGTTGAAATTCTCTCCGCCACGATTTCCGCCTGCGTGGCCGCTTCGAGCCGGTTATCGCCCAGGTCTTCGAGCATCACGACGAATTCGTCGCCGCCCAGGCGCGCCACGGTGTCGCCTTCCTGAACGCAGCGCAGCAGGCGCTTGCCGACCTGCAGCAGCAGCAGGTCACCCTGGTGGTGTCCGAGGGTGTCGTTGAGCGTCTTGAAATTGTCTAGGTCGATCAGCAACAGGGCGCCATGACGCCGATGCCGGATGCCGGCGACCAGGGCCTGTTGCAGGCGGTCGAGCAACAGGCGGCGGTTGGCAAGGCCGGTCAGCGGGTCCGAGAACGCCAGGCTCTGGATCCTCTCTTCCGCCACCTTGCGATCGGTGATGTCCATCGCCAGGCCCTCGACGATGAGGTCGTTGTCCTGCTGGCGCGAACCGATCGAGCGGTCAAACAGCCAGAGCCAGGCACCGCGTGAATTCTTCAGCCGGTACTCGATCCGGAACGGTGTGCCGGAGCGGAAGTCTTCGATGGCGGTTGCGACCACGGCGCGATCGTCCGGGTGGATCGATTCGGACCACAAAAATGGATTGGCGCTCAGGTGTTCGGCGCTGTAGCCCAGGACTTCGAGAACCTTTGGCGAGTAGTAGAGGCCGCCTCTGCGTATGGAAAACGCATAGACGATGTCGGGCGAGTTCTCCACCATGCGCCGGTAGCGGCTTTCGCTCTCCTGCAGCCGGTGCTCGGCCATTTCCCGTGCCGTGATGTCCCGGGTGACCGACAGGATGCACCGCATGCCGTCGAGCGCCATCACATGTGCCGACATGAGGCCAGTCACCACCGCGCCCTGCCTAGTAACGAATTCGACCCGGAGGTCCTTGCAGAAACCGTTGCGCTTCAGCGCATCAATCAGGCGCTGGCGGTCCTTCAGGTCGTGCCAGACGTTGATTTCCTGCGATGTCTTGCCGATCACTTCTTCGCGGGTCCAGCCGGTCAGGTTGGCGAAGCCCTCGTTGACATCCATATAAAGCCCGTCGTCGAGGCGGGTGAGATTGACCGCATCGGGACTGGTCAGGAACGCCGTGTGGTAACGCTCCTCGCTATCTTTCAGTCCTTGCTGGCGTTGCGCCAGATCCGCCAGCAGGCGGTTGAAAGCATTGATCAGCTGACCGATTTCATCCTTGCGCACAACGGTCAGCGGCTGCATGGGTCGCGTTTCGTCGGTCAAATCGGACAATGCCTTGACCGTCGCCTGCAGTGGCGCCAACTGGTGGCGCAGCATCCACCAGATCAGGCAGGCCGCCAGCAGCGTCAGCACGATGGCCGCCAGCAAGGTGCGGCTCAGCAATTCGTTGACCGGCGCGAAGGCATCGCGTGTGGGCAGCGCGACGGCGACGTGCCAGTTTGCCGAGGCAACGCCTTTGGTGGCCGACAGCACTTCAACGCCCTGGGGGTTGACATAGATATCCGTTCCCTCGTAGCCCTGGATGAAGCGGTCCAGCGTCGAACTGACGCCCGGCGCCGGCAACGCTTCCATGATGCGAGACTTGTCGGATGCGGTGACGATCAGTCGGTGCTGCCGGTCGATCAGCAGGTAGTTGCCGGTCTTGCCGTAGCGATTCTCGGAAACCCGGTCGAGGAAGTTGGCTTGCGCCAGGTTGATCACCCCCGCCAGGGCGCCGATCACCTTGCCGTGGTCGTCCTGAATCGGCATGGCGATGCACAGGACCGGCTCGCGCGAGGCCCGTCCGACGATCGGCTGTCCGATCGAGGTCTTTCCGTCCTTCAGCGCGGCCTCGATGTAATCCCGGTCCAGAAAATTGATGCCGATCCGCTGCGCGGTGATGGGAACGGACGCAATGGCAACGCCATCAACGTCGGTGAAGAACGCGCCGGCATTGAACAGCCTCTGGAACACCGGGTGTCGTTCCAGTGATGCCTGCAAGGCGGCGGGATTGCCGAGCAGGGCAGGGCTGACCTCGTTGGCGATTTCGTGCAAGGCCTGCACCCGTTCCTGCAGTTCCTGATCGATCTCGCCGGCCACCATCGACGCGGTCGAGTACTGCTGCTCGCCCAGCAGACGCCGCATATCCCGGCGCAGCATGACGCTGGTATAGAAGGCCATCGACCAGATGCTGACCAGGAAGATTACCAGCGTGAGGACAGTGACCCGGGTCTTGAGGGAGTTCCTCTGAAACGCATGACGAAGCATCAAAAGCCTTATGGAACATGTCCCCCTGCTATCCGATCTGCGTCGTCTTGCTAGGACTGTAACATCGGGCGCCAGGAGTCAGCTTGCAGCAAGTTGACTGGCCATAATTATGAATTCAGTTTTCTGACCCGACTGGAGACAACAATGACAAGCTATGCCGACTTTCATCGCCGCTCCCTGACCGACCGCGACGCCTTCTGGGCCGAACAGGCGCAACTGATCGACTGGAAGACCCCGCCGCAGCAGATCTGCGACTACAGCAATCCGCCGTTCGCCAAGTGGTTCGTCGGCGGCAAGACCAACCTCTGCCACAACGCGATCGACCGCCACTTGAAGGACCGCGCCGAGCAGGCCGCGCTGATTTTTGTCTCGACCGAGACCAATCAGGAGGTCGTCTATTCCTTCCGCGAACTGCACGCCGAAGTGCAGCGCATGGCGGCGGTGCTCAAGGACCTGGGTGTCAAGAAGGGCGACCGCGTGCTGATCTACATGCCGATGATCGCCGAGGCCGCCTTTGCCATGCTGGCCTGCACGCGCATCGGCGCCATCCATTCTGTGGTGTTCGGCGGCTTTGCTTCGGGTTCGCTGGCCTCGCGCATCGAGGATGCATCACCCGTGTTGGTGATCAGCGCCGACGCCGGTTCGCGCGGCGGCAAGGCCGTGGCCTACAAGCCGCTGCTCGACGAGGCGATCCGCCTGTCCAGCCACAAGCCGGCCGCCGTGCTGCTGGTGGACCGCAAGCTGGTCGCCATGGACCTAGTCGCGGGGCGCGACCACCTGTGGGCCCGCCTGCGCCAGAAGCACCTCGACACGGTGGTTGACTGCGAGTGGGTCGAAGCCACGCACATCAGCTACACGCTCTACACCAGCGGCACTACCGGCAAGCCCAAGGGCGTGCAGCGCGACACCGGCGGCTATGCCGTGGCGCTGGCCGCCAGCATGAAGCACATCTACTGCGGCAATGCCGGCGAGACCTATTTCTCCACCAGCGACATCGGCTGGGTCGTGGGCCACAGCTACATCATCTACGGGCCGCTGATCGCCGGCATGGCCACTATCATGTACGAGGGTTTGCCGACGCGCCCCGACGGTGGCATCTGGTGGAGCCTAGTCGAGAAGTACAAGGTGACCGTGATGTTCAGCGCGCCGACGGCAGTGCGCGTGCTCAAAAAACAGGACCCGGCGCTGCTCACCAAGTACGACCTGTCCAGCCTGCGCGCGCTGTTCCTCGCCGGCGAACCGCTCGACGAGCCGACCGCGCAGTGGATCAGCCAGGGCCTGGGCAAGCCGATCATCGACAACTACTGGCAGACCGAGACCGGCTGGCCGATCCTGTCGCTGTGCAACGGTGTGGAGAAGGCCGACAGCAAGTTCGGCTCACCGGGCAAGGCGGTCTACGGCTACGACGTGAAACTGCTCGACGACCAGACCGGCGCCGAACTCACGGGCCCGAACCAGAAAGGCGTGGTCGCCATCGAAGGCCCGCTGCCGCCAGGCTGCATGCAGACGGTCTGGCGCGACGACGAGCGCTTCGTCAACACCTACTGGAAGACCGTGCCGGGCCGCATGGTCTACAGCACTTTCGACTGGGGCATCCGCGACGCCGACGGCTACTTCTTCATCCTGGGGCGCACCGACGACGTGATCAACGTCGCCGGGCACCGCCTGGGCACGCGCGAGATCGAGGAGAGCATTTCGGCGCATCCGAACATCGCCGAGGTGGCGGTGGTCGGCGTGGCCGACCAGCTCAAGGGCCAGGTGGCGATGGCCTTCGCCGTGGTCAAGGACGCCAGCCTGATCGCCGATGCGGCGGCCTGCCTCAAGCTCGAAGGCGAGATCATGAAACTGGTCGACAACGACCTGGGTGCCGTGGCGCGCCCGGCGCGCGTGCGCTTTGTCACCGTGCTGCCCAAGACGCGCAGCGGCAAGCTCCTGCGTCGCGCCGTGCAAGCGGTGTGCGAAGGGCGCGACCCGGGTGACCTGACCACCATGGACGACCCGGCCGCGCTGCAGCAGATCAGGGATCTGGTGGCGGGCTGATCTACCGCGGGGGCCATGCTTGCGCGTTGTGCCTGAGCGTGACGCGAGTACCAGCCCCGTCAAGGCGCCGGACGATCCGGCCCCTGCCGGCCTTCGGCGCGTGCCGCGAGGTAGGCATAGAGGTCCGCGATATGCGCGTTCACGCGCGGCTCGCCCTGCCACTCCGGCATGGCCAGCACCGGCCCCTTGCGCTGCATGATGTCCTCGACCAGCGCATCGAGCGCCGCGCTTTCGCTGCCGGGTTGAGCCGGCGGGATGTTCCACTCATAGCGCTTGAGGATGACGCCGACGAACTGGCGCAGGCCCATGGCGCGGACTTTGGGCAGGAGATCGGTGCCGCGTGTCGTCCCGGTCGCATCGGGCCCGTGGCAGAACGCGCAGCGGTCCTGAAAGACGCGCCAGCCGGTGTAGACCGAGCCCGGTGGTCTGGCCAGGCGCGCAACCTCCTGGGCGGCCTCGCGGTTTTCCACTTCGACCACGGCGCCGCACCCCGCCAGCAGCAGGGCGGCGGTCAGGACGGCGGCGCAGCGGCGTGGCGTCGTTGCCCGCTGCGAGGTCGCTTGCATCGAGCGCAGGGAAGACTTGTCCATCATGATCTCCTCTCGGCTGGCGCCGGTATGTCCGGACCCATCCCGGTACGGCCATTCTGCGCGGGCCGCGGTGGCGGTAATTGAGGATTGTCATGCCCGCCGCACTCATGCGGCGCCTGGGTCCGGCCTTCTCGCCGGCTGCAGGCCCGGGTTCCTGGCAGCCGTTCAGCTCTTGCGCGGCGCCAGCAGGGCAATGGCCAGCGAGCCGAAGAAATACAGACCCTGCAGTTCCAGCGCCCAGCCGCCGCTCTTGCCCAGCGTGAAGAACTGGGCCGCATGCACCAGGCCCACGGCGACGGCCATGTTGAAAGCCATCACCAGCGCGGCTGGCACCACCAGACGGTTGGCCAGCACCAGCAGCGGCGCCAGCACTTCACCGATGAGCACGCCATAGGCCACAAAGGCGGGCAGGCCGGTATTGGTCACTAGACCCTGGATGCCGGCGATGCCGTTGCTCAGCTTTGAGATGCCATGGATGAGCAGGGAACCGGCAACGGCCCAGCGCAGGATGAATAGGCCGGCAGCCGGTTGGTGCAGGACGGACCGGATTTTGTTCAAAGGAAGCTCCCCAGTGACAGACGGGCGATGCGCGGGCATCTGATTGGCCAGGTCGAAGTCGGTGGGCCGACGCCTGGTTCGAGCCTCGATTCTAGGGAGCTTTGCGAAATTCAGGACACCGGTCTGCGTTGGCGCAAACATTCGATACATTTGCGTCGAATTGCTGAAACAGTCCGGTAGCATGATGACGGTGCGAATATTTGCCCGGCGGCCGTTCCGGTCTGTGTCTTAACCAGCGTTCACGGTGAGCTTTGTCCGTTGCGTCCGCAACGGCCGCTGATGACTGGCCGCACGTGCCGGGTTGAGTCAATCCGGAAAGGCGTATCTTTTTATCCAAGGAGTTCTCGATGACAAACGAAGTGGTAGTTCTCAGCGCGGCCCGTTCCGCCATTGGCGCATTCGGCGGTTCGCTGTCCGGCATGGAGGCGCCGGAACTGGCGGGTCTCGTGATGAAGGAAGCCATTGCCCGCTCCGGCGTCGATCCCAAACAGATCGGCAACGCGGTGGTCGGCCATTGCATCCCGACCGACTCGCGTTACGCCTACGTCTCGCGCGTCGCCTCGATCCAGGCCGGCCTGCCGATGGACTCGATCGCCATGCAGGTCAGCCGCCTGTGTTCCTCCGGGCTGCAGGGGATTGTGACGGCGGCCCAAAGCATCATGCTAGGCGATTTCGATTACGGCATCGGCGGTGGCGTTGAAGTCATGTCGCGCGGCAGCTATATGATGCCGGCCCTGCGTTCGGGTGCCCGCATGGGCGACACGAAGGCGATCGACATGATGGTCGCCGTGCTGACCGATCCGTTCGGCGTCGGCCACATGGGTCTGACGGCCGAAAACCTCGCCGTCAAGTGGAACATCAGCCGCGAAGAGCAGGACGCCTTTGCCTGCGAGTCGCAGCGCCGTGCTGCCGTGGCGATTGCCGAAGGCCGCTTCAAGTCGCAGATTGTTCCGATCGTCCAGCAGACGCGCAAAGGCGAGGTCGTGTTCCAGGTCGATGAGCACGGCAAGGCCAACACCACGATGGAATCGCTGGCCAAGATGAAGCCGGCCTTCAAGAAGGACGGCACCGTCACCGCCGGGAATGCTTCCGGCATCAACGATGGCGCGGCCTTCTTCGTGCTCGCCGCTGCCGACGTGGCCGCCAAGGCGGGCCACAAGCCCATGGCCCGCATCGTGTCCTACGCCGTCGCCGGCGTGCCCAATGAAATCATGGGCGAAGGGCCGATCCCCGCGACCAAGCTGGCGCTCAAGAAGGCCGGTCTCACGCTCGACCAGATCGACGTCATCGAAGCCAATGAAGCCTTCGCCGCGCAGGCGATCGCCGTCAACAAGGGGCTTGGGCTCGATCCGGCCAAGACCAACCCGAATGGCGGCGCGATCGCGCTCGGCCACCCGGTGGGCTGCTCCGGCGCCTTCATTGCGACCAAGGCCGTGTACGAGCTGCAGCGCACCGGTGGCCGCTATGCGCTGGCTACCATGTGCATCGGCGGCGGCCAGGGCATCGCCGTGATTTTCGAGCGCATCTGATTGCGCTTGTGACGCCAGCGCGCCGCTGCCGCCTCGGCGGGCGCGTGTTGAATTTTTGTCTTATTGGAGATCTTCAAAATGGAAATTAAAATAGTCGGCATCATCGGCGCAGGCACTATGGGCAACGGCATTGCGCAGGCATGCGCGGTGTCGGGCATCCAGGTCGTCATGGTCGATATCTCGGATGCTGCCGTGGCCAAGGGTATCGCCACCGTGGCTGGCAGCCTGGAGCGCCTTCTCAAGAAAGAAAAGATCAGCGCGGCCGACCGCGATGCCGCGCTCGCGCGCATCAAGGGCAGCACCAGCTACGATGACCTGAAGGTTGCCCAGCTCGTGATCGAGGCCGCCACCGAGAACTACGAGCTCAAGCTCAAGATCCTCAAGCAGGTCGACGCCATCCTGGCGCCCGACGTCATCGTTGCCTCCAACACCTCGTCGATCTCCATCACCAAGCTCGCCGCCGCCACCAGCCGCGCCGAGCGCTTCATCGGCATGCACTTCTTCAATCCGGTGCCGATGATGGCGCTGGTGGAAATCATCCGCGGCCTGCAGACCAGCGATGCCACGCACGATGCCGTGCACGCCATGGCGAAGGCGCTGGGCAAGACGCCGATCACGGTGCGCAACGCACCCGGTTTTGTCGTCAACCGCATCCTGGTGCCGATGATCAACGAGGCTTTCTTCGTGCTGGCCGAAGGCCTGGCCACGCCCGAAGACATCGACGCCGGCATGAAGCTCGGCTGCAACCAGCCGATCGGCCCGCTGGCGCTGGCCGACATGGTCGGGCTCGATGTCTGCCTGGCCGTGATGGAGGTCTACCTGAGCGAATTCGGCGACAGCAAGTACCGCGCCTGCCCTTTGCTCAAGGAAATGGTCGCGGCCGGCCGCCTGGGCCGCAAGACCGGGCAGGGCGTCTACAAGTACTGAGTTGTCAGTGCGGGTGGCTGATCGAGCAGTCACCTGGAACCGAATCGACACCCGCGTTTGAACCTCATGCCGCCTCAAATTTCCAGCCAGACCTCAGCAGCCGAGCGCCAGCAGGCGTTTCTTCAGGCCGGGCTGGACCGGATAGACCAGGGCTTGACGGTCATCGATGGCAATCTGCAGCTGGTGGCCTGGAACAAGGCTTTCCTGCGGCTGCTGGATTTTCCAGAAGAAATGGCCTATGTCGGCGCCAGTTTCGAGTCGTTCATCCGCTACAACGCCGAGCGCGGCGAATACGGAGCCGGCGATGTGGAGGAACTCATTGCCGAGCGCGTGCGGCTGGCGCGCCGCTTCGTCTCGCATCACACCGAGCGCGTCCGGCCCGATGGCCGCGTTCTGGCGCTGCGCGGCGAGCCCCTGCCCGACAACGGCTTTGTCACGCTCTACACCGACATGACCGCCAGCCGGCGTTTCGAGCAGCAGATCCAGCAGCAAAACGCCGAGCTGGAGGACCGGGTCGTGCGGCACAGCAACGAGCTGACGGCAGCCCGACAGCGGCTGACCGAGGCCGATGCCGCCGCGCAGCGCATCACCACCGCCTTGCGCTGCAGCGAAGAAAATCTGCGCCTGATCACCGATACCGTGCCCGCCTTGATCGGCTACTTCGATCAACGCGAGATCTACACCTATTGCAACAAGGGCTACTGCGACTGGTTCGGGTTCACCAAGGAGGAGATGGTCGGCCGTGCGATTCATGACGTGGTCGGCGACGAGGTCTACGCCACCGTCTCGCCCTATGTGCGCCAGGCGCTGCAAGGGCAGCAGGTCAGCTACGAGTACGCCATGCGTCGCCCGGGCGGACAGGTGTTCTACGCGCGCAGCGAACTCGTTCCCGAGCTCGGCGCCGAGGGTCGCGTGGTCGGCTGCTTTGTCCTGTCGGTCAACATCACCGACCTCAAGAATGCGCAGTCGGCGCTGGTTCACGCGCAGAAGATGGAGGCGGTGGGGCAGTTGACCGGCGGGCTCGCCCATGACTTCAACAACCTGCTGACCGTCGTGATCGGCAATCTGGTGACGCTGCGCGAGCGCTACCCCAACGATCCGGACATCAGCGAATTTGTGGTGCCGGCCCTGAAGGCATCGCGCCGCGGCGCAGCGCTCATCAAGCGGCTGCTGGCGTTCGCCTCGAAGCAGCCGCTGGCGCCGCGGTCCGTGAACATCGCCGACCTGGTGGCGGACACCATGATCCTGCTCAAGCGCACGCTGCCGGCGCACATCAGCGTCACCAGCATACCGATGGACGAGCCGCTGTTCGCCATGACCGATGCGCAGCAGCTGGAAAACGCACTGCTCAATCTCGCACTCAATTCGCGTGACGCCATGCCCGAAGGCGGCCACTTGGTGATCCAGGCGCAGCGCCTGGAGCTGGACCTGGCGCGCGTGGCCGATTTCGACGTCGCACCGGGCTGCTACGTGGCCTTGAGTGTTTCCGACACCGGTGTCGGCATGGACGCCGCCACGCAGGCGCGCGCCTCCGATCCGTTCTTCACCACCAAGCGCTTCGGCCTGGGAAGCGGATTGGGCCTGTCCATGGTCTACGGTTTTGCCAAGCAATCGGGCGGCGGCATTCGCATCCAGAGCGCATTGGGCGAGGGCTGCACCGTCACGCTGGTGCTGCCCTATGTCGGCGACATGCTGGAGGACGACGCGCTGACGCTGACCCAGCAGCGTACAGGTCAGGGCGGCGCAGCGCACCCGTTGGTGCTGCTGGTGGAGGACGACCCCGACGTGCGCCGTGTCATCCGGCTGCAGCTCGTCGAGCTGGGCTACCCGGTGATCGAGGCGGACCATGCGGCCGATGCGCTGGAGCTGCTGGCGACCGTGCCGTCGGTGGGCATCCTGATCACCGACATGGTGATGCCCGGCGGCATGGACGGGCGCACGCTGTGCCGTGAGGCGAGCCTGAGCGCGCCGGCGGTGAAGACCCTGCTGATCAGTGGCTATGCGATGTCGCCCGAGAGTGCGATCGACCTGCCGCTGCTGAAGAAACCATTCACGGCTGCCGAACTGCAGCGGGCCCTTGATGCCTTGATGCCATGAACACCACCGTGTCTCCCACGCCGATAGGGCAGCGCTGCATCTATATCCTGGACGATGATCCCGACCTGTGCCGCCTCGTCAGCGGCACCCTGCGCGAGTTCGGTTTCGAGACCTATGAATGCGCCAGCGCGGCCGCCCTGCGAAACCTCCTGCTCTGGCGCGTGCCTGACCTGTGCATCGTGGATCTGGGCTTGCCCGATGCCGATGGCCTGGACGTGGTGCGTGAACTGCAGGCGCGCTACCCCTGCGGCGTCATGGTGCTGACCGGGCGCGGCTATTTGAGCGACCGCGTCATGGGCCTGGAACTCGGGGCCGATGACTACATCGTCAAGCCGTTCGAGCCGCGCGAACTGGTGGCGCGCGTGCGCAGCATCCTGCGCCGTCATGACAAGTCCAGCCACGCACCGGCCACCGAACCGTCACGGATCGCGGAATTTTCCGGCTGGCGCTTCCTGGTCGACTCCAACACGCTGACCGCGCCGAGCGGCCAGCAGTGGACGCTGAGCTCCGGCGAGGCGCACATGCTGCTGATGTTCCTCAAGCGTCCGAACCGGATCCTGGGCCGCGAGCAGCTGTGCGGCGAGCGCGACCTCTCGGCCCTGGACCGCAGCGTCGATGTCCGCGTGTCGCGCCTGCGGCGCAAGCTCGAGTCAGACCCGGAGCATCCCAAGACCATCCGCACGGTCTACGGCGCGGGCTATCTGCTGGCGGTCGAGGTCAAGTGGCTGTAGGCGATCAAACGGTCATGCCCGGCAGCGCTCGGCAGCGCCAAGGGACCTAGGGCGCCGAAGCAATTGCAGTGTCAGCTCCAATGAATGCAGGGATTTGGCTTCGTCTGCACCACAGGGTTCGAGAATAGACCGACAGCGATGCAGTGACTGACGTGCAAAGATGTCGCGCTTGCCAACACCCAGCTTCTTGCGCGCGAAATCGCCGGCCACACACGCCCGCTTGCTTGCGGGCAGTGCGGAACATCACGGAAAAAGCCAGCTCCAGCAGACTTCCGCTTTTTGCAATAGAGTGCGCCTCAAGCCAGCCCACAATGGGTGAATTTGCAAGCTGGCTTTGCCCGGTAAGTAGAACGCTCGCTTTGTGTCAATCCAATCAAGAATTAATCGGAGACTGCTATGAACCGTTCAGCCGACTTGAATCGTCGACGTATTCTCGCCAGCGGCGCCGGCATCCTGGCAACTGCCGCAGCCGGAAGTTGGAGCGCGCTTGCCCGGGGGCAGACTGCGCCGACCGTGGAGCTGCCATTCGTCAACGGCAAGCGTTCTCTGGTCGCGTTTCCCGAGAAGCGACCGCTGATTGTCTTGACGTCGCGCCCGCCGCAACTGGAAACACCATGGGGGGTCTACAACGAGGGCATCATCACGCCGAATGATGCCTTCTTCGTGCGCTATCACAACGCTGGAATTCCGACCTCGATCGATGGCGACAAACACATCATCAAGATCGGCGGCAATGCCGTTGGCAAGCCCTTCGAGCTCACCGTCGCCGAGTTGCGCGCGCAATTCAAACCGATCGAATATGTGGCGGTGAACCAGTGTTCAGGTAACAGTCGCGGCCACTTCGCGCCACGCGTCACCGGAGGGCAACTGTCGAACGGTGCCATGGGCAATGCACGCTGGGTTGGTGTTGCGCTCAAGGATGTGCTGGCGCGCGCCGAATTGAAAAACAGCGCACGCGAGGTTACCTTCAACGGGCTGGACATTGCGCTCTTTGGCGGTGGCGACTTCATCAAGTCGATCGACGTCAACCATGCCATGGATGGCGAAGTGATGCTGGCCTACCAGATGAACGGCACCGATATTCCGATGCTCAATGGTTATCCGGTCAAGCTGATCGTGCCCGGCCATTACGGCACCTACTGGGTCAAGCACCTTTCAGAGATTGAGGTGGTTGACAAGGTTTTCGAAGAGTTCTGGATGAAGCCCGCCTACCGGATACCGGACAATGACTGTGCCTGCATCGAACCAGGTACCTCGCCAGCGGCGACACGTCCGATCGGGCGCTTCAACGTGCGCTCTTTCATCACATCGGTCACAGATGGCGCCCGTTTGACTGCGGGCCAGCAAATCGAGGTTCGTGGCATCGCCTTCGACGGCGGCCAGGGCATCCGTGAAGTGGCCTTTTCCAGTGACGGAGGGCAAAGCTGGCGCGGTGCCGAATTGGGCCGGGAACTTGGGCGCTACTCCTTCCGGGAATTCACATTCGGTTTTACACCGAGCAAAGGCAATTACGACTTGCGCGTGCGCGCCTGGAACCGCTCCGGGCAAAGTCAGCCGATGCAGTCGCTGTGGCAGCCTGCTGGCTACATGCGCAACGTGGTCGAGTCGGTCAAAGTCTCTGCTGCCTGAGGAGGAAGAAATGCAATACCAGAAATTGCCATTTGCATGCCTGTTGGTCACGGTATTTTGCCTTTCCGGCCAATTCAATGCGCAGGCCAAAGACATTACATTGCCGCCGGACGGCATGCAGCTCAAAGCCAGCGACTTGCCTGGCTACTTCAAGGCACAAGTCAATTGTGTTGCATGCCACTCGGCCGAATACATGGCATACCAGCCGCCCACCGCACCGCGCGCCTATTGGGATGCCATGGTCAAACGCATGAAAAGCGTCTTCAAGGCGCCCATCGACGACGCCGACATGCCGGCCATCGTTGATTACCTGGCCAAGACTTACGGAAACGAGCAGTCAAAATGATTTCCTGGGCGTCGAGCTGACTGCGGCCTGCGGTCTTCCCATGGTCGTTGCTGGCTTGCGTGAGCCGCGCATCAACTGTGGAGGAGCCAATGTCAGTGTCTGAAATTGATCGATGACTTGTGCTGGCATGGAAGAAGTCATCGCCATATGGCCGCCTTACGGGCTATTGATATCACTGACAGGTCAGGAGCGGGCAGTTCGGAAAGTCGACTGACTCTTTTCAGACTGGCTTGCCGGTCAATCTGGAATGGCGGATCCCTCTGTTCGGATTGCAACCGCACATTGAGCCTGCGTAACAACGGTTCGACGCAAATTTCCGCAAATAAGCATACACTTATAAGTCGATCTTGCAATCATCGATCCAGCAGTCTTTCCAATCGTAGTCATGAGATTTGCCCACCTTGCCTCAGTTGCTGTTGTTGCCGTTTTCGTGATCGGTGACGTATGAGCCCAAGCGCCAGTCGCCGTCTTCTCACCGCCGCAGGAATCCAGCATACCAACTGGCACCAAAGGCGTTGCCATTCAAGCTGGCCGGAAGATTTTGACCGAGACGCAAACAAGTCTGCCGAAAAACGTTGGTAATGGGCTTAGCTGTGGCAATTGCCATTTGAGTGCTGGGACCGTTGCCAACGCATCCCCCTGGGTTGGGATCTTGGGTGTCTTTCCAGAATACCGTTCGAGAAGCGGAAAAATCATTTCGCTGCAAGAACGAGTGAATGACTGCTTTGAGAGATCAATGAACGGGCAGGCGCTGCCTTATAACTCGACTGAAATGAACAACATACTGGCGTATATGCAGTGGTTGTCGACGGGTGTTCCAACGGGCCTCAGTGTGAAAGGACGGGGTTTTCGTCCAGTCGACCAAGACCTCAAGCCCGATCCCAGACGAGGCAAACTTGTGTACGAGGCGAAGTGCGCAGCCTGTCACGGCGCAGACGGATTGGGAATGAAGAATCCGGACGGCAGCTATGCCTTGCCTCCGCTGTGGGGCAAAGATTCATTCAATGATGGTGCCGGGATGGCCAGAACATACACGGCGGCGGCATTTGTCAAACACAATATGCCTTTGGGACAAGGTGGCACGCTCACCGATCAAGAGGCGGTTGACGTCTCGGAATTCTTTACGCACCAGCCACGACCCGTCTATCCGTACAAAGCCAAGGATTGGCCCAAAGGTGATCAGCCAGAGGATGCGCGGATCTGACAAGGTTGGTGGCGCAGAACGGCTTCTGTCTCGATCCTTGCCTTGTCGGCTGGTGATGCCGCAGACTAAATTGCTTTGCCACCGTATTGCCGAACCGCGCCTTCATGCTCCGGCGATTCACAGGATGACCCTGTGTGGCGTTGGCGCATGAGGGGCGTCCTTCGTTTGACCTGCTTGCGCAATCTACTGGTCCGCAAGGCCCGGTTCCTCAAGTCTCTTCAGCTTGCTGGCCAGCGATGCGGATGACAGGGCGCCGACATGGGTATCAACCAACTTTCCGCTTGCGTCAAAGAACAGCGTGGTTGGCAGCCCCGCAGAGCCGACCTGTTCCGCCAGTTTCTTTCCGGGATCGAGCAGCACATTGGCCAGAGCCAATTGCTGCTCAGAGATGTACTTCTGCACTGTCACAACGTTCTCGCCCTGGTCGGCAAAAATGAAGCTCACGCCTGGAACCTGGTGCTGCGCCGCGGCCAGCACCGGCATCTCGCGACGACAGGGCGGACACCATGTTGCCCAGAGGTTCACAACCATGGGTTTGCCGGGTGCCACTCGGGTCAGGCTTTCGGGCGATCCCTGCAGTGTCACGAGCGCAATTTCCTCCAGATCCGACCGCGCCGGGCCGGTACCCAAGCGCATCACCCCGAGAGACACGGTCCAGATCAGCGCGCCAGACAGCAGCCCCATCGTCAGCGGGCCTCGCAGCGTTGATCGGCGCCAGCCTTGCCATAGCCCAACCGCGATCGCCGCAATCAAACCCGCCCACGGAGTGAAGCCGCCGTCGCGAATGTCGAGAATGGTCCACGGTGCGCCACGGTAGTGCTCAAACCAGATTGCCACAAAGGCGACACGAGCGGCCAGGGCGCCGGCCAATAGCATGTCGGTCAAGGTGCCGCTGATGCCGACGTGTTGGCGCCGCCCGACGAGGTGCCCCACCAGCGCAGCGACAGCACCGCAGATCAACAGGGCCAGAAATTGGGTGGGAAAGGCAAGAGGACCGATATTGATCGTCAAGGTACTCACCCTCTTGCGGAGCTTGATTGCGCGTCATTGCGCATGGGCTTGCGCGCAAGCATTCCGATCAGGGCCGAGCGTCCATGATGTTGCCGACCTTCTGTCATGTCGCACTCGTATTCCAGGAGGTCCAACATTTGCATGCCGGCAAAGGCCTCCTGCAACAGATCTGGCGTGTACAGGTGGTCGACAAATGGCGGACCGCCCGTCTTGTATTCCAGTTGCTTCAGCGTATAGCCTTGCAGCACCAAGAACCCGCCGGGTTTCAGGGATCGCATCATGTTCTGAAACAGCCGCGCTCGCATCGGCGGATCGGCAAACTGCACAAAAATGGCTGCCATGCCGTCATAGGTGTTGTCGATCCAGACTCGGCTGTCGCAGTCCGCAACGCTGAAATCGACGGCGACATTTGCGGCTTTCGCCAGCCGCTCTGCCTTGCGCACACCCACCTCGGAAAGATCGAAAGCGGCGACCGACAGCCCTTGTTGCGCCAGCCAGACGCTGTTTCGGCCCTCGCCGTCTGCCACGCACAATACCCGCTCACCAGCCTGCCAGTGATGGGCCTGACGACGAAGATAGTGATTCGGTTCAGTGCCGAACAAATAGCCATCTTCCTGGAATCGGGTATTCCAGGTTTGGGCTGCATCGTTGAATCGTTGGGTCGTCATCTTGGTGGGGTTCAGTGGTTCTTGAGGATTGATTTTGACAGCGCGGGCGAAAAATTGCGGCGCGGTCAGCCCGAGCAGCCTAGCGTGCCAGCCGTCACATCGTGGCCGCAGTTGGAGCAGGCGCTGCGCTTGTTAGTTCCGGGCTCTGTCGATCATGGCCTGGAGCGGCCAGTTCCGCAGCTTTTCCCAGGTCTTCTGCGCTGCAGGCGGCAATATGTCCATGTTCTTCCGGAACAGTGCGAGCGTCCGGATCCCAGTATCGCTCAGGGCGCGACCCAATGGCGGCGTCCGCCGTGCGCTGTTCAAAGTGTGCACCGGTGCACATTCTTCCAGGCATTGCGACTACCCTGGCCTTGCGGCGCATTCGGATTTGCGCGGCCACGGCCTGACGCAAGCGCCGGGCTCAATGCAGCCGCGCCACCGGCAACACGCGAAACGCCAGCGCGCCCAGCGCCAGCAGTGACGCCACGCACACCAGCACGCCCGCGTAAGGCTCATGCCCCAGGGCCTGCGACCAGGACGCCGCCAGGCCGCTCAGGCCTTGCACCAGGGCCACACCCAGAAACATGGCCATCGTGAAGACCGACATGGCGCGACCGCTCATTTCGGCGGTGTAGGAGGCGCGCACGTTGGCGTACTGCAGAATGGCGACCCCGGAGAGCACCGCCACCGCCACCATGCCGCCAACGTCCACCCACTCCAGCGGTGCAAACGCCATCAGCGCAAAGATTGCCGCGATGGCCAGCGCTGCGCGCACGATCCAGTGCCGTCGCTGTGCCGGGCCGGGGTCGAAGTGGCCAAACATCGCGGGCGTGAACAGCGACAGCAACGAAACGATCAGTGCCACGTTGCCGGTCTGTACCAGCGACATGCCGTGGCGGTGCATGAGCAAAGGTCCGAGCCAGAGACCGCGCAGGGTCAGGAAAGCCCCGTAATTGACCAATGCCAGCGCCAGAATGCCCCAGGTCTGCGGCAGCAGAAACAGCGCGCCAAAACCGCGCAAGGCGTGTTGCAGACTGTCCGGTCGGTGCTGGGCGGCGGCTGGATCCTCCCGCAATTGCGAGTGCACCAAGAGCCACGAAACACACGCCAGCCCCGTCAGAACGGCGAAGCCCATGCGCCACGAACTTGCATGAATGAGCCAGGCCAACGGCGTGCCGGTGAGCACAAGCCCCAGGCCGCCCATGCCCATGGCCACTCCGGATATTGCGGCAAAGCGGTGCGCGGGAAAGCGCCTTGCGATGAAGAGCGTGCACACCACAAAAGCCGGCGAGCAGCCAATGCCGATCAAGGCCTGGCCAAGCACCAGAACGGCGTAGTTCGGCGCCAGCGCGGAGGCGATCGCACCAAGGATGGCCAGCGGGAAAGTGCACAGCCAGGTGCGGCGCAGCCCGTAAAAGTCCAGCGCCACGCCAATGACGAACTGGCTCAGGCCGAAGGAAAAGGCGAAGGTAGCGGCAAACAGGCCCAACGCCTGCGTGGACAAACCGAAATCCTGCTGCAAACCCGTCGCCATCATGGCGGTAACGGTGCGAAAGGCCTGGCTGAGCGCGAACGCGCTGACCAGGGTCAGCAAGGGCAGCCAAGGCACGGCGGGTACAGATGGGGCGGGAGATTGAGGCGAGGCGGACATGGAGGGGGACAGGAAAACGGATAAGGCCGATGGCGGCACCCCCCTAGCGTACTGCACCGGTGGTCTCGTTGGGTCTGGATCGGCAGCAGCGGCAACGCTTCGTGGTCGGTTGCGCGCGTCGCGATAACTCGGGCCCCCACAAAAGTCGCTGGCAGCGCGCGCCAAAGCGCTGCAAACATTCGATACATTTGCCCCGAATTTTTGCAACAGTCCGCTGCCATGATGCCGGTGCGAAAGCCTTCGCCCCGGCATGCGAGCGCCTGCAACCCACGACTTGAAACCTATTCCAGAAAGCACCTTATGAACTACCAAGCCCCCCTTCAGGACATGTTGTTTGCGATGCAGGAACTCGCAGGCTTGTCCAGCGTCAGCGCCCTGCCGGGCTTCGAGGATTACGACCTCGACACGGCCCAGGCGGTGATGCAGGAGTCGGCTAAATTCTGCGCCGGTGTGGTGGCGCCCCTGAACGTCGGCGGTGACAAGAATCCAAGTTCCTTCAAGGACGGCGCGGTCACGACCGCGCCCGGATTCAAGGAAGCCTACGCCCAGTTCACGCAGGGCGGATGGCAGGGCGTCATCCATCCGACCGAGCATGGCGGTCAGGGTTTCCCCAAGCTGATCGCCACGCCCTGCGCCGAGATGTTGCATGCGGCCAGCCTGTCGTTTGCCCTGTGCCCGATGCTGACCGACGGCGCGATTGAAGCGCTGCTGGTGGCCGGCAGCGAGGAGCTCAAGCGCAAGTTTGTCGGCAAGCTCATCAGCGGCCAGTGGACCGGCACCATGAACCTGACCGAGCCGCAGGCCGGCTCCGATCTGGCCGCGGTGCGCGCCAGCGCCCAGCCGCAGGCCGACGGCACCTACAAGGTGTTCGGCACCAAGATCTTCATCACCTATGGCGAGCACGACATGGCTGAGAACATCATCCATCTGGTGCTGGCCCGGGTGCCGGGCGCGCCCGAGGGCGTCAAGGGCATCTCGCTGTTCGTGGTGCCCAAGCTGATGGTGGGCGACGATGGCGCGCTGGGTGCGCGCAATGACGTGGCCTGCGTGTCGATCGAGCACAAGCTCGGCATCAAGGCCAGCCCGACGGCGGTGCTGCAGTTCGGCGATCACGGCGGCGCCGTGGGCTATCTGGTCGGCGAGGAAAACCGCGGGCTCGAGTATATGTTCATCATGATGAACGCGGCCCGCTTTGCCGTCGGCATGCAGGGCATCGCGGTGGCCGACCGCGCCTACCAGAAGGCGGTCCGCTTTGCACATGACCGCGCCCAGAGCCGCGACCTGGCCGGCTCGGACGGCCCGGTCGCCATCATCAACCACCCCGATGTCAAGCGCATGCTGCTGAGCATGCGCGCCCACGTCGAAGGCACGCGCGCCCTGGCCTACGTGGCCGCGGCCGCCAGCGATGCCGCGCACCATGCCGCCGACGAGGCCGCGCGCAAGAGCAACCAGGCCGTCTACGAATACTTGGTGCCGGTGGTCAAGGGCTTCTCGACCGAGATGTCGGTCGAGATGACCAGCCTGGGCGTGCAGGTGCACGGCGGCATGGGCTACATCGAGGAAACCGGTGCCGCCCAGCATTACCGCGACGCGCGCATCCTGACCATCTACGAAGGCACGACGGCGATCCAGGCCAACGACATCGTGGGCCGCAAGACGCTGCGCGACAAGGGTGCGGTGGCCAAGGGCTTGTGCGCCCTGATGGCCAGCACCGAGCAGGAACTGGCTGCGCGCGGCGATGACGACTGCGCCGCGATGCGCAACGCGCTCGAGCAGGGCCGCCTGGCGATGGAGCAGGCGGTCGACTTCATCCTGGCCAATGGCAAGAGCCAGCCCAAGACGGTGTACGCCGGCGCCGTGAATTACCTCAAGCTGGTCGGCATCGTGCTGTGCGGCTGGCAGATGGCGCGCGCCTTGCTGGTGGCGCAGGACAAGCTGGCAAGCGACCCCGCGTTCTACGGCGCCAAGCTGATCACCGCGCGCTTTTACGCCGAGTCCGTGCTGCCGCAGGCCGGCGGCCTCGCGCAAAGCATCTGTCTGGGCGGCGCCACGATCAACCGCATGGCGATCGAGCAGTTCTGAAATCCGGGCCAGCTGTCTGACGCCGCATTCCAATTCCAACCCATCCTGAAGACAAGAGGCACAAGCATGACAAGACGTGACCAGGACCTGTACCGGCAAAAGCTCGGTTCCGCCGAGCAGGCGGCCGCGCTGGTGAAGTCGGGCGACATCATCTTCATGGGCGAGTTCGCCCAGAACGTGGAAGCCGTGGACGCCGCACTGGCCTTGCGCAAGAACGAACTGCGCGACGTGATCCTGATCACCACGACGCGCGCCAAGCCGCTCAAGTGCGTCGAGGCCGACCTGAAGCGTGAATCCTTCATCTGGAACGACTGGCACTTTTCCGGACTGGGACGCAAATATGGCGAGCAGGGCCTGGCCAGCTACATCCCGTTCAGCTACCACCAGGGTCCGCAGAACGTCATGCTGTACGAGGAGCCCGACGTTGCCGTCGTGCAGGTGGCGCCGATCGATGCACAGGGCTTCTTCAACTTCTCGACCAGCTGCTCGATGACGCCGGCCTATTGCCGCAAGGCCAAGCGCGTGGTGGTCGAGGTCAACACGAAGGCGCCGCGCTGCCTGGGCGGCCTCGATGAGGCGATCCACATCTCGCAGGTGGACATGGTGGTCGAAGGCCCGAACAGTCTGCTGCTGCAGTTGCCCGAAGGGCAGGCCAGCGACGCCGACCGCATGATCGCCGGCCACGTCATGGAGTTGCTCGAAGACGGCTCGACGATTCAGCTCGGCATCGGCGCGCTGCCCAACATCGTCGGCTCGATGATCGCGCACAGCGGCTTGAAGGACCTTGGCGTGCACACCGAGATGCTGGCCGACTCCTATGTCGACATGTACGAGGCCGGCCGCATCACCGGCATGCGCAAGTCGATCGACCGCGGCAAGATGGTCTACACCTTCGCCATGGGCTCGCAAAAGCTCTATGACTTCCTCGACAACAACCCGGTGGCGGCGATCTTCCCGGCGTCCTATACCAACGACCCCTGCGTCATTGCCCAGAACCCCAAGGTGGTCGCGATCAACAACGCCATCGAGATCGACCTCTTCACGCAGGTCGCCAGCGAGGCCGCCGGCACGCGCCAGATTTCCGGCACCGGGGGCCAGCTCGACTTCATCCTTGGGGCCTACAAGTCCGAGGGCGGCAAGGGGCTCATCTGCATCAACTCGACCTTCAAGAAGAAGGACGGGACGATCGGCTCGCGCATCGTGCCCACGCTCGCCGCCGGAACCATCGTCACCTGCCCGCGCTCCATCGTGCACTACGTCGTGACCGAATTCGGCTGTGCACAAATGAAGGCCAAGTCGACCTGGCAACGGGCCGAGGCCCTGATCAACATCTCGCACCCCGACTTCCGTGAGCAGTTGATCAAGGATGCCGAGGCCATGGGTATCTGGCGCCGGTCCAACAAGATCCTCTGAGTCGCCGGACGAAACTGCCACGGGTCCGGGTGCAAAGGCACCGGCCAAAAGACGGGTATTTCCGTTGATGGCAGAATACCGCCTGTTATCAGGCCCTTCCAAACGCCAAAGTCGCATCCGCCAAACGGTTCAGCCGGGACGCGGAAGGTTAATCAACAACAGCTTTAACCAGCTCATGTTTCCTGCAGGGAAACGAAGGTCAGCGCAGTATGAGTGAAACGAAATCCCAAGGGGATAGTCCGTCTTCGTCGGTCTATCAGGTCTATCAGGCCTATCAGGCCAACACCTATCTTTTTGGCGGCAACGCCCCGTATGTCGAGGAGATGTACGAAAACTACCTGGCCCATCCCGGCAGCGTGCCCGATACCTGGCGCGACTACTTCGACGCCCTGCAGCATGTGCCGGCGGCCGATGGCAGCAGCGCCAAGGATGTGCCCCATCTTCCGGTCATCAATGCCTTTGCGGCGCGTGCCAAGCAGGGCGGCACCAAGGTGGTTGTTGCCAGTGCCGACGCCGAAATGGGGCGCAAGCGCACGGCCGCGCAGCAGCTGATCGCGGCCTACCGCACGGTGGGCGCGCGCTGGGCCGACCTGGACCCGCTCAAGCGCACCGAGCGCGACAAGATTCCGGAACTGGAGCCCTCGTTCTACGGCTTCACCGACGCCGACCAGGAAGCGGTGTTCAACACCAGTAACACCTTCTTCGGCAAGGACACGATGAGCCTGCGTGAGATGATGAACGCGCTGCGCGAGACCTACTGCGGCACCATCGGCGCCGAGTACATGTACATCACCGAGCAGAACCAGAAGCGCTGGTGGCAGCAAAAGCTCGAGAGCATCCGCTCCAAACCCAATTTCAGCGAAGAGAAGAAGAAGCACATCCTGGACCGGCTCACGGCGGCCGAAGGCTTGGAGCGCTTCCTGCACACCAAGTTCGTCGGGCAGAAACGCTTCTCGCTCGAAGGCGGCGAGAGCTTCATCGCCTCCATGGACGAGCTGATCCAGGGCGGCGGCGCCATCGGCCTGCAGGAAATCGTGATCGGCATGGCGCATCGCGGACGCCTCAACGTGCTGGTCAATTCGCTCGGCAAGATGCCCTCCGACCTGTTCGCCGAGTTCGAGCACACGGCGCCGGAAGACCTGCCCGCGGGCGACGTCAAGTACCACCAGGGCTTCAGCTCGGACGTCTCCACGCCCGGCGGCCCGGTGCACCTGAGCCTTGCCTTCAATCCCTCGCACCTTGAGATCGTCAACCCGGTGGTCGAAGGTTCGGTGCGCGCGCGCATGGACCGCCGCGCTGATCCCCGGGGCTTGCAGGTGCTGCCGATCCTGGTGCACGGCGACGCAGCGTTTGCCGGCCAGGGCGTGGTGATGGAGACGCTGGCGCTGGCCGAGACGCGCGGCTACAGCACCGGCGGCACGGTGCATATCGTCATCAACAACCAGATTGGCTTCACGACGAGCGACCCGCGCGACACGCGCTCCTCGCTCTACTGCTCCGACATCGTCAAGATGATCAAGGCGCCGGTGCTGCACGTCAACGGCGACGACCCCGAGGCCGTGGTGCTGGCCACGCAGCTCGCGCTGCAGTACCGCATGGAATTCCAGAAGGACGTGGTGGTCGACATCGTGTGCTTCCGCAAGCTCGGCCACAACGAGCAGGACACGCCGGCGCTGACGCAGCCGCTGATGTACAAGAAGATCGCGCAGCACCCGGGCACGCGCAGGCTCTACGCCGACAAGCTCGCAGCGCAGGGCCTGGGCGCCACGCTCGGCGACGACATGGTGAAAGCCACGCGCGCCGCGCTCGACGCCGGCAAGAACACGTTCGATCCGGTGCTGACCAACTTCAAGAGCAAGTACGCGGTCGACTGGGCGCCCTACATCGGCAACAAGTGGACCGACGCCGGCGAGACCGGCATCCCACTGGCCGAGTGGAGGCGTCTGTCCGAGCGGCTCACCAGGCTGCCCGACAGCATCACGCCGCACCCGCTGGTGAAGAAGGTCTACGCCGACCGCGCCGCCATGGGCCGCGGCGAGATCCCGGTCGACTGGGGCATGGGCGAGCACATGGCATTCGCATCGCTCGTGGCCGGCGGCTACCCGGTGCGCCTGAGCGGCGAGGACTGCGGCCGCGGCACCTTCACGCACCGTCACGCCGTGCTGCACGACCAGAACCGCGAGAAGTTCGACGAGGGCATCTACACGCCGCTGCAGAACGTGGCCGACGGCCAGGCGCCGTTCGTCGTGATCGACTCCATCCTGTCGGAAGAGGCGGTGCTCGGCTTCGAGTACGGCTATGCCTCGAACGATCCGAACACGCTGGTGATCTGGGAAGCGCAGTTCGGCGATTTCGCCAATGGCGCGCAGGTCGTGATCGACCAGTTCATCGCCTCGGGTGAAGTGAAATGGGGCCGCGTCAACGGCATCACGCTGATGCTGCCGCACGGCTACGAAGGCCAGGGCCCGGAGCACAGTTCGGCGCGCCTGGAGCGCTTCATGCAGCTCAGCGCCGACACTAACATGCAGGTGGTGCAGCCGACCACGGCAAGCCAGATCTTCCACCTGTTGCGCCGCCAGATGGTGCGCAAGCTGCGCAAGCCGCTGGTCATCATGACGCCCAAATCGTTGTTGCGCGCCAAGGACGCGGCATCGCCCCTGTCGGAGTTCACCAAGGGTGCATTCCAGACCGTGATTCCGGAGAGCAAGGCCGAGGTCAACAAGAAGGCCGACAAGGTCAAGCGCGTGCTGGCGTGTTCGGGCAAGGTCTATTACGACCTGGTCAAGAAGCGCGAGGAGAAAGGCTTCGATGACGTCGCCATCCTGCGCGTCGAGCAGCTCTACCCGTTCCCGCACAAGGCCTTCGCCGCCGAGCTCAAGCGTTACCCGAACGTGAGCGAGGTCGTCTGGTGCCAGGACGAGCCGCAGAACCAGGGCGCCTGGTTCTTCGTGCAGCACTACATCTTCGAGAACATGGCAGAGGGGCAAAAGCTCGGCTACTCGGGTCGCGCGGCATCGGCATCGCCAGCCGTCGGCTACGCGCATCTGCACCAGGAGCAGCAGAAGTCCCTGGTCGAAGGCGCGTTCGCCAAGCTCAAGGGCACGGTGCTGTCCAAGTAATTGCTTTGGGACAGCGCAGCGGCGCTGTCCGGCTCAGAAACAAGAGGTTTTGATATGTCTATCGTAGAAGTGAAAGTCCCGCAGTTGTCGGAGTCCGTGGCCGAGGCCACCTTGCTGCAGTGGAAGAAGAAGGTCGGTGATGTGATCGCCATCGACGAGATCCTGATCGAGGTCGAGACCGACAAGGTGGTGCTCGAAGTACCGGCGCCCGCGGCCGGCGTGCTGGTCGAGCTCGTGATGCCCGACGGCAGCACGGTGGCGGCCGAGCAGTTGATCGCCCGCATCGACACCGAAGCCAAGGCAGGCGCCGTGGCGCCGGCAGCCGTTGCGGCAGCACCGGCAGCGCCGGTTGCTGCCAGCATGGCCGGCGTGGCGATGCCGGCGGCGGCCAAGCTGATGGCCGACAACAACCTGGCAGCGGGCTCGGTCGCGGGCAGCGGCAAGGACGGACGCGTCACCAAGGGTGACGTGCTGGCGGCGGTCGCCTCGGCGGCAGCGCCCAAGGCCGTGGCCGCCATGCCGCCTAAGGCGGCGACGACCTTCCTGCCGCCGGTGGCCGCACCGGCCGTGTCGCTCGGAGAGCGTCCCGAACAGCGCGTGCCGATGAGCCGCCTGCGCGCGCGCGTGGCCGAGCGACTCTTGCAATCGCAATCGACCAACGCGATCCTGACCACCTTCAACGAGGTCAACATGGCGCCGGTGATGGAAATGCGCAAGCGCTTCCAGGACAAGTTTGAGAAAGAGCACGGCGTCAAGATCGGCTTCATGAGCTTCTTCGTCAAGGCGGCGGTGCATGCGCTCAAGAAGTACCCGGTGCTCAACGCCTCGGTCGACGGCAACGACATCGTGTATCACGGCTTCTTCGACATCGGCATTGCGGTGGGTTCGCCACGCGGCCTGGTCGTTCCGATCCTGCGCAACGCCGACCAGATGAGTTTTGCCGAGATCGAGAAGAAGATCGCCGAGTACGGCGTGAAGGCGCGCGACGGCAAGCTTGGCATCGAAGAGATGACCGGCGGCACGTTCTCGATCAGCAATGGCGGCGTCTTCGGCTCGATGCTCTCGACCCCGATCATCAACCCGCCGCAGTCGGCCATCCTCGGTGTGCACGCCACGAAGGACCGCGCGGTCGTGGAGAACGGCCAGATCGTGATCCGGCCGATGAACTACCTCGCCATGAGCTACGACCACCGCATCATCGACGGCCGCGAAGCCGTGCTGGGCTTGGTGGCGATGAAGGAAGCGCTGGAAGATCCGGCGCGCCTTCTGTTCGATATTTAACACCCCCAGGCTGCGCGCACTTCGTGTCGCTTCGCCACCCCCCTTGCAGGGGGGCAACACCAGCGGCCCGGCAAAGCCGGTTCCGCGGTGTTCCAGGTTGAAGGCACGGCACGCGCCGCCGCTCCTTGAAACGGAAGCGCAAAATCATGAGCCAACAATTCGATGTGATCGTCATCGGCGCCGGTCCCGGCGGCTATATCGCTGCCATTCGCGCGGCGCAACTGGGCATGCGCGTGGCCTGTGTTGATGAGTGGAAGAACAGCACGGGCGGTCCGGCGCCGGGCGGCACCTGCACCAACGTCGGCTGCATTCCGAGCAAGGCGCTGCTGCAGTCGTCCGAGCATTTCGACCAGGCCAATCACCACTTCGCCGAGCACGGCATTTCGGTCTCGGATGTGCGCATGGACGTGGCGAAGATGGTCGCGCGCAAGGACAGCGTGGTCAAGCAGAACAACGACGGCATCCTGTACTTGTTCAAGAAGAACAAGATCAGTTTCTTCCATGGTCGCGGCGCCTTCGTCAAGGCGGTTGACGGCGGCTACGAGATTGCGGTGAGCGGCGGCAAGGAAGAAGCGCTGGTCGGCAAGCAGATCGTGGTGGCCACGGGTTCCACGGCGCGGCCGCTGCCGGGCGCGCCGTTCGACGAGCAGATGGTGCTCTCCAACGACGGCGCGCTGCGCATCGGCGCCGTGCCGAAGAAGCTCGGGCTGATCGGCTCGGGCGTCATCGGCCTGGAGATGGGCTCGGTCTGGCGCCGCCTGGGCGCCGAGGTCACGATCTTGGAGGCACTGCCGGAGTTTCTCGGCGTGGTGGACCTGCAGATCGCCAAGGAGGCGCACAAGGCTTTCCTCAAGCAGGGCTTGAAGATCGAGCTCGGCGTCACGGTGGGCGCGATCAAGGTCGGCAAGAAGGGCGTCAATGTCGCCTGGACCAATGCCAAGGGCGAGGCGCAGACGCTCGATGTCGACAAGCTGATCATCTCGATCGGCCGCGTGCCCAATACCGTCGGCCTGAACGCGCAGGCGGTCGGCTTGAAGCTCGACGCGCGCGGCGCCATCGAAGTCGATGCGCAATGCCGCAGCAACCTGCCCGGTGTCTGGGCGGTCGGCGATGTGGTGCGCGGCCCGATGCTGGCGCACAAGGCAGAAGAAGAGGGCGTTGCGGTGGCCGAGCGCATGGCGGGCCAGCACGGCCACGTCAACTTCAACACCATCCCCTGGGTCATCTACACCAACCCGGAGATCGCCTGGGTCGGCCAGACTGAGCAGCAGCTCAAGGCTGCCGGCCGCGCCTACCGCGCCGGCAGCTTTCCGTTCCTGGCCAACGGCCGCGCGCGCGCGCTGGGCGACACGACCGGCATGGTCAAGATGCTGGCCGACGCCGTGACCGACGAAATTCTCGGCGTGCACATCGTCGGCCCGATGGCCAGCGAACTGATCGCCGAGTGCGTGGTGGCGATGGAGTTCCGCGCCAGCAGCGAGGACATCGCGCGCATCTGCCACGCCCATCCGTCGCTGAGCGAGGCGACCAAGGAAGCGGCGCTGGCGGTGGACAAGCGCACGCTCAACTTCTGACGCCGGTGAGCGTCAGACAGGCCTACGAAGCCGAGCTGGCGCTGCGCGGCTACAGCGCCGACCCGGCGCAACTGCGCGCGGTCGAGGTGCTCGACGCCTGCGCCGCGCAGTGGGCGGCTTTCAAGCACAAGCGCTCGAGCGCGCTGAAGAAACTGATCAACCGGCCCGCCATTCCGCGCGGCGTCTACCTGCATGGCGGCGTCGGGCGCGGCAAGAGCTTTCTGATGGATTGCTTCTTCACCGCCGTTCCACTCAAGCGCAAGGCGCGGCTGCACTTTCACGAATTCATGCGCGAGGTGCACCGCGAACTCGCGGGCCTGCAGGGCACGGTCAACCCGCTCGATGCGCTGGCCGCGCGCATGGCGAAGAAGTACCGCCTGATCTGCTTCGACGAGTTTCATGTCGCCGACATCACGGATGCGATGATCCTGCACCGGCTGCTGCTGGCCCTGATGGACAAGGGCGTCGGACTCGTGGCCACTTCCAACTTCAAACCGTCCGAGCTGTATCCGGACGGTCTGCACCGCGAGCGCATCCTGCCCGCGATCGAACTGCTCGATTCAACTTTCGACGTGGTCAATGTCGACAACGGCGTGGACTACCGGCGCCGCACGTTGGAGCAGCTTCAGATCTACCACACGCCGCTGGGGCTGCAGGCCGATGCCGCGATGACGGACGCCTTCGCGCGGTTGGCGGCGACGCACGACGAAGACCCGCTGCTGCACATCGAGGCCCGCGCGCTGCGCGCGCGGCGCAAGGCCGGCGGCCTGGTCTGGTTTGATTTCAGGACGCTGTGCGGTGGCGCGCGCTCGCAGAACGACTACCTGGAACTGGCCACGCAATTTCACACGCTGCTGCTGAGCGACGTGCCGCAGATGTCTTCGAACCGGGCGTCCGAAGCGCGGCGCTTCACGCTGCTGGTCGACGTGCTGTACGACCGGCGCGTCAAGCTGATCCTGTCGGCCGCCGTCGCGCCCGAGCAGTTGTACACCCAGGGTGCGCTGGCCCACGAGTTTGCGCGGACCGTCTCGCGCTTGAACGAAATGCAGTCAGCCGGGTTTCTGGCGCTTGAGCACCGGCTCGTGGATACGCGATTGACGTGACGGCCCGGCTTGCGGCTGTCATCCCGGACCTGATCCGGGATCCATGGGCGCGCGCAGCATGGATTGCGGGTCAGGCCCGCAATGACCGATTCCTAGTCCAGCGGCTCGAGCTTGACCACCACCAGCGACAGGTTGTCGCCGCCGCCGTGAGCGCGTGACCGGGCTTTTTCGATCAGGAACTCGGTGGCCTCGCGCGCCGAGAGCGCGGCCAGCGCGGAGCCCATTTCTTCGCTGTTGAAGTAGTGCCAGACGCCATCGCTGCAGGCCATAAGCACGTCGCCGGCGCGCAATTTCGGGATGAAATGCGTGCTCACCGGCGGGTCCTGCTCGGTGCCCAGGCAGCCCATCAGGATGTTGGACTTGGGGTGGACGTTGGCTTGCTCTTCCGTCAACTCGCCGCGATCGACCAGCGTCTGGACGTAGGAGTGGTCGCTGGTGCGCTTGACGAGCTTGTCGCCATGGTAGTGGTAGATGCGCGAGTCGCCCGAATGCGCCCAGTGGCAGTCGCCGCCGGCATTGATCAGGAAGGCGGCGATCGTGCTGTGCGGCTCCTGCTCGGCCGAGATGGCGGTCAGGCGGATCACGGTGTGCGCTTCTTGCACCAGTTGCACCAGCGCCGAGGTGGCGTCATCGGTCTCGGGCGCGTAGCGCTCGAACAACTGGCGTGCCGTCATCATGACCTGATCGGACGCCTTGCGCCCGCCGCTGCGCCCGCCCATGCCGTCGGCCACGACGCCCAGCACGCAACCGCTCACGCGCGCGTGCGTCAACAGGATGACCTGATCCTGCTGGTAGTCCCGGTCACCCTTGTGGATGCCGGTCGATGCGTTGATTCGGTAGCCTTTGCTCATGTAGCGTCGCTGAAAAGAGAAGCTCCCCTGATTGCATTGTTTGGTCGTATTATCCAGCCACGACCGGGACAAATCCGCCCGGATCGAACGAATGACCCAATAACTAATGATGCCGTGAACTCCAACCTGAACTCACCTGAACGTCGGCTGATCGATTTGCGCATCGAACATGGCGATCTTGACGCCCTGATCGACCGCGCCAGCGCCGAGAATCCGCTGGACGAGTTGTTGATGCGACGACTCAAGAAAAAGCGCCTGGGATTGCGCGACGAGATCGCGCGCCTGGAGCGGCAGCTGGATCCGGACCAGCCCGCCTGACGCATGCGCCTGCAAGACCATGTGCGCGAAATTTTCGCGCCGGGGGGGCTGCTGTCGCGTTCGGTCGAAGCGTTCCAGCCCCGCGCGGGGCAGACCGAGATGGCCACTGCCGTGGCGCGCATCATCGAACACGGCGGCGTGCTCGTGGTCGAGGCCGGCACCGGCATCGGCAAGACCTTCGCCTACCTGGTGCCGGCCCTGCTTAGCGGCCAGCGCGTGCTGCTGTCCACGGCGACCAAGAATTTGCAGGACCAGTTGTTTGCGCGCGATCTGCCGCGCCTGGTCAAGGTGCTGGGCCTGCCACTGCGCAGCGCCTTGCTCAAGGGTCGTGCCAGTTACCTGTGCCCGCACCGGCTGGGCGAGGCGCGTCAGCAGGGCGCCGGCCAGGACGGCGCGACGCTGCGCGCGCTGGGGCGCATCGAGCAGTGGGCGCAGGTCACGCGCAGCGGCGACCTCGCCGAACTGCCCGGCCTGGATGAGCGCTCACCGCTGATCAGTCTGGTCACATCGTCGCGCGACAACTGCCTGGGCGCGCAATGCCCGCAACTGCGCAGCTGCCATGTCAATCAGGCGCGGCGCGAGGCGCTGGCGGCCGATGTGGTCGTCGTCAACCATCACCTGTTCTTCGCCGATCTCGCGATCCGCGAATCCGGCATCGCCGAACTGCTGCCAACGGTGCAGACCATGATCTTCGACGAGGCGCACCAGCTCAATGAAACCGGCGTGCAGTTTCTGGGCCGGCAACTGACCACCGGGCAGCTGATCGACTTCGCCCGCGACCTGCAGCTCGGCGGCCTGCAGCACGCGCGCGGCCTGGGTGACTGGCCGGCGCTTGCCAACGCCGTCGAACACGCCGCGCGTGACCTGCGCCTGGTGGTGGGGCGCCTGCCGCCGGGTGCCAGGCTGCGCTGGGTCGATGCCGTGCCGGAGCAGCTGGACGCGACCGACTGGCAGGCTGCGCTGGCAGCGGTGCAGGAGGCCTGCAGCGGCGCGGCGGCGGCGCTGCAGAGCGTCAGCGCGGCAGAGCCGGACCTGCTGCGGCTGAGCGAGCGCGTCGGCGGTTTTCTGGAGCGGCTGGACTTTTTTGCCAGCCCCTGCGCCAGTGATTCGGTGCGCTGGCTCGACGTGGGAATGCAGTTGCGCCTGGTCGAATCGCCGCTTGATATTGCGCAGACCGTCAAGGCGCGGCTGATCGCCGCACCGGGCAGCGAGGCGGCGCACCCCAGCCTGATCTTCACCTCAGCCACGCTCGGCGGTCACGTGGACTTGCGCTGGTTCACCGAGCCGTGCGGCCTGGAGGAGGCGCAAACGCTGCGCGTGGGCAGTCCGTTCGACTACGCGGCGCAAGCGGCGCTCTATGTGCCCGAGCATCTGGCCAAACCCAATGATCCGCAGCACAGCCTGCAGGTGGCCGATCTGGTCGCCAGCGCGGCCAGCGCGATCGGCGGGCGCACGTTGGTGCTGACCACGACGCTGCGCGCGCTGCGTGTGATCAGCGAGGAACTGCAGCGCCGCTTTGCCGGTGCGGACCACCTGCAGATCCTGGTGCAGGGCGAGCAGCCCAAGCACCTGCTGATGGAGCGCTTTCGGCGCGAGCCGGGCGACGACGCGCCGGGCTGCGTGCTGGTGGCCTCCGCCTCATTCTGGGAAGGCATCGACGTGCCGGGCGACGCTCTGCAACTGGTGGTGATCGACAAGCTGCCGTTTCCACCGCCCAACGATCCGCTGGTGGAGGCGCGCGCGAACCGGCTCGAGGCCGCCGGGCGCAGCGTGTTCAATGAATACTTTGTGCCGGAGGCGGCGATCGCGCTCAAGCAGGGCGCCGGGCGCCTGATCCGGCGCGAGTCCGATCAGGGCATCCTGGTGGTCTGCGACACAAGGCTGGCGCGCATGGGTTACGGCCGGCGCTTGCTGGCGGCGTTGCCGCCGATGCGGCGAATCAAGGACGAAGCGGAGTTTGCTCAGGCGCTTGAAGCGCTTACCAGAACTTCCACCACGGCTCCGAGCTGGCCTTGAAGCCGCGGCTCAGGAACTCGGAGTTGGGGAAGTTCTTTTCCAGCACGCGCCGCGCGTCGTCGCGCAGCGGCGTCATGCCCAGCGCGTCGTAGGACTGGACGATGATGTAGAGGGCTTCCTCGAGCGCCGGCACGCCGGGGTAATCCGCCACGGCGCTCTGCGCGCGGTTGATCGCCGCCACATAGGCGCCGCGGCCGTAGTAATAGCGGGCCACGTGCATTTCGTAGCTGGCCAGCGAATTCACGATGTAGGTCATGCGCTGGCCAGCGTCGGCGGCGTAGCGCGATTCCGGAAAGCGTGACACCAGTTCCTTGAACGACTCGAACGATTCCTTGGCCGCCTTCTGGTCGCGCTCGGCAAGATCCTGGCGCGCGATATAGGACAGCATGCCCAGATCGTCATTGAAGTTGACCAGGCCCTTGAGATAGAGCGCGTAATCGAGCGCCGGACTGGCCGGGTGCAGTTTCATGAAGCGGTCCAATGTGGCCACTGCCTGCGCCGGCTCACCCGACTTGTACTGCGCGTAGGCCTTGTCGAGCTGCGCCTGCTGCGCCAGCGGCGTGCCGGCGGCGCGGCCTTCGAGCTTCTCGAGCAAGGTGATCGCCTTCTCATAAGAGCCCGAACTGAGCTCGTCCTTGGCCTCGGCATAGAGCTTGTTGGAACTCCAGTTGGCCGACTTGTCCTCAGGGGTGCTCGAACACCCGATCAGCAACAGGGTTGCACCTGCGAGCAAGCAGGCACAGACCGCCGATAATTTGGTTCGAAACATGAGGGACAACTTTCTTGAAAAATTCCTGGCCGATTATATCGAGCGCACCGGAAAGCGATGAGTTTGAAGATCGCGTCGAGGCCGAGCCGGAGTTCGAGCTGCGTGCGCTGCTTTTCGGCGCGGCGCAGCACGGGCAGCGTCTGGACCTCGCCCTGGTCGAACTGGTGAGCGAGTTTTCGCGCAGCTACCTGCAGCAGCTGATCGATTGCGGCGCCGTTGCGCTCAATGGCCTGACAGTTCGCAAGGCGTCGCTGCGCGTCAAGGCGGGCGACAGCGGCAGCATCGAGCTGCGGCCGACGCCGCAAAGCCAGGCCTTCAAGCCGCAGGCCATGGCCCTCGAATTTGCCTACCAGGACGAGCACCTGCTGGTGGTCAACAAGCCGGCCGGCCTGGTCGTGCATCCGGCACCCGGCAACTGGAGCGGCACGCTGCTCAACGGCCTGCTGGCCAACGATGCCAAGGCCATGGGCTTGCCGCGCGCCGGCATCGTGCACCGGCTCGACAAGGACACCAGCGGCCTGATGGTGGTGGCGCGCACGCGCGCCGTGATGGACGCATTGGTGCGCGCGATCGCGGCGCGCGAGGTCAGCCGGCAGTATCTGGCGCTCGCGCATGGCCGTTGGGTCGGCGCGGCGCGGCGCGAGGTCAGCGCGCCGATCGGGCGCGATCCGCGCAATCGCCTGCGCATGGCGGTGGTCGATGGCGTGAACCATCCGGGCAAGGCCGCCCGCACCGACTTCGAGCTGCTGGCCAACTGCGACCAGGGCTGCCTGGTGCGCTGCACGCTGCACACCGGGCGCACGCACCAGATCCGCGTTCACATGGCCTCGATCGGGCATCCGCTGGTGGCCGACGAGGTCTATGGCGGCCGCAGCGCCGCCGGCATGCAGCGTCAGGCCCTGCATGCGCAACGGCTCGGCTTCGTCCATCCGGTGACGCAGCAGGCCATGCGTTTCGAGTCGGCGCTGCCGATCGATTTCGAACAGGCGCTGCGCGCGTGGCAACTGGAAACGCGAACTCCTTCGGTATAATCGACGCACTGGTCCAAAATCCAGTTCCCCGGCCGGCAGTCGGGGGTAGGCGCAGCGGATTTGTCAATCCGCCTGCCGCGATCCAGTGATTCATACTGATTACGCACCTTGAGGGTGCCCTTCCCGGAAATTGCAGGACCATGAATACGGCGGATGCCAAGCGCGTACTAGAAACCGCTTTGATTTGCTCGCAGCAGCCCTTGCCATTGCGCGAGATGGGTGTGCTGTTCGACGACAGCCTGGACGCGCCATCGATCGAGGCGCTGTTGCTGGAACTGCAGCAAGACTGGGACGGGCGCGGCGTCGAACTGGTCAAGGTGGCCACCGGCTGGCGCTTTCAGAGCCGGCCCGAAATGCGGCCGTTTCTGGACCGCCTGCATCCGGAGAAACCGCCGCGCTACACGCGCGCCACGCTCGAGACGCTGGCCATCGTGGCCTACCGGCAACCGGTCACGCGCGGTGATATCGAGAACATCCGCGGCGTGACCGTCAATTCGCTGCTCATCAAGCAGCTCGAAGACCGCGGCTGGATCGAGGTCATCGGCCATCGCGAGACGGTCGGGCGCCCCGCGCTGTTCGCGACGACCCGGCATTTTCTGGACGATCTGGGGCTGGCCTCGCTGGACCAGTTGCCCCTGATGGAGACCGCGGCGCAACAGTCCGATGCGCTCGACATGCTCGAACTGCAATTGCAGGGCCGCGACGAGCCGGCGCAGACGGATGCCGCGGTTGCGACCGAACCCAATCCCGCCGGCGCGGCAGGTGTTGACGATGAACCTATTTCTTTGACGGGGACCCAAGCATGAGCGAAAACAATGCCGACAGCGCTGGCGAAATCGGGGCCGATGCGGCACCCCTGGCGCTGACGCCCGAACTGGAGGCACCTGCTGCCATGGCCTTGCCGCTGTCCGAGGCGAAGCCGCTGGCGAGCGCGCCGGCGGCGAGCTTGTTCGACGCCGTGGTCTCCGGCCAATTCGACGCCGAGGAAGAAAGCCCCGAGGTGGCGCCGGCCAAGCGCGTGCTGGCGCCGGTGGCCGAGGCCCCGAAACTGCACAAGGTGCTGGCGCAGGCCGGCATGGGCTCGCGCCTTGAGATGGAGCAGCTCATCATGGAAGGCCGCATCACGGTCAACAACGAGCCTGCCCACATCGGTCAGCGTATCCAGTTCGGCGACCACGTCAAGGTCAATGGCAAGCCGATCAAGTTTCGCATCGACGCGCCGCCGCCGCGCGTCATCGCCTACCACAAGCCGGTCGGCGAGGTCGTGACGCACGACGACCCGCAGAACCGGCCCACGGTGTTTCGCAAGCTGCCCAAACTGTTCCAGGGCAAGTGGCAGTCGGTCGGACGGCTCGACCTGAACACCGAAGGCCTGCTGCTGTTCACCAGTTCCGGTGAACTGGCCAACAACCTGATGCACCCGCGTTTCGGCCTCGAGCGTGAATACGCGGTGCGCGTGCTCGGCGCCCTGAACAAGGAAGAAAAGCAGAAACTGCTCGAAGGCGTCAAGCTCGACGATGGCGTGGCGCAGTTCGGCTCGATCGAGGAGGGCGGTGGTGAAGGCTCGAACTGCTGGTACCGCGTCACGATCTCGGAAGGGCGCAACCGCGAGGTGCGCCGCATGTTCGAGGCGGTCGGCCATGCCGTGAGCCGCCTGATCCGGATCCGCTACGGCGCGATGCTGTTGCCGCGCGGTTTGAAGCGCGGTGCCTGGATGGAACTCGACGACGCCGACATCCGGGCCTTGATGCAGATCGCCGGCAACCGCAATGGACGCGAGCGCGGCGACGCACCGGGTGCCGAGCCGTCCCGGCGCGCCGGTGCCGAGCAGGACGGTCCGGCGCGCAATCGGCGCCGCGGCACGCGCGGTCCCGGGCCACGCGGCGCGGGCAACGCGCCGCGCAGCGGCCAGGGCAGCGGCCAGGGCAGCGGCCAGGGCAGCGGCCAGGGCAGCGGCCAGGGCAACAGCGCCGGCAATGGCGCGCAGGGCCGCAGGAGCCGCGGCGACGCCGCTGACCGGCCGACCGGTGCCGCACAGCCGGACCCGATGAAGACAGCCTTTGGCTACATCGGCGCTGACAGTTTCACGCGCCAGCGCCAGGACCAGGGCCAGCGTCGCGGCGGCAGCCCCGGCGGCGGCCAGCGCCGCAGTGGCGGACGAGGCCGCTGAAGCGGCCAAGCAGGCTAAAATCCAGCACTTTGCCCATCGGCGAAAACAACACAACAAGCTCAGGAAGATCTTATGACTATCGAACGCACCCTCTCCATCATCAAACCCGACGCCGTTGCCAAGAACGTGATCGGCCAGATTTACGCGCGCTTTGAAGCCGCCGGCCTCAAGGTCGTGGCCGCCCGCATGATGCATCTGTCGCGCCGTGAAGCCGAGGCTTTCTACGCCGTGCACAAGGAGCGTCCCTTCTTCAAGGACCTGGTCGAGTTCATGATTTCCGGCCCGGTCATGGTGCAGGCGCTCGAGGGCGAGAACGCCATTCTGAAGAACCGCGACCTGATGGGTGCGACCGATCCGAAAAAGGCCGCGCCGGGCACCATCCGCGCCAGCTTTGCCGATAGCATCGATGCCAACGCCGTGCACGGTTCCGACGCGGCTGAAACCGCCGCCGTGGAAATCGCGTTCTTCTTCCCCGGCATGAACATTTACTCGCGCTAAAACATGGCCTTGTCGCTCCGCTGCACTGCGTTGCCCTGCCGGGCTGGCGCAGCGTGCCCGGAGCGGCCGTTTGCCGTGTCGATCCGATGACGGCCAACCTGCTCGACTACGATCTCGACGGCCTGGCCCAGTTTTGCGAGCGGCTCGGCGAGAAGCGTTTCCGCGCGGTCCAGCTGTTTCGCTGGATCCATCAGAAAGGCGCGTCCCGTTTCGATGACATGAGCGACCTCGCCAAGTCCTTGCGCGAGAAGCTCAAGGGCGTGGCGCAGGTGCAGGCGCTGCCGGTGATCTCGCAGCACATCTCGTCCGACGGCACCATCAAGTGGCTGTTCGATGTCGGCGGCGGTGACGCCGTCGAGACCGTGTTCATTCCCGAAGACGACCGCGGCACGCTGTGCATTTCCTCGCAGGCCGGCTGCGCCATGGGCTGCCGCTTCTGCTCGACCGGGCATCAGGGCTTCAGCCGCAACCTCAAGACCGGTGAAATGATCGCCCAGCTCTGGTTTGCCGAGCACTTCCTGCGTGAGCACCTCCAGCGCGATGAGCGCGTGATCTCGAACGTGGTGATGATGGGCATGGGCGAGCCGCTGCAGAACTATGCCGAGGTGATCCCGGCGCTGCGCGTCATGCTCGACGACCATGCCTACGGCCTGTCGCGCCGGCGCGTCACCGTGTCCACCTCAGGCATCGTGCCCAAGATCGACCTGCTGGCCGAGCAGTGCCCGGTGGCGCTCGCCGTGTCGCTGCATGCGCCGACCGATGCGCTGCGCGACGACCTCGTGCCGCTGAATAAAAAATACCCGATCGACATGCTGATGGACGCCTGCAACCGCTATCTGGCGCATGCGCCGCGCGATTTCATCACCTTCGAGTACTGCATGCTCGATGGCGTCAATGACCAGATCGAGCACGCGCAGCAACTGGTGGCGCTGGTGCGCCGCCATGCCAGCGGCGGTGTCTGGTGCAAGTTCAACCTGATTCCGTTCAATCCGTTTCCCGAGTCGGGTCTGCACTGTTCGCCGCCGCAGCAGGTGCAGGCGTTTGCCAAGGTCCTGATGGATGCGGGTATCGTGACGACCATACGCAAGACGCGCGGCGAGGATATCGACGCCGCCTGCGGACAGCTTGCCGGCGAGGTCAAGGACCGCACGCGTGTTGGCGAGCGCATTGCGCGCCAGCGCACCTGGACGATCAAGCCGGTTTCGATGGACAAGGAGACTTGAAACATGAATAACAATGCGGCCGCAGCATGGCGTTGCAGGCAGTGGCTGTTCTGCGCCTGCCTGCTGATCTCGGCCCTGGCCGGACTTTCCGGCTGCGCGTCGCGCCAGGGCGAGAGCGGGAACGGCTCCGAAATCATGACCGATTCGGACGAGCCGAATGCGCACAAGCGCGCACGCATCCGTCTCGAACTGGCGACCGGCTACTTTGAACAGGGGCAGACGACGATCGCGCTGGACGAGCTCAAGCAGTCGATCAGCGCCGACCCGAACTACGCGGCGGCCTACAACCTGCGCGGCCTGATCTATCTGCGGCTCAACGATTTCCGTTTTGCCGAGGAGAGTTTCAGGAAGGCGCTGTCGATCGAGCCGCAGGATGCGACGGTCATGCACAACCTGGGCTGGTCGTATTGCCAGGAGGCCAGGTACCCGCAGGCGCAGCAGTTGTTTGCGCAGGCCCTGGCGGTGCCGCAATACCGCGAGCGCGCCAAGACCTGGCGTGCGCAGGGCCTGTGCCAGGTCCGTGCCGGCCAGCGCGAGGAGGGCGAGCAAAGCCTGCTCAAGTCCCACGAGTTCGAACCCGGCAATCCGGTCACGGCCTACAACCTGGCCCTGCTGATGTTCCAGCGCGGCGAATTCAGCGGCGCCCAGTTCTATGTGCGGCGCCTGAACAACAGCGAGCTCGCGAATGAAGAGTCGCTCTGGCTCGGCATCAAGGTCGAGCGACGGCTGGACAATCGCACGGCGATGCAGCAACTCGGTGCCCAGTTGCTAAAGCGCTATCCGCAGTCGCGCCAGGCGGACGCGTACCAGCGGGGTGTCTTCGATGAGTGAGCTGGGGACTCCCGGCTCGGACCTGCCGGCACCGCCGCTGTCGGCTGGCGCCATGATGCGCGCGGCGCGCGAGGCCGCCGGCCTGCACATCGGCGCGCTGGCCGTCACGCTGCGCGTTCCGGTGAAAAAGCTTGAAGCGCTGGAAGCCGATCGCTTCGACCTTCTGCCCGATATGGTTTTCGCGCGCGCGCTGGCCGCCAGTGTCTGCCGCAACCTGGCCATCGACGCGCTGCCGATCCTGGCGCGGCTGCCGCAAACGGCAGCGCCGCAATTGCGCACTGACGAGGCCGGCATCAACGTCAGCTTTCGCTCCAACGCGGCCGGCTCGGGTTCCCTGTTCTGGGACCAGTTTTCCAAGCCGTATGTGCTGCTCGGCTGCGCGGTGTTGATGGGCGTGCTGCTGTGGGCGTTCTTCGTTTATTCCAACCGCACACCGGTTGCCGCGGTGGCCAAGACTGAGGCCGCCGCCGTCATGCCCGGGCCGGCGGCTTTGATTGCGCCAGCCAGTCTGCCGGCAGCGGAGCAGGCGCCTGCGGGCCTGCCTGCGCCGCTGGCCAGCGGGCCCGAGGGCGCGGCGCCGGTCACGGTGGCGGGCTCCGGCGCGACCACGGGTGCACTCGTTTTCAAGGCGCACGGCGCTTCCTGGGTCGAAGTGGTGGACGGTTCGGGCGTGGTGCAGTTGCGCCGGATGCTGACCGGGGGCGAGACGGTCGGCGTCTCCGGTGTCATGCCGCTGGCGGTGGTGATCGGGCATGCCGATGTCACCGAGGTGCAGGTGCATGGCAAGCCGTTTGACCTGGCGCCGATGACCAAGGACAAGGTCGCACGTTTTGAGGTGAAACAGTGAGTTCGTTGATCGAAATTGAAAGCGCCGCGGCCAGCGCGCGGCGCTCGCGCCAGGCGCGCGTGGTCTGGGGCGAACGGCTGGTCACGGTCGGCGGCGACGCGCCGGTGCGCGTGCAGTCGATGACCAACACCGACACGGCCGATGCCATCGGCACGGCGATCCAGGTCAAGGAACTGGCGCTGGCCGGCTCCGAGATGGTGCGCCTGACCGTCAACACGCCGGAGGCGGCGCAGGCCGTTCCCTACATCCGCGAGCAGCTCGATCGCATGGGCGTCGACGTGCCGCTGATCGGCGACTTCCACTACAACGGGCATCGCCTGCTGACCGATATTCCGGCGTGCGCGCAAGCCCTCTCCAAGTACCGCATCAACCCGGGCAATGTCGGCAAGGGCGACAAGCACGACCGGCAGTTCGGGCTCATGATCGAGGCCGCGCTGCGCTGGGACAAGCCGGTGCGCATCGGCGTCAACTGGGGCAGCCTGGACCAAGAACTGCTCGCCAGCCTGATGGACGAGAACAGCCGCCGCGCCACGCCCTGGGGCGCCAAGCCGGTGATGTACGAGGCCCTGATTGCCTCGGCCATCGGCTCCGCCGAGCGCGCCGTCGAGATGGGCATGAGCCGCAACCAGATCCTGCTGTCGTGCAAGGTCAGCGGCGTGCAGGACCTGATTTCTGTCTACCGTGAACTCGCGCGCCGTTGCGACTACCCGCTACATCTGGGCCTGACCGAGGCCGGTATGGGGACCAAGGGTGCCGTCGCGTCGACCGCGGCGCTCGCCATTCTGTTGCAGGAAGGCATTGGCGACACGATCCGCGTCTCGCTCACGCCGCAGCCCGGTGAATCCAGAACCCAGGAGGTGTTGATCGCCTGCGAGATCCTGCAGTCACTCGAGTTGCGCGCCTTCGTGCCCAGCGTCACGGCCTGCCCCGGTTGCGGCCGCACCACCAGCACCGTGTTCCAGGAGCTGACCAAGCAGATCGAGGACTTCCTGCGCGCGCAGATGCCGGTCTGGCGCGAGAAGTATCCGGGCGTCGAGACGCTCAAGGTCGCCGTCATGGGCTGCATCGTCAACGGCCCGGGCGAGAGCAAGCAGGCCGACATCGGCATCAGCCTGCCCGGCACCGGCGAGGCGCCGGCGGCACCGGTCTTCATCGACGGCGAAAAGCGCATGACCTTGCGCGGGGACAGCATCGCGCAGGAGTTCCAGAAGATTGTCGAGACCTATGTTGAAACCCGTTTTGGCGCGCCGTCGGCCGCCACCGCGCCGTGAGCGAATTCATGACTGAAAAAGAAACTGACCCCAAGGCGGAGAAGCTGACAGCCGTCAAAGGCATGAACGATATCCTGCCGCCGGACTCGGCGCGCTGGGAGTGGCTGGAGGACAAGGTGCGCACCCTGATGGGACGCTACGCCTACCGCAACATCCGCACGCCGATCGTCGAGCCCACCGCGCTGTTCGTGCGCGGCACCGGCGAGACCACCGACATCGTCGAGAAGGAGATGTATTCCTTCGAGGACAAGCTCAACGGCGAGGCGCTCACGCTGCGCCCGGAAAACACACCCGGCGTGGTGCGCGCCGCGATCCAGCACAACCTGACCTACGACGGCGGCAAGCGCCTGTACTACATGGGCCCGATGTTCCGCCACGAGCGTCCGCAGCGCGGACGCTACCGGCAGTTCTACCAGCTCGGCGCCGAGGCGCTCGGTTTTGCCGGGCCCGAGGTGGACGCGGAGCTGATGCTGCTGGTGCACGAGCTGTTTGGCGCCTTCGGCCTGCGCAACGTGCGCGTCGAGCTCAACAGCCTGGGTGTCGCAGCCGAGCGCCGCGCGCATCGCGGCGCCCTGATCGCCTATTTCGAGCAGCAGCGCGAGCTGCTCGATGCCGATTCGCAGCGCCGTCTGCACATGAACCCGCTGCGCATTCTCGACACCAAGAACCCGGCGATGCAGTCGCTGGTGCAGGGCGCGCCGCAACTGCTCGATTACCTGGGCGATGAATCGCTGCAGCACTTCGATACCGTCAAGACCCTGCTGTCGGCCTGCGGCGTGCAGTGGCGCGTCAATCCGCGCCTGGTGCGCGGCCTGGACTACTACAGCCACACCGTGTTCGAATTCGTCACCGATGAACTCGGCGCCCAGGGCACGCTGTGCGGCGGCGGACGCTACGACGGGCTGTTCGCGCTGCTCGGCGGCAAGCCGACGCCGGCAGTCGGCTGGGGCATGGGCCTGGAGCGCGTGCTCGAGCTGATCCAGCAGCAGGGGGACATCCCTGCCGCACCGGCGCCGGACGCCTACGCCGTGATTCCCGATGCCGCGGCCCTGCCGCGTGCCATGCAGGCGATGCAGGCCTTGCGCAGTGCCGGCGTCAGCGTGCAAATGCACGCCAGCCTGTCAGCCGGAGCCGACAGCATGAAGTCGCAGTTCAAGAAGGCCGACGCCAGCGGCGCGGCCTATGCCCTGATCTTCGGTGGCGATGAACTAGCGGAAAATGCCGTCACCGTCAAAGCGTTGCGCGAAGGCGGCGCGGCGCAGAGGCGCCAATCACTGGGCGACGTTGCGCTGTGGGCGTCCACCCTACAATCACGAACTTAAACGGCGGCCGCACGCCGCCCGGGCGTGCTCCGCAACTGAACAAAGAACTTTCATGGCAAATCAACTCGATCTCGAAGAACAAGAGCAACTCGATCAGCTCAAGCACTACTGGAAGCAGTACGGCAACATGATCACCTGGGTGCTGATCGCGGTGCTCGGCGCCTACGCCAGCTGGAATTTCTACCAGTACTGGCAACGCAGCCAGGCGCAGCAGGCCGCCGCCATGTACGACGAGGTCGAGCGCGTCGTGAAATCGGCCGATGTGGCCAAGATCGACCGCGTCTTTGGCGACATCAAGGACAAGTTCGGCTCCACCACCTATGCGCAGCAGGCCGGCCTGCTGGTGGCCAAGCAGTACTACAGCGCAGGCAATGCGGACGCGGCCAAGGCGGCGCTGGGCTGGGTTGCCGACAAGGCCTCGGACCCTGGCTACCAAGCTCTGGCCCGGCTGCGGCTGGCCGGCATCCTGATGGACACCAAGGCTTATGACGAGGCGCTCAAGCAGTTGAGCGGCTCGTTCCCCGCCAACTTCGAGGCCCTGGTGGCCGATCGCAAGGGTGACATCCTGCTGCTGCAGGGCAAGAAGAAGGAAGCCCTGGCCGAATACGCCAAGGCCTACAAGACCTTTGATGAGCGCGCCGAATACCGCCGCCTGGTCGAAGTCAAAATGAATTCGCTGGGGGTTGATCCCGTGAGCGGGAACGCACCGGCGCCGGAAGGTAAAAAGTGAAACCTGCTGTCCGTCTGACAAGGGCCGTTTCGGCCGCGTTGCTGATTGTCGTTGCCGTCGTGGGTGCTGGCTGCTCCAGCGGACCGGACAAGATCAAGCCGACCGAACTCGCGCCCAATCCCGCGCTGCTGGGTGTGCGCCTGGCCTGGTCCGCCCGCATGGGCGCGCTTGATTTTCCGCTCGAGGTCAAGGTCAACGGCGACAACGTGACGCTGGCCAGCGCGGACGGCGTGCTGCGCTCGTTCGATGCGCGCAGCGGTGCTGCGCTTTGGCAGAGCGCCAACCTCGGTCGCATCGCGGCCGGTGTCGGCAGCGACGGCCGGCTGGCGGCCGTGGTCACGCGCGACAACGAATTGATCACGCTCGATGCCGGGCGCGAACTGTGGCGGCAAAAGCTGCCGGCGCCGAGCTATACGGCGCCGCTGGTGGCCGGCGGACGCGTCTTTCTGCTGACCGCCGATCGTTCGGTCAGCGCCTTTGACGGCAACTCGGGGCGCAAGCTCTGGAACCAGCAACGCCCCGGTGAAGCACTGGTGCTGCGCCAGGCCGGCGTCCTGCTTGCGGTCGGAGAAACAGTGGTCGCGGGCATCGGCGGGCGGCTGCTGGGCCTCAATCCGGCCAATGGCGCTGTCAAGTGGGATGCGCCGATTGCGTCGCCGCGCGGCACCAACGACATCGAGCGCCTGGTCGACCTGGTGGGACGCCCGGCACGCGACGGCAATGTGGTTTGCGCGCGCGCCTTTCAATCGGCTGTGGGCTGCGTCGACGCGGTGCGCGGCACGCTGCTCTGGACCAAGCCGGCCAGCGGCTCGGTCGGTGTTGCCGTCGATGAGAAATACCTGTTCGGCACCGAGGGCGACGGCAAGATCATTGCCTGGCGCCGGGCTGATGGCGAACGCGCCTGGGATTCCGAGCGCCTGCGTTATCGCGAGCTGACCGCACCCTTGCTGATCGGCCGCTCGATCGCAGTAGGCGACGGCAGCGGGTTGGTGCACTGGCTCTCGCGCGACGACGGCAGCCTGCTCACGCGCATGGCGACCGATGGTTCGGCCGTCGCGACGACGCCGGTGCTGGCCGGCGGCACGCTGGTTGTTGTCACCCGCAACGGCGGCATCTTCGGTTTCAAACCCCAGTAAGGGTTGGGCATCACGCAATGAAACCTGTATTGGCCCTGGTGGGCCGTCCGAATGTCGGAAAATCCACGCTCTTCAACCGGCTGACCAAATCGCGCGACGCCATCGTCGCCGATTTCGCCGGGCTCACGCGCGACCGCCATTACGGCAACGCCCGCCTGGGCAAGCACGAATTCATCGTCATCGACACCGGCGGCTTCGAGCCAGACGCGGCCAGCGGCATCTTTAAGGAGATGGCCAAGCAGACGCGCCAAGCCGTGGCCGAAGCCGATGTGGTCATCTTCGTGGTCGATGCGCGCGAAGGCATTTCGGCGCAGGACCACGAGATTGCCAAGTACCTTCGGCGCCTGGGCAAGCCCTGCGTGTTGGCGGCGAACAAGGCCGAGGGCATGCTCGCCGGCGCGCAATTGGTCGAGTTCTTCGAGCTCGGCCTGGGCGAGGTGCATGCCGTGTCGGCCGCGCATGGACAGGGCATCCACACGCTGCTGGAGCTGGCGCTGGCGCCGCTGCATCTCGATGAAACCGACGAGACCGTGGAAGAGGCCCAGCCGGGTGTCATCAAGCTCGCGGTCGCGGGTCGGCCCAATGTCGGCAAGTCGACGCTGATCAACACCTGGCTCGGTGAAGAACGCCTGGTGGCCTTCGATCTGCCGGGCACGACGCGCGATGCGATCTCCGTTCCGTTCGAGCGCAATGGCCAGAAATTCGAGCTCATCGATACCGCGGGCCTGCGCCGGCGCGGCAAGGTGTTTGAGGCGATCGAGAAGTTCTCGGTGGTCAAGACGCTGCAGGCGATCGAGTCGTCCAATGTCGTGTTGCTGCTGATCGACGCCACGCAGGGCGTGACCGATCAGGACGCCCACATTGCCGGCTTCATCCTGGAGAACGGCCGCGCCGTGGTGCTGGCGGTCAACAAGTGGGATGCGGTTGATGAGTACCAGCGCGAGCTGGTCAAGCGCTCGATCGAAACGCGCCTGCCGTTCCTCAAGTTTGCAGCCATGCACCTGATCTCGGCCACCAAGCGCCAGGGCCTGGGGCCGGTCTGGGCCTCGATCGCGCAGGCCTACAAGGCCGCCAACTGCAAGATGTCGACGCCGGTGCTGACGCGCCTGCTGCTCGAGGCGGTGCAGTTCCAGAGTCCCAAGCGCGCCGGCATGTTCCGGCCCAAGCTGCGCTATGCGCATCAGGGCGGGATGAACCCGCCGGTGATCATCATCCATGGCAATTCGCTCGAGCATGTCAGCGACGCCTACAAGCGCTTCCTGGAAGGGCGCTTCCGCAAGGAGTTCGACCTTGTGGGAACGCCCATGCGCATCGAGTTCAAGACCTCCGCCAATCCCTACGCCGACAAAGCCTCGTCCTGATGGCGCGCCGGTCGCCAACTTTATCCCGCCTTTACCCGCGTCGCCCTGCGATGCGCGCCGGCTGTGGTATCGTCAGCCCCTTATCAATTTCTTGAACACGGAGAATATCGTGAACAACAAAGGTCAGTTGCTCCAGGACCCTTTTCTCAACGCCCTGCGTCGGGAACATGTACCGGTCTCTATCTATCTCGTCAACGGGATCAAGCTGCAGGGGCAGATCGAATCGTTCGACCAGTACGTCGTATTGCTGCGCAATACGGTCACCCAAATGGTTTACAAGCACGCCATCTCCACCATCGTGCCGGGGCGCGCCGTGAACTTTGCCAGCGGCGAGGGTGACGAACCTGCAGCCGCCTGATCGTCCGTCGGCCCCGACCGTCCTGGTTGGGGTTGACTTCGGTTCACCCAATTTCGACGGCAAGCTCGAAGAGCTCGGGTTGCTGGCACAAACCGCCGGGCTGACGCCGGTGGCGCGGCTTACCTGCAAGCGCAAGGCGCCCGATGCGGCGCTGTTCGTGGGCAGCGGCAAGGCCGACGAAATCAAGCAGCTGGCAGCGCAACTCGGTGCCGTCGAGATCCTGTTCGACCAAAGCCTGAGCCCGGCGCAGCAGCGCAATCTGGAGCGCCACCTTGAGCTTCCGGTCAACGACCGCACGCTCCTGATTCTTGAAATCTTCGGTCAGCGCGCGCGCAGCCACGAGGGCAAGCTGCAGGTCGAACTGGCGCGACTGCAGTACCTGAGCACGCGCCTGGTGCGGCGCTGGTCGCACCTGGAGCGCCAGAGCGGCGGCATCGGCATGCGCGGCGGTCCGGGCGAGACCCAGATCGAGCTTGATCGCCGCATGATCAACGACAACATCAAGAAGATCAAGGAACGCCTGGTCAAGGTCAAGCGCCAGCGCCAGACGCAGCGCCGTCAGCGCGAGCGGCGCGACGCCTTCAACATCTCGCTGGTCGGCTACACAAACGCCGGCAAGACCACGCTCTTCAACGCCCTGGTCAAGGCCCGCGCCTATGCGGCCGACCAGCTGTTCGCCACGCTCGACACCACCACGCGCCAGCTCTACCTGGGCGAAGCGGCGCGCTCGGTTTCGCTCTCCGACACCGTGGGCTTCATCCGCGACCTGCCGCACGGCCTGATCGACGCCTTCCAGGCCACGCTGCAGGAAGCGGTCGACGCCGACCTGCTGCTGCACGTGGTGGATGCCGCCAGCCCGAATTGCCTGGAGCAGATGGCCGAAGTGCAGCGCGTGCTACGCGAGATCGGCGCCGCCGATATTCCCCAAGTGCTGGTCTTCAACAAGCTCGATGCGCTCGATGCCGGCTCGCGCCCCTTGCAGCTCGAAGACAGCTACGACCTGGCCGGGGTGCAGACGCCGCGCATTTTCCTGAGCGCGGCGCAGGGCGAAGGGCTTGATCTGCTACGCGCGCGCCTGGCGGCCATTGTCAGCGCCGGCCGCCCGGGTTTGCCGCAAGGGGAATATTCCGGGTCCGTTGGCAAGGCCGACTCCTGATTGGGCACAATCGGGGTAACTTATACACGAGAAGACGAGATGAAACTTCATTTACGCATCTTTCGCTGGGCTGATGTCCCGGGTCGGATCAGAGGCATGTTCAATCTCAATGATCCGCGCTGGGGCCGCAACGACGACAAGCCGGCCGACGACGGCCGCGCGCGCAGCGAACCGCCGCCAGGCGACGCGCCCGAGGGGCAGGGCGGCGGCGAGCGCGGCCCGCGGCGTGGTCCGCATCAGGGTCCGCCCGATCTCGACGAACTGTGGCGTGATTTCAACCGCAAGCTCGGCGGCTTCTTCGGCGGCGTCAAGAATGGCGGACGCGGCGGCGCCGGTGGCGGTTCCGGCGGCGGGTTCCAGCCCGACATGAAGAGCACCGGCATCGGCATCGCCCTGATCCTGGGCGTGGTCGTCCTGATCTGGCTCGGCACCGGCTTCTTCATCGTGCAGGAAGGCCAGCAGGCCGTGATCACCCAGTTCGGCAAGTACAAGACTTCGGTTGGCGCCGGTTTCCAGTGGCGCCTGCCGTATCCGATCCAGCGCCATGAGCTGATTTTCGTGACCCAGATCCGATCGGTCGACGTCGGCCGCGACACCGTCATCAAGGCCACCGGTCTGCGCGAATCCGCGATGCTGACCGAGGACGAGAACATCGTCGAGATCAAGTTCGCCGTGCAGTACCGGCTCAGCGATGCGCGCGCTTTCCTGTTCGAGAGCAAGAACCCGGCCGACGCCGTGGTGCAGGCGGCCGAAACCGCGGTGCGCGAAGTGGTCGGCAAGATGCGCATGGACAGCGCGCTGTCCGAAGAGCGCGACCAGATCGCACCGCGTGTGCGCGCACTGATGCAGAGCATTCTGGACCGCTACAAGGTCGGCATCGAAGTGGTCGGCATCAATCTGCAGCAAGGCGGCGTGCGGCCGCCCGAGCAGGTGCAGGCCGCGTTCGACGATGTGCTCAAGGCCGGGCAGGAGCGCGAACGCGCCAAGAACGAAGCCCAGGCCTATGCCAACGACGTGGTGCCGCGCGCGGTCGGTTCGGCGTCGCGGCTGAAGGCCGAAGCCGAGGCCTACAAGTCGCGCATCGTGTCGCAGGCGCAGGGCGATGCACAGCGCTTCAAGTCGGTGCTGGCCGAGTACCAGAAGGCGCCGCAGGTCACGCGCGACCGCATGTACATCGACACCATGCAGCAGATCTACAGCAACGTGACCAAGGTGCTGGTGGATTCGAAGCAGGGCTCCAATCTGCTGTATCTGCCGCTCGACAAGATCCTCCAGATGAGCGCTCCGGGCGGTGACGCCGCTGCCGCTGCTGCCGCCGCTGCGGCTGCAGCCCCACCTGCCGCGCCGGCTGCCGCCGCCCTGTCCCCCGACGCACGGGCCCGGGATTCATCCCGCACCCGTGAGCGCGAAACCCGCTAGGAGCCCAGAATGAACAGGCTAGGTCTTATCTTTTCATCGCTGCTGGTGGCCTTGGCGCTGGCCAGCTCGATGCTGTTTGTGGTCGATCAACGCCAGTTCGGCGTGGTCTACGCGCTCGGTCAGATCAAGGAAGTGATCACCGAGTCGGGGCTGAACTTCAAGCTGCCGCCGCCGTTCCAGAACGTGTCCTACATCGACAAGCGCCTGCTGACGCTCGAGACCAGCGACACCGAGCCGATGCTGACCGCCGAGAAGCAGCGTGTCGTGATCGACTGGTACGTGCGCTGGCGCATCTCCGAGCCGTCGCAGTACATCCGCAATGTCGGCCTGAGCGAGACCGAGGGCGCGAACCAGCTCAACCGCGTGGTGCGCAACGCCTTCCAGGAAGAAGTCAACAAGCGCACCGTGCGCGAGCTGTTGTCGACCAAGCGTGAAGCGATCATGGCCGACGTCAAGGCCGAGGTGCTGAGCAAGGTCAAGGGCGACAAGCCCTGGGGCGTGGATGTGGTCGATGTGCGCATCACGCGTGCCGATTACGTCGACACCATCACCGAGTCGGTTTACCGGCGCATGGAGGCCGAGCGCAAGCGCGTGGCCAACGAACTGCGCTCGACCGGCGCCGCCGAAGGCGAGAAGATCCGCGCCGACGCCGACCGGCAGCGCGAAGTCGCGCTCGCCAACGCCTACCGCGATGCCCAGAAGGCCAAGGGCGAAGGCGACGCCGAGGCCGCGCGCACCTATGCCGAAGCCTTTGGCCGCGACCCGCAGTTTGCCCAGTTCTACCGCAGCCTCGATGCCTACAAGGCGAGCTTTGCCAAGAAGAGCGACGTGATGGTGCTGGATCCGTCGTCGTCCGATTTCTTCAAGATCTTTCGTGGCAGTCCGGCGGCTGCGCCGGCCCCGGCCAAGGCCGCCAGGAAGTAAGGCTTGGACAGCGACACGCTTTGGCTGGCCCTGGGGCTGGTTCTCATGATCGAGGGCCTTTTTCCGTTCCTGTCGCCAGGGCGCTGGCGCCGCATGTTCTCCCAGATCCTGCAATTGAACGACGGGCAGCTGCGTTTTTTCGGAATGTGCAGCCTGATTGCCGGACTGCTGCTGATTTGCTTGGTCTAGTGAAGGAAATCGGGTCTTTCGCCCGGTAAAATCGCAGTTTTAACAGCCCCTCCCAACACATGTCCGCCTGGGTCCTGCCGGATCACATTGCCGATGTCTTGCCGTCCGAAGCGCGGCACATCGAGGAACTTCGCCGCGACCTGCTCGACGCTGCGCGCTGCTATGGTTATGAGCTCGTCATGCCGCCGCTGCTCGAGCACCTGGAATCCCTGCTCACCGGATCTGGAGAATCGCTCGACCTGCTGACCTTCAAGCTGGTCGACCAGCTCTCCGGTCGCATGCTGGGCCTGCGCGCGGACAGCACGCCGCAGGTGGCCCGCATCGACGCGCACCTGCTCAATCGCCAGGGCGTCACGCGCCTGTGCTACTGCGGCGCGGTGCTGCACACGCGCCCGGGCAGCCCGCACGCCACGCGCGAACCGCTGCAGTTCGGCGCCGAAATCTACGGCCATGCCGGCCTCGAGGCCGACCTCGAAACGCTGCTGCTCGCGCTCGATTGCCTCAAGGTCGCGCGCGTCGACGCGCCGGGTGTCGACATGGCCGATGCGCGCATCGTCAAGGCGCTGCTCGCCGGCGTGCCGCTGCCGGGCGATTCCCTGGAGCGGCTGCATGCGGCGCTGGCCGCCAAGGACGCCAGCGAGCTGACCGTGCTGACACGCGATTTCCCGAGCGCCTCGCGCCAGGGCCTGCTCGCGCTGGTGCAGCTCTACGGCGACGAAAAGGTCTTGCTGGAGGCGCAAAAGGTCCTGCCTGCGCTGCCGGCCGTGCAAGAGGCGCTGCGCAGCCTGAAGTGGCTGGCGAGCCGGCTCGATGGCGCGCGCGTCAGCTTCGACCTGGCCGACCTGCGCGGCTACGCCTATTACACCGGCGCGCGCTTTTCGATCTATGCCGCGGGCGCCAGCGACGCGCTGGTGCGCGGCGGCCGCTACGACGAGGTCGGTGCCGTTTTCGGGCGCAATCGCCCGGCGACCGGTTTCAGCCTGGATGTCAAGGGCCTGGTCGGCGTGCTCGCCGCGCGGCCCCTGCGCGCGGCCATCCGCGCGCCCTGGCGTGACGCGGCTGAATTGCGCGCCGCGATCGCGGCGCTGCGCGCGCAGGGCGAGACCGTGGTCTGTGTCCTGCCCGGACACGAAAGTGAAGTAGATGAGTTCCATTGCGATCGCGAGCTGATTGAGCGCGCGGGGCAGTGGGTCGTGCAAGCTGTCTGAGAAAAGTGAAATGAACGCAACAAAAGGACGTAATGTGGTCGTCGTCGGCACCCAGTGGGGCGATGAGGGCAAGGGCAAGCTGGTCGACTGGCTGACCGAGAGCGCGCAGGGTGTGGTGCGCTTTCAGGGCGGGCACAACGCCGGCCATACGCTGGTGATCAACGGCGTCAAGACGGCGTTGCACCTGATCCCGAGCGGCATCATGCGCGCGGGCGTCAAGTGCTACATCGGCAACGGTGTCGTGCTCTCGGTGGCCAAACTGTTCGAGGAGATGGCGGGCCTGGAAAAGGCCGGCGTCGAAGTGCGCTCGCGCCTGCGCGTGAGCGAGCTGTGCCCGATGATCCTGCCGTTCCATGCGGCCATCGACGTGGCGCGCGAAGCGGCGCGCGAGAAGGGCGGCAACGCCAAGATCGGCACCACCGGGCGCGGCATCGGCCCGGCCTACGAAGACAAGATTGCGCGGCGCGCCCTGCGGGTGCAGGACCTCAAGTTCCCCGAGCGCTTTGCCAGCAAGTTGCGCGAGCTGCTCGACCTGCACAACCATGTGCTGACCACCTACCTCAGCTCCACCTCGTTTGATTTCGGTCCGACGCTGGCGCCCTATATGGCCGACGGCAAGGTGCTGTTCCAGCCGGTGTTCGACGAGGCGATGCGCCAGGCCGAACAGCTCAAGCCGATGATGGCCGATGTCTCGCGCGAACTCAACGAGGCGCACCTCAAGGGCGCCAACCTTCTGTTCGAAGGCGCGCAGGGCACGCTGCTCGACGTCGATCATGGCACCTATCCCTATGTGACCTCCAGCAATTGTGTGGCCGGCAACGCCGCCGCCGGTGCGGGCGTCGGCCCGGGCCTGCTGCATTACATCCTGGGCATCACCAAGGCCTATTGCACGCGCGTCGGCGGCGGACCGTTCCCGACCGAACTGCAATGGGAAGTGCCGGGCACGCCGGGCTACCACATGAGCACGGTGGGCGCCGAGAAGGGTGTCACCACCGGGCGCAGCCGGCGTTGCGGCTGGTTTGACGCCGCGCTGCTCAAGCGCAGCGCCCAGGTCAACGGCCTCTCCGGGCTGTGCATCACCAAGCTCGACGTGCTCGACGGCCTGAGCGAACTGCTGCTGTGCACCGGCTACGAGCTCGATGGCGAAAAGGTCGACATCCTGCCCATGGGCGCCGACGACATCGAACGCTGCAAGCCGATCTACGAGAGCATCGCGGGCTGGAGCGACAGCACCGTGGGCGTCACGCAGTTCGACGAGCTGCCGACCAACGCGCGCCTGTACCTGCAACGCATCGAGCAGGTCACCGGTGTGCCGATCCACATGGTCTCGACCGGTCCGGATCGCGAGCAGACCATTCTGATGCGCCATCCCTATCTGGTCGATTGAGTTGTAATTCAGGAGTAAACCCATGTTGACCGAAGACGGCAAACACCTGTACGTCAGCTATGACGAATACCACAACCTGATCGAGAAGCTGGCGATCAAGATCCACCAATCGGGCTGGCAGTTCGACACCATCCTGTGCTTGGCGCGCGGCGGCATGCGCCCCGGCGACATCCTGTCGCGTGTTTTCGACAAGCCGCTGGCCATCATGTCCACCAGCTCCTACCGCTCCGACTCCGGCACCGTGCAGGGCATCTTGGATATCGCGCACTACATCACCACGCCCAAGGGCGAGATCGCCGGCAAGGTGCTGCTGGTGGACGACCTGGCCGACTCCGGCCACACGCTCAACGCCGTCATCCATCAACTCAGGAATAACTACAAACCGATCACCGAGCTGCGCAGCGCCGTGATCTGGACCAAGGCGCTGTCGAAGTTCGAGCCCGACTATTCGGTCGAGTACCTGCCGACCAATCCCTGGATCCACCAGCCGTTCGAGAGCTACGACTCGACACGGCCCGAGCAGCTGATCGAAAAGTGGAGCGTCTGAGCGCACGGCCGGCATGAGCAAGATTTCCACCGCGCTGATCCACCACCCCTACGTGCCGCCGGCCGGCTTTGCTGCGCCGCAGCCGGGCGTGTTCAAGGCGTCCACGGTGCTCTTTCCGAACGTTGCGGCGATGCGCAACTTCGACTGGAAGGACAAGTCGGCCTACACCTACGGCCTGCACGGCACGCCCACCAGCTACATGCTCGAAGAGCGCCTGTGCACGCTCGAAGGCGGCCTGCAGTGCCTGCTGCTGCCCAGCGGCCTGGCGGCGATCGCCACCGTGGCCCTGTCCTTGTTGCGCAGCGGCGATGAGGTGCTGCTTCCCGACAACGCCTATGGCCCGAACAAGGTGCTGGCCGAGGGCGAGCTCAAGACCTGGGGCATCACGCACCGCTACTACGACCCGATGGACGTGCAGGACATGGCGGCCAAGATCGGTCCGCAGACGCGTCTGGTCTGGCTCGAAGCGGCCGGTTCGGTGACGCTGGAATTTCCCGACCTGTGCGAGCAGGTGCGCATCTGCCATTCCCGTGGCGTGCTCTGTGCTCTTGACAACACATGGGGCGCGGGGCTGGCGTTCGCACCTTTCGACCTGACGATGGGATCAGTTGAGGCGCTCGGTGTCGACATCTCGGTCCATGCGCTCACCAAATACCCGAGCGGCGGCGGCGATGTGCTGATGGGCAGCGTCATCACGCGTGACGCGGCGCTGCACATGCGGCTTAAGCTCACGCACATGCGCATGGGCTTTGGCGTTGGCGCCAACGATGTCGAGGCCGTGCTGCGCGCGCTGCCGAGCATGGCGCTGCGCTACCGCGCGCACGATGAAGCGACGCGGCAACTGGCGCGCTGGTGCCAGGGCCGCAGCGAGTTCGCGCAGGTGCTGCACCCGGCTTTGCCCGATTCGCCCGGGCACGCGCACTGGCGCGCGCTGTGCCAGGAGGGCCCAGGCACTGCGGCCGGCCTGCTGAGCGTCATCCTGCCGCCGCGCTATGGCCAGGCGCAGATCGATGCCTTCTGCGATGCGCTCCAGCTGTTCGGAATCGGCTACAGCTGGGGCGGGCCGATGAGCCTGGTTGTGCCCTACGACCTGGCCTCGATGCGCAGCCAGTGGCCCGCGCATCTGGCGCGCGGAACCCTGGTGCGCTTCTCCATCGGCCTCGAAGCCGTGGCCGATCTGCAGGCCGATCTGGAACAGGCATTGCAGGCACTGGGGCGCTGAATCAGTGTTTACGTGAGTAGGCAGCGGGACTGATCGCAGCTAGTCTGCGGGCATGACCCAGACTCTCGCACCGCACGATCCTGCGCAGCCCGACGCGCCGCAAAAGACCATCCGCACGCTGCGCCTGCGCGACCCGTTTCACTGGATCGCGCTCGGGGCCCGCGACCTGCGCGCGACACCGGGCATCAGCCTGTTCTACGGCTGCTGCTTCTGGGCCATGGCCGCCGTGCTGGGCGCAGTCTTTCGCAACAAGCCCGAATACGCCATGTCGATCGCATCGGGCTGCCTGCTGGTCGGCCCGTTTCTGGCCATGGGCCTGTACGACGTCAGCCGCCGCTGCGAGCGCGGCCTGCGCCCGGAGATGAGCCTGTCCCTGACCTGCTGGGACACGCACCTGGGCAGCATGGGCATGCTGGTGCTGGTGCTGATCGTGCTCGAACTGTTGTGGGGCCGCGCCTCGCTGGTGGTCTTTGCGGTCTTCTTTGACGCCGGCATGCCGTCCACCACGGGGGTGATCCAGGCCATCTTCAGTCCGCAGAACTGGGAGTTCCTGCTGGTCTACCTGCTGGTCGGCGGCGTCTTTGCCGGCCTCGTGTTCGCGGTGTCGGTGGTTTCGATCCCGATGATTCTGGACCGCGATACCGATGCCATCACGGCCGCCATCACCAGCCTGCAGGTGGTTTTCGAGAACACGCCGGTCATGCTGCTGTGGGGCGCGCTGATCAGCACCCTGGTGTTCGTCGCGCTGCTGCCGTGGTCGCTCGGCCTGCTGGTGATCGGTCCGCTGCTCGGGCATGCGAGCTGGCATGCCTACCGTGGCAGCGTCGACTGGTCGCCCGAGGCCGGCTCCGCAGCGCCCGCAGCGGCCGGAAAAAATTTGTGACCGGCATCGCGTGCCCCGCTCATGAAATGGTAAAGTGACCCCAACTACCTGAAAGCATACTTTGGCTACACCCAACTACGGATACGAGAAGCGCCAGAAAGAGCTGGCCAAGAAGAAGAAGAAAGAGGAAAAGCTCAAGCACAAGGCCGAGCGCAAGGTCGGCGAGGGTGCGCCGGACGATGCGCCGCAAGACGAGGATGCCGGGCAGCAGTCCGGGCCCGACACCCCGGCACAAGCCTGATCCGGCCGCTGATTCTCACCTCGGCAACCAGCCCAAACCCTTGGCGTGCAGGCTCTGGATGTAGAGCCGCTCGGGCGTTTCCGTGACCGCCGTCGTCTCGGGGTAGGCGCCGCTCGGGTCCTGCATATCCACCATCACCTTTCCGTTTTCCTTGAACGCCATCACATGACCATAGGCTTTCGGGATCGGCCACATCGCGCGCGGTAGCCGCAGCGTCAGCGCGCGCAGGAAGGGCAGGCGCGCGAGCCGGTCGATGGTCGGGTTCCGGGGCTTGGCAAAACCAAGCCAGATCTTGCCGTCCAGGCCGCGCATCAGGTTGTCAGGATAGCCCGGCAGGTTGTCGAACAGCACGCTGGCCTGCGCGCCCGGTGTGCGCACGTCGAGCCGGTCCGCGTTGACGGGGATCTTCCAGACCCGGTACTTGCCGGTCTCGTTGACGAACAGCGTCTGCTCGTCCAGGCTCAGCGCCACGCCATTCGCAAAGCTCAAGCCGCTGGCCACAACACGGGTCAGCTTTGTCGCCGGGTCGTACTCCAGGATCCGGCCGGTGGAAGACTGCTCCATGATGTCGAGCACGCTGGCCTCGAAGGTGCCGCCCCAGTCGGCCGGCGCAAAGCGCGCCGAGGCGTCGCTGACGTACATCTTGCCGTTGCGCGCGACGACCACCGCGTCGGCGTAGAGGATGTGTTCGTTGCCGACCTTGTCGGTTAGCAGGCTGATTTTTCGGTCCGGGCTGATCGACAGCAAGCCTTTGACGGCATCGGCGGCGATCAGGTTGCTGGCGGCGTCGAAGTCGAAGCCCAGCACGCGCCCGCCGGTATTGACAAAGACCTCCTGTGCGCTGCCGTCGGGATTCATGCGCAGAATGTTGCCGCTGGCCACCGTGGTGTAGAGCTTGCCGTCCTTTGCTAGCACGATGTGCTCGGGACCTTCTTCCCCGCCCAGTGGAATCATCCTGAGGTTGGACAAGAGCCGGTTCGCCGTGTGCACGCCGGTGTAGCCGGGCGGGGGCGGCGCATCCCAGCTGACCGGCTTGATCGGTACCGGCCACAGGCTCAGGTAGGCGGCCAGTGCCAGCAGCAAAGCCGCAATTCCGATCAACAGTTTCTTCATGCTGTCTCCTCTTTGTTTAAGCTGGCGCAAATTGTGACACCCTCGCGGGTACTAGACTGGGCCTGAATTACACGTGCCGCCACGCAAGATCTTATGTGCCCGACCAAGTCCGCATCCTCCGCCGCGCCTGACCTCAATGCCTTGCTGGCGCGCCACAAGGCCGATCCGCATGCGTTGGTGCAGTTGCTGCGCGAGGCGCAGGCCTTGCAGGGCTGGCTGCCGCGCGAAACGCTGGCGCAACTGGCCACCCGCTTGGGCCTGACCCTGGCGCAGGTTGAAGGCGTGGTTGGTTTCTACCGTTTCTTCTACACGCAGCCGGTGGGCGACTACCGCATCCTGTTCAGCGACAACGTGACCGACCGCATGCTCGGTAGCGAGGCCTTGCTGGCCGATGTGTGCCAGCGCCTGCGCATCGCGCCCGGAGCGGTTCGCGACGACGGCCGCGTCAGCGTGGCGCGGACTTCCTGCACCGGCTTGGGCGACCAGGGTCCGGCCCTGCTCATCAACCAGCATCAGGTCGTGACCCGGCTCGACGGCCAGCGCGTGGCGCACATGGCCGAACTGATCGAGGCGCAGGTTCCGGTGGCGCAGTGGCCGGCGCACTGGTTCGAGGTCAACGACAACATCCGTCGCGCCGACGTGCTGCTCGGGCACGCCGCGGCGCCGGGCGTGGCGCTGGCGGCGGCACTGGCGCGCGGGCCGCAGGCCATGCTGGCCGAGCTTAAGCGCTCGCATCTGCGCGGCCGTGGCGGCGCCGGTTTTGTCACCGCCACCAAGTGGGAACTGTGCCGCACGGCGAGCGGCGGCGAGCACGTTGTTGTCTGCAACGCCGACGAAGGCGAGCCTGGCACGTTCAAGGACCGCGTCCTGCTGACCCACTGCGCGGAAGCGGTGTTCGAGGGCATGACGATCGCCGCCTCGGTCATTGGCGCCAGGCACGGCCTAGTGTATCTGCGTGGCGAATACCGCTACCTGCTGGAGCACCTGCAGGCGGTGCTGGCGCGCCGGCGCGCCGCGCATTTGCTCGGCGCGGGCATTCACGGGCAGGACGGTTTCGACTTCGACATTGCGATCCACGTCGGCGCCGGCGCCTATGTCTGCGGCGAAGAGTCGGCGCTGATCGAATCGCTCGAAGGCAAGCGCGGTGCGCCGCGCATCCGCCCGCCGTTTCCGGTCGAGAACGGCTATCTGGGCCACCCGACCATCGTCAACAACGTCGAGACCTTCTGCGCCGTCAACCACATCGCCAACCAGGGCGGTGCCTGGTGGGCCGGCATCGGCACGCCGCAATCGAGCGGCACCAAGATCCACTCGGTGTCGGGTGACTGCGAGCGTCCGGGTCTCTACGAGTACCCGTTTGGCACTCGCGTCAATCGCATTCTGGAGGACTGCGGCGCGCACGACACGCAGGCGGTTCAGGTCGGCGGGCCGTCGGGCATGTGCCTGTCGGCCTTCGAGTTTGGCCGGCGTATCGCCTTCGAGGACGTGCCCACGGCTGGCGCCTTCATGATTTTCAACCGCGGTCGCGACATGTTCGAGGTGGCACGCAGCTTCGCCCATTTCTTTGCGCACGAGAGCTGCGGTTTTTGCACGCCATGCCGGGTCGGCACGGCGCTGGTGGTCAAGCGCATGGACAAGCTCGCGGCGGGGCAGGGCTCGCGCCATGACATGGAGGTGCTGTTCGAGCTCGACAAGCTGCTGCACAGCGCCACCCATTGCGGCCTGGGCGCCGCGGCCTGCAACCCGCTGCGCGACACGATCCTGAAGTTCCGCCCGGCCTACGAGCGGCACCTGAAATCACTGTACTTTGAGCCGGGATTCGATCTCGATGCGGAACTCTCGATCGCCCGGCGCATGACCGGTCGCGACGACGCCGGCGCGCACCTGGAGAATCGGCAATGACTGAAGAAGAGAGCCCGGTACCGGGCTTTATGCTCGACGGCGAGGAACTGCCGTTCGAGCCGGGCGAGACGATCCTGCAGGCCGCCACGCGCGCCGGGCGCTACATTCCGCACCTGTGCTGGCACCCGGAATTCGAGGCGCACGGCTCGTGCCGCATCTGCATCGTCAAGGTCAACGGCCGCACCTGTGCTTCGTGCACGCAGCAGGCTGCCGCTGACCTGGAGGTGCAGAGCAACACCGAAGAAATCAATGCCGAGCGCAAGATGCTGCTGCAGATGCTGTTTGTCGAAGGCAACCACTTCTGCCCGAGTTGCGAGAAGAGCGGCAACTGCCTGCTGCAGGCGACGGCCTACCAGATGGGCATGGAGGGCCCGCACTTCGAGGAGTTCTACCCGGACCGCCCGGTCGATGCCAGCCACCCCGATATCCTGCTCGACTTCAACCGCTGCATTTTGTGCGCCCTGTGCGTGCGCGCCAGCCGCGACGTCGACGGCAAAGACGTGTTCGCCCTCGGCGGGCATGGCATCAAAAGTCATCTGCTGGTCAATAGCGCGAGCGGCCGCCTGGCCGACACCGACATGGCGCTGGGTGACCGTGCGGCCAGCATCTGCCCGGTGGGCGTGATCCTGCCGAAACGACGTGGCTTTGCGATTCCGATCGGGCACCGCCGATTTGATGCGCGGCCGGTGTCAGAGCAGGTGGAGGGCGAAACGCCATGACACTGCCCGTGATGCCCTACGGACCGCGCAAGCTCGTGGTCGCCACCGTCTCGCTGGCCGGCTGCTTTGGCTGCCACATGTCGCTGCTCGACATCGACGAGCGACTGTTTGACCTGGTGGACCTGATCCGCTTCGACCGTTCGCCGCTGACCGACATCAAGCAGATCGGCGCCTGCGACATCGGGCTGATTGAAGGCGGTCTGTGCAACGCCGAGAATGTGACCGTGCTGCGCGAATTCCGCGCGCACTGCAAGACCCTGGTGGCCGTCGGCGCCTGCGCCATCAACGGCGGCTTGCCGGCGCAGCGCAATCATCTGGACCTCGGCGTGGTGCTCAGCGAGGTGTACCGCAGCCGCAGCGGCCTGAGCAGCGGCAGCGCGATCCCGAACGACCCCGAGCTGCCATTGCCGCTGAACAAGGTGCACCCGATCCACGAGGTGGTGCACGTGGACTACTTCCTGCCCGGCTGCCCGCCCTCGGCCGAGGCGATCTGGCGTTTCCTGACCGACCTGATGGCCGGGCGCACGCCGCACCTGGGCCATGATTTGCTGCACTACGATTGATCATGAACAGCCCGCTTGAAACCGCCACCAACCCGCAAGGCCTGCGCCGGGTCGCGATCGACCCAGTGTCGCGCGTCGAAGGCCACGGCAAGGTCACGCTGCTGCTTGACGCGGATAAGCGCGTGCAGCAGGTGCGCCTGCATATCGTCGAATTCCGCGGCTTCGAGAAATTCATCGAAGGCCGACCCTACTGGGAAGTGCCGGTGATGGTGCAGCGCCTGTGCGGCATCTGTCCGGTGTCGCACCAGCTCGCGGCGGCCAAGGCGTTCGACCGCGTGATCGGCGCGCCGATCACGGCGTCGGCCGAGAAGATCCGCCGCCTCATGCATTACGGTCAGGTCATGCAGTCGCATGCCTTGCACTTCTTCTACTTGGCCTCGCCCGACCTGCTGTTCGGCTTTGACTCCGACCTGAACCGACGCAACATCGTCGGCGTGGCGCAGGCGCACCCCGAGATCGCGCGCAAGGGCGTGCTGCTGCGCAAGTTCGGCCAGGAGGTGATCCTGGCCACGGCCGGCAAGCGCGTGCACGGCAGCGGCGCCGTGCCGGGCGGCGTCAATCGGCATGTCAGCGCGGCCGACCATGTGCGGCTGCGTGGCGACGTCGCGCAGATGCTGGCCTGGGCGCAGGACGCGGTGGAAATCGCCAAGCAGTTGCATGCGCAGAACCCGGCGCTCTACGACCATTTCGGCGCCGTGCCGGCGAACCTGCTCTCGCTGGTGCGCGCCGACGGCGCGCTCGACCTCTACGACGGCGTGCTGCGCGCGCGTGACGCCAAGGGCGCCATCATCGTCGACGGTGCCAGCGCGCAGGACTACCTCGGGCTGATCGAGGAAGAGGTCAAGCCCTGGAGCTACATGAAGTTCCCGTTTCTGAAAAGTCTGGGCAGCGAGCTCGGCTGGTACCAGGTCGGGCCGCTGGCGCGCGTGCAGAATTGCGACTTCATCCCGAGCCCGCTGGCCGAAGCGCAGCGGCGCGAGTTTGTGGCCTACGGCAATGATCAGCCGGTGCACGCCGCACTGGCCTACCACTGGACACGCATGATCGAGATGCTGCATTGCGTCGAGGTGATCCAGGGCCTGCTCGACGATCCCGACATCCTCGGCGGCAAGCGCATGGCGACGGGCCAGCGCCAGCATCGCGGCGTCGGCGTGATCGAGGCGCCGCGCGGCACGCTGTTCCATGACTACGAGGTCGGCGACGACGACCTCGTGACGCGCTGCAACCTGATCGTCTCGACCACGCACAACAACCAGGCCATGAACGAGGCCGTGCGGTCCGTGGCGGCGCAGTACCTCGACGGGCAGGAGCTGACCGAGGGCCTGCTCAACCACATCGAGGTCGCGATCCGCGCCTACGATCCCTGCCTGTCCTGCGCCACCCATGCGCTGGGCCAGATGCCGCTTGACGTAGTTCTGCTCGGCGCCGACAGACAGACGCTGGACCGCGTCACGCGTTCGCCGCACGGCTCCTTCTGCCACGAAGCGATTGCGAGCGGGGCGACGGCGCGATGACGGCGCCGCTGCTCGTGTTCGGCTGGGGCAACCCGAGCCGTGGCGACGATGCGCTCGGGCCCCTGTGCATCGAGCACCTGCGCTCGCTGAGCCTGGACGCTGCGCGCGTCGAATACCAGGAAGATTTCCAATTGCAGATAGAGCACGCGCTGGACCTGGTGGGCAGAGAGCGCGTGCTGCTCGTCGATGCCAGCCTGGACTGCGCCGCGCCGTTCGAGGTGACACAGCTCCAGCCGGCATACGATGCCCACCTGATGAGCCATGCGCTCACGCCGGCGGCCCTGCTGCAGGTCTATGCGGAACTGCGCACGGAGCCGCCACCGCCCTGCACGCTGCTGGCGATTCGCGCCGAGCGCTTTGAGCTCGGCGAGCCGCCGAGCCGTGCGGCCTTGATCAATCTGGAGGCTGCGCTGCGATGGGCCAAGGCCTGGCTGACGGATTGAGCCGCGTCGGTTAAACCGATCCTGATCACTGTCCCGTTTCCTGCAACAGGCGCCCCGCCAGTTCTTCCATGGCCTGCATCGAATAGCCAATCGGACTGATAACACGGGACGTTTCGAATTGCTCGAAGTTGCGCCGCATCGATTGCAGATAGGCCGGGTCGTAGTGCAGGGTGAGCAATTGTTGCACCACGGTCTCGAAATCGCCGGCGCGGGCTGACGCTTTCCAGGCTTCGACCAGCGCCTTGCCGCGCAGTTCGGTCAGCACCTGCAGGCGCTCGCAGAAGTGCTCGACATCGCGCACGAAGAAGTCGTAGTCTTCCAGCAGCAGCGCGACGCGCTGCGCATCGGGTAGCACGAGGTTGAGGCACTTGCTCTTGCGCATGGCTTCGACTAATGAGAGCGGCAGCACGACGTTGCCGACCTTCTTGCTTTCGCTCTCCACAAAGACGGGTCGCGCCGGCTCGAAATGGCGCAGCGATTCCCAGATCAGCGTGTCGAAGCGCTTTTGCGTCGGCTGCGCCAGGCCCGGGATGCCGCCGAGCACGGAACTGCGGTGGTTCGCCAGCGCTTCGAGGTCAATCACCTGCGCGCCCTGCGCGGCCAGGGCCTGCAGCAGGCGCGTCTTGCCGGAACCCGTGGTGCCGCAGACGATGCGCAAGTCGAACTGCTGCACCAGGCTCGGAATGTCCTGCACGACGGCGGCGCGAAAGGCCTTGTAGCCGCCTTCGACCAGCGTGACGCGAAAGCCGATCTGCGACAGGATCAGGGAGAGCGCGCCGCTGCGCTGGCCTCCGCGCCAGCAGTAGGTTAGCGGCTTCCAGTCTTTCGGCTTGTCAATAACCTCGCGCTCGATGTGCGCGGCGATGTTGCGCGCGGCGATGGCCGCACCGCGCTTCTTGGCTTCGAACGCGTTGACCTGCTTGTAGAGCGTGCCGATGTCGCGTCGCTCGGCGTTGTTGAGGGTCGGCCAGTTGACTGCGCCGGGCAGGTGGTCTTCATCGAACTCGCCCTCGCTGCGGGCGTCGATGATGGTGTCGAACTCGCGCAGCCGCGCGATGACCTCGCTCGCGCTAAGGGTGTGAAAGCTCATTTCAGCAACTTTCGCAGTTCAGGCCAGACGTTGGCCAGCAGCGTCGGATGGGCCGCTTCCAGCGGGTGGATGCGGTCGGCCTGGAACAGACGCAGGCTGTCGGGCACATCGGCTACCCCCTTGAGCAGAAAGGGCACGAGCGCCGCCTTGTTGGACTTGGCGACGGCGGCGTAGAGCGCGGCAAAGCGCGCGCCGTAGTCCTTGCCGTAGTTGGGTGGCATCTGCATGCCGATCAGGAGCACCTTGGCGCCGGCCTTCTGCGCGGTTTGGGTCATCTGGTTCAGGTTGTCCTGTGTCAGGTCCAGCGGTAGGCCGCGCAGGGCGTCGTTGGCGCCGAGTTCAATGATCACATGCGTCGGCTGCTGCTCGGCCAGAAGCGCGCCCAGGCGCGAGCGCCCGCCGGATGTGGTGTCGCCGCTGATGCTGGCATTGATGACGCGCGCCGCCATCTTCTCGGCTGTCAGTTTCTGTTCGAGCAGGGCGACCCAGCCGCTGCCGCGTTTGAGTCCATACTCGGCACTGAGCGAATCGCCCAGCACCAGGATGACCGGTGGCGTCCGGGCGGCCGACAGCCCGGCACTGGCGCCGAGCAGCGCCGCTGCGATAAAGTGACGCCGGTACCATGGTTGTCGATACAAAGAAAGCCTCATGTCTTTTGATTCAATTATTTCCGTCGAGCACGTCTTCAAGTCGGTGACCGATTCGAGCGGCACGCTCGACATTTTGCGCGATATCGACTTTGCGTTGGCTGCGCGCGAAACAGTGGCCATTGTCGGCGCCTCGGGGTCCGGCAAGAGCACGCTGCTGTCGATCATCGCCGGCCTCGATACGCCGAGCCGCGGCACAGTGCGGCTGGCCGGGCAGGATTTGTTCGCCATGGACGAGGACCAGCGTGCGCAACTGCGCGCGCAGAAGGTCGGGTTTGTGTTCCAGAGTTTTCAGTTGCTGGGCAACCTGACCGCGTTGGAGAATGTGATGCTGCCGCTGGAACTCGCGAACCGGCGTGACGCGCGCCAGGCCGCCAGCGCGATGCTGGCGCGGGTCGGCCTGTCGGAGCGCCTGGGCCACTACCCCAAGGTGCTCAGCGGCGGTGAGCAGCAGCGCGTGGCGCTGGCGCGCGCCTTCGTCGTGCAGCCGGCCGTGCTGCTGGCCGACGAACCCACCGGCAGCCTGGACTTCGCGACCGGCGAGAAGGTCATGGCCCTGATGTTCGAGCTCAACCGCGAACAGGGCACGACGCTGGTGCTGGTGACGCACGACACGGCGATCGCGACGCGCTGCGACCGCCGCATCACGATCGAGGCCGGGCGTGTGCTGAGCCTCGCCGAGGCTTCCTGAAGCACGCGGCTGCCGCTCAGGCGCGCCGCTGTGCCACCGTGTGCGACAGCGCACAGACGGCGGTCTCGTGTGACGCCACAGTGGGCGTGTCACATCAAGGAGCTCAGCATGACCGTCGTTCATTTATCGGTTCGCCATCTCGTCCTCGCCGCAACGTTCGGCCTATTGGCATCTTCGGCCGCGCTGGCGGCCGGTACGCGCGAGGCGGCACAGGCGCAGGCGCGCTACCAGCAGGAAATGGCCGACTGCAACAGCGGGCGGTCCCGGGGTGACCCGGTTGCGTGCCGGCGCGAAGCCACCAACGCGTTGGCCGAAGCGCGGCGCGGTCAATTGCACGGTGCGCCGGGGCAGTACGAACGCAACGCCTTGCAACGCTGCGCCGTCCATCAGGGCAACGACCGCGCCGACTGCGAGGCCCGCATCCGAGATCCCGGCAATGTCAGCGGCAGTGTCGAAGGAGGTGGTGTCCTGCGCAGCAGCATACGCGTCTTGCCGCCGCAATAGGTGCCTGCAGCTGCGCTGAGGGCAAGGATCCTCAAGGCCAGCGGCTGAAACCGGGTGTTTTGCGCGGCCGTGCGAGGACGACCAATAGCACGAGCAGCGCTAGGCCGAACGCGATGAGCAGGTTTCGCGCCGTCTGGCTGCGGTAAGCGACGACCACCTCGTGCGCGCCCGGCCTCAACTCGATGCCGATGTAGCTCGGCAACAGCATCACGGTCGGGACCGGCACGCCATCCACCGTGGCCTGCCAGTTGGGGTGGTACGAAACCTTCAGCAACAGCATGGCCGGGTCCTGCAACTGCACGCTGGCGCTGTAGCGCTGGCTTTGCGCGCTCTGCGCGGCAAACCCGCCCAATTGCCGTGGCGCGTCTGCCAGGGGCAGCGAAACAAGATGCGATGGCGGCGCCTGCATGCCCTTGAGTGCGACGCGCGGAAACTCGCCGGCGGCGCCCAGCGCGCGGGCGTGCCAGGCGCGCGCGGCGCCCAGCAACTCGGATTGCCTGCCTTCGAATGCGAGGTCGCTGCGGCCCAGCGCAAAGTGGCCGCCGGATTCTGCTTCGTACAGCGTGTAGCGGCCGGCCGTCTGCAGCCGCTTGAGGAAACCCGGCATCGGCTCCAAGCTGGGAGCGACGACGTAGCGCACGTTGAACACAACGTAATCGTCCGGGTTGCGGTAGTCGAAATCCCAGAGCAGGTCGGCATTGAGCGACAGGCTTTGGTAGGGCGCAGAGACCGCCGGGATCTGGTTGAGCGTGAGCAGGTCGCTGAAGGCCAGGTCGCCGAACTTCATGTCCTTGCCCCAGTCCGTGCGCAGACCGGCAAAGGTACGCCCGGGTGGCAGCGTGCGCAGCCGCTCGATGAGGGTTGCGGCGCCTTCATCTTGGTCGACGGCCCGCGCGGAACGGTCGAGGAAGACGTCGTTCAAGCGATAAAAGCCGTGGCGCTCGACCAGTGCCGGCAGCATCAGCAGCAGCGTGAGCAGGACGAAGACCGGCGTTTGCCGCCCGGGCTGCCAGCGTCCGCAGAATTGCCAGAGCCATCCGGCCCCGACCGCGATCAGCAGCAGCGCGGCCATGTCCACGCCGCCAATGAAGCGGTGCATGATCAGGCCCTCGTGCATCGGCAGCAGGTCGAGCAGCGAACCCCAGGTGACGCGCCCGAAATAAAGCAGCAGCCAGGTCACGAACAGTGCGCCGGCCAGCACCGCTTGCCGGGTGCGGGTCAGCGCCGCTGCCAGCAGGCCCGTGGCCACCAGCGCCGTCATGACCGGCAGGCGGCCATGGTCGAACAGGTCGCCGCTTGCCAGCCGCTGCAGGATCGCTTGCGCGCCGAAGGAGTCGTACTTCCAGCGCTGCAGGTAGGGCGAGGCGCCGAGGTAGACCTTCGAGAGGATGAAGGGCAGCCAGAAGTAGCAGGTGATCAGAGCCGACAGCGTCCAGACCAGCGCGAAGCGCAGGCTGCGCTGACGCGCATTGCTGCGCGTCAGGCCCACGGCGAACAGGACGGCGGCGCTGATCGCCATCATGTAGGCATAGACCAGGTGCGACAGGATCAGTGCCGCGAGGGCAAGGACCGCTGGCACGCGGTTCTTGCCGCGCTCCAGGTAATCGCACAGCAAGGCCAGGCAGATGAAGGACAGGTGCATGGCCCAGATCTGGGTGTACATGCCGAAGCCGCGCCAGACGTAGCTGTCGTACTCGAAGCCGTAGCCGAAGTTGCCTGCAAAGAAGGGCGCCAGCGTCGCCGCCGTGATCGCACCTGCGTGCGAAAAGTTCAGCTTGCGCAGGGACCAGAACACCGTCAACGGGAAACCGACGAGCAGCAGGTAGCGCACGAGGTTGAAGACGGTGATCAGGCTGACGTGCCCGAGCAGCAGCCGTTGCATCAGGACGATGCTCAGGTGCGGCAGGTGCTGGTAATAGAGAAACTGGGGAAAACCGAGCTCCAGCACCGGCGACCAGAAGTCGAACGGGTTGGCGCCACCGGACAGGGCGCCGTCGGCGCCCTGCACCAGCAGGAAATGGAAGGCGTCGTCGTTCAGGTTGGCGACGGCTCGCAGCTCCGGCAGCAGCGTCACGGCGCTGAACAGCAGCGCCAGCAGCAGCGGCAGCCAGGCCAGCAGGCGTGGCGCGTCAGGCTGCGCCCGCGCCGATTTCATCGCAGGGTTCTCGTCGCGGCCAGCAAGTCCTTCTCGAAGTGCATCTTTTCCTGATGCGCAATCGAGTCCAGTATTAGGCCGATGCCCAGGCACAGGATGGCGACGATCTCGAGCGACGCCGCGAGCACTGCCAGCGGCACATGGTGGATGTACCTGTAGCGGAACCAGTCGTCAAACACCGGCAGCGAGGCCGTGAGCCCGGCCAGGCAGAACAGCGCCCCCAGGCAGCCGAAGAAGAACAGCGGCCGATAAAAGCGCAGGATCTGGACAATGGCAAACAGCACGCGCGCACCGTCGCCCAGCGTATTGAGCTTGGACTGGCTGCCCGCCGGGCGGTCCTTGTATTCGATCGGGACCTCGGCGATGCGCAGCCGCTTGTCCAGCGCGTGCAGCGTGATGTCGGTCTCGATCTGGAAGCCTTCGATCAGGAGCGGGTAGGTCAGGACGAAGCGTCGGCTGAACACGCGGTAGCCGCTCATGATGTCGGCCAGCCGGGCGTGAAACAGCGTGTTGACCAGCCACTTGACCAGGGCGTTGCCAAGGCCGTGGAAATGGCGCTTGTTCTCCTGCCGGTAATGGCCGCCGCTGAGCCGGTCGCCGACCACCATGTCGGCGCGGTTCTCGAGCACGGGTTGAATCAGGTCGCGCACGCGCGCGGCCGGATAGGTCAGGTCGGCGTCCGACATGACGTAGATGTCGGCTTCGACCTCGAGGAAGGCGCGTCGCACCGCATTGCCCTTGCCCTGGCGCAGTTCCGACAGCACGGCACCGGCTGCGCCCAGGCGCTGCAGGGTTTCGCTTGCGATGCGCTGCGTCGCGTCGGTCGAGTTGTTGTCGACGACGATGATCCGCATCCCGGGCAGCGCGCGGTGGAAGGCCTCCATCGTCGCCGCGATGGTCAGGGCCTCGTTGTAGGCGGGCAGTATCAGCGCGATGACGGGCAAGGGCGACTCCATCAGGGATCAGGGTTTTGATTTTAGTGGCGAGCGGCAAGCCGCGATAATCACGCCATGTCTTCTCCCAAAGTTCTATTCGGCTTTCATGCCGTTGGCGTACGCCTGAAAACGGCGCCGCAATCGATTGTCGAAATCTATGTTGACCCGACGCGCCGCGATGCGCGCATGCGCCAGTTTCTGGACAAGGCCAACGAGGCCGGCGCGCGCGTCATCGAGGCCGACGGCATGCGCCTGGCCAAGCTCTGCGGCAGCCACGGCCACCAGGGCGTGGCCGCGCGCGTGCAGGCGCTGGCGCAGGTGACCTCGCTCGACGAACTGCTGGAACAGCGCGAAGCCGCGCAGGCGCTGCTGCCGGCGGCCGAGCGCGAGGCGCTGCTGATCCTGGTGCTCGACGGCGTGACCGATCCGCACAACCTGGGCGCCTGCCTGCGGGTGGCCGATGGCGCCGGCGTGTGCGCCGTGATAGCGCCGAAAGACCATGCGGCCGGCATCAATGCCACGGTCGCCAAGGTCGCCAGCGGCGCGGCCGAGACCGTGCCCTACTTCATGGTGACCAATCTGGCGCGCACCCTCAACGAGCTCAAGGAGCGCAACATTTGGATCATCGGCACCAGCGACGTGGCGGGCAAGACGATCTACCAGGCCGATCTCAAGGGCCCGGTGGCGCTGGTGCTGGGCGCCGAAGGCGAGGGCATGCGCCAACTCACGGCCAAGACCTGCGACGAGCTGGTTAGCATCCCGATGCGCGGCGCGGTCGAGAGCCTCAACGTCTCGGTCGCCAGCGGCATCTGCCTGTATGAGGCCGTGCGCCAGCGCGGCTGAGCGGGCGGCAATCCAGATTCCCGACAAGGCAACACTGCAATGAAATCGACAATCCTGCGCTTTTTTCTCATCTTTCTGGTCGCCGTTCTGCTGCTTGCCGGTGGCTGGCTCTGGCTGACGCTGAACTGGAGCTACTCCCAGGGCGAGCGCGCCGGCTACGTGCAAAAGCTCTCGAAGAAAGGCTGGGTCTGCAAGACCTGGGAAGGCGAGATCGCGATGGTGACGATGCCCGGGGCGATCCCCGAGAAATTCGAATTCACGGTGCGAGACGAGGCGGTGGCCAACAAGATCAATCGGCTGGCGGGCAAGCGCGTGGTGCTCAACTATGCGCAGCATCGCTTCATTCCGTCGTCCTGCTTTGGCGAGACCGAGTACTTCATCGGCGACGTGCGCGAAGTGCTGGACAACCCGGCGCCCGCCGCGCCGAGCGCGCCGCTGGCACCGAGCGCCGCTCAGGGCCAGTTGTCCGAACCGCGTTGAGGCGCATCATGACCAAACCACATCACCTGACCGAGCGCCGCCTGGCCGATGCCTGGGCCGAATTGCAGAACTACGCCGACCAGGGCAATCCGCTGCAGGCCGATGCCTATCGGCTGGCCTTCTCCGATCCGGAATTCCTGCTGCGCCGCGAGACGCGCGGCATCCGTTTCCAGCTGGAAATGCTCAAACCCGACCTGGACCAGTCCGAGCAGGGCATCGAGAACACCGTTGTGGTGTTCGGCAGCGCCCGTTTTCCCGCGCCCGAGGACGCGCAGAAGGCCTTGCAGGCGGCGCAGGCCAGCGGCGACATCAGCGCGCTGGCGGTGGCGCAGCAGCAGATGCGCAACGCCCATTTCTATGACCAGGCGCGTCTGTTCGCCCGCCAGGTGGCAACCTACAGCGCGAACCGGCCGTGCGACGAGCAGTTGTTCATCGCGACCGGCGGCGGCCCCGGCATCATGGAGGCGGCCAATCGCGGCGCGCACGAAATGGGCGCCGTGAGCGTCGGCCTGAACATCGCGCTGGCGCACGAGCAGCGTCCGAATCCCTACATCACGCCGAGCCTGAGCTTCAAGTTCCATTACTTTGCGATGCGCAAGATGCACTTCATGATGCGCGCCAAGGCACTGGTCGCGTTCCCGGGCGGCTTCGGCACGCTCGACGAGCTGTTCGAGGTCATCACGCTCGTGCAGACCGGCAAGGCCAAACCGGTGCCGATCGTGCTGTTCGGCACCGACTACTGGAAGCGCCTGATTAACATCGACGTGATGATCGAGGAGGGCGTGATCTCGGCCTCGGACTTGGACCTGTTCAGCTACGTCGATGAGCCGCTCGAAGCCTGGAACGTGATCCGCAGCTTCTACGGGCTTGCCGGCTGAGACCTGCACCGGTCGTCGCAACGGCGCGACGACGAAATGAGGCCGTGTTTTTCAGCGCCCTTTGACCTGCATCAGTTGATTGTCAGGCACTTGCCACCAAGTTGATATTGATCGCATTAGCGTCGCCGGAAAGGCGCATGCTGATCACACTGGTCAACATTCGTCGAATGGCCAACCGAAAACAAGGAGTTCATCATGTCCCATTACCACGCGCTCGTCTGGCTTGATCACAAGGAAGCCTATGTGATGCACATCAGCCCCGATGATGTCGAGAAATCCATCATCCAGCCGCGCGAGCCGCACCACAAGCTGCATTCGCGCGTCGGCACGCTCGGCAGCGGCCGCGCGCCCGAGAGCCAGGACTATTACCACCAGGTCGCCGAGGCCCTCGCGGGCGCGACGGAGATACTCGTGGTCGGCCCGGCCCAGGCCAAGCTCGAACTGATCAAGCACATCCACGCCCACCATCCGGCCATGGTGGACAAGGTGGTCGGTGTCGAAACCATCGATCATCCGAGCGACGGCCAACTGGTGGCCTATGCGCGCAAGTACTTCGTGGCCAAGGATCGCATGCTTTGATCCAGGCCAATCATTGAGCCCGGCCCGACTGGCCGGGCGGAGATGAGTTCGTGCTGCTGCTCTCCGAGGTCAACTCGTTTGAGGAATGCACGCTGATTCTGGACCGGGTGCTCGAGGCGGTGCGCCGCCCGGTCAACGCCGGCGGGCAGGTATTCAATATTTCAGCAAGCATCGCGGTCAGCCTCTACCCCGGCGACCAGGCGGACCCTGACACGCTGCTGCGCCACGCCGATCAGGCCATGTACCTGGCCAAGCAGGGCGGCAAGAATCGCTATCAGATGTTCGATCTCGAGATCGACCGGATGGCGCAGCGCCACCTCGAATACCTCGGTCAGATGCAGCGCGCGCTGGCGCTTGACGAGTTTGTCCTGCATTGCCAACCGCAGGTTGATCTGCACAGCGGCGAGGTGATCGGCGTGGAAGCGCTGATCCGCTGGCAGCATCCCGAGCGCGGCTTGCCGCCGCCAGGCGATTTTCTGCTGCACCTGCGCGGTGGCAGCCACGAGCAGCTGTTCGGCGAGTGGGTGATCGAGACCACCCTGAGCCAGATCGAAACCTGGTTCGAGGCCGGGCTGGCGATGAAGGTCAGCGTCAACATCAGCGCCAACCACCTGTTGCAGGCCGATTTCTCCGAACGACTGGCGCAGGCAGCAGGACCCCGGACTGCTACGGCCCCTTGCGGTCAGCGCAGCTCGTCCTGCGGCCCGTACAGGTGATAGCCATTGCGTCCGCAGCCCTTGGTGACGTACATCGCCCGGTCTGCCATTCTCAGCAAGGTCTGTCCGTCGGCCGTTGCGTTGACCGGCAGCACCGCGATCCCCACGCTGGTGGTGATCGACAGCACATGGTGGTGGAACCGTATCGGCTCTTCGAAGGTGTGGATGAGCTTTTGCGCGACCCGCTCGGCCTCGGCGGCCGACGCGATTTCCGGCAGCAGGATGATGAATTCGTCGCCCCCCGGCCGCGCCACCGTGTCGCCGGCCCGGATGCACGCGCCGAGCCGTTTGGCGACTTCGACGAGCAGGCCGTCGCCGACTTCATGGCCGTAGCGGTCGTTGATTTCCTTGAAGCGGTCGAGGTCGAGAAACAGGACCGCCAGCGACCGGTGGAAGCGCTGCGCCTGCGACAGGCCCTGGTCGAGCCGGATCAGCAGCATGCGCCGGTTCGGCAGGCTGGTCAGCGAATCGGTGTACGCGAGCTGGCTGGCCAGGTCCTCCGCGTTCTTGAGTTCTGTGATGTCGCGATTGTTGGCGCGGCGCCCCATCAATCGCCCGTTGCCGGAAGACACCGGGCGGCAGCCGTGCGCGATCCACAGGATGCGGCCGCCCTTGTGGATGATGCGGAAACTGACGCTGGCCTCGTCGTGCAGGTTGCATTGCTGCTGGTGCGTGGCGTACATCGCGGCGTCGTCCGGATGGATGATGCGTTTGAGCAAACCCTTGTCGGCGTAGAAGTCGGCTTGGCTGTAGCCGCTGACCCGCTCGCAGGCCGGGCTGACGTAGAGCATCCGACCGTCATCCGCCTCCCAATACTCCCAGTCGTAGGTGTAGTCGGCGATGGTGCGGAATCGTTCTTCGCTTTCCTTCAATTGCGCTTCGCTGCGGACCAAGGCGGAAATGTCGACGAAGCCCCACAGGCTCTCGCCGGCCTCTGCGTTCAGCGTGGAGCCGCTGACGTTGAGCCAGACGTACTGAGCGTCCTTGCGTACAAACTCGGATTGCGTGCGAAACACCTCTCCCCGTCGCGAGCGTGGCGTAGCCGTCCGCCGCGAACGCCTGGTAGGCTTCCTCGGACGGATAGAGTGCGCGCGTCGGCAACCCCGTCATCTCGCCTGGCAAGTAGGCCAGCATGGTCTCGAAGGCGGGGTTGGCCCAGACGATGCGTCGTTCCCTGACGGTGACGATGCCGACCAGGTCGTTGTTCAGGATCGCCTTCTGCTCGCGCAGCAGCGAGTCGATCTTCAGGGCATCGAGGACCTGTTTCGTGATGTCGGTATGCGTCACGACGGCATTGCCGGTTCGCGCTCCTCCGAGCGGCGTCACCACCATTCGGAACCAGCGTTGCCGGCTTGGCGTATGGCACGGGTATTCGCGGCTGAAAGTCGGTCGACTGCCGTCGAGCACGCCGCGAATGCCGTCGACCGTATCCTGAATGGCCTGCGCATCGTCGCCGACGCCGGGCCGGCAGGCATCAAGGTAATTGACGCCGACGCCGGTGTGCGGCGCCGGCTGGTCCGGCACCCCGCTGTTTTCCAGGGCATATCGGTGCCAGGGTTCGTTGATCGCCACGATCACGCCATGGCGGTCGAGCACGGCGATCTGCGCGACCATGGAGTCCAGGATGTCCTGCTTGAACGCTTCGCTCGCCTTGAGTGCGGCTTGCACCTGCTTGCGCTCCGTGATGTCGTGGACGAACGAATAGACCAGGACCCGACCATCGACTTCCACCGGGCCGCAATACACCTCGACTTCTCGAATTTCACCGCTGGCCAGGCGATGCGCGAAGTGGAAAGATGATCGGTCCTGGCCCTGCGACTGCGCCATCTCGGCCTGGATCGCCTCGGGCGCCATCGGATTGATGTCGGAGATTCTCAGATGCGTCAAATGCTCGCGGCGATAGCCATAGAAGGTGGCCGCTGCGTCGTTGGCGACGATGATGCGGCCATCGGCCGGGTCATGCATGAGCAGGGGGATTCTCGAATGTTCAAACAGCGCGCGGTGCCGGGCCTCGCTGCGCGCCAACTCGGCGTTCTTGCGCTGCAGGCGCATCACCAGGAACGCGATGCCGAGCGAGAAGACAATGCTCAGCGCGATGTGCAATGCCGTGCGTTGTTGCTCGTGACCACTGCGCAGCGCGCTCCAATACCAGAGCACCGCCAGCATCCACGTGCCGACGATGAGCAACACCGGAAATAGGCTGCGCAGCCTGCTGCGGGTCTTGGACAAGCATGATCCCGATTGATGTCCGGTGCGATTCAACCCGATTCACCGTAGAACGATGAACGCGCACCACGACACTCTCGACGCTTGCCGGGCTGGCATTGACGATGCCGTAACCGATTACCGCGTTGGAGCAACCCCCTTCGCCGCAAGTTTAGGTCCTGCCCGCAATCTGGCCCGTGCGCTGCGTCAAGGTCTCTGAATTTTTAAGAGGATCAAATGCGTGATGGCGACTGGCGCCGTGTCAGGCGGGCGTGACCGGTGCGCGAATCAGGTGCCTTGCGCAAAGGCCTTGGCGGTTTCGCGCAGCTTGAATTTCTGCAGCTTGCCGCTCGGCGTCTTGGGCAGGTCTTCCATCAGTTCGAGCCGTTCCGGGTGGTACTGCACGGTGACCTTCTGTTCTGACAGATAGCGCCGCATCTCCTCCAGCGTGAACGTGAAGCCGGGGCGCACCGTGACGAAGGCGCAGGCCCGCTCGCCCAGGCGCGCATCGGGGTAGCCGACGATGGCCACCGTGGACAGGGCAGGGTGCTTGTAGAGCAGGTTTTCGATCTCCATGACCGGGATGTTCTCGCCGCCGCGGATGATGATGTCCTTGCTGCGGCCGTTGATGCGGACATAGCCCTCGGAATCGAGGAAGGCGAGGTCGCCGGTGTCGAACCAGCCGTCGGCGTCCGTGGCGTTGAGGTGGGCGCGCTTGAGGTAGCCGGCGAACATCGAACTGCCGCGCACAAAGAGCTTGCCGGTTTCACCCGTCGGCGGCAACTGGCCGTCGGAGTCGACGACCTTGACCTCGATGCCCGCGACCGGGCGGCCATCGGTGCTGCCGGATTTTTCGTTGGTGCGTGACGGCTCGGTGATAGTGACCGCGCCGCATTCGGTCATGCCCCAGGCCGAACTGACGGCCAGGCCCAGCACGCGCCGGGCACGCTCGATCAGCACCGGCGGAATCGGCGCGCCGGCGCAACAGAAGTTGGCGAACTGCGGCGAGACCGGGCCGCCCACTTCGGCTGCATTGCACAGGTCGGCGACGAACGGGCTCGAGGCCATGCTGAAGGTGATGCCTTCGCTGCGGATCAGGTCGAGCGCCTGGCGCGGCTCCCAGATATCCTGCAGCACGGTGGTGGCGTTTAGGATCAGCGGGATCATGGCGAGGTAACCGAAGCCGGTCAGATGCGCCATCGGCGAGGCGCCCAGGATTACGTCTTTCTCTGTCAGGCCGTAGACCCCGATGAAGCTGTGCAGATTGGCGAACAGGGTGTTCGACGTGTGCATCACACCCTTGGGCTCGCCGGTGGTGCCGGAGGTGTACATCAGCAGCGAGACATCGTCGGCAGCCAGACCCGGACCGCTGAGCGCGGGCGTGTCATCGCGCAGCAGCAGGGCCTCGAAGCTGTTCGAGCCGGCGCCGTCGAGCACGACGAGGTGCTGCAGGAAGGGCAGCTCCGCGCGCATGTCGTTGACCATGGATTCGTAGTCGAAACCCTTGTAGCTCTTGGGCACGATGAAGACCCTGGATTCGCCAAAGTCGAGCATGAACTTGAGCTCGCGCTGGCGGAAGATCGGCATGATCGGATTGGCCACGGCGCCGACGCGCGCGCAGGCTAGCGCCAGCGCGATGAACTCCCACCAGTTGGGCATCTGCCAGCTCACCACGTCGCTGCGCCCGACGCCGAGCGCGACCAGGCCGCGTGCGATGCGGTCGGCCATCTGGTCCAGGGCGCGGTAGCTCAGTCGAATCGGCTGCGCCACATCGCTGCGGTAGGCCACAGCGGCGGTCTTGTCCGGGCAATTCTGCAGCGCCTGCGCCATGAAATGGCTGACGGTCTGATTGCGCCAGAACCCACCTTCGGTCATGGCGCGTTGGCGGGGCGGAACGAGAACGGTATCGAATTGCATGGGACGCTCCTTTAGTAATTGAACGTGGTTCAGCACCTTGATCGCCAAACCTAGAAATCTGTAAAAACGACAATGTATTGCTATATCGTGATTATTGCAAGCAGATTTCCTGGTGACCGCTTGATAGATTATCTAGGGATTTCCCTTATAGAATTCGAAAAAATTGCTCTGGATCATGAATTTTTTGAATCATTCGGCGTTTATTTAAGCAAATATATTGACATATTTTGGCGTGTACTCGTAAACTGCGCGGACTCGAACAAAAGGAGAAAGCGATGGACTTCAATCTGACCGATGACCAGCAGGCGCTGGTCGAAAGCGCACAGCGTTTTGCGCGGGAGAAACTGGCCCCCGGCTACCGCGTCGGCGACAAGACGGGCCGTGTCGACCGTTTGCTGGTCAAGGCCATGGGGGACATGGGCTTTCTGGGGCCGGAACTGCCCGAGGCCTATGGCGGCCTCGGTGTGGACTGCGTCACGAGCGGCCTGCTGCTCGAGCAGATCGCCTACGCCGACTTCAACATGTCCTACATCAACCTGCTGACCTCGCTGTGCGGCCAGATCATCGCCACGCACGCGCAGGAGTACCTGAAGGCGCGCTGGCTCAAGCCGATCCTGGCCGGCGACAAACTGGTCGCGATCGCGCTGACCGAACCGAGCGCCGGATCGGACGCCGCGAGGCTCAAGCTCAAGGCGGTGCGCAGCGGCGACGACTTCATTCTGAACGGCGAGAAGACATCGATCTCGCTGGCCGACCAGTCCGACGTCGCCGTCGTGTTCGCCCGCACCGGCACGCATGCCGATGGCGCGCGCGGCATCAGCGCCTTCCTGGTGCCGATGGATTTGCCGGGCCTGACGCGCACCGCCTTCGACGATGTCGGCACGCGTGCCGTGGGACGCGGCTCGATCTTCTTCGACAACGTCCGCGTGCCGGCCGACCACATGCTGGGCGACGAAGGCCAGGGCTTCATCCAGGTCATGCAGGGCTTTGACTACAGCCGCGCGCTGATCGGCCTGCAGTGCCTGGGTGTGGCGCGGGCCTCGCTCGACGAGAGCTGGGCCTATGCGAAGGAGCGCGAGACTTTTGGCCAGCCGATCATCGAGCGCCAGGGCGTGAGCTTTCCGCTGGCCGAGTCCGAGACCTATCTCGAATCCCTGCGCTGGCACTGCCTGCGCACGCTCTGGTTCAAGGACCAGGGCAGGCCGCACACGGCGGAAGCGGCAATGTGCAAGTGGTGGGGTCCGAAGCTCGCGTGCGAAATCATCCACCAGTGCCTGCTCACGCATGGCCACGGCGGCTACGCAGCCGACTACGCGTTTGCCCAGCGCTACCGCGACGTGCTCGGATTGCAGATCGGCGACGGCACGGCCAACATCATGAAGATGATCATCGCGCGCGAGAAATCGGGCATGCGCCTGACCTGAGAATGTCCCCATCAGGCGTTGACATGGTGAGGCGGGTGACCGGCGGCGTTGGCGCCACCGGTGCGACGCGCTGACAATGCTTGCGCAAGGTATTGGTTCTTTTCACTCACACGGAAACAAGGAAACCCAAATGAAACGCGATTTGAATTTCACGGACCTGCTCTATACCAAGGCTGACGGCATCGCCACCATCACCATCAACCGCCCCAAGGCCTACAACGCCTTCACCGCCAACACCTGCGAGGAACTGATTGTTGCCTTCAAGGACGCGGACCATGACCGCAGCATCGGCGTGGTCGTGTTGACCGGCGCCGG
>Ga0209697_10000268_pt1 | contig 84479 bp, 76 predicted proteins | sample AliMusrvi5mmetaG_FD_184115 | JGI IMG/M metagenome (GOLD analysis project Ga0209697, IMG submission 184115) | Freshwater lake bacterial and archeal communities from Alinen Mustajarvi, Finland, to study Microbial Dark Matter (Phase II) - Alinen... | ecosystem: Environmental > Aquatic > Freshwater...
CTACCGGTTGATCAAAAGAGAGTCCGACCGAACTTTGTCCTGCAAGGTTATAGATTTCATCAGGTTGAGTCCGGCTCACCACCTGAAGCACACTCCGGAAATCGTTGAGCGCCATCGACTCAAGGCGTACCTTATTCCGTATGCCTAATTGTCCAAGATTACTGAAACTGCTGATCTGGGCATCTCTCGAACTACCCACGACCTCATATCCTTTGTCAAGCAGCAGTCGGGCCAGGTATGCTCCGTCCTGTCCTGAAATACCACAAATTAATGCTCTCATAACGAACTTCTAAAGCCCCGAAAATTTCAATTCCGTTCATTGTTCTGCAGAAGCCACCGATTTTTCACCATCATCTCGTCCGCAAGTTTTTTAAAGCTTATGTGTGGAACAAATCCAAGCTCTTTTTTTGCTTTGACCACCAATATAAGCTTTGTAAATAGTTATAAAAGGCAAAGAGTTACCATTGGCCGAAACTTTATGGCTGCTCGTATTATTAACTTTCGGAGTTGCCTAAATTGTTCGAACACTCCATGGTCGGGAGATATGGTTCAAGCGAAGGTAGTTAATAAATTTCTATTTCTTGAGGTTGAATCTCGGGGAACCACATAACGCCCTCTTGTACTGGACCGATAATCAACTTGTATTTACCGTGTATTTCCGGTGTCGTAAGAAAAAAGTTAATTTTTACTCTATCATGTGGGTGTATGGTTTCAGGGAGCGGTGTCCGGTTACCTTCAAGGATCATCTGATTGTTTGTATTGAACCAGCGATAGGAGATGTTGACAAACATACCTGGAGATAAGGTGGCATTTGATGGCCAAACCTCTTGGCCTGTGTTTTCGATTAAAACCTCTTCTTGATGGGTGACTCCACCCCGTATTCGAGTGGGCAAGTTGATGGGTCCGATTTGGTAGCTGGGAGAGTGTAGCGGTGCTGGAAGAGACTGTATAATATGGCGGTCAAGCACAAATGCAGCATAACCAGAGTACCGCATATTTGCTTGCAATAATGCTTTGAATGTAGAGCCATCATGCAGAGAGTTCCGTAACCACTCCCCACCTGACCATCGGGGAAGCGCCCATTCAGATTCGCTTCGCAGTACTTCATGATATGAGGGCGAAAGAAGCGGAGGGCGTGCAACGACGTTCAGATAAGGGTTAAAGATCAGCAAATCATCCTTTATCGGTTTGTATCCCGAGGTGTTACCAAAATCATAAAATGTGCTTATTCTGCGGTTATCGGTTGCCTCAGTAGCCATAATTTGAAAAGAGGATTCAGGTGTACCCAGCGAGACCAGAAATGTTTTTAAACTTATCAGAATCTCAACGCCGTTTCCGGGAGTAACTCCGACAAGAGCAACACGACGGGGTTGTTGGTTTCTCATCGGATTTTTCCAGAACCATTCCGAAAGAGCGTGGACAAAACGATCATGATTATTGGCAATCAACTGCAGTGATTGCATATCAGACAATGCTATTGGTAACGTATATGCACAAAAAAATGTGGCAACCCCTAAAACGACCCTTTTATAGATTATGATGGAGGAGGGTAAAGCAAAAATACCGGCAACTCCACATACGGCAAAACCATAGGTTGGCAGCAGGTAATAGGTATTATACATTCCAAGTGCTGCAAATGCTACGGTATAGGTACTTGCAGCAACCAAAAAGGAGTCATAGACGGTGTGACGGGTTGCATTGAGGATAATCAGTACAACTCTAAACGCTGTCAGTGGCAAAATTATAAATATGATGAAAGGATCATTCCGGGAAAATAACCAAACGATATCAAACACGGACAATGCCTGAAAACCAGCATAAGAGCCTGTGCTGCAGAGGATACGCCAACCGCTGTAACCTGCAATATAGAAAACTCCCAAAATGAGTATTGCCCATAACCGTTTTGATGTTATGCTGCGATTCAGCCGAAAATGTCGAATAAGTTCGACTCCACTGAAAGAAAGAGCAAAGACAAAAACCAATTCCTTATAAAAAAAAGCGGTCACTAAAGCGGCCAAACCACCAGCATCGGTAATGCGTTCGAATGTTGATCGGGGTTGAGCTGAGGATTCAACCGATAACGTTGACCAGACAAAAAGAAGCGTTAACAGCAGGATATTCAACTCCCCGACATGTAATCTGCATATCGAATTTGCAAAGCCGATTGACAACAGGGTGAGGCACCATAAAATAGCAATTGACAGGGTATTTGCTTTTGTCAGGACAAGGCAACGATGCAATACAACCCCCAAAAAAAATACTTTAATGGCGTTTATTGCGAAAAAAAGCTGCGCGGAAGGAGTAAAAAGCCAGGAAGCAAAAACAAACTCCTGAGCTGTTAAGGGAAAAAAACGGCCCAATTCCGGTGAAATATATGCACCAAAGCGTTTGCCTTGAAATATGGTTCTTATGAATTGATGATCATCAATCGGGCCAAGGCCGTTTATTGATGTCACCCACCAGGCAAGAGAGATCAGGATGGTCGTAAAAAACGCAGTAAGCCAGTCAAAAGACCGATCAGTTGTTTGTGGTAATTTTTGTTGCATTAGTTTTTTTTAAGCAGATTCTTCGTTGAACTTTTTCGGCTGCAACACACTCAAATAACCTTAAAGTCTGGAAGCAATCAAAGCTATACCCGCAATGATGAACAGCGAGCCAGAAAGGTGCCAGACAGAAACTGTTTCATGAAGAAAAAATATACCAATCAATGTGGTGCCGACGACGAGAGCTCCAGCTGCTATCGGAAATGCAAACGATAAAGGGAAGAGTCTGAGAATTCCCATCCACATCAAGGCGCCTGTACCGTAGAGAGCCAAGCCAATGATAAAAGTAAGAGTTTTCCACCCTTCTGCAGCTTTCATAAAATATAAGCCAGAACAACTTGTGACGACATAGATCACAAACAGAATGACGGAAAAAAAAGGGTTAGTCAAGTTTATCTTCACAAATCCACCTCGGACGATTTTTTACCGTTGTATAAATTTGACCAATATACTCACTGACGACACCGAGACAGATAAGTTGTATACCACCAATAAAATAGATCGGGGCAATGGTTGAGGCCCATCCAGGAACGGTGTCACCAAAAAACAACACCTTCCATAGTGCGTAGAGCAACATGAACATACTGCCAAAAAAAATCAAAAAACCGATGAGCGTTACAATCCGTAAAGGGACAATGCTGAACGACGTAATGCCGTGCAAGGCAAGACGAATCATTTTGCTTACAGTATATTTTGACTGACCGATTTTTCTCTCTCTGACATCAAAATTTACTGTACTTTTCCTGTATCCCAGTAAAAGACAGGTTGCCCGTAAAAAATTATTTGGCTCAGGGAAAAGGGAGAGTGCCTCAAGTGCCCGTTTACTGAGCAGGCGGTAATCGGCATGATCAGGAATAATGTTAACTCCCATGGTTTTCATGAGCATGTAAAAGCCTGATGCGGTCTGTTTTTTCAGCCATCCATCGGTTTTTCGATCGTTTCTGACACCGAGAACGATATCTGAACCTTTCCGAAATTCACAAAGAAACTTTTTAATTGCTGAAGGATCCTGCTGCAGGTCGGCATCAAGAGAGATAGCAGCATCACACTCATTGGTCACTGCATTCAGGCCAGCCAGAAGTGCAGCCTGATGACCGAAATTCCGGGAAAGTTTTAATCCTTTAATTGCATGACTATCGCGGTGAAGACGAACGATTGTGGTCCAGGTTTTATCGGTACTTCCATCGTCAACAAAGAAAATGAAAGAGTTTTTTTTTAAAACTCCCTCATCGGTCATCTCTGTGATCAATGAGGATAGTTCCGATGCGGCAAGTTCAATTGATTCGTTTTCATTGAAACATGGGAGAACGATAGCCAGTCGAATTGGCAGGTTTATCTCTTCTTTATTGAGACTATTCATTGAATGGAAACTTCCAGTGAACTTTAGCAAAAAAATACCGAACAGTAAACTCTGTTGTCGACACAAAACGCCCTGCCCAACGATCATGCATGGTTATGTGTGCATAGTTCTTCAGCCACGGTTTAGGCACTTTTCCAAACTGCTTCTGGAACATATCATTAATTTCTCTGTGTACCTTCACCTTCGAGCCGAGTGTTTTGTTGTCGGCATAGAGTCTCGAGCCTGCCAGTTTATGCTCAAGATAGGCAAATTTAACTCCGGCTCTGGATAGTCTCAGCCAGTATTCGTAATCCATACAGTAATGCAGCGACTCATCAAGCAAGCCGTGTTGTTCAACCAGCTTTCTCCTGAAAAAGACCGCTGGCTGGCAGATAAAGCAGGTTTCATTGAACCGTTCACTGTTCCATGGTTCAGTGGGGTAGGACTCAAATGGACGGTCATGAACATCGATGTGGTCAGCCTGTCCGTAAACAAGATCAATTTCAGGGTGTTCTGTAAAATAGGCAACGACACGGGCTATGGCATCAGGGTAATAGATATCATCGGAATTGAGCCAGCCGATAATGTCTCCTTCTGTCGTGCGTATTCCTTTATTAATTGCATCACTCTGCCCTTTGTCCTTCTCCGAAAACCACTTTACCGGCGGACTGAACTTCTGGAGAACGTCTATCGTGTTATCGGTGCTGCCTCCATCAAAGACCACATGCTCTATGGCGGGCCAATGTTGATTTGCTACACTCATCAGGGTACGGCCGATGAACTGCCCTTGATTAAAGGAGGGGGTAACAATGCTGACGGTAAGAGAAGATGCTTCAGGTATGCAAGGTTTATTATTCTTTTGCCAGACATCCCATACGTTTTCTTGAACCTCACCCTTTTTGTCCGCGGTCATAGCATCTTCAAAAAGCTCCCAATACTCTCTGGCCATCCTTTCCTGATCTGAGAATTCAGCTGCCCGTTGGAGACCAGCCTGTATAAGCTGCGTGCGGAGTTGATCCTTTCCAGCCAAAAACAGCATAGCCCAGGCAATCTGCTCAGGACTGGTCGGGTCAAACAGAAGTGCCGCATTTGCTGCTATTTCCGGAAGCGACCGGGTATTGCTGCAGGCAACTGGAACTCCAGCTTCCATTGCTTCAATGACTGGTAAACCGAATCCTTCATAGAGGGAAGGAAAAATCATGCCGGCAGAGTTCGAAAGAAGAAGTGCAAGCTCATCGTCTGGCAGATATCCTGGAAAGATAACCCGACGTTCAAGCCCCATATTGCGAGTTTTCTTTACCAATACCTCTTGCCGCTCTCCGGGTGCTCCAGTACAGACAAGCTTGATTTCTGCATCAAGACCTTCGTTGCAGGCCATACCAAATGCCGACAAAAGAGTTTCGTGGTTTTTATGCTTCCAGAAATTGGCAGTGTAGAGCAGGTACTTTTGCTTCTCAAGCCCAAGGCGATGCAATAACTTATTAACTGGGAAAGTTTTGGATTGAATACGCTGCGCCATACGCAGGTAAATGGTGCGGATGATGGAGGGGTCAATATTGCCGTGATCAATGGCCGAGTTTCTTGAATATTCTGAAATTGCCGTAATCGCCACAGCCCGTCGACAGGCATCCATGAAAACCCGGTCACGGTGAATAACTTCATCAGGGGTAAAAAACTCAGGGTAGGTTTTGTACTGCAGATCGTAAATCGTACAGACTGCCGGAATTCCAGGTTCAGCATTATGCAGTGAGGTGAACGGGCAAAAAAGCAGGTCTACACCCATATCATGGAGCAAGCTGCCAGATGCCGGCCGAAAGATTTTCAGTCGCTTCAATGCACTCCTTTTCCAGCCCCATAGCGTGCGCTCCGACCATGATGAGAGGCGATCAAGCGGTTTTGCCGAGGCATTTCTCATTGGCTCTTCAGCAAGCACCATCACTCGCTTCATATTCGGGCGATCAAGAAAGGATAATTCTTTGTGAGAACTTTCTCGAGTAAGTAAAATAAACTGGGTATCGGGCTTCATTCTGGCGAGCATGCGCAGCAGTTCGAGCACAAATACCTTTGCACCACCGTTCTCCCCTCCGGACAGAACAGGGGTAAGATCAACAGCGATATGCTTTGGTGAAACAGGCACTTGTGGAAAATCTGCCTGAATAAGCGGCATAGCGCAGCAACTCTTTTCCCATTGATAGAGCCAGTTGTTATTCTGACTGTCTGTCAGCAGGTTCATGAGCTGGGCGGAACTCTCTTTCCATGTCAACCACGGCATTCCTTCCGAATGGGTAACCGTACCTTTTCTGATGTCAGCAATCCATTTAATCAATACAGAGGCAAGCTTCAGACGAGATTTTCCGTTGAAATAGGACGCATGTTCACCGGCAACTTCACGGAAGACCGGAAGATCGCGTGCAAGTATGGGACGACCCTGCTGAGCCGCTTCGATAAGTGGCAGGCCAAAACCCTCACCTTCTGACGCCATTATGACACCATCAGCAATGGTATAGAGCTTCTGAAGAGCCTCATCACTGATATTCTCGTACCAGAAGAGATGCTGGTTCAGCTGTTTATGCTCCCAAATGTCTTTGGCCAATTTTTCAACCATCCACCCCTTTTTTCCCGCAATGACCAAGTTAACCTCCACGCCGGTCATCCAGAGCAGTTCAAATGCTTTCAGCACTTGCAGATGCCCCTTGCGCGGTTCAACGGTGCCAACCATGACAATGGTTGGTGCCGAAGCAAGTTTCTGTATATCGGTGTTGAAACCTTCTGGAAAACCCTCAGTCGGAATGCTTTTTTCAATGTCGGCACCTAAATGGAACCACCCGATACTGAACTTTCGGCAGCGTAGGGGCTGAACACTATCAAACCAAGCCTTTACGTCATCGGCTACGGAACGCGAAATGCATAAAGCCCCGTCGCACTGCGCAACAATATCCATCCATTCGGAGTGATGCTTGTCTACAGTCGGCGGGAAAAAATTCGGGAAGCGGATTGGCAGCAAGTCATAGACTACAAAATAAACCAGCCCGCCGTCTCGTCGAAATTGTTCAAAACATTTACGGCCATGTCGCACATTATGGCAAAGGTCGAGGCCAAGAAAAATATCTCCAGCGTGCATCTCAACGGGAGTGTCTTTGAGCAGAGAGCAGGGCTTTTGATCAATACCGAGAAGGTTTAAGGTAAACTGTCGCGCATAGCAGTAATAAACCCCACGTTCACCCTGCTCCATAAAGACAGGTTCGATGCGGAAACCATGCGGCGGCGCTTCAAGCAGTTCTTTGAGAATACTTCTTACTACTCTCTGAATGCCGGTTTTCAGATCTTCCACAACGAGTGCGGAAATATCGATCAGCAGTTGTTTCTGTCTGCATTGTTCAGGAAAGGTTTCTGCAACAGCCTCGGCAATGGCAAAAAGGTCTTTTTCGTCATCAGGAATGTCAAGATTGTGAGCAAGTTCGTGCACAATGGAATGGCGCATGCTTTCAGGGCTGCAAGAGAAGCGTTCGATTGCTGATGCATAGAGGTCAGCAATCCGTGACGGAGTTCGTTGACTGAGCACATAGGCTCTGCCATTCTCCCCTAATTGCTTTCGAAGTGAAACATTGGAGTACAGCATCTCAAGTGCACCTTTCAACTCCTCGATTCTGACCTTGTCAGGCAGCATCAAGACGCAGGTCTCAGGCAACTCTCTCAAGCTGCCATTGGCATTCACAACAGTAGCAAGGCCATAGTTCAAGCTGTCCAAAGCCGAAGCGGAACTTTCGCCACGCGACATTGTGCGCAGCTGGATACCGATGTCAGCTGAGGCAAGGTAAAGGCGATACTTTTCCATGGGTACCCATCCTGTCATCTGAATGCGTTTCCCAACGTTGCTTTGTTCAATGATCGCCTGCATGTTGCTGCAGTAGTCGTTTTGAGGTACCTCACCAACAAACATGAGAACACAATGCTCATTGGCGGCAAGACTCGATTCGAGCCAAGCCTTAAGCAGAAGGTCGCTCAGCTTGTGTATTCCCGGCATACCGAAACTGCATACGACAAAGTGATCTTTGTCAATATTGAGTGTATGCCGAGCTTCAGTCCGATCAAGACTATAAGCTGGAGAACGTAAAAGAGGAATGACTGCACAACAGTTACTATCGCTTCCTCCGTACCATTCAGCACACAATGCTCTCGAGTATTCGGAATGGAGAATTATCCCCGTTGCACGCTCTAAAATGTTTAAATTGCAGGGGTACGCTGCCGTTATATCACCGGGTTTCGTTTCAGGAGCAAAAAGTCTGCGAAGAGCAGGATAACCATGTGAACGGTAGAGCTCCGCAGTAAAGATCTCGTTGGCAAGGCTCAAGTGGCTGCGATATTCAAGGATATCAGAAAGGAAAAAATCGTGGAGGACTACAACTCCGGGAACCTCATTGAGTAAATCGAACATGTGCAGGTGAAAAGGTGAGTTTCCCATGTGATAGAGAACACGGTCATAGCTTGCAGCATGCTTTATGAACCAGTCCGCAGTACGGACGGGGCAGTTTTCTTTAACCCAGTCGGACGATATCTCATGATGGTTAACGACCACATCAATCTCATAATGGCGTACAAGCTCAGGTAAAAGCTCCGCGCTGTAGTCGCTGATACCCGATCGTTCTGGAGGGAGGGGTGAAATATAGGCAAGTCTGGGGCGTCGTGCGAGCTTTGGCGAAACTGCTGAAAGCGTATGCCACTTTTCGAATGCACGGAGAGCCCGCTGAGACTGGAGATCAAGAGGATCGTCATCTTGTTGTGCAATGGCCACAATGTGCTCGTCATCAATGCCAAACTGATCTATGAATGTGCTGCGTGATTGCCCGGAAGAAGTCAAAAAAAATATGTTATCCGCTTCGTTCAGCCCCGAAAGGTCTGCTGAAGAGGTATCAGGCATCAGGATACAGTATTTCAGGCTGGCTGAACAGTCAGCAAGAGGTGACATTTGGAAGGGTTCCATGACGAGCACCATATCAGGGTACAAGCTTGACAGAAAACTCTTTTCCAGCATATCAGCAACCTTCGGTAACCATAGAGGATGGGTCAGGGATGTTGGTTTTTCTGGTGAAAACCACGGGCGAATGTTCTCCTGCGGCAAAATTTCATCAAAAGCGCCACGTATCTGTTCAACCGTTATTGCTGATAACCCATCAAGCGCAATAATGACCTCGTGTTCGTCTCTGTTGCGGCACAACTCCTGAATGAATTCAAGGCAACCGAGGTGCCCGACCCAGGCATTCTGCAAAGCGACAACAATCCTCATTCAATGATACTATTAATAATGCAGGGTACGTTCTCTTGCGGTAGCAGCCAGGCACCCCATCATGAAAAAATCCAGTCAGCAGCGCTCAAGTTCTGCAAGGGTTTTAATAAAAACAAAATCCCTCAATCTAACAAAAAAGCTATGATGTTTTGTTTTTCGTGATTACGCGAGATGCAAGCAGTTGAAGGTAGGTCCGGTTTACCATTTCAGTGTATTCGTTTAAAGGGATTGGATGCACCTTGTCATCAGCGGTTTTGTCGATGGTATTCAGTGACGGTTCCGGCAACTTAGCAGCAGCAGGAGGCAATAGATATGAATCATTCAAACGGTTTATGGCAGATACTGCCTCAAGCATTGCGAGTGAGGGGGCCGGTGGCTTGAATGCTATCAGAGCGTAATCGGGTGCCTGAAGTAACCGGGAAGAGATTATGTCTGCCAGCCGGTTATAGAGCGCAGCTTCCGGTGCTTCTCCAGCCATCATGCTCAATGGCTCTCCTACCGTATTGCGATTTACCCGTGCGATCAAGGGCGAAGCAAACCCAGTCTGGATGGCAAGAAATTGTAAAAGATGAGGTGGTACGGGGCGGAGATGGGTCGGGTCAATAAAAAAATTGCAGCTTCCGACCGTTACATTTTCGGGGTTGGGTGTTTCAAGGATGAAAATCCCGCCAGGGGCCAGCATGTCGAACACGGCTTCAAAAAAAGAGGTATGTCTTTCAGGTGGTATATGTTCAATGAGATGAAAGCCTGTGATGAGGCTGTAGCAGATTTCATGCTCGCGATCAACAAAACTGAACAGATCAGCTTCTTCAACGGTCAAACCGTTTGTTCTGCAGTGCTCAACAAACTTTGGATTGTAATCAATACCGAGAGCCGGTATGCGGTTTTCGTTCAAGAGTTCAAGCCACTCCCCACGTCCGCATCCGAGGTCAAGGGCATAAGCACTGCTCTCAATAGGCAGAAGATTTGCCAACGGAAGGTAAACAGAGAGTCGCTGCTTGATTTCATTGAGTGGGCCTCTAAAAAATGACTCAAATGCTTCGTAATTAAACGGCGAATATAAAGTGTTCATCATTTGGCAATTATTTACATCAAAGTTATCTGAAACGCAGTGGGAGTTGCATTGATTGCCTACAGAGATAAAAAAGGTAACAACTCAGCATGGAAGTGACGAACATTTTTTTGATTCGGATAATTTTTTTTTATCTTGAAGAAGTGTGTTGACTTCGACGTAGAATAACAATGGGGGGGGAAAATATGAAAAAGAGATGTTGAAAAATATCAGTTCTTATTTTGTATTGGCGATTTAATATTTATTTTTAGCAAAACAGCACGTTTTTTTATGGTGGTGCGTGCCCATTGTTACGTTATTACAATGACTTCTTCTGAAAAAATCAAACCAACAAATAAACAGTAAATTACTATGGCTGATTACACTACCCAAATTGAGCAACTGTATGTTGCCTATTTTGATCGACCCGCCGATGTTTATGGCTTAGCCTTCTGGAACAACAGGCTGAATACCGGTGGCAGCATTTCCGAAATTAGCAATCAGTTTTCAACGTCAGCTGAATATCTTGCAACCTTTGCAGGTCTGGATCTTTACCAGACAGTAACAAGAGTCTACCAGAACCTCTTCAATCGTGCTCCTGATACCGCAGGTCTGGTATACTGGGTAACTGCTCTCACCAACCATAGTGTTACTATTGCCAATGTTGTTGAGGTCATCACCAATGCGGCACTGGCTAATCCTGCTTCAGAGGTTGATCACGTTTCCATTGTCAGTAAAGTAGCAGCGGCAACCGCATTTACGCACGCTTTGGTTACCCCTGAGCAGATTGCAGCGTATTCCGGATCCGGTCCGGCTTTGGTAGCGAAAGAGTGGCTGGCTCCAATTCATGATGCAGCAACGTTAGCATACGCCTTGGATCCTGTTCATCTCAGCGCAGCAATTGCTTACATTGAAGCAACACCATCGTCTACCACACCTCTTACTACAGGTCAGGATAATCTCTATGGTACTGCAGGAAATGATGTCTTCACTTCCACTCAGGCCACCTTGCAGCTTGGTGATTCAGTTCATGGCGGTGCAGGTCAGGATAAGCTTACAGTCGATATCTCAGGTGCTGGTATCGCTCTGAACGGATTTGCTACAGACAGTGTAGAGACTATCCAAGTTAAATCGCTTTCAACAAGTGCATCAACTGTCGACTTTTCTGATGTTGTGGGTTTAACCCAGATTGTTTCCAATGAGACCGACGGTGCTCCTTTGACCTTCCAGGATATTCAGTCAGTCAATGGTGTAGCCATCAAGATTATTGATACTCTTGAGACGCACAACTTCACCTATGATACACATGCATACACTTCAGGTGTTGATGCAGTCGATCTTACTCTCCAGGAGATCCGTAATGCGGAAATTCATTTCGCTACCACTCATGGTACATTAGGCGACTCACTGGTTGATCAGGTGAACATTCATTCAGTGAATGTTATTAATAAGGTTGCAGATCTCAAGGTTGGCGGCAACTTGAATGTTATCAACATCGACGGTAATGCTGATCTGAGAATTGTTGCTGCGCTGGATCCAAATCTCACAACGGTTGATGCTCATGGACTGAATGCCAATCTCAGGCTTCTTTTGTCAGATGAAGCGCGTGATATTACAGTTACTGGAGCGCAACTTGATAACTATCTTGATTTTGGTGCTGAAAGCCATAAGAAAACGGTTATCACTTGGGGCGGAGATGACACCATTTTAGCATTGAATGGTTTAAATAACATCAACGCAGGGGATGGTGATAACACAGTTTATTCCGGTGCTGCCAACGATACGATTACCACAGGAGCTGGTGATGATTTCATATCAGATCTTGGTGGGAATAATACGATTTCTTCTGGTGGCGGTAATGATGTCGTAGATCTTTATCATCCAAAAACCGATCTTGGCAATGACTCTATTGTTCTCGGTTCCGGTGACGACAGGCTTATCATAGATGCACACGATCTTGAGGTTTACGATACCATTATAGGAGGTACCGGTATTGATACCATTGAACTTCATAATTTCGGTTCAAGCGATGCTCTTGGTCATGTACTTGCTGCCGAGACTCAGAGGACATCTGGTATTGAAGTATTCGATTTACGCGACACGGAAATTACTCTCGCATTGACTGATCACCTGGTTGAAACAGCTGATGGCAACTCTCTTACCGTACGGACTATTGATTCAGCTGAAGATTACGTTGTTGGGCAGACCATTGATATCAGAGGTATAACTACGCCACAATTTCATGTTGGCCTTCAAGGTGGCGTTGTGAGAGATACCGTTATTGCTAACGAGTATACTGTAAATAGTTCGAGTTCATTAGCTTTCGGGGATGGACCGGCCCAAGATACTCTTGTTATTTATGGTGATGCAAATATCAGCGCAACAGACACGATCAATATCACCGGCCTGGAGCGTATTGAGCTTAAAGCTGACACCACCGAGCCATCTACATGGAGCATTGATCTTACCACAGGCTTGCTTGAGCAGACGACTGGCACAGCACCACTTTATATCGTTGTAAGTCCGAATACACCTCAGGGCAGTATCCTTTACTTGAATACGGTTGGCTTGAATTCGGCTATTGACGTCTATGTAGAACGGAATTCCAACGTCAAGGTCGTTGTCAATGGCACACCGATTGTTGTAAGTGGAATTGTTTCCAACGCTACGTATAACAATGCTAATGCGGCTGGAGAGTTGTTTGTTCAGACAGAGCTTCATTTTACAACGAATGCAGACAGCCTTGTTGGTTCAAGTTTCAATGATACCTTCTATGCTGACAGCACAGCTCAAATCGGACCTGCTGATTATGCTAATGGTGATGGTGGTACAGCAGATGAGCTTGTTCTTGGTGCAGGACTTTATAATGGTGATACGATCAGACATCAGTTTGATGATGCCAAGATTAAAAATATTGAGGTACTTACCATCAGTGACAATCCAGGTTATGCTGTCTGGTTCTCTGATGCAGATTCTTATGATTTCAACACCTTTAACCTGACAGCAGGCGATGATGTTGTTACTCATGCACAAAGTGGACATACCTTTAATACAGGAGCAGGGGACGATCTCGTTACTTTGGAACTTGGCGCTCTTGGTGTTACGGTCAATGGTGGTAGCGGTTATGATGAGGTTCATTTCACTGACGGTGCGGGTTCTATTCCAGGATCATCATCACTCTTTATCTCTGAAGTTGAGTATGTGCACGGCAGTAATGAGAATAATACTGTAACTATTCTTGGCACTAATACCGTTGGAGTTCATCTTGATCTCTTTGCAGGTAACGATGTTGTTCAAGGTTCAAGTCATGCTGATAATCTTACAGTTGACGGTGGGACTGGGGTAGACGTTGTCTACGGTAATGGCGGGGATGATACACTTTTCGTTCAGCATGTCGAATTAGTTTATGGTGACAGAGCTGATTCAGGCGATCATTCTAATATAAAGCCTGCTGACTTTGTCGGTGGAAATGACACTATTACCACAACGCATGATGTTCTTGGTGATACACCTGATACGGTTATTGGTGGTGCGGGAAATGACACGATTACATTGCTGAACTCCGCAAAAGACACTGTTGTATTTGGTTATGAAGCAGAACACACAGGTAGTGTACCAGTTGCAGTGTCGAGTGGTAACGATACCATCTATCATTTTGCTGCTGGTGCCATTAATCCAGGGCCAACAGAAGATGTTCTTGATTTCAGTGGCTTAATTGCTCACTCTTCTAAAGGATTCTTTGCTACTGATGTAGTCAGAGATAATTTGCATTTTGGTATTGATCTGGTACATGATGGTAACTATAACATAGCTGTAGTCTGGAATGCAAACGCTACAGAAATCGTTGACAATGCCGGTACAACATTTACAACATTCTGGGCTCCTGGGCACATTGCGATTGCCAACAACGGCGAAGCAGTTATTGCCTTTACTGCTGATGCAGAGGGAGACAATGTTGAAAATGTAACACTTGCTTATGTTTGCGATACCGATGCTGGTGCAGGCCAGACATGGGAAGTAACCATTATCGGTACGGTTCACTTCGACCAGTTGACTGGACTGAACTCTTCTGGAACGCTTAATGCCGAGAACTTCCACGTTGCATAAGCAGTAACAAGAGTGAGATCATGTAAACAGCGAGTAAAAGTGCTTATATGATCAGAAGTAATGTTAAAAAGACTTGCTCCTCATAGTTGAGGGGCAAGTCTTTTTTTTTGTGCAATCTTCAGACAAAAATCTACAGTGAACATTCTTTTTATCCATCAGAACTTTCCAGCTCAATTCAAGTCCCTTGCCCCCGCATTAGCAGCTCTCGGGCATGACGTCCGTGTTTTCGTCCTGAAAAAATCTCTTTCACCTGAACTCAAGGGGATTACTCAGATTGTGTATGAAGTTAAAAGGCGCAGTACGCCCGATGTGCATCCATGGCTCATCAGTTTTGAATCGCAGATCATTCGTGGTGAAGCAGTTTTTCTTGCGGCTAAAAAACTGAAAGCGGAGGGATATAGGCCAGACGCAATTATAACCCATCCGGGATGGGGCGAAAGTATGTTTGTGAAGGATGTCTGGCCTGCAGTTAAACTGGGCATATACTGTGAGTTTTATTATCAGGCTCAAGGTGCTGATCTCGACTTTGATCCGGAGTTTAGTGAAAACGATGAAGCCGATGTGTGCCGGATGCGCATGAAAAACCTGAACAATATGCTGCATTTTCCCGTTGCCGATGCAGGCATAGCTCCAACCTACTGGCAGGCACTCACGTTTCCCCGATCATTTCATAAAAAAATATCCGTCATTCATGACGGAATTGATACCCGTAAAATTACTCCCTATGCAGCTGCAAACCTGCAGATAAAGACAGCAGCCGAGATATTGATTCTGAAAAAATCCGATGAAATCATCACCTTTGTCAACAGAAACCTTGAACCATACCGAGGTTTTCACATTTTCATGAGAGCATTGCCGAATCTTCTGAAAAGAAGACCAAATGCCAGAGTTTTGATCGTTGGAGGAAGTGGGGTGAGTTACGGTCCAAAACCGAAAGAGGGTGGAAGCTGGAGGGAGGTTTTAACAGAGGAAGTGCGAGGGAAGATCAGTGATGCTGACTGGTCGAGAGTCCATTTTATGGGCAATATTGCCTATAACCATTTTATTCCACTGCTGCAGGTCTCAACTGTCCACCTCTATTTCACCTATCCCTTTGTCCTGAGCTGGAGCCTGCTTGAGGCGATGAGCGCTGGGTGCGCCATTATTGCCAGTAATACAAAACCAGTACAGGAAGTAATCAAGCATGATGTTACAGGACGGTTAGTTGATTTTTTTGATGTACCAGGGTTAGTCAACGAGGTGTGCACCCTGCTTGATGATCCTGCATCGCGTGCCCGATTAGGGAGTGAAGCGCGGGCGTATGCAGTAGCAAACTATGATTTACAAACCATCTGTCTTCCTCGTCAAATAGCCTGGATCAACAAACTCTGCGCACAGCATAACCCAGTACCATAGGTGATTGGTTGTGAAACAAAGAAGAAAAGGTTTATCTTTGTACACATTTGTTAATACATAGATGAAAACCATTCTTCATGAGGACACCTGAGGATGCTGAACTCTTCGAAAAAAAAGAAGAGTCAATAAAGATGTCATGCCTTCTTGCGGAAAAAGAGCGGACATTGGAGAAGCTTAAAATTTCTGTAGCACAATTTCAGCAGCGATATAATGCAGAGATCAGTCAAAAGTATGTTGAGCTAAAAAGTCTTAAAGCAATATTCTCTCCGTATGGTCCCAACAGCAAGAGTTCAACATATCGAGCATCATCGGCAATATCAATCGAAGCTCAGGGTGTTCGGCATAACGTTCAAGAAACGAAAGAAGCAAAGAAAGTCTATAGAAGCATTGCTGCTGTCATTCATCCCGATAAAGCAACTGCCACAGGCTCTCATGCTCTGCGAACAAGGCTGATGGCTGCATTGAATGATGCCTACCAGCGAAAGGATGTCATCGGGATGCAGCGTCTTTTCAGCCAATGGCAGGAAAGTCCTGAGGCAGTTGAAGGTGAAGGCAGTGCGGCTGATCTGCTGAGAATGAATCGGCTGATTACTCTCATCAAAAAACGTCTTGCGGATATTGACCAAGAAATTTTCAGGATAACTCACTCTGATATCTATCGGTTAATGCTTAAAGCGTCTGAAGGGGATAAGAGAGGCAGAGATATTCTGGCTGAAATGTCGACGACTATCAATAAAAAAATTCTGGATGCCCAAAATCAACTTCTGCTGCGCTTATACGGTTAGGTCTCTGCAAGGAGATTGCGCAGCTTAACATCTCATTTCAAGAAAGTATTGGTATTGCTTAAAAAAGTTACCTACAGATATATCGAGGTCGAAGATCGCATTCTTATGCTGGCTGAGTTGGATGGAGGGGAGCCGGTAGTGTTCTGGTTAACGCTCCGTCTCAGTGTACGGCTGGTCAGGGAACTTCTCTCTCATCTGGAACGCATGGTACCACGGTCTGGTTTGGTTGATACGGGTTTGATGCTGGCCTGTAAGCAGCGGGATGCAGAGTGGAGGCACGAAGCCTCAGAGCCGGTGCTTTATAGCCCCTCTTTATTCAAACTTTTACCGGAAAAAGTCGGTCTTGCGTATTCTGCGCAACATGCAGCCCTGATGTTTCAGCTTGGTGACGGACAGGTGACACAGCTGCACATGAGCCTGATGGAGCTTCGGCAGTGGCTGGCGATTATGTATCGGCAGTTTCAACGTGCAGGGTGGCCAATGGAGGTTTGGCCTGAATGGTTCACGCTGTCAGAGGGCTGCAGAAACTAATACTCTTTCGTTGATTCGGAGAGTGTTGTGCATTCTCAGCCACGTCGGTGGTGCCAAAAAGTAGTTGATATGTTTTGAGTTTATCAGTAAATAATTATACTATAACTTTCTCAAGTGAGTGATTTAAGAATTATTTAATATTTTATAGAGAACTGGCAAGGAGTTTTTTTATGGCTAAAGTAAAAAAAGAGGAACCGGCAGTAACTGTTAATGGAGTGAAATATCTTATTGCTGATTTTTCTGAAGAGGCGAAAAGACAGCTTTTAAATGTTCAGGCTGTTGAATCCGAGATTTCTCATCTCCAGGTTCAGCTGGCAATTGCACAGACGGCTCGCAATGCCTATCAGCAGGCATTCAAATCAGCCCTGCCTGCATAATTTGAGGATGGTTATTACTAAGGAATAATATGTTTGAACGCCGATTGAAATGATGTGTTATTATGAATATGAGATGTTTTGCTTGTGAAAGGAAATAAAGTCAAATCACCCTTACGCGATGCTCTTGGAGCATTGTCCCCTTCTCTTAAGCGGGCCTTTTTTTTTAGTTTATTTGTCAATGTTCTGGTGTTGGCACCAAGTGCTTATATGCTGGAGGTCTATGATCGGGTTGTCAACAGCCGCAGTCATAAGACGCTGCTTATGCTTACGCTTCTTGTTGTTGGAGCCTATGCTCTGCTTGAGGCATTGGAGTGGGTTCGTCGTCAAGTGATGCATGATGCGGGGATGGAACTTGACAAGGAGCTGGGGACGCGTGTGTTCAGCGCTGTTTTTTCAGCCCGGCTTTTAAATCTTCCCGTAGTAGGCGCGCAGGCCTTGCGTGACCTTAAAGTTATCCGTGAATTTCTTCCTTCCCAGGCTCTTCTGGCTTTTGTCGATGCTCCACTGGCTCTGTTGGTTCTTATCCTGATTTTCTCGATGAATGCTACTCTTGGGTGGTTTGCTGTGGCTGGTGCCGTTGTTCAGTTCGCGATCGGTGTGGTCAATGAGCGCCGTATTCGTGAACCGCTTCTTGCTGCCAATCGGAGTGCAGTGGGTGCTCACAGTTATGCTGAAGGTGTGATTCGCAATGCTCAGGTTATTGAATCGATGGGAATGATCGGCGACATCCATAAGCGCTGGATGGGTCGTCAGCAGGATTTTCTTATTCAGCAGGCTGTTGCGTCCGATCATGCAGGTACTAATTCGGCGTTATCAAAATTGGTGCAGAGTCTTTTAAGTTCTCTTCTCCTCGGTATGGGTTGCTGGCTGACGCTGAAAGGTGAACTGCATGGCTCGGGTATGATTGTGGCGTCGATTCTCGGTGGAAGGGTTCTTGCACCGCTTGTACAGATTATCGGAAGCTGGCGTCAGGTGGAGAGCACCATGGAGGCTTATAAACGTCTGGACGGTTTGCTCAAGGAGTTTGCTGTCACTGAGAAGGGAATGTCGTTGCCGGCACCGAAGGGTTTTCTTTCTGTTGAGGGCGTTTTGGCCGGCGCGCCGAGAAGCTCTGTACCGATTCTCAGAGGGATCAGTTTCAAAGTTGCTCCAGGAGGGTCGTTAGCGATTGTCGGTCCTTCTGCTTCAGGCAAAACGACTCTTGCCCGTTTGCTGGTAGGGATATGGCCGGCGATGCAGGGTAAGGTGCGGCTTGATGGGAATGATATTTATCAGTGGGACAAGGAGGAGCTTGGGCCCTATATCGGTTATTTGCCTCAAAATGTTGAGCTGTTTGAGGGTACCATTGCTGAAAATATTGCACGCTTTGGGGAGCCTGATGCATTAAAAGTCAAAGAGGCATGTCGTATGGTCGGTCTTGATGCCTTTATTGAGCAGTTGCCCAAGGCTTACGAAACCCAGATTGGTGATGATGGCTCATTTCTTTCGGGTGGGGAACGTCAGCGTGTCGCATTAGCGCGAGCAGTGTATGGAATGCCGAAGTTTGTTGTGCTTGATGAGCCGAACGCAAGCCTTGATGAAGCGGGTGATGCAGCTTTGCTCAATGCCGTGAAGCTTTTAAGGACACATGGTACGACGGTTATCGTTATTACGCATCGTTTGAATATTTTGGGGGCAATAGAGCACATGCTTGTTTTGGTTGATGGTCAGGTTCAGCGTTTCGGCACCTGTCAGGAGGTTCTGGCTGCTCTGCAGTCACCACCGCCCACTTCGCAGCCATCCAACCAGCAGTCACCGAGCTAACTCTAATCCGGAAGCAGATACTTCATGAAACCTGATTTTTTTGACCGCAGTGCATTGACTCGCAAGCTCTGGACCTTTCGCAAGGAGTTTTTATGGGTGGGCATTTTCAGTATGATTGCCAATGTGCTTATGCTTACGCCGACACTTTATATGCTTCAGGTCTACGGGCGAGTTATGAAGAGTGGCAGTGAGCTGACTCTTCTGATGGTTACCTTATTCCTTGTGTTTTTTTATGGCGTGATGGCCTTTGCGGAATGGTTACGGTCGCGTCTTCTTGTGCGGATAGGGGTAAGGCTTGATGAAGAGCTTAACTCACAGGTGTTCAACTCAAGCTTTGAGGCCTATCTGAACCGTACCAAGCACAATGTCAATGAAGCGTTTTCGGATTTGACCAATATTCGTCAGTTCCTGACAGCTAACGGTGTCATAGCGTTTTTTGATACTCCTTGGACCCCGATTTATATAGCGGTTATTTTTTTACTGAATCCATTTCTTGGCTGGCTTTCAATTTTATTTGCAGTACTTCAGGTTGGTTTGACCATGCAGAGCCATCGGATTACAACAAGAGAGATTGAAAGTGCAACAGATTCAGGCAATGACAGCCACCGCTTTGTCCAGAGCAAGCTTCGCAATATTGAGCCGGTGCACGCTATGGGTATGGTGGGTAATTTTCGTGATCGCTGGTTCAGGCTGCATGATGTTTCGCTCGCAAAAGCCGAATCATCAATGGAGAGACAGCATCGTCAACAAGCTGTTGCCAAGTTTGTCCGCTATACGATGCAGTCACTCACCCTTGGAGCGGGAGCCCTGATGGTTATTGAGGGGAAGATGTCTGCCGGTTCGATGATTGCTGCCAATGTTCTGATGTCGAAGGCGCTTCAGCCTCTTGATCTTGTTGTGGCTACATGGAAACCTTTTGTTCAGGCCCGTACGGCTTTCCGTCGTCTGGAGAAGCTCCTTGAAGAATTTCCAGAGCGTCAGCCTGGTGCAAAGCATCAGGATCCTTTGGGAGAGATAAGGCTTGAGGCTCTTTCCGCGACTGTTGAGGGTCGTGAACAACCTATTTTACAAGATATCAATGTCGTGTTTCCTGCAGGCAGGGTTGTTGTCGTTGTCGGTCCTTCGGGTTCCGGCAAATCAACACTTGCGCGTTGTCTTGTGGGTATCTGGCCTGAACGTGATGGAAAGGTTCTTATTGATGGTGAGCCGATAGAAAGCTGGGACAGGATAGAACTGGGTCCGCATATTGGTTATCTTCCTCAGGATATTGAGCTTTTTGATGGCTCGATTGCTGAAAATATCGCTCGTTTTGGCGAACTTGATTCAGAGAAAGTGATTGAGGCTGCAAAACGTACCGGTATTCATGACATGGTTTTACGTTTTCCGCATGGTTATGATACGCAAATAGGTGAGGCTGGCGGGATTCTTTCGGGAGGTCAGCGGCAGCGTCTTGGCCTGGCCCGGGCGATGTACGGTAATCCGGAAATTGTGGTGCTCGATGAACCTAATGCCAATCTTGACGATGCTGGAGAACGCTCCCTGCTTGAGGCTGTGGCCGATTTAAGAAGGTCCAACAAAACCGTGATTCTCATTACTCATCGTCCGAGTATTCTTGGTGCGGCTGATCTGCTGGTCGTGATGCGGGATGGCAGAATTCTTCATTGCGGACCTCGAAATGATGTATTGGCGGCTCTTAATCCAAAAAATACAACGCCTAAGCTGTCTAAAGCCTGATCCTATTTTTGACAAATGTTTTAAAGTATAACCATGAGTATTCGTGATGTTTTGGCAATAAAAAAATCTGTATCGGTAGAACAGACTCAAGGTGAGAAGTATCACAGTCCTAAAAAAACCATACGGTTAGGATTTTGGATATTGCTTGTCGGATTTGGCGGGTTTCTCCTCTGGGCTGCATTTGCGCCACTTGATGAAGGTGTTCCCTGTCAGGGCGTTGTCAGTATAGCCACCAAGCGTAAGGTGGTGGAAAATCAGCGCGGGGGGAAAGTTGAAAAGGTAAATGTCCGGGAGGGTCAGATGGTCAAGGAGGGGGATATACTGATGGTCCTTGACAACCAGACGGCCAAAGCTCGTTATGATGAGGTTCATCAGCACTACCTCGGGATGAGGGCGGCAGCGGATCGCCTGATCACAGAGATGAATGGAGGCAGTTCGATTACGTTTCACAAAGACCTGCTGTCTGATCCTGAGCGGGGAATTGCTGAACAGAATATGCGCAACCAACGCCAGCTTTTTGCATCTCGCCGGCAGACGTTAAAACTTATGCATGATCAGCTTGCAAGTATTACAACGTTAGCAGCCGAGGGTTATGCTCCCCTGAGTCAGCAGCGTGATCTTGAATTGAAGATTTTGGAGTTCAAGTCAAGTACGGCGTCTCAGTTTTCTCAGGTGCAGCTGGAAGTGGAGGCTGATGCTGAAAAGACCAGAGCCCTTGCTCAGGAGCTTGCTGAAACTGAGGTTCGCTCACCGGCAACAGGGCAGGTTGTGGGGTTGCTGGTGCAGTCTGTAGGAGCAGTGATCCAGCCGGCCCAGAAGATTATGGATATTGTGCCTCTTCATGAGGGTCTTCTGATTGATGCAAGGGTCAATCCTCAACTTATCGACAGCATTCGTAAGGGTCTACCGGTTGATGTCAACTTTTTTTCATTTTCTCACTCCCCACAGCTTGTTGTGAAGGGTGAGGTTGAGTCGCTTTCGAAAGATATTGTGACTGATCCCGGAGTTAATCCCGCGGCTCCCGCGGCTTCCTATTATCTTGCACGAATTTTTGTGACACCTGAAGGGATGAAGGTTCTGGGTAAGCGTCAGATGCAGCCGGGTATGCCGGTGCAGGTTGTCGTCAAGACTGGTGAACGCTCGCTGTTGACCTATCTTCTTGATCCGTTGGTTAAGCGTATTAACGTATCAATGAAAGAAGAGTAAGAAAGAGTGGCTCAGTATTCTCTTGAAATTATGGGATTGCTATGATGGTCAACTAAATGTTATGAGTCAGAGGATATGAAGTTATTGACGCGGTTAATGGTTGTTGCAGGGATATTGTATGCTTTACCTCTCTCTGCACAGACGGTAAATTTATCGTCACTTTATCAAAGCGCTTTAGAGTATGATGCTCAGGTACGTGGAGCCAAGGCTGATTATCAGGTCTCCAAGGAGGAGATCAATAAAGCGATATCTCAATTTCGCCCAATTGTACGTGTCAACGGGTCAAGGGGTAGAAATGAGACGAAGAGCGTTTCTCCAGGCTATTATGCCGGGACGTATAATCGCAATGATCAGTTTTACAATTCCATAAATTATGGTGTTTCGGTTCAACAACCGCTGTTTAATATGTCAAGTATTGCTGGCTATAAACAGGCAAAAGCGGTAACGGCAAAAAGCGATGCTGTGGTTCAAAATGAAACTTCAAATTTGATTATCCGAATTGCTGAAGCCTATTGTAATGCTTTGTATGCTGAGGATAATCATGAGTTCAGCAAGGCGCATATTCGTGCATCATTAGAGCAGCTGCAACAGACAAAGCGGCGTTTTGAAAAAGGATATGGTACGATCACCGAGATAAGCGAGGCTCAAGCGACTTATGATCTGGCTTTGGCTGATGATGTTGATATCGTCAATAGTCTTGAGTTCAGTCGTCGTGAACTGGAGCATTTTACTGGCGTTTATCCTGATGCTTTATGCAAAGTTGCGCCTGAAAAACTGGTTTTGCAGAGACCTGAACCGGATAACATTGAGTCGTGGATCGAGCTTTCACGTGTCATGAATCATGAGGTTGCTGCTGCACGTCAGGAGATTCAGATAGCAAAAACGGAGATTATGAAGCAGCGGGCGGTTCGTTATCCCACGATAAATCTTTCGGGTGGGAGAAATTATTCGGAGAGCGATAACAACTATACCATCGGATCCACGTACGATACCTATTCGATCAGCCTTCAGATGAGTATGCCGATTTATACTGGTGGTTATGCCAGTGCATCGGTTCGTCAGGCACAATCAAAACGACTGAAAGCCCAGGAACAGCTGAGCTGGCAGGAACGTGGCACTGAGTCGAATGTACGTAAATATTACAATGGTGTTATAAGCAGCATCGCTCAGATTAAGGCTTATGAGCAGGCCGTTAAATCCGGAGAGATTGCTTTTACTGGAACTAAAAAAGGGTTTGAGGCTGGTTTGCGTACCAACACTGAAGTCCTTGATGCTGAGCAGAAGCTCCTTTCAAGCAAACGGAACCTGGCAAAATCACGGTATCAATATATTTTGAACTTTCTTCAGCTTAAAGACAGTGCCGGTTCATTGGCAACAAGCGATGTTGATGAGGTGAACGGTTGGCTGAGCGAGTCCAAGATGTAGTTTTGTGCTCTGAGCGACTATGGCTCTATAACCGATTGAATCACTCTTCCTCTCTCAGGACGGATCATATCTTATAACACATCTTTCTTTCATTATTTTGTAAGCACATTCATCAGATCTTACAATGATCGATAAAAATATTAAATATTCTTTCAGGCATTAACTGACAAATATGTTATTGCGATATCGGTTTACAATATAGCCGGTATTTTTTCATACAATCAGTCTCACAACCATAGGTAACATAATGGCACAAAGAGAAAAGGTAAATGATATATCTGTTTGTGGTATGATCACGTTATACTCTCCTCCTGAATCATTATTTCACAACATCTCTACATATATTGATTATATAGAAAAGCTTTACATTGTTGATAATTCAGTTGATTATGATGATAATATGTATGCTGAATTACTTCATACATATCCAAAAGTTGAAATAGTGGCTTCTGGTAAAAACATTGGTGTTGCCGCTGCTCTCAATTTATGCATTGCTGTTGCCTTGCAGAATAAATATCAATGGATGCTGACTATGGATCAAGATAGTTTCTTTGATGCTGATCAGGCTAAACATTACTTTTGCTCATTGACATGTATTGATAATAAAAAAAAGGTTGCTTTATTATCTCCTTCTCATGAAAGAGTATTGATGGATAGTGACGTTTGTGTTTATCAACAAAAAGAAGTAGTTATGACTTCTGGAAACCTGTTAAATTTATTGTTAGTTAAAGATATTGGATTATTTAACGAAGATTTATTTATAGATTCTGTTGATCATGATTATTGTCTCAGAGCTCATATTCTTGGATTAGATGTTCTTCAAGCGAAAAACTGTTTTATTCAGCATGAGGTTGGTAGGTTGTACAGCAGTTCCCTTTTATTCGGATATAGAAAAAGAACATTTTACATTCATTCTCCAAAAAGAATGTATTTTATTGTTAGAAACAGTTTGTATATGGGGAATAAATATAGAAAAGCATTTCCTGAGTTTATAATAAAACAAAATAAAGCTGTTTATGAAAGAATATCAAAATCACTTCGTTATGGTGATAATAAAAAAAATTATATGAAATATATTATTAAGGCATATATTGATTATTACTTCAATAAATATGGAAATCAGGTTAATCTCTGATTCATCGATTTACTGATAACAAAATATGTCAATTTTGTATCATGAAGCCAATTTACAGACTATTTATTTCTTTTAAAAAGCGGTTCTTATCTCTTAGAAAACTATTGTTGCATAGCTCAGCATCGAGGGGTTGTCCAGATGCCTATGATTATAGCAAGTGGATTCGTCGATTCGATACTCTTGGTGAAAAAAATCTGTTACTGATCAAGGATGAGATTGGTAATATTCCCTCTCCCCCAATAATTTCTATTATACTGACGGTCGAAAATCCTGTTATAGAATTTCTTGAAGAAGCAATCAAATCTATTCAGGATCAAATCTATCCCCATTGGCAACTCTGTATTACATGTAACGGCAGTGCAGCTACAGAAGTTACAATGCTCATTGATAAACATGTGCATGCGGATCAGAGGGTCACGTGTTATTTGCATGAAGACAGCAGTCGTTTTTACTCTATTACTAATGCAGCTATTCAACTTGTAACGAATGAATATCTTACCTTTATAGATCAGCATGATCAATTACATCCACTTGCTTTGTATTGGAGTGCAAGGGAAATTATTACATACACTGATTCTGCTCTGATCTATTCGGATGAGGACAAGATCGATCGTTATGGTCTGAGGAAAGATCCGTATTTCAAGTGTGATTATAATTATGAGCTGCTTCTGTGCCAAAACATGATTCGTCATCTTGGCGTTTACTCTACAGCATTAGTCAAAAACATTGGAGGTTTTAGAGAGGGGTTTGAAGGCGTTGAGGATTATGATCTTGCCTTAAGAGTTGTTGAACAGTTGCGGGCTGAGCAGATTCGCCATATCCCTCGTGTTCTTTATCACGTAAGAATCAATGATACAGGAAAGAGTTCAAAAGCATCGTTGCTGGCTGTAAAACATCATTTTGAACGGATGGGTATAAGCGCTACGGCAGAAGAAGCTCCGGAAATTCCTGAATGCAACCGTATACATTATGCAATTCCTGTTTCTCAACCATCCGTTGATATTATCATACCTACTCGTGACAAGGCAAACCTGCTACGAAGCTGTATTGATTCATTGCTTTCAAAAACCACCTATAACAATTATTCAATAACTCTTGTTGATAATGGATCCACTGAACAAGATGCTCTTTCTCTTTTTAACACCTGGGAAATGGACCATCGATTTCGCATACTCCGCGACAGAGAAACACCGTTCAACTATTCAAGACTGAATAACAGGGCTGTAAGGAGTTCTCGAGCTGACTTTGTTTGTCTGATGAATAATGATATCGAAATTATTTCTCATGATTGGCTGCATGAGATGATTGGCCATGCATTGCAGCCTGGCGCAGGTGCAGTTGGTGCGCGTCTATGGTATCCAAACGGGACTCTTCAGCATGGAGGTGTGATAGTCGGTTATGGTGGTGTTGCTGGTCACGCACATAGAGGTCTGCGAAAAGGGAGTTCAGGATATTTTGGCAGAGCTTGTCTCCAGCAGGAATTTTCCGCAGTAACAGCGGCATGCCTGGTTGTCAGCAGAGTTCATTATCTGAGTGTCGATGGTCTTGATGAACATAATTTAGCTGTTATGTTTAATGATGTTGATTTCTGTCTGAAACTGAACGCCAAAGGGTTGAGAAATGTGTGGACGCCTTATGCGGAAATGTTTCACCATGAATCTGTCTCAAAGGGTCGTGATGGTACCGTAGAAAAAAAAGAAAGAGCAAAAAAAGAGGTGCATTATATGCGCCAAAAATGGTCAAATTTCATTCTCCATGATTCGGCATATAATCAAAATCTTGCGCTTGATACCGATGAGTTTTCATTGGCCTGGCCTCCACGTCGGGATTAATTTATCCTTGCAGCGTTGCTCACTATCGCTTTGCGTTTGAGAATTTTGTAATCGTGCAAGGGTAGTGTATTTTTCAGATTTATTATGCACAGGCTTTTGAAGATTTATGAAAGAAGATATTCGCTGGAAACAACGGTTTGATAACTTTGGGCGTGCTTTTAAGCTACTGCAGTCTGCACTGACCAGTCGTGCTCTTGATGACTTTTCTGATCTTGAGCAGGAAGGTATTATCCAGAGGTTTGAATACACGTTTGAATTGGCATGGAAGACTATGAAGGACTATCTTGAGAATAGCGGTCTCCTTGTTACTCCCGTTACTCCAAGAGCAGTGATCAAAGAAGCGTTTGCTGCAAAAATAATTGATGATGGACAGGTTTGGATTGCTATGATGCTTGACAGAAACCTGCTTTCTCACACTTATGATACCAAGACATTCAAGAATGTGCTTGTTGCGGTCAGTGAAAACTACCTGCCTCAATTTGAACAATTGCACCAATGCTTACAACAACAGCTTAAGGATTCATGAAAAGCTCAAGTTTGACAGAGCATGAACTGCATCTTATGCATGGAATATTTCAGCAGTATCCTGATATTACTCGTGTCATTCTCTTTGGTTCACGTGCGAAAGGAAGTGCAAAGCCCTATTCTGATATTGATATTGCCATTGAAGGAGTTGAAAAGGAACGAGATGTTGCCGAAGTTGCCATGATGCTTGACAACCTTCCTCTTCCGTATATATTTGATGTCAAATCTTTGGCATCTCTTCAATACCTTCCACTCAGGGAACATATCGACAGGGTAGGTATTACCATTTATAAGAAAGAGTTTAATACTGAATGCTGAGTACTGAGGTGGAGAAGATTCTCACTGTGTTCGAAATATAACAACACCAGCAAATCACAGCCATGGACATGGTGCAAGTTACAATAGTTTTGTCTATCAAGGGGGAATGCTTATACTTTGCACGATATACGGTAAAACAACGCAGGAGATGAAATCATGATAGCGATCAGCGCAACAGAGTTACGCAAGAATCTCAGAAAATACTTGGATTGAGCAACCAAGGAAAAAGTTGTTGTCCGGTGTAGCAAAACTGAGACCGTAGAGATTGTACCTGGGCAAAAAATCAGTGACAATGATGAGTATTTCTCCAATCCAAAAGTCCTTGAAGCCATTGAACGGGGAAGAGCAGATGCCAAAGAGGATATTCGTTATTGGCATAAAGTTGGTGACAAGGTAATTCTCCAATAGATCAAGTGCATTCTGTTGGAATGATCAGATCATCCAACCACAGGAACAGGCAAGGTTGATTCATGATACCACAGTGACTGTTTTTATCAGCAAATTCCTCATTTCGCACTCCAATCGGTGGTAAGAAAGGGTGAATTGCAAAAGGCTCCTCGGGGTGAACGGTAGCAGCTTAACAGTGTTGAGTTTGAGAACTGTATGTTATGAATAACCTCCCCTCTGTGAACTAAATTGGTTGAGATGTTGTTGTTGACTGTACATCTTGACTGAGAGGGGTTCTCTTTTTTTTATAAAATCTTTATATTGTATAGATATTTTCCAATAATAAATGAAAGGAGCAAGACATGAAAGCGGTTATACCTGTGTTGAGAAGTTTGTCAATTCCAGCGATGTTGTTTCTCGGGGCTTGTTGCTGTGGTGGTAAGGATGTTGTCAAGGTATCTGCTCCTACATCATTTCCACCTCCGCCGGTTCATGTTGTTGAATCCACTCTCAGGGATGTGTTTTTTGATTTTGATAAATCAGATCTCAGGAATGATGTTGTTGAACAGTTGAAACTCAATGCACGCTGGTTGAAGGAAGATGCTTCAAGAAAAGTTATCATTGAAGGTCATTGTGATGAAAGAGGCACGAATGAGTATAATCTTGTTCTTGGTGAACGTCGTGCCAACAGTGCCAAAGATTACCTTGTCAAATTCGGCGTTGAGTCTGGACGTCTTAAGACTATCAGTTATGGAGAAGAAAAACCTTTTGCGGAAGGCCATAACGAAGCTGCATGGGCCCAGAACAGAAGGGTTCACTTTGTCGCTGAATAGTGATCATGTTTTTTTACTTATCACCAACCCCGGCTCATCACCGGGGTTTTTGTGTTTGATGGTGAGCCTTGCCTCAAAATAACGGCAAAATATTTTTTTCATAGCATAGTGCTAATCTATTGAACTTTTGGGTGTCATATATCTTCTTTTGTATATTGTAGTGAGAAGTTAAATTTTGTTAGCTCTATTGGGAGTGATATCATTGAAAGCAGTGGACAGGTAAAGGATGATGTAGCAAGGTCGATGCAAGAAAAACCAAGGAAAAAGCTTGGGTTTTTAATTGTTCGAGTCGTTTTATTGGTGATTGGCATTTCATTACTTATAAACCTACCTGTGAAAGCTGACAAAGGAAAGGTCTCCAGCAGCTCATTTGCTTCAAGTTCCTTTGCAGGAAGCTATTCTTCTGCAAGCTCGTCAACAGCCAGTTCGTCGACAGCACAAGAAGTTTCAGCTGGTAATGTATCGTATGGGGAATATACGTCTCGAACGTCGGAATCAGATGAACTGGTCGTTAAAACTGCATCAATAAGAAGCTCAGGGCCAATAGGTTTTGGGATACTGTATACTGGGGATAACTATGGACACCTTACTGTACGAAAGACAAAACATGCCACAGAGGTCATATTTAGTGTCGACAAAGGAAAACTAAACAGTTTTCATCAAGGGTCTGTTATCAAGGTAACATTTGATCAATATAAAACGCTCTCATTTTCAGGTAGTGTAACGTCAAAAGAGAGCTCATCAAACATCGTACTGACTGACACGAAAATTTTTTTACAGGCTTTAAAAAACACCAAGAAACTTATCGTTGAAGTTGAGTTTATTACGGGAGGGAAAAAAAGGTGTGAATTTGATGTTTCAGCATTTGATCTGAGCAAGATCGGATTATAGGATCGATTATTCAAGCCTGATTTGCCGACTGGAGACAGAAAGACAATTTCTATACCACTTACCATATATCAGCATGATTAAGAACAATAGTTTGCTTGTTGCAGGAATTGCCTGTATGCTTCTTGGGCTTCCCCAAAGTGATATCCGTGCTGAAGATATCAGACATACCAGTGACGAGAAAAGTCAGAATTTTGTTATTGATGAACAGATAAGCTTTATTTTTTTACCAGATTATGGCTTTTCAGTTTCTGAAAAAAGCCCATACGACATTATTTTTTCTGAGAATCTCTATTATCTTTTTCGTGACGGGGTCTGGTATCGTTCTGCTTTTTACCGTGGCCCGTGGAATGTTGTCCAGAAGGACGGGGTTCCTTTTATCATAAGCAGTCACCGCTGGGAGGATATAAAGCTGCTTCGTGATGAATACCGCAGGAGGCGTAATATTATGTATTGGGAGGAGAGTGACCGGCACAACAACAGGAACCAAAGACAACAACAAGAACTACATGATCCGAGAATAATAAAGGGACAATCGAACAGAATGGAGAAGGATGTCATTATTCGTACAGAAACGAGCAGCTATCAAAAATAGGATAGCTGCTGTTCTATCAATTATTCAATACCTTGCTCTTTCAGTTCGCGGTATCTGTCACAGCCTTCTTGAAATCCGTTATCACATGCTTTTCCAAACCACTCTTTAGCTATATGCTTATCAGCTTTAACTGCTTGACCATTGGCATACAATAACCCAAGATTATACTGTGCAGGTGCATACCCCTGAAGAGCGGAAGATTTATACCATTTCAAAGCCTCATCCATATTCTGGCTTACTCCCTGGCCGGAAGCATATAAAAAACCGAGGTTGCACTGGCCTCCTGGATGTCCCTGGAAAGCAGCTGCCTGGTACCACTTGAAGGCTTCAGCCATATCTTTTTTTACTCCCTGACCATTAGCGTACATGACTCCCAGATTGTTCTGTGCGCTGGCAAGTCCCTGTGCAACAGCCAGATTATACCATTTCAACGCCTGATCAAATTTTTGACCAACTCCTTGACCATTAGCATACATAGCACCAAGATTGCATTGACCAAGTGCATATCCCTGATCGGCTGATTTCTGGTACCATTTGAAGGCTTGATGTAAATTTTGAACAACTCCCTGACCATTGGCATATAATGCGCCAAGATTGTTTTGAGCTGCGGCGTTCCCCTCTTCAGCAGAGAGCCTATACCACTTGAAGGCTTCCTCAAAATTTTGGGTGACACCCTGGCCTTTTTCATACAACATGCCAAGATTGCATTGGCCAGCAGGATGTCCCTGAGTTGCAGAAGACTGATACCATTTTAATGCTTCAGTATAGCTTTGTGCAATCCCTCTTGCTTTTTCATACATTGCACCAAGATTGTTCTGGGCAGAGGAATTACCCTGGCCAGCAGAGAGTCTATACCATTTCAATGCTTCAGTATAGTTTACCCTGACTCCCTGACCTTTTTCATACATCTCACCAAGTTTGTTTTGAGCATCTGCAAGCCCGAGATCGGCCGCTAATTTATACCATTTAAGGGCTTCTGGGTAGCTTTGAGCGACACCTTGACCAGAAGCATACTTTTGAGCAAGCTCATACTGGGCAATGACATTGCCTTCTGCAGCTGCACTTCGTTTTCTTTCAATCTTGCTGATGGAATCTGCCTGAACTGTCCCAGCAACAAGTATCATGCATACAGTACAAACAAGAGCTTTGTTAATCATGGTATTTATTAAGAGCGATGAGATAATAGAATAAATCGAAAGGATCTTCCCTCATGTAAATTTACAAAAAGGATTAACGACAAGGAAACGATATTATTGCAATAAAAAAACCAATGGAGGAACACTCCATTGGTCAAATGCTGTCTTGCAATGAAGATAAACAGCTTAAGGAAGAACTACTGTTGTGCTGTGTCCACCGCCACCGCCAGAAGTTGTTGTCGTTGTTGATGTACCAATGTAAGCTGCAGATCCAGAGATTGTAGCACCGTTTGAAGAAGTGGTGTTACTGCTGCTCACGTTAGAATTACCAAGTGTGTTCAAATTAGAAGATGAGCTTGATATGGAACCAACTGTTGATCCAAATCCAGTTCCACCAGCAACTGCCAATCCGCCAGTCTGTGTTGTTGTAGTAGTAGAAGAATGTCCACCGCCACCCCAACTGCTAATAGTGATTCCTGCCATTGCTGGAGAAGCGAATCCAACAACTAATGCCAATGAAAGCAATGTTTTTTTCATAGTATTATTAGTTTAGTTTGTTTGAAATAAATGCCTCTTTGTTACCAATTTAACCACCGAGGCCCTGTGGGTTAAAATTTATTTATCCGAAAGGATAACCGTCAAGCTGACAATCGGTACAGCCTCTGTAGCTCCTTTATTTCCACCTAAGGCTCCTGCAAGGCCTGATACTACATTACCTGGAAAGAAACTTCCTGATGATAATGCCTGAGCTGCTACACCTTTCGAATGCACCCCATACGATGACGCCGCCCAGCTTGACTTGATGTAGATATTCAAACCATGGTATTTGTTACATACATAGGTCTTAATATCAGACTTCAGGGTTGAGCCATCAACATCATTACCTTTATTTAAACGAGGCGAAATCGTTATAGATCCCAAACCTTGCGGTACTGGTGATTTTTCATCAAGAAAAATAAAATTGTTGGCGCCAGCTCCCTTGTATTTTTCAATATTGTAATCCGTTACGCAAACAATAGTTGTTTTGCAACTTTTCCCATCGGCGGAGTCTCTTTGATCAGGCGACCAGGATTGAGCAAGGAGAAGATTGAGATTTGCGGATTGCGCCATACCTCCCTGAATATTATATAAATGGGGATTTTCAGTCTGAGCCATTGTCCCCAACAATCCTTGCGGTACAATTGTAGTGTTGTCACCTGATTTCAGTACAAGGGTATTACCACCATTAGTTGCTGTTGATGATCCTGCACTTGCCGTTGCTGACCCTGCACTTGCCGTTGCTGATCCTGCACTTGCTGATGCTGTACCGCCAGCTGCATTTCCACCGGTAGCGTTGGAACTACCTCCAGCAGCAGTCGAAGCACCACCGGTAGCGTTAGAATAACCTCCGGTAGCGTTAGAATTTCCGCCAGCCCCTCCAGTAGCATTAGAGGACCCACCAGCCCCACCAGCGGAATATGAAGTAGATGAACCACCAGCACCGCCAGCCGATGTATTCATATTTCCTATCCCATAAGACATTGCAGTAGCACTACTACCTATAGTTTGTGTACTGTTTGTCGTGACATACTGTGAGCTGTTTGTTGTATTTATTACATCACCAGCATAAGCTTCAGATGCTATGCACGCTACACATAAAAAAGATATAGATAATTTTTTCATTCTCAATATTGATAGGTGCGTTAACTTTACACATTTACCTTAATGTTTGACTAAAATTAAAGAAAATACAAGCAAACAAAAAATAGAAAAGCATATTTTTTCCCTATAAATACATGCATTGATGTAATACGGATGTATCTGATGATTTTATTTTAGAAAAAAATCACTTAATACCGAAAAGAGTTAAAATAAAAATGGCTTCAAATCTGATGATTGGGATAGATGGGAAAATTATATGGATAAAATTAGTCTTATATACATCGATTACACGTTATGTTCAAAACAGCAGGAAATAAAGCCGACTACCCAATATTTACGCTTAATGGGTCAATAGTTGTATAGTATAATAATACCGTGGGTAATGATGCCAGCAACGGTTGCAAATCTGGGGCACGATCAAAGGTTGCCTTGTCGATGCGGGATGACTCTATAAGTGTTTTGCTTGGCGTTGCTGAGTGTCAGGATGAAAAAAAAGCTCAATATTGCAGTCAAAATAAATTTGGCCTATTCAGGCGTACTGCAATATTATTGAATAGTCTGATTTTAGAAAAGTTATGATGGATGTAGCTGCTGTGTTTAAAGGTAGCTCTCAAGAAGTGGTTTTGGCGCATCCATGAGTCAACCTTTTTTTCGAAGGATTCTCCACCATGCCTGGGGTAGCGTTCAGAAGCCTTGTCGTAATATTCATAGATGCGTTGTTTGAAGTCTGCTGTACGAATTAAATACATTTGATCAGAAAAACCATAACCATAATAGCATTCACTGTCTTCATATTCAGACTCTGTTTTAGCCGCGTTATAATCATGATTCCAGGCAAGATTAAATACTTTAACGTTTGTATTCGTATTTAACACTTCAATTCCTGAAGCTAACCAATTATGTGCAACTTCATGCGCAAGTGTGGTATCACTTGAAAAATGTAACAAATATTTTGTTTCGGTTAAATATATAGAAACCAATTCTGCTATTGAGTAATAATATCCTTTCCCTAATATATTTTTGTTGAGGTTAAAATATTCAAGTGCTAATTCTGAAAATTCATCTACATTTATAAATTTATCAATGATGCCATTCTCTATCATTGTATTGGCAGTGTTTTCAACTAATGAGCGATTATTGACATTATTTATATATAAAACCTTCTTATCAAAATTGTAATGACAAAGATTAATTGTCTCTCGCAAACGAGAGGTGTTCATGATTAATTTCCAGTCATTTTCCCAGACTTTGGTTTCAAACGTAACTGACATAACTTATATTGTAGATCTGAGTTGTAAACACGATGATAAATTATTTACTATCTGGAGTAAGTGCAATATAGTCAAAATAAGATTTATTTCTGCTTACGAAAAAGCGCTTTAGAGAATCTTTTGCTTTGTCTATCAGGGTGTACCTATTTTCCAATCCTTGAGTTCCGGATACTCCTCTGACGATGGGAGCAACAGGAAGCATAAAATGCTTGAGTTTCTTTGCAATAATAATATCCCTGAAGCAGTGTTCAAGCCAATGCCGTTTCGCTTCTCTGACGTCGAGATATGCTAATGAAAAGTGGTCTCTGTAATAATCTTTGTCCACAATATAAAAAGAGGTATCTACCGATTTAAACCGCATCAGTTTTTGGCTTTTCATATAGGAAAAATAACAATCACACAAAAAAGTTCCATTCCAATATTGGAGACATTCAAGAAAATTATCAACCCAGAGCTTGGATGTGCATTTTACAAAGATTTCAGCATTGTTGAGGAATATAGAATGTTGCAGAGCATGGTTTATAATTTCACCTTCGCCGTAACCTTTCCCATAACGCGCAACTAATTCACTGTTGTTCTTGAAAAAGAGACACTCAATTTGCTGGTCTGGAAATTTGGCGTGTATTATCGTTGTAAAATCATAATTCGATCCATCACAAATTACAATTTTAATTGCTTTTGAGATGGTGAACCATTTTTCGATTGCTTTCATGGTTAATGCAATACGAAGATTCTGATCTTTTATTTGGGTGTTTTTTGCAGAAACTGCTACACAGGAGGTCAGGAGTAAAGGAGGTACGTTCATCATAACGGTTTAAAATATTAAAGCAGAAGATCATTGATTGTCGTTAAAATGTTCCCCGCAGTTATTTTATTTTCTATACGTAATGCATCAACCGTTTGGGCAAGCTTTATACCTCCAAAAATCTTTTTGTAATAATAAGTATAGTTTTCAACGACATCTTTGATCAGCAATGGCAAATCATCAAGAGCCGCCCAAAGAATAGATTCGTGATATAATAATTTTTCTGTTAACGGTGCAATTTCGCTGATGACTATGGTGCCGCAAAGTAAGGCAGGTAATATGCGCAGTTCTTCTAATGTGTGATGTGCATCGGTTTGCCTGATATTTATCAGAATTTTAGTTCTTCGATAAATCGACTCAACATTGCTAAAGGAGTTATTAATATTTTCAGGATAAATTCCATAAGAGTTAAGGATCGATATAAAATTTTTTCTATACGGCTCTTCAGGATTTCCAAACATGGTTATTAAAGAGAGATCTCTCTGAGAATTATAGTCATCACTTTTATATCGGTATAATAACGGCCAGAAATGAAAGAGCTTTTGAGATAAATCATTATATTTTCCGGAACTTGTTATATTTATTATATTTGCCTGGCTATAGTCAATAACAATGTCTGCTTGGATGAGTTGTTTATAGTCGGCAATACGTACAAGGTATCTTTCATCGTTTTTTTGACCAAGAGGAATGATGCCCCTTACTGCACCATCCGAGTGTCGTCCGCCAGGTTTAACAAGAGTATGTTCGGGTTGAAGGAGAATTCGTATTGTTTTGTACTTATCAGGAAATGTCCATTGGAAGGGACCGAAAATAATATTACAACGATCAGAACATGGTATGGTGCTGCTTAGTTGATTGACGCAGTACAAGTAGTAATCCCGGACTGTTTTGTTGTATTCCGGGTAATAAGCAAGAGCTGCATTCTTAAGCTTTGTAATATGCAACTGTTTTCGTCTGAATGAGTTACGTATGATGCTGTGTACATGTAGTGCACTCTTTACTGTTGTGCGATAAAATTTCATGATCAATAATCAGGATCAGCATAACTCATTCGACTTATGAAAAAAATATATCAACTCTCCTTGCTTACCGAAATAGTGTAGCCGTGTGTTTTCAATAATGCCTGTCGTTTTGCAAGATCAAGGTCGTGCTCGATCATCTCTTTTATCATCTCATCAAGCGTTATTTCAGGTACCCAGCCAAGATCTGCTTCAGCCAGAGACGGGTCGCCAAGAAGCGTTTCAACCTCTGCCGGACGGAAGTAGCGTGGGTCAACCGTGACAATCACGTCACCCACGTGTACTGCTGGTGCTTTGTCGCCTGTTACTGCAGAGACAATACCCTTTTCATGTTTCCCTTCCCCTTCAAAGGTAATGGTAATGCCAATCTGAAGAGCTGCTTTTGTTATGAATTCGCGGACGCTATACTGGACGCCCGTTGCAATGACATAATCTTTTGGATTCTCCTGCTGCAGCATCATCCATTGCATGCGGACATAATCTTTTGCGTGCCCCCAGTCGCGTAGAGCGTTCATGTTGCCGATATAGAGGCAGTGCTCAAATCCCTGTGAAATATTTGCAAGGCTGCGAGTAATCTTTCGTGTCACGAAAGTTTCGCCCCTTCGCGGTGATTCATGGTTGAAAAGAATTCCGTTGCAGGCGAACATGCCATACGCTTCACGGTAGTTTACTGTTATCCAGTAGGCGTAAAGTTTGGCGACTGCATAAGGACTTCGTGGGTAGAAAGGTGTGGTTTCACGCTGTGGGATTTCCTGTACTAATCCGTAGAGTTCAGAGGTTGATGCCTGATAATATCTGGTTTTCTTTTCGAGTCCGAGAAAACGGATTGCTTCGAGAAGTCGCAACGTCCCCATGCCATCGACATCGGCTGTATATTCCGGGGATTCAAAGCTGACCGCTACATGGCTTTGTGCTCCAAGGTTATAGACTTCGTCGGGTTGTATTTCTGCAATAATACGGGTCAGGTTGCTGCTGTCGGTGAGATCTCCATAGTGGAGCACAAAGTTGCGATGGTTTACATGCGGATCTTGATAGAGATGATCAATGCGCTCAGTATTGAGAGAGCTGGCTCGACGCTTAATTCCATGGACTTCATAACCTTTTTCAAGCAGAAGCTCAGCTAAATATGAACCATCCTGTCCAGTTATGCCCGTAATGAGGGCGACTTTCTGTGTTTTCATCATGATGTATAGGTGTTCAAAAAATCGTTGTAGGCTAAGGAAAGCCCCTGTTTCAAAGTGACTTTGGCTTTCCAGCCTAAAGTATTCAGGAGGGTACTGTCCATTAATTTGCGAGGAGCACCGTCTGGCTTTCCGGGGTCGAATTTAATCTCTCCCTGAAATCCGATGGTATCTGCAACGGTTTCGGCAAGTTTGAGGATAGTGATGTCATCGCCGTAGCCGACATTGATGTGGCTTTGCATTGGGTGAGTGTGGGCGGCGAATGTGGCGTACTCAAGGTTCATGATATGCACGCAGGCAGCGGCCATATCGTCAACATAGAGGAACTCCCTGCGTGGACTTCCGGAACCCCAGACGGTAACTGCAGGAGAGTCAGTTATTTTGGCATCATGGATACGGCGGATAAGTGCCGGGATAACATGGCTGTTTTCGGGATGGTAGTTGTCGCCTGGCCCATACAGGTTGGTCGGCATGACGCTGCGGTAATCGGTACCGTGACTTTCATGGTACTGACGGTTATAACTTTCACAGAGTTTAATGCCGGCAATCTTGGCAATGGCATAAGGTTCATTTGTGGGTTCAAGTGTTCCGGTCAACAAAGCGCTTTCGTTCATGGGCTGTGGCGCAAGTTTTGGATAAATACAACTTGAACCCAGCAGGAGAATTTTTTTTACCCCTACCCTCCAGGCCTCATGAATAACGTTTGACTCAATCATCAGGTTGGTATAGATGAATTCGGCCGGATAGGTGTTGTTAGCATGAATACCGCCGACTTTTGCCGCAGCAAGATAGATCTGATCAGGTTTCTCCGCTTCCAGAAAGGCACGCACTCCTGCTTGATCGGTAAGGTTGAGTTCGGAACGGCTTCGGGTGATGATGTTTTTCTGTCCGTTCTGAGCGAGTGTGCGCAGAATGGCTGATCCAACCATACCCTGATGGCCGGCTACGAATATTTTTGGTTGATTATCCATTAAGAAAAAAAAGTTTCGATCCTGAAACGCATATCGTTCTTGAAAATAAGCAAATGAAGGAAATTATACGGCATTACCAAGGAGATTGCGAATAAATTCTCGAAATGGTTCAATTGATGGTTTCGTAAGCAGTAAAGGCTCTTCAGCATAGGCTGCCAACTGTTTTTGAGCATGTAAAGCCTCATAGAGCACATCGAAATTGCTCCATTTAATTTGTTCAAGATTAAGAAAAGCCTTCGGGTTAAAATCTGCTGATACCTTGCTGTCTGTCCAGGTTATTGGCAATGACTCGCCAAGAAAGGCTTCAGGAATTTTTTCAGTGTAATAACCGGGGTGTAACTTGTTTTCAGGACAGAGATTAAATGCGTAGTTATTGAGAAGAGTAAGTTTTTCAAATCCACTGTTGGTGTGGTTCTTGATTTTTTTATCAAAATATTTCCCGAATCCATCGATGGCAATGACTTTTTGTATTGCGTGAAACATTTGTTTTCTTGGTCCGTTCAGATGAGATGCAAAGATTACTGCTTTTTGAGGCCTGGATAAAAATTTGTGTCCAAGAGGCTGCATCATTCTGCTGATACTGAACAGTTTACCGAATCGTTTATTTTTATTTCCCTGCAAACCTTCATGCGACCAGTCTACCATTTCCATCCAGTATGGCAGTCTATAATGCTTGTTGTTATCTTCTGAAAAGTCAAAAGATATTGAATAGTCGGTTTTGACACTGTCGTGGCGTAAGTTTTCGCAGGTGTGAAAGAGCGTTAACGGTTTGTAATGTCTGTTATTAATATATTTAGTGATCAAAGAGTGACAGTGATCGGGAAGGAGTACCGATGTCCCTTTTTTTAAAATCCATTTGAGTGCGTTCATTGGTTTGCCAATGATCAAGATATCGCATTTATCGGGATCAACCCACACAATATCGAATCCTAAACTGGATATAAGCAGTGGTAGTAACGAGTCTTCCTTATAGGTATAATATTGTCCTATCGTAGACAGTTTTAATGGTTTCATTGAGTGACAGATTTGATCGTGAACCCATCAACCAGGGCAATCCACTCTCCAGAAATGCTTTGATGAGCATCAATAGTATGCATTCCGTCACTGTTCCAACATTCATTTCCTGGTTGTACAACGGGTTCCTTTTCTGGCGGATCTTCTTTATATCTCTTTTCTGTCAATTCAGTAATTCGGATGGCCCAAACTTTTGAACCGTAGCAGGGGGTTTCATCCTGAGCGTATCGGTATAATTCTCCGTCATTGTTGATCACTTTTCCACCTGGACGGGCATAATTGGGACTTTGTCTCATTACCGGGCTTTTTGGGTGTTCTTTCCATGGGCCAGTAAGTGTCTTGGAGGTAAAAAGATGGAGGTTTTTGCTTTTGGGTGCGTAACTGAACAGATACCAGCGCCCCATGTAATTGAGAATCGAGGGATCGACAAGTGCTGACATACGGCCTTGGCCTTTGATGAGTGTTGCTTTATGCTGCCATTTGTCAGGAAATTGCAATGCCTCGTAAAGTTGTATCCCTCCTGATTCGTAACATTCCGGTATCATGTAATAGCAGTTATCCCAGAAAAAAACAGAGGGGTAAGAGAGGTGGAAGCGTTCTTTGAGAACGACCTTGCGGTATTGCCATTGCATCATGTTGCTGCTGAAGGCATAGGCGATTTCGCCACTATTTCTCTTGTCATTCAGTACTTCAAAGAAAAGATAGTAGCCGCTGTGGTTCTGGATCATGAATGGGTCGGCAACGAAACGGGCATTGATGTCTGTAACATCTCTTGCGCTGAGTATCGGGTTGCTGAAGCCTATTGGGGGAAAGAGCCTGATCGGTGAAGGACCTTGATAGATGCCGATTGCCCAGGTTTCACGACTACGGCGATCTATTTTTTTTTGGAGATGTTTTCGATAGCGTGCAATGAAGAGCAGAGCAGCCAAGTTTAAAAGGATCAGCAGAGAGGTAGTTATAAGCATGACACAGAATAGGCAGGGGTTGTTGGTCAGGCAGTCATGAGTGTTTCCTGAGCTGTTGGCTTGACTGCAAACTGTATGTCATAGAGCATTTTATAAACGCCGTTTTTCTCTAGAAGCTCTTGATGGTTGCCAGATTCCATGACGTTACCGCGTTCCATGACAATGATTTTGTCGGCGTTTTTAATGGTGGAGAGGCGGTGAGCTACCACAAGGGCGGTTCTGTTTTCCATAGCGTTGTCTATTGCCTGCTGAACAATTTTTTCGGATTCGTTGTCGAGCGCACTGGTTGCTTCGTCAAAGATCAGCAGTTCAGGGTTTTTTACCATGGCACGGGCAATGGCAATTCGTTGGCGCTGACCTCCGGAAAGCTGAAGCCCTCGATCGCCGATCATGGTCTGGTATTGCTGTGGTTTATCCTCTATAAATTCGTGTGCATTTGCCAGTCTGGCAGCCTGTTCTATTCTTGAATGGTTGATTTCATCGTGGACACCATAGGCAATATTCTGTTCAATGGTGTCGTTGAAAAGTATCACTTCCTGACTGACTATGCCGATCATCTGGCGTAGCTGTTTATAGTCAAACTCACGGATATCAATACCGTCAATGGTGATGCGTCCTGAATCGACATCGTAAAAGCGCAGGAGGAGATCAACGGCTGTGGACTTACCGGAGCCGGACTGGCCGATCAGTGCGACCATTTCTCCTTTCTTTATCTCGAAGGAGACGTGGTTGAGAACATTGGGGGCGTCTGGTTCTTTGTTGTATTTAAAACAGACATCTTCGAAGGTGATATTGCAGGAAAAGGTGTTGATTGAGCGGCTGCCGTTGGTTACATTGGTGTTGGTATCGAGTACTTCGAAAAGGCGTTCAATAGAGATCATGCCCATTTGAATTGATAAATTGGCATCGCCCAGCATTTTAATCGGTCCCATGGTGGAGTAGAGGGTAAAGGCAAAGACGAGCAGTTCATTGGCGGTCATTGAGCCTTCGAATACCTGGAGTCCCCCGAACCAGAGGACCATTGCAATGGCAGCAATGAGGAGCGTTTCGTTGAGTGGACTGATAATATTGCGAATCCTTGACATTTTTATACTCAACTGCCTGAAATCATTGGTGAATGACATGAACTTCGCGAGTTCAATTCCCTCAAACGCCGTTGATTTGATAACCTTGATGCCGTTGAACTTTTCCTGCAGAACGGAGTTCATGTCGCCCATTTTGGTCTGGAAGCTCTGGGCAAGGCCTTTGATATTTCGGCCCATAAAATTGATAACATAAAAAATCGACAGGGAGGTAACTGATGCAAAAGCGGTCAGTTTCCAGCTGAGTGCGAGAAGAACACCGATATAGACAAATATTGAAAAGGGGTTCTGCAGAAAATTGACAAAGGTTGAGCTGATGCTGTTATTGACGTTTTCTACATCATTATTGACGTAGTTCATCAAATTGCCTACCCTGTTTTTGTTGAAATAATCGAGATGCATTTCGATGATGCTGTGAAATACTTCATCCCTGAGCTTTTTTGCAGTTTTGGTCTGTATCCTGAAAATAATCTGGCCGTTGAGGTAGATGAAAAAATTTTTCAGGGCAAATGCAAGAATCAGGAAAAAGCAGATTTTCAGAAGCGCCAATTGTTTGGTTGGTGCCTGGAACATCTGCTCAAATTCAAGCAGTGCCCAGTTTTTTAACTTTTCTGCACTGGTGGTATCTTTTGAGAGCTGAAGCGGTTGTTGTACAGAAGTGGATGTTTTAGCGTCGGAGGTTTGCTGGATTGCAGGCGATGATGAAAAAACGGCATTCAGCAGGGGAAGAATGGAGTAGATCGATACGACGCTGAACAGTGAGGTCAAAACGCTGACAATAACAACCAAAATAATTTTTCCCTTGGAAGGGGCCATATACCGCAGCATCCTCATCAATATTCCGAACTTCATAAGCTCCCTGATCGTGTTTTGTTTATCGTAACTCTTAATATAGTGTATAAATCAGAATAATCAGTTTTAGTTAACAGTGCCGAGAAAGAGAGTGCTGAGTGCTGAGAAGGAAAGTACTGAGTTGGGGCTCATCGTTCCCTGATGTGTCATGAAGCGGCAAGCCACTCAGCACTTGGCACTCAGGACTTCTAAAAGATTGTGGAGGGCGGCGGTTACTTGTTTGGGGTCGATATCGATGATGTCGGGTGTTGGGGATATAATGATATCTTGAAGGGTGCTCAATGGGCCGAATTGGGTCCGATCGGCGAGGTGCTGGCGGTAGAGGGCTATGATTGGTGTGTCGGAACATGCCGCAATATGGACGAGGGAGGTGTCGGGGGTGATGAGGAGCTTGAGCTTTTTGACAATTTCGCCGACTTCATAGATGTTTTGTGTTGAGGGTGATTGCAGGACGTTGGGATGCGGTTGTTCAAGCTTTCTTTTTTCTTCAAGTTCTTTGGGAGCTGAGAGGATAATAAAGGTTTCGTCGGTGAAACTCTTGATCAGTTGAGACCATTGCTCATGGGTTCGGTGTCCTCCGATGTGCCCGGCACTGATGTTGATACCGATATATTTGCCGGGCTGGATTGTTTTCAGAAATGAGGCGGTTGCAGTGCAGACCGGCATAGGGGGCAGGTAGGGTCTGCATGGTTCTCCGGTTGTTGAACCGATGGCGCTTAGAAGAGAAAGATTTTTGGCTGATTCGTGGGTATTGGGTTCAAGAGTGATGAGCTGATCAAACAGTCCTTCATGATGAGGATTGAAGTGGCCAATTTTGTGTCGGGCCCGGATAAGCAAAGACTGGATAAGAAAGTGGGTTGAAGGGTGGTCTTTGGGATTGAAGAGGAGATCAAACTTTTTTGAGAGAATCCCCTTGTAGTAACGTTTCATGTTTCTTTTGGCGTGGTAAACTTCCGTGACATTGGGGTCGGCACTGAAAAAGTTGAAGATGATCTTGCTGAAAGCGATGATGTATATTGAAAGCTCAGGATACTCTCTTCGGAGGGTGCCGATAAGGGGAGTGAGTAAAATGCAATCGCCATAGCATTCCCTTGCGAGAATGACGATGCTTTCGGGATTTCCATGAAAAAGCGGTTGTGTGTGCGGTCGTTTTCCGATTACCTGGAGGGTGCGGGCAAAGTTTTTACGGAAGCGAGTATGATCTTTTTTTTTCGCGCTCATTTTCCTGGACTATGACTTGATTTATATTGTTAATGTTTCAAGCAGTTGCTCGTATTGGGCAACGACGGTCTGGAGTGTAAACTTTTCTTCGATAATTTTTCTTGCTTCTCTTCCGGCTTGTTTATAATCAGATTGTAATAAAGTTACAACACCATCAGCAAGTTCTTTACTGTTGTCGGGGTTAACAATAATACCTGATCGGTTATTGATGATGATATCGGCCAGTCCGCTGCCGGATGTTGCGACTACCGGTTTTGCGGATGCCATGGATTCCAGTGCGCTCATGGACATGCCTTCTTCGGGCGACGGCATTATGGTTATATCGACTCCGCAGAGTATTTCAGGGATATCTGTTCTGAAACCGGTAAAGGTTACCTTATCGGACACTGTAAGTTTTTTTGTCAGATCTTTGAGTTTTTGTTCCATACTTCCTGTACCGACGATTATAAAATGGATCGGGTTGATTTTTTGAACGATGTACGGGATGGCACTGATAAAACATTCCAGGCCCTTGTTTTCATCGAGCCGGCTTATGACGGCTGCCACGTATTGTTCAGGGTGAAGGGTGTTATTGTTTTTGTTTGGTCTTCTGAAACGGTGAAGATCTATTCCATCATAGATAACGGTGATTTTATGGTCAGGGATGTTAAAATCTTCCTTGAGTTCACGTTTGATTTTGTCTGAAACGGCTATAATTCTGTCAACAAGTTTATTGTAAAGGAGTCTGTTGATCTGTTTTTTTATTCCTTTTTTCCGGTAAGGGACGTTGCGTGTTAACATCACCACTCTGTGGGATAACCTGCCAGCCAATGACGCGACCCAATAAAATTTTGGTGAACAGATTTCGATGACATCAATGTTGTTTTTTTCTATAAGCTGTATAAGTTTCGGGATGATAAGGAGGTTGAGATCAGATTTTGGATTAATGGTGCAGACCGGGATGTTTTCTTCAGGGAGACGTCTCGACAGGCCACTTTCCGGTAAACAGCAGACAGTTACTCGATGACCACGTTTAAGAAGCTCTTGACTGTATAACAGGATTCTGTTTGCTCCACCCGACCAGTGCGGCGTTGCGTCAAATATCAGGATATTCATGAATGGGTGCCTGAATTATCGGGGTTTCGAAACGTTAAAGTATAACATTCCAAGAGATTTCATTGTTACCGATCGTTATAATCTATGCAGGCATTTTCTTCTTCAGATCCTTTTGCGACAAGGCGACTCTCCTTTTTCGCCAATACGCTTTTTGTAATTGGTATCATGTTGCTTTACATGCTTGCCGGTGCTCTGCTTTTTCCTTTTGTCAACGGTGGTGGCAAGGGTTTTTCGCTCTCTCATTTTGACCGGAATCTGCTGCTTTCCATACGCTTTCTTCAGGCAGGTGGACAGATACTGGTTCTTGCCATGCCTGTTATTCTGCATGCTGCATGGCATACAGGAAAGAAAAATCCCTTTTCACTCGAGAGTCTTGCTTTTTTAGGGATACGCAGGAATGTAAACTTTAGTGCTGCCGTTTTGGCTGTCGGTGGTATTTTTCTGCTTCAGCCTTTGCTGTATTCTATTACTGCAGTTCAGGATATGTACCTCTGGCCTGCTCTTGGTGCTGAGGGGGGAGAAGTAGCTCATCAGCGGGATGTCATGGAGTCGTTTATCAGAGAGCTTGCTTTGGTGCGGACGGTTCCGGAGTTTGTTGCCGTTGCTTTTGTTCTTGCCGTTACTCCGGCGTTTTGTGAGGAGCTGCTTTTCAGGGGTTATATCCAGCAGAATTACAGTGCTTCCATGAAGTCAGGTTGGGCAGTTTTTTTGACAGGCAGTGTGTTTGCTTTTTTTCATTTGAGTGCAGCAAATCTTGTTCCTCTGGCTTTGCTGGGGTGGTATATTGGCTATATTTACAGTAAAACAGGTAATCTGGGAGTGCCGTTTTTTGTTCATCTTCTGAATAATTTTGTGGCTCTCCTTTTTCTTTTGTTTACGGCAGGCGGGAATTTGCCAGGGCCGGTTCAACCGGAATTTTTGCTTCATGCCGTTTGGTGGTGGCTGGTAGTTGGGGTGAGTTTGCTGCTGTTTGTGATGGTTGTCTTGAGGTTTTCTGATGATCGGTTTTTTAACAATGGATAATGGGTAAGCTGTTAAGCGTTAATTTATTGCAGAGGGTCGTTGTGGCTCTTGTGGGTATTCCTTTTCTGCTTTGGCTGATCAAGGTGGGAGGGGTTTGGTTTTTTTGTTTTTTTTTATTGCTGGCGCTGCTTGCTGGTTTTGAGTTTCATCGTCTTGCACGTCATAAGGCTCATCCGCCGGCGCTTTGGATTGTTCTGGTGATAACGCTGCTTTTTCAGGTAAATTTTTATCAGCAGTTTGCTGAGGTTTGGGAGCTTTTGCTTGGTGTGATGCTTGCACTTCTGGTGATGGAGCTGTTTTTGAAAGATGGATCTCCACTGCTTAATCTGGGCTCGATCTTGCCAGGTTTGCTTTATGTTAATCTTTCTTTTGGTTCGCTTCTGAGACTTCGCTTCTCAGAAGCTGATGGAAAAGGGGAAATTCTTGTTTTTCTGATGTTTTTTTGTGTCTGGTCGGCGGATATTTTTGCCTATTTCGGAGGGAGTACGTTGGGGGGAAGATTTATTCACCGCAAATTGTTTGAGCGCCTGAGTCCGCATAAAACATGGGAGGGCTTTTTATGCGGCCTGGCTGGAAGTGTTTCTGCTGCGATGATCTATGGGAGTTTTGTTCCGCAGCTGCCATTTAAAACTGCATTTTTGACGGGATTATTGATTGGTCTGGCAAGTCCTGCAGGTGACTTGATTGAGTCGATGTTTAAAAGAGATGCTGGTGTAAAGGATTCTTCGGGTTTGATTCCCGGGCATGGGGGGGTGCTTGACCGGTTTGATACCATCATGTTTGTGTCGCCGTTTATCTATTTTATTGCTTTTCATGTTTGATTTTTTTTGCGATGAGTGCTGAGGGATGAGTGCTGAGGGATGAGCGAATGTTTTTTTTATATTATCGGTTTAAGAAAGTGTGCGGGGAGCATTTTGCCCACGGTCAGGAGTATTAATCCCGAAGAGGTTTAACTGATGAAAATTGAAAGTCTTCTTTCTGAAAAACATATCGCCTTGAATCTTGAACTGGCTCTCAAAAGTCAGGTTATTGAAAAAATGCTTTCTCTTGTGGCCGATCATGCCGGAGTGAAAGATATTGAGAAGCTTCGGGAGGATGTGCTGAAGCGTGAAGAGGAGATGTCAACAGGTATCGGTAAGAGTATCGCTTTGCCTCATGCTAAAACGGACGGAGTCATTGAGCCGGTTATGGCGTTTGCGACGCTCAGTGGTGAGATGAATTTTGATTCTATTGATCAAGAGCCAGTTCGCCTGGTGTTTCTTCTTGCAACGCCGGAGGATATGCTTGCAGAGCATTTGAAGCTTCTTGGCCGTATTACCAAACTGGCAGGTCGTGAAGATTTTCGTCAGAGTCTTCTTCTTTCCACGTCACCTGCTGAGGTGATTGAGCTGTTCAGGGAAGGGGAAAAGGATTTTCCACAGATATAATATTTACGATACAGAGGATTGTTACTATATGTCGCAGTACCAGGCTGTCAAGGGCACAAGGGATATTTTCCCGGAAGAGGCTGCTCGATGGAAGTATGTTGAAGGAGTAGTGCACTCTCTTGCATCAATCTACGGGTTCAATGAGATACGTACGCCGGTTTTTGAGTATACCGAGCTTTTTCAGAGAGGAATAGGATCAACAACGGACATTGTCGGAAAGGAGATGTTTACGTTTCAGCCCGATCCTAAAGGGCGTTCTCTGACTCTGCGGCCTGAGATGACTGCCGGGGTGATGCGGGCAGTGCTTCAGAACAATTTGCTTTCGTCGGCTCCTGTGCACAAGCTTTATTATATCAGTGAGTTGTTTCGCAAAGAGAGGCCTCAGGCGGGCAGGCAGCGTCAGTTTTCCCAGTTCGGGGCGGAACTGATTGGCGTTTCTTCGCCGGCTGCTGTGGCTGAAGTTATGACGCTGATGATGCAGGTTTTTGAGTCGCTTGGTCTTCATGGCCTGAAGCTTAGAGTGAATACTCTCGGGGACTCGGAAGACCGGCTGCGGTACAGGGAGGCGTTGCAGGGTTATTTTGCACCTTTTCACCATCTGCTTGATGAGTCTTCGAAAGAGAGGCTCGAAAAAAATCCGCTTCGAATTCTTGATTCAAAGAATCCTGCTGTTCAGGATATTGTTGCCGGGGCGCCGAGGTTGTATGATTATCTCAATGACGCTGCTGTTCAGGATTTTGAGAAGGTATTGTTTTACCTTGGAGAGCGGGGTATTGCATATACAATAGATCACCGGCTTGTCCGGGGGCTTGATTATTATTGTCACACTGCTTTTGAGGTGACAAGTTCAGAACTTGGCGCGCAGGATGCCATTGGTGGCGGAGGGCGATATGATGGTCTGGCCAGGGAGCTTGGAGGCTCTTCGGATGTACCGGCATCTGGGTTTGCCGTGGGTATGGAGAGGCTTTTGATGACGATGGAAAAACAGGGGCTTTTTGCTGCGCTTACTCCTCGTGCTCCGCTGGTTTATGTTGTTGTGCAGAGTCAGGAACTTGGAGATTATGGTTTGCAGATCGCTTACCAGTTGCGCAAGGCTGGCATTATGACTGAAATTGATTTGGCGGCAAGGAGTATGAAGGCGCAGATGAGGGAGGCAAACAGAATTCGGGTTTCCTATGCATTGTTTGTTGGTGCAACTGAAGTTGAGACAGGTTTGTATGCATTGAAGAATCTTGTTACTTCTGAACAGACGACACTTTCTCTTGAGGCTGTCCTTGAAATTCTCCGCGAACCGGCTGCGAAGGAGTTGCTTGACTTATGACTGTAAAACGACATAAGGTGATGCTTTATGGAAAAAAAGAGTGCTGCTTGTGCGATGAGGCTATGGAGGTGCTGTTGAAAGTTGATGCCGTTGTGTCGTTTGATCTGGAAAAGATTGATATCTCTGATAATCCCGAACTGCTTGCTGAGTTCGGGATTAAAATTCCGGTTGTTTTTGTTGATGGGGTTCAAGTCTTCAAGTATCGGGTTAATGAAGGTCGGTTGCTTGCTTTACTTAGAGCTGAGTGCTGAGTGCAACTATATGTTATGAATGTCGTTCCCTAAGAATGTTGAAATTTATTTTTTTTGTCATTGTTTTCTTTTTGGTCATGCGTGTGGTTGTGCGTGTGTTGAGGGGTGGTTTGCGTTTTTTTATTATGGGTAATCGTAAACGTTCTGAGGGTTCAGCGGCTTCTTTTTCTTCCGGGAAGAGGGTCGAGGAGGCTGATTATGAGGTGATTGAAAGCAATCTCAACAATAATGAGCGGAAGGTGCAGAAATAAGGTGTTTTGCTGTTGAAAGTTTTTTTGTACATTGGTAAACTTGATTTGACGACGGGTGGCATTATCTTATCTGAGAGTGGGGGTTCCCCACTTTTTTGTTTTCTAAAAAAAGTTTGTGCGGGGTTTTCATGCAAGAGCGCGTCAGGAATTGTGTTCTCCAGATTATAGCTGATTCGGTCGGTACGCGGGGTGAAGGTGCTTATTTTATTGATGTTACGGTTAAAGGTTCTCTGAAGAGCCGGAAAATTGAGGTGCTGGTTGATGCTGATGATGGTATCCGTATTCATCAGTGTGCCTATCTTAGCAGAAGGATCAGGGAACGACTTGAGGGAGATGATGAGCTTCTTGATCTGATTGGTGAGAATTTTGATCTTGTTGTCTCTTCTCCCGGACTTGGTGAGCCGATTATCCTGCCCCGGCAGTATATACGGCATGTCGGGAAGTTGATGAGGGTTATGTATAGAACTGACAGTGGTGATGAGGTGGAGCTGAATGGTCATCTTCTTGGTGTCTCGCTTCAGGAGGATGGCAAATCAAGTATCACCATAATGCCGGAAAAGAATAAAAAGAAGGGGCATCAGCCCGAAGCGGAAGGTATGACTCTGTATCTCGATCAGGTAGTCCGCGCGATTCCTGAGGCGGAAATATAGCTGGTTTCTACGGGTAGTAAATTTTCTTTTAAACATGCACAATCAAGAATGAGATGGCCAAAAAGAAGATAAAAGATGAGGGTCAGGACAGGAGGTTGCAGATTTCAAGTGCTTTTGGTGAAATCGAGCAGTCCAAGATCTTTCTGGATAAGCGTACGGAAAGTGCGGCTGTCAAAATGGATATTGCCGATCTTCTCAAGGATATTATCCAGAAGCAGCTCAGGAAGGACTATGATCCTGAAGTTGAATCCAACATTTTCATCAACCCCGAACGTGGGGACTTTGAGGTCTATATTCTGAAAAAGATTGTCAAGGAAATAGACATTGAAAGTATTGAGATCACCCTTGATGAGGTTCGACGAATTGACGATTCTCTTGAAATCGGGGATTATTATGAAGAGGGCCCTATAAAGCTTGAAGATTATTTGAGTCGCAAATCCATACAGATTATCAAGCAGTCTGTACAGAAAAAAGTCCGTGACCTTGAGCGTCTTGTTGTTTATGAAGAGTGTCTTGAAAAAGTAGGTGAAATTGTTGCTGGTGAGGTGTACCAGGTTCGTGCCAATGAGGTTATTTTCACCTATAACACGTCGAAGGATCATCGTGTTGAGCTTGTCTTGCCGAAGGCGGAGATGATGAAAAAGGATAATCCCCGCCGAACTCCGAGGATGAAGCTCTATGTCAAGCGTATTGAGCGTGAGAAGGCAAAAGTAAGGCTTGATGACGGGAGTATGATTGAGCGTGAAAAAGCTGATGGCGGTATGAAGGTTATTGTTTCGAGAGTTGATGACAGGTTTTTGTATAAACTTTTTGAACATGAGGTTCCTGAAATTCTGGATGGTCTCATTGTGATCAAGGCTATTGCAAGGGTACCGGGTGAACGGGCAAAGGTTGCCGTTGAATCGACCAGTGCAAGGATTGATCCTGTTGGTGCGACTGTCGGATATCGTGGCAAGCGCATTCAGAGTATTGTCAAGGAGCTGAATAACGAAAATATTGATGTTATTTATTATGCTGATGAGCCGGAGATTTATATTTCAAGGGCGATGCAGCCGGCGAAAATTGATCCGCTGACGGTTCATGCGGATGTCAAAACACGGAAGGCAAGGGTGATGCTCAAGCCTGATCAGATCAAGTATGCGATCGGTAAAAACGGCAATAACATCCATCTTGCGGAGAAACTTACGGGTTATGAGATCGATGTGTATCGTGATGTGATTGACAAGTCGCTGGAAGATCCTACGGATATTGATATTATTGCGTTTCGTGAGGAGTTTGGTGATGATATGATTTACCAGCTTCTGGACAGTGGATTTGATACGGCTAAAAAGGTTCTGAAAGCTGGCGTTGACGAGATTGAGCAGGCGCTCCTCGGGCCTTCTAAACCTGAAGAGCAGACAATTTTTGGTAAAACGTTCAAGACAGCTGTAAAACCGAAGGAGCGTAAAATTACCGAGGAAGAGAGGCGCTATTGGAGGAAGATTGCTGAGAATATTTATAAAACCATAACAGAACAGTTTTCTGAATCGGATTTGCAGGGTCTTTTTGATGATGATGCTGAACCGGAACAGAAAGATGTGGCGGTGGATGAATGATGCACACTGTCACTGACGGAAACATTGGATAAAGAGTAAAGAGTTTTAAAATCCAGAGGAGGATGTAATGGCCCTTGAGGACATGGAAAAAAAGTACCGAATAAGTGATATAGCAAGAGAACTGCAGGTGAGTCCGCAGGAAGTATTACTTTTTGTCAAAAAGGAAGGGGGCAAAGTGGCCTCTACATCCTCTATGGTAAGTGAAGAAATGCACACCAAGATATTTGGCCATTTCAGCGTTGAAAAGAAAATGGTCGATGAGACCAAAAAAATCAGAGAGGAAAAAGAGAAGCGCTTGACGAGGCTTGAGGAGCAGTCAAGAAAAACTTATGAAAAAGAGAAGCATCTCAGCGAAACACTCAGTCCTCCTCCGGCTCCCGTAGTTGTTGTTGCGGAAGAGAAAAAAGAGGTTGTTCAGGATGTCGTCACAGCGCTTGTTCCGGATCTTGTTCCAGAGCCGGAAATTTCTGTGGTTGAAGTTCCTGAAGTTCCTGAAGTTCCTGAAGTTCCTGAAGTTCCTGAAGTTCCTGAAATTTCTGAGGTTTCTGATATGCCTGAAATCATCGAACCTGAGCCTCAAAAAGAGGAGCCGTCGGTCAACGAGCATCTTGTTTCTTTTGACATTCCGCAGATGATGGGAGGTCTTACTGTTCTTGGTACTCTTGACATTCATGCCGGAAGGAACAAGAAAAACCGTAAAAAGAATTTCCAGGAGCAGGCTGATGCTTTGAAAGATGAGTTTGTGCCGAAGCCAGTTGAGGATGTTCATGTCGAAGAGAAAGCTGTCGCACCAAAGAAGCCTGCCAAGGTTGTCAGTGAAGTCAAGCCTAAGCCTGTAGTGGCCGGGGATAGTGCGAGTATCAAAAAGAAAAAAGGCAAGAAGAAAAAGAAGCCTGAAGTTGACGATAAGGTTATTACGGCGAATATACAAAAAACGATCAGTGGTATTGAGGATCGCAGCAGTACAGGTTCACGCCAGAAATTCCGCAAGATGCGCAGAACCGAGCGTGAGCGAGAGCATGAAGAGGATGAGGCTTTTCGTGAGTCGCAGCGGATGGTTGTCAGGGTTACCGAGTATGCTTCACCGCATGAACTTGCGGAGCTTATGGGGATTACAGCAAAGGAAATTATTCAGAAGTGTTTTGCTCTTGGCAAGTTTGTCACCATCAATCAGCGGCTTGACAAGGAGTCTATTGAACTGATAGCTCTTGAGTTTGGTTTTGAGGCGGAATTTATTTCTGAGGTCGAGGCAACTGCGGTTATTGTGGAGGAGGATCAGGAATCTGATTTACAGACCCGACCTCCGGTTGTTACTATCATGGGACATGTCGATCACGGAAAGACCTCCCTGCTCGATTATATACGCAGCAGTAAAGTTGTTGCCGGTGAATCCGGTGGTATTACCCAGCATATTGGCGCTTATGAGGTAGCGGTGGAAGGCGGCAGAAAAATCACCTTTCTTGATACACCCGGCCATGAAGCGTTTACCGCGATGCGGGCAAGGGGTGCGCAGGTGACTGATATCGTTATTCTTGTGGTTGCTGCTGATGACAGTGTTATGCCTCAGACTATTGAGGCGATCAACCATGCCAAGGCGGCTGGCGTTCCTATTGTTGTCGCTCTTAATAAAATTGACAAGGTCGAAGCGAATCCTGAAAAGATTAAAACCCAGCTTTCGGAAGCAGGGGTGCTTGTTGAAGAGTGGGGTGGAAGCTATCAGTGTCAGGAGATTTCAGCCAAGAAAGGTATCGGTATTGCCGAGCTTATGGAGAAAGTGTTGACTGAAGCTGAAATGCGCGAACTCAGGGGTAACTACTCGCCAGAAATCAATGCAAGCGGTATTATTGTTGAATCTGAATTAGATAAGGGCAAAGGCGTTATTTCAACAGTTCTTGTTCAGCGTGGAATTCTTAAGGTAGGCGATCCTTTTGTTGCTGGAAATACCATGGGCAAGGTTCGTGCCCTTATGGATGAGAGAGGCAAGCGAATTCTTTTTGCCAATCCGTCACAGCCGGTCAGGGTGCTTGGATTTGAGGATCTTCCTCAGTCAGGTGATGCTTTGACGGTTATGTCGACCGACAGGGACGCGCGTGATTTGGCGCAGAAGCGGCAGGTCATACGCCGTGAGCATGATTTCCGTCGCAGTACGCGTGTCAAGCTTGACAGTATTGCCCGTCAGATCAAGGAAGGTTTGATGAAAGAGTTGAGTGTCATTATCAAGGCAGATACCGATGGGTCTATTCAGGCTCTTGCTGATGGACTGATGAAAATACAGAATGATGAGGTCAAGGTGCAGATCATTCACCAGGGTGTCGGTCAGATCACTGAAACTGATGTTCTTCTGGCTGCGGCTTCTGATGCCATTATTATTGGCTTCAGGGTACGACCGAATGTCAACGCCAAAAAGCTTGCCGAAAAAGAAGATCTTGATGTCCGTTTCTACAGCGTTATTTATCATGTGCTTGAAGATGTCGAAAAAGCGCTTGAAGGTATGCTTTCTCCCGAACTTCATGAAGAGAGCCTTGGTTCTCTTGAGATACGTCAGATTTTCAAGGTGCCTAAAATCGGCAATGTCGGCGGATGTTATGTGCTTGAAGGAAAGATTTTCCGCGATTCGAAGGTACGTCTCCTTCGTGACGGTGTTCAGATTTATGAAGGACAGCTTGCTGCGCTCAGGCGTTTCAAAGATGATGCCAAGGAGGTCGATGCCGGTTATGAGTGTGGTATGAGCCTGAAAAATTATGATGATATCAAGGTTGGCGACATTGTCGAGGCCTATAAGATTGTTGAGAAAAAACGAAAACTTTGAACCGCTTATTGTTGATTTATGTCGATACGTACCGATAGAGTTGCATCACTTCTGCAGCAGGAACTTGGAGCAATCCTTCAAAAGGAACTGCCTCGTGGTGGTGCGATAGTTACCATTGTTGATGTGAAGGTTACTGGTGATTTAAGCATCGCAAGGGTCTATGTATCGATTATCGGTACAGCGAAAGAGCAGGAAAACGCAATGACATTTTTGCGGGATGAAACAAAGAGTATCAGAATGATTCTTTCGTCGAAAATCCGGCATCAATTCAGGCGTATTCCTGAACTTGAATTTCATGAGGATCACTTGTACGAACGTGCAAACAGGATTGAGCAGCTTTTGAATGAAGTGAGAAAAAACGGTGTGGAGCATAAGTGACTGCATCTCTCTTGTAAATAGAATGTATGGATAACACCATAACTGAAAGCAGGCAGGATGAGGGCGATTTTCTCCTCATTGACAAGCCTTTTGACTGGACATCGTTTGATGTGGTTGCTAAAATCAGAAATACGTATAAAAGTGCTGGTCTGAAGCGCAAGGTTGGCCATTCAGGGACTCTTGATCCAAAGGCAACCGGGTTGCTTATTCTTGCTACTGGAAGAAAAACCAAAGAAATTGTCGGTCTTGAAGTGCTTGACAAGGTTTACGATGGTGCAATAAAGCTTGGCGTCATGACGGAAAGCCATGATATTGAAACTTCTGAGTATGGTCATTGCAGTGTCGATCATCTGACGGAGATGCAGATCAACTCTCTGGCGACGGAATTTGAGGGGAGACACCTGCAGCAGCCTCCTATGCATTCAGCGGCCTGGCACAATGGAAAAAGGCTCTACGCTCATGCACGCAAGGGAGTTGTCATCAAGGATCGAAAAACAAAAGAGATTGTTATCCATCGCTTTGAGGTTACCCGCATTGAGCTCCCGATGGTTTATTTTGTTCTGCATGTCTCCAAAGGAGCCTATATCAGGGTTATCGCCCATGAGTTCGGCGCTGCACTTGGCGTCGGCGGGTATCTGGCGTCTCTCCGGCGTCTCTCTATCGGTAATTACCAGCTGAGTTCTTCGAACACCGTCTCAGAGACCGTTGAAGCAATTCTTCATCAGGCAACAACCACTCATCAGGGTGAAGGGAGATAAACAACAGGTATGCGTATTGTTGAGTATGACAATGGCCTTGTTTGCAGCTATGGCTCCGGATCTCCTATTGATCTGTCGCCCATCGATTCGGCGATAACAGTAGGCTCTTATGACGGAGTGCATAAAGGTCATCGGCAGATTATTGCCCGAATGGCAGCTATAGCCCGATTACGCCATCTCACAAGCGTCGTTGTGACTTTTGAGCCACATCCAAGAAGAGTACTCAAGGGGCCGGTATCCGGTCCGCTTGGACTCCTGACCACTCTTGAGGAAAAAATAGATCTCCTTGCCGAGGAGAATATTGATCTTCTTTTCGTGATCCGCTTTACTCCGGATTTTGCATCGCGCACCTCTGATGATTTTATCCGCAATGTTCTGGTCAAACTGCTGGGTGCAAAAATCATCATTATCGGTTATGATCATGCGTTCGGTCGTGACAGGAGCGGGAGCCAGAGAACGCTGGAACAGCTGGGAATTGAGCTTGGTTTTGATGTGAAGGTTGTCGAGGAGGTTCTTATCGGCCAGAAACATTTTTCGAGTACCAGGATAAGGAGACTGCTTGAAGCAGGGAAGATTGATGAAGCGAATGAATTTCTCGGTTCTTCCTATATGGTCAGCGGGAGTGTGGTTGATGGTGAGAAGCGCGGACGCGATATCGGGTTTCCTACCGTGAATTTGAGGCTTTCTGATTCTGACAAGCTGCTACCTCGTTCGGGTGTCTACCATACTCAGACGGTGATCGACGGAACACTGTATAACGCTATGATGAATGTCGGGGTTCGCCCTACGGTCTCTTCGGAAGGGATTAAAACAGTGGAGGCCAACATTCTGGGATATCGTGGTGATCTTTACGGAGCCAGCCTGAGGTTCAAGCTGCTCAGGTTCATCAGGGAAGAGAGGAAATTTTCGTCACTGGAAGAGCTTAAAATTCAGCTGGAAAAAGATAAAAAAACGGTGGAGTTGTATTGTTAATAATATTATATTGCGGGTCAACCGATTTAATATAACAAACGAAGAGATATGAGTCTGACAAAAGAATTTAAAGCAGAAGTCATTACGCAGTTCGGCGCTTCTGAGAAGAATACAGGAAAATCTGAGGTTCAGGTTGCCTTATACACTCGCAGGATCACTGATCTTACCGGTCATCTTCAGCTGCATCCAAAGGATAAGCACTCCCGCCGTGGCTTGCTTATGCTTGTCGCCAAGCGCAAGAAAATGCTGAACTACCTGAAAAATATCGATATCGATCGTTACCGTAAAGTAATCGGTGAACTTGATCTTCGCAAATAAGCGGGTCAATTAGAGCGGTATCTTTTTAACAAACTGGGGATACTATGTTGGAAAGTATGACCGGATACGGCAGCGCGGAGTCAGTCGAAAGCGGTGTGAAGATTCTTGTTGAGTTGCGTTCAGTTAACAACAGGTTCGCTGAGATCAGTGTCAAGCTTCCCCGTCAGCTTCTCTCGTATGAGCTTGAGGTTCGTGAAATGATACGGGCCTATTTTCAAAGAGGTAAGATCTCTGCCTTTGTTCAGCTTCAGCTTGATGAAGAACAGCCAATCTCTCTGGGTATCAATGTTGCCAAGGTAAGAGCGTATAAAGGCTTGCTTGATGCACTCCATAAAGAAGCTGAGCTCGATAGCCCTATTCACCTTGAGCATCTGCTACGGTTTCCTGATATCTTCGATAATGGAGCTACATCGCTCGACAGTTCTGATGATCTATGGCCGGGAGTCAAAAAACTTCTGCAGGAAGCCATTGACCGTCTTAAAGCAATGCGGCGCAGGGAAGGTGAAGAGCTCTCTATAGACTTTCGCGAAAGAATTGCCGGGATAGAAAAAACTCTTGTTTTTGTTACTGCTCTTGCGGCTGATAATCTTGAAACCGTACGGAAAAGGCTTGCCGCGAAAGTTGAGGCTGTTGCTGGAAAGGATCTGGCTTACAGTCGTGACCGTCTTGAAATGGAGCTGGTCCTGGCGGCCGACAAGCTTGATATTACGGAAGAGTTGACCCGTTTTGCCAGCCATAACAAGTTTTTTATCGAGGAGCTGAAAAACGATGAGAGTGGTACCGGCAGGAAACTGAATTTTCTTCTTCAGGAACAGTTGCGCGAAGCGAACACTATTGCATCAAAATCCCAGCATGCGGAAATTTCCCAGAAAATTGTACAGATTAAGGAAGAGCTTGAGAAAATAAGGGAGCAACTGCAAAATATAGAGTAGGAATGACCATGGTTGAAGAGCGGAAACAGCAGGGAAAACTGATTGTTTTTTCAGCTCCATCAGGTACCGGAAAATCCACCATAGCCAAACTGGTGCTTGAGAGAATACCGAACATGAGATTTTCGGTGTCGGCCACCACGAGGCAGAAAAGAGCTGGAGAGGTAGATGGTCTCAATTATTTTTTTCTGACGAAAGAAGCATTTGAAGAAAAAATTCGCACCGGTGGTTTTATAGAGCACGAGTTCTTTTTTGGAAACCATTATGGTACACTGCTGGATAAAACAGATGAAGTTATTGCATCAGGCACCAATATACTGCTTGATCTTGATGTGAAGGGTGCATTGAATCTCAAAAGGATTTTTCCTGATAATTCATTATTGCTGTTTATCAAACCCCCAAGTATGGAGGTTTTAACGCAAAGACTTCAAGGGCGGGAAAGTGAAGATGAGGAGAGTCTTCATGCTCGTCTTGAGAGAGCAAGGCTGGAGTTGGAATACATGGACCAGTTTGATCAGGTGGTCGTCAATGATGATCTTGAGAAGGCGGTTGATGTTACTGCAGCTATCATCACGAAATTTCTATCAAACACGTAAAATATCGTCCAATGTCGGTTAAACCCGTTGACCTGAATAAGTTGAGAAGTGCACACTCGAATTTGTATGAGACGGTGGTTGCTATTTCAAAAAAAGCAAAAAAATTGCATGATGAAGAGCGTGCGGAACTTGAAGACAAGCTTCTGCCATATAAGGAGATGATACGCAATCCAAGCAGCGAATCTGAATCGGACAAGATATTTCCTGAACAGATAGCGATAAGTCTGGAATTTGAATGTCGTGAAAAGTCATCGCATAAGGCCGTTGCTGAGTATTTTGATCATAAATACGATTATACCATAGAAAAACCTGTTGAAAAAAAGGTTGTGCTCATTGAAGAAGATGATGAAACTGACGGGGATTAATCAGATTACCCTTCGGGTCAATGACTTGGGTCTGGCTGAAGAATTTTACGGTGGTATTCTTGGCCTAACGCTTGATCACAGAGTTGGTGCAAATATTTCCTATCTGCGTCTTAACTCGGATCTGCTTGTGCTTGTGAAGGCGGAAACCCCGGGTTCTCTCCAGGCAAGGGATATCAGAGTCGATCATTTCGGCTTCAGACTTTCTTCAGATGCAGAAGTGGATGCCGCTGTTCACTATCTGGAAGAAAGCGGGGTCCATATCGTTACCCGACCGGCACATCGTCGGGAAGGAAGAGCGTTTTTTGTGATGGATCCGGATGGAAATCTTGTGGAGTTTTATTCCATGCATGATGCCGGCATACAGAGCGACAGCGTGGATATTGATTTTTCTTCGCCGAATACTCATGCTCTGCCAGCCCGGAAGAAAATGGTGGAAGAGATGGAGTCCAAAAAAACCCGCCGTTCCAGAAAGTAGCTGTAATACTGTAGCCTTTTCAAGAGCGAAAAAGAGGGCAATCCCTATGTTGTAAAGCGAAATTTATCAATTTGAAGTTTTGATGTTATTGTTTTACATTTCCTTACTGAGTAGTAAGGAAATGTAAATAAAGTAAGGAATGCGCTGATGCCTATTGCAACGATAACAAATAAAGGTCAGATAACCATTCCCAAAGAGGTTCGGGATGTAATGGGGCTTCATTCCGGTGATAAGCTTGATTTTTTCTGCGAAAATGGGGGGAGGCTGATTGTCAGGCCTCTCAAAAAAAATGTTGATGATCTCTACGGTAAACTTTTTAAGCCGGAAAGAGAACCGCTATCAACAGAAGCCATCAACGATGCCATTCGCTGGAAATTTAAACAACAACGGCAGTGAATGAACGCCCTTGATACCAATATTATAGTCCGTTTTCTGGTACGTGATGACCAGAGTCAGGCTGAGTCAGTCTATCGTTTGTTTAAAAAAGCTGAGAATGAAAAAAAGGTCTTTTTTGTCTCAAGCCTGGTTCTTCTTGAACTGCTCTGGGTTCTTGAGTCTGTTTATGAAATCTCGCGACATGAAATCCTTGATGCACTTGAAGAACTCTTGCTGCTTCCTATTCTGGTTTTTGACGACCAGCCCGCAGTAAGGTCTTTTCTTTCTATAGCGCGCAAAAATAATATTGATCTTTCAGATTTGTTAATATCTCTTGATACTCTCTCATCCGGTTGTGACAGTGTGTTAACTTTCGATAAAAAAGCGGCTAAATCCGATTTTTTCACTCTCCTTGAGAAACAGGATTTGTAATAATTTTTGCTACACCTGCTTCAGCAATAGACGTTCTGCTTCTTTAAGCTGTTCGGGGGTGTTGATGCCGATTATTTCGTCGGGATTGTCTGTTTTAAAAGCGCATACCCGCTTGCCGCTCTGGAAGCAGATACTGAACACATCGGTCAAATAGTATTCGTTCTGGGCGTTGTCTGTTGTGATTTCTGCCAGAGCCTCGAAAAGGACAGGTGCATTGAACACATAAATACCGGAATTTATTTCACGGACGACAAGTTCTTCTGCGGATGCATCCTTTTGTTCAACAATTTTAAGGACGATGTCACTCTCATTCTGCCGAATAACTCTTCCATATCCTGTTGGATCAACCATATCAGCGGTCAGGACGGTTGCTACGGCATTTCTTGCATGGTGAAATGCAATGAGGTTCTGCAGAGTCAGGGCATTGACCAATGGGGCATCTCCGGAGAGGATGAGGACCTCTCCCTGAAAGTTGCCGAGCTGATTTTCTGCCTGCATGACAGCATGGCCGGTTCCAAGCTGCGGTTCCTGAAGTGCTGTGCACACCCGGTATCCGGTTGTCGCGGCTTTTACCAGTTCTGACTGGTGTCCGATAATAAGGATTACTTTTTCTGGTTCGAGAGCGAATGATGTATCCAGAACATAGTCGATGAGCGGACGCTGGTTTGCCCGGTGCAGCACCTTGGGGAGGTCTGAATGCATTCGAGTGCCTTTTCCGGCAGCCATGACGATTACTGCAAGTGCCATGTGTTGTTTATCAGTGGGTGGGGTTCAGGGAATTAGGATAACGGCTCGTCTTGCTCACCTACATGGTGTCGACTCTTCGGGTTGTTCTCTCTGTCGACAATAAGCACCATCGGTTTATGGATGCGTGCTTCTGCAGGTTCCATGGTGGCAAAAGTCATGATAATGATCTCATCGCCAACAAGGGCACAACGGGCGGCTGCTCCATTGAGCTGAATTTCCCTTGATCCATGCGCTCCTTTGATAATGTAGGTTTCAAAGCGTTCGCCATTATTGTTGTTGACAACAAGTACTTTTTCGTTGGGAATCATATCGACCATTTCAAGAAGCTCATTGTCAATGGTGATGCTTCCTTCATATTCGAGGTCGCCGCTGGTTACTATAGCGTTGTGAATTTTAGATTTTAACACATGTAATTTCATGAACAGACAACCTTCAATATTATTTTATAAATGCGTTTCCGCTTCCCCGGAAAATCCGGTATTTTTTTAAGGATTGATCACTCTCAAAACCCTGCCCGGTGATGGTTTCATCCGGTTTGATAATGGTAACAAACTTATCTGAACGAATCATTTTATCATTGCTTGTCCGTTTGACATACTCTGTTTTAATGACCGTCGTGCTTCCGGAAGTAATAACAACATGGCCTTGAGCCTCAATATCCTGATTATCGTGCATAACTGCCTTTTCGGCAGTTATGGTTGTCGATGGATTGCCTGTGATGTCAAAGAGAGTAATGGTGATTCCTTGATCAAGATGATGCTCATTACCGGAGTTTATTTTGTATTCTGCTCCGTGTCCAGCTTCTATGATCCCGCGTTTTACACCGGATTCCGTAAGGGTAAGGCGGACAGTCCAGCTTTCCTGTACGGGATGGCTGATACCTATAAAGCCCGTTTCGGGAGAGCGGCGCCCCTTATCAGGATCGCCGCACCCAGATGTCATGATAACAAGAACATGAAGAAAAAGAACAGTAACTCTTTTCAACTCAGGAGATAATTACTTGATATTCAAATGGTTCATTACCTTGAAGGTGAGATCGTGTTCAGGTGTTACATAGACTGCAGCACTTTTCTCAATAACAAGGGTGATTCCTTCATTTTTTGCAATTGATTCAATAGCAGAGAGTACTTTCTGGCGAATCGGTATTAAAAGCTCCTGCTGTTTCTTTTCCATAATACTTCCACGTCCGAACTTTTCCTGCTGGTATTTTTCGAGTGACTGTCCCTTCAGGTTCAGCTCCTTTTCTTTCTGGTCTCTTGCTGTTTTTGACAAGGAAGCTGCTTGCTGACGGTATGCTGCAACTGATTTCTGATAGTCCTGGGTCAAGCGGTCAAGCTCTTTCTGGAGAGGTGCAGCGGTTGATTGTAACGTGGTTTCTGCTTGTTTTGTTTCAGGGAGCTGCTGCAGAATTTTGCCGGAATCTACAACACCGACTTTTCCACTTTCCTGTGCAGCAAATGAACGGGGAGAAACCAGCACAAGGCTCAGGGCAACCGCCATAATGATACGGCGAGACATTGTCATAAATCGTTTTGAATGCTTCATCAATATTTCATGGTTAAGGTTATCATTTTACTATCTCGATACCGTATAATGCTGAAGTGGTCACAATTATACAATCAAAGGTAAGAATTCCCTGTTAAAAAACTATAAAAAGCTGAAACGCCTTCATTTATAAAGGCTATGAGTGGTTAACCTGTTGTTAATGTTGAGGATAAGTTAAAAAGTTTTTTTTTGGAACAATTGTCCGGGTTGCTGGATGATGGCAGTTTTCTGTTCCAGTTCAAAAAGGTGTACCAGAAGGGAGGATATATCAATGGACGTCACGAATGCAAGTGTGTCGATATGCATGGGTTCGGTGCCCATACTCTGCAGGATGGTCTGTTCCTCAGGGGTAAGATGGGTGAGAGGCATGTGTTCCTTCTGATCTTGTTTCGGGGAATGACTTTTGATGAATCGCGTGCCGAGTTCGGTTATGATATCCTCCCCATTCATGACTGCTTTTGCCAGCCCTTGCTGTATAAGCCTGTTGGTTCCCCTTGATGATGCTGAAAAAATGCTTCCGGGTACGGCAAAAACTTCCCGATTCTGCTCAAGGGCCGCGGCGGCAGTGATCAGCGATCCACCTTTCAGGTCGGATTCTATGACGATGGTTCCGGCAGATATTCCGGATATAATGCGATTCCGTTTAGGGAATTTTCCTGGAGAGAGTTCTGAACCAAGCCACTCTTCTGAAATAAGTGCTCCATGTTCAATGATTTTCGGCCATAATTTTCCTTTTGGATCGGTATAGATGGTATCAACACCGCTGGCAAGAACGGCGATGGTGAGCCCCCCGTACTCCAGAGCTGCGGCATGTGCTGCCATATCGATACCATAGGCCATTCCGCTGTTGATGCTTATTCCTTTGCTGACCAGCTCACGGCAGAGCAATGCCGCACTTTGCCGACCGTAGAGCGATGCATGTCTGGTACCGACAACGGCAAGACCTGGAGAGTCTGCGGGTGGAAGTGTTCCTCGCACAAAGAGGCAGGGAGGTGGATCATATATTTCCCTTAAGAGTACAGGGTAATCCGGGTCCAGAATTGTTACGGCTGTTGCATTCAGGCGGTGAAGTCGGGTAAATTGCTCTTCCACGGCTTTCTCTGCTGTCTGAAGGGTTGCTGTATGGTGAAGAAAATTATAAATCTGCCGTGCAAGAGGTTCTCCGATTCCTTGTACTTGCATAAGGTCTGCAACATCGGTTGACAAAACATCTGTCAACCGATGTTGCAGATGCTCTGTAATTGCTTTGATTCTTGCAGGTCCGATACCGGGGATAAGAGTCAGGACAAGAAGCAGCGTGTTGTTTTCCATGTAACCTTGTGGTTGAGAGAAGGTATGGATGGTTAAAAGTCTCTTTTCATGAGAATGTTGGCAAACCCTTTCAGGTACTCTCTTCCTTCAGCATGAGGGAGGTTATCAATTGCCGACAGTGCTTCTTCGGTATCACTGTTGATCAAGGCAGCAGTTTCTTCAAGGATTCCGTAGCGTTCATAGACTGTTTTGACCTCTGAAACCTTGTCGGCACTGATGCCCTTATTGATGATGACGGAGTGCAGAAGATCATGGTCAGCGCCAGTTGTCAGTTCGAGAGATCGGAGGAGAAGGTAGGTCTTTTTACCGTTAATGATGTCGCCTCCAGCCATTTTGCCCGATTTTCCGTTTACAGCCATGATGTCGAGATAATCATCCTGTATCTGGAATGCCCTTCCGATTTTTTCGCCGAACATTACAAGATTCTGAAGTTGTTCATCCGTTGCATTACCGGCAACGCCTCCGGCTTCAAGTGAGGCTGAAATAAGGCGACCGGTTTTTTTGGAAATCATGTCGAGATAGTCAGCAATAGTGGCATCTTGCTTCTCCTCAAGTTCCATATCGAGCGCCTGCCCTTCACAAATGGTTATATTGGCGTGATTAAGAATATGAATCAGTTCTGCATGCCTCGTTGTACTGGCTTTCAAGGCGAGTTCATAAGCGTATGCAATCATCATATCTCCAGTCAGAATGGCGGAATTGATGTTCCATTGTTTATGAACGGTAGGTCTGTTGTGGCGGAGTTCTGCCTGGTCCATGATATCGTCATGTATCAGGGTGAAGTTATGGAGAATTTCAACGGCAAGCGCAACATTGAGAGCAGTTTCTGAAAAACCGCTAACAGCTTCTGAGGCAAGAAGGGTCAGAAATGGACGGATTCTTTTGCCATTTCCTTCAAGAATATACCGGGCTGGCGCGTAAAGGGTTTCAGGAAGCTCCTTTTCGAAACAAGCTTTGAGAGCATTGTTAATTCTCGAATGGTAGAGATGGTACTTTTTTTCTACAAGCTCCTGTGTTATTGGCATATTCATGATGAAATTGGTCATTGTTTAAGGATAAGGCTTTTTTGGCGAAGCTCCATTATGCTGGCGGAACCGGTAAGGAACATGACAGCCCTGAGGTCGTTCAGCCATGTTTCTATAGTGGCTTCAAGAGCTTCCTGATGAAGTGCTTTGAGGATACCGTTGGCGGAAGCGGCAAGATGTGCTCCAAGCGCTAAGGACTTGGCGATATCAGTGCCGCTCTGGATTCCTCCTGAGGCAATGATTTCAATGGTGCTGAATTCCGGATGCTCCTTTTTGAGTGTGCTGATATCAAGGAGGCATTGAGCAGTAGGAATTCCCCAGTTCAGCAGTTCTTCGAGAGCAGAGATGCTGAAACGGGTATCGTGCCCGAACTGTCTGGTATAGCGGATTTCTTCAACTTTCTGCCAACTGGTTCCTCCAGCGCCGGCGACGTCAATAACTTTTACACCAGCTTCAATGAGCCGGGTTGCAGAAGATGCCGAGATACCGCATCCGACCTCTTTGACCATAACTGGTACCGGAATTTTAGCGGTAATGATGGAAAGCTGTTGAAGAAAATCTTTGAAATCAGTATTTCCTTCGGGTTGAAAGAGTTCCTGAGCGGCATTCAGGTGAACGATCAGTCCATCGGCTTCCAGAAGTTCGAGCATGATGTTGATTTCTGTATCAGTCAGGCCTTTTGCGATTTCCGGTGCTCCAATGTTGGCAAAAATCTGAACAGAAGGGGCGTACTTTCTCACAATAGCAAAACTGTCGCGGTAAGCACTGTTTTCAAGTGCCTGCCGCATGCTGCCGACACCAAGCGGAATCCTGAAATGTTCAGCGGCTTCTGCAAGGCGCTGGTTTACGGTTGCCGCTTCGCTGTATCCTCCAGTCATGGAAGATATCATCAATGGTGCACCGATTTTTTTGCCCAGAAAAGTTGTTGAAAGGTCAATGTCGGAGAAACAAATTTCAGGGAGAGCATTATGCTCAAATTCGAACCGTTCCAAACCTGTGGTTTTGCGGTTAAAGGCAATGTCGCCATGCAGGCATATCTCTACGTGGCTGTGCTTGCGTTCCACTATTGTCTTACTTGTTCTGTCGTTCATGCCGCCCCTGATAGGTATTTTGTCAAGATGTCTTGATACTTGATGCAAAAAATTCAACTTAACAAAAATATTCCATATTCATGAGCATACAATAACAGAAGAGGCAGTGCCGTCTCTTTCGCGCTATTTCGAAAGAACCAGCAGTGCTTGTTATCAGGAGTCAGCGGGTTTTTGCTTTGCTGTTTTGATGCTTAAGAAGAAATCAGGCTTGAGCGCGTAAAATACCGATGTAAAAAAGCGTAGGTTGTATTATTTTAAAAGCGGAAAGGAAACAGGGATGGAGATTTGATGGAGAGGATATTTGCAAAAAGTACATTGAGAATATATTGGGAAACACATCCCGATGTAGAACAATATTTGAAAACATGGTATGATACAGCGATGAATTTATTCTGGAAATCGCCGAATGATGTCAAGCAGACGTATGCTCATGCAAGTATTTTAAAGGATAATAGGATTGTTTTTAATATCAAAGGTAACTCATATAGGTTGGTCGCTAAATTTAATTTTGAGAAACAATGGATTTTTATTCGATTTATTGGTACTCATCAAGAATATGATAAGATTGATGCCAATATAATTTAACTACCATAACCTATGAATATTGAACCGATAAAAACAGATAATGATTACCTGATGGCATTAAAAAGATTGGAGGTTATTTTTGATGCGCTTGTTGGGACGGAAGAGAGTGATGAGGCAGATATACTTGGCTTGATGATTGACGATTATGAGAAAAAACATTATCCTGTAGAGACTCCTGATCCGATTGAGGCCATAAAAATTCGAATGGAAGAAATGCAATTGACACAGATTGATCTTGTTGATGCATTCGGTGGGAAACATAAGGTTTCTGAAGTACTTAACCGCAAGCGAAAGTTGACAGTGGAGATGATCAGAAAATTGACCCCAAAATTAAATCTTTCAGCTGATTTATTAATTCATGATTATCAATTGATGAGATAAGGATCTTCATGCTGAAAACATTGTTTGCTATAGCTGTGCGTCATCTGCTTGGACGTCGGCGTCAGACCTTGACTACTATTTTTGGTGTTGCCATCAGTACTATGGTGCTGATTACCACCAACTCCCTTACCAGGGGACTGCTCGATTCCTTTATTGAAACTATTGTCAATGTAGCCCCGCATATAACAGTCAAGGGGGAAAAAATGCGTCCAATGCCGGTTAACCTTATAGATGGCCAGAGTATATCCGAGGTGGCATTTGTTGATAATAATATTCATAAGCAGGAGCAGGAAGAGGTACGGAATTATCGTCAGATTCTCAGCGTTTTCAGTTTGCCTCAGTATAAAAAACAGGTACTTGCCTCTTCACCCTATGTTGAGTCAAAAGTTATGGCTGTAAAAGGAAGCCGCAATCAGCCTCTTCTTCTTAAAGGCGTTCTTATTGACAGGGAAGATGCGATCAGTGGAATCCGGAAAAAACTGCTCGTTGGGGATATTGCCATGTTTGAAAAAACGACCAATGCACTTCTTGTGGGACGTACTGTGGCGAGGGATATGAATCTCAAGTTGAATGATGAGGTTATTATTATTCCTGCTTCGGGAAAAAGCAGGCAGTGTAAGGTGGCTGGTATTTTTTTTTCTGGAATTAATGCCGTCGATAATAGTGTTCTGGCTGCTCTCAAGCTTGCTCAGATCATTGAGGGATTGCCGGCAAACAAGGTTTCAGGCATTGCGCTGAAAGTTGACAATCCTCTTGACAATGCTTTCCTGGCAAGGGATCTGGAAAAGGTTACCGGGTATCGATGCCTGACCTGGCAGGAGGAAAATGCAAGCGTTCTCTCCCTTTTCGCCCGTATTGGCTATATCGTTTTTTCTCTTGTGGCTTTTGTCGGTATTGTATCAGGGTTTGGAGTGGCCAATATTCTGGTTACCACAGTTTTTGAAAAAAGCAGGGACATTGCCATTATGAAGTCGTTGGGATTTTCTGCGCTGCAGCTGGTCAGCATGTTTGTTCTTGAGGGATTTATCGTTGGTCTGGCAGGGGCAGTTGCTGGCGGAATTCTGGCTATTGGTTCGATCAACCTGTTTGCCAGTCTTCCGATTGAAAGCTCCCAGGGTCCAATCACTAAAACCGGCTTCAGTATGTCCTATAATCCGATCTATTTTTTTATCGTTATCGGTGTAACCGTTATTATCAGTACTCTGGCCGCAATTCTGCCGTCTGCAAGGGCCGCTAAACTTGAACCGGTCAGTGTCCTCAGGGATAGCAGTCTGTAGAGGTTATGCTTCTCTGGAAATGGTTTGTTCGGGATGCTGCAGCAGGTAGAGTTTGTAGTAGAGTCCTCTTTTTGCGAGCAGCTCCTGATGATTTCCTGTTTCTCTGATAACTCCTTTGTGCAGCACAATGATTTTATCGGCTTTCTGAACGGTAGAAAGTCTGTGCGCAATAATAATGGAGGTGCGGTTACTCATGAGGTTGGCCGTTGCTGAATCGATAAGGGTTTCGGTTTCGGTGTCGACAGAACTGGTGGCTTCATCAAGGACCAGGATTTCTGGATTGTAGAGGAGCGCACGGACGAAGGCTATCAGCTGTTTCTGTCCGGAGGAAAGTCCTGTTCCGTTTTCAAGAACCTTGTAGTCGTAGTTGCCGGGAAGCTGATCAATGAAACGGTCAGCTCCGACAATTTTTGCCGCTTCTCTGATGGTGTCGTCAGAGACTTCAGGATTGCCGAATGCAAGGTTTTCTTTTATGGTTCCGGAAAACAGAAAAACATCCTGCATGACAACGCCGACGATCTTTCGCAGAGAGTGTTCCTCTATCTCTTGCAGCTGCATACCGTCAATAGTTATGGAACCCTTACTGAAGGGATAGAGTTTGGAGAGAATATTGATAAGCGTAGTTTTGCCGCTTCCTGTCGCGCCTACAATAGCAATTTTTTCGCCATGCCGGATTTCAAACGAAATATCTTTGAGTATCCAGTTTTCCTGGTCATAGGCAAACCAGACATTCTTGAACCTGATGTTCTCTCTGAATGTTTCGATATGGTGCAACCCTGCAGGGTTTTCTATGCCATCCTGCTCATCAAGCAGTCTGATAATGCGATCGGAGCTCGCAATGGCGGTCTGAATAACATTGAATCGGTCGGAAAGATGCTGCAGCGGACGGAAAAAAAGCCAGATATACTGAACAAATGAGATAACCACTCCAATGGTAAGGTCTGCCTTGAGCAGGCGGATGCCGCTGTACCAGATAACCAGACCTGCTGCTGCTGCGCTCAAAACCTCAATCAGCGGATAATAGATTGAAAAATAAAAGACAGTCCGGATATTTGCGTCTCTGTGGTCGGCATTGATTTCGGCATATTTTCTGGATTCGCGTGCTTCACGGTTAAACAATTGGACGATGGTCACTCCGGTAATATGCTCCTGAAAAAAGGTGTTCAGCCGGGCGAGGTGGGTGAGGACATCCTGGAAGGCCGCCCGGACCTTGTTTTTAAATGTTATTGTCGCATAGATCATCAGGGGCAGAATGCTCAGGACGATAAGGGTTAGCTGCCAATCTATCCACACCATCAGTACAACAATGAAAAAGAGCTGCAGGAGGTCGCCGAGAATGGTGATGATGCCGCTGGAAAGCATTTCGTTCAGCGATTCTACATCATTGGTTGATCGTGTTATCAGTCGTCCAATGGGGTTTCGGTCATAAAATCTTGCAGGTAGTTTCTGCAGGTGAGTAAAGATATCCATCCGGATGTCGAAGACGGCTTTCTGTCCGATAATCTGTGTCATCCAGGTGGTGATATACTGCTTGATACCGTCAAGAAGAATGGCGCCCGCAAGAAAAATACTCACTGTTGCAAGCCCCTTGAGATCACCTTTAGCGATATAATCGTCAATAGCGATTTTTGTCAGGTATGGCCTTAACGGCCCGAGAAAGGAGCCGGCGATTGTTATGGCGATAGCAACGCCAATCAGTGTTTTATAGGGTTTGAGATAGGCTAAAAGTCGGGAGACAATGTAGAGGTCAACCGAGCCTTTTCTTTTTTTTTGAAGCGTTTCGTCCTGCTGGGGCTTGAAACTTTTTTTTATCGGATCGTTACTCATGAGATTTTTGCGGGAGAATACATACCGTTGTCGGGCAGCTCAATGCTTGAGCGTTCTTTGCTCTATGTCGTGCTTCAGTTGGCTTGCAAGTTCTTCAGCTCTGGCTTTTGATGGGGCCTCGGCATAGATTCTCACAATTGGTTCGGTATTTGACGGTCGTAAATGAACCCAGCTATCGGCAAAATCAAGTTTCAGTCCGTCAAGTGTGTCTGCTTTGGCATGAGGGTAGTGAAGGGCAATGTCGGTAAATATGTTTTCAAGAGCGCTTCGGTCTGTAGAGCCAAGCGTGATTTTCTGTTTTGACATCACGTAATCGGGGAAGTGCTGTCTGAATTGAGTGAGTGATCCACCGTGGTTTTCGGTACGCCAGAGGGTGAAAGCCTGGACGAAAAGTGCTATGCCGGCTAAAGCATCCCGGCCATAGTGCAGCTCGGGAAGGATGACGCCTCCATTTCCTTCACCGCCAATGACAACATCCATTTGTTTCATCACCTCAACAACGTTGACTTCTCCAACTTTTGCGCTATAGCATGCCACACCGTGTTTTTTTGCAATATCCCGCAGGGCGCGACTGCTGGAAAGGTTGTTTGCGACGGGTCCGATGTTCTTTGTCAGGTAAAAATCAGCGCAGGCGACGAGCGTGTACTCTTCGCCGAAAAGTGAGCCGTCTTCACTGATAACGGCGAGCCGGTCAACATCGGGATCTACGACAAGGGCAAAATCGCATTTGCTTTCTTTGAGAGCCGAGATGGTGATGGAAAGATTGTCCTCTATTGGTTCAGGGTTTCTTGGAAACAAACCGCTGCCGCCGCAAGCATAGGGCACAACGCTCTCTATCCCCAGTTTTTTACACAGTTTCGGCACAATGGAATAGCCGGCACCTTCGACACAGTCTACAAGTACTCGGAAATGCTGTGCGGCTATGGCTTCCGGATCAATACATGGCAACTGAAGGACTTTTTGAATATGCAGCTCATCATAGCGGTCGTTTTGGGAGATCGTACCGATGGTATCCCAGTGTGCAAAAACAAAGAGCTCTTTTTCAGCGATTTCAAGCAGTTCATCAACCTCCATACCGCTTAAAAATTCGCCCTGGTGATTGAGCATTTTCAGTGCATTCCAGGAGACGGGGTTATGAGATGCTGTAATAATAAGTCCGCCGTCCGCACCTTCGTCAGCAACAGCAATTTCAACGGTTGGTGTGGTAGCTATGCCGATATCAATAACGTCGCACCCGCAAAGCACGAGAGTATTGCTGATGAGATTTCCGATGGCTCTGCCTGTAGGTCTTGTATCACGACCAATAATAATTCTTGCTTTTTCTGCCTGCTGCGTGGTAGTACGTGCTGTTTTATTTCGAAGAACCCAGGAAGCAAAGGCCATAGCAAATGTGGTAAGATTTTTCGGGGTCAGGCTGTCGCCCACAACCCCTCTTATGCCGGAAACGCTTATCATCAGGCTCATCATGCGGGTATTTACTCGGTTAAAAATTTGCGCAATATACAGAAATAAGATATGTGATCTTTACGGTTTTGAGAGATTTGCTCCTTGACGGCGGCGCCTTTGCTGATTTCACCGCTAATCTTTTGATTTGTCGGTTGATTATTTTATATTGAAAACCGTTTGTTATTCAACAATAATTTTACCCTAACAGCAATCCTCTATGCCTTTACACAAATCGGCTGAAAAAAGACTGCGGCAGTCAGAAAGAAGAAATGCCAGGAACAGATCAAGGAAAAAAGAGCTGAAAGTTCTTGTGAAAACCATGCAGAAACTGATTGATACCAGTGCAGACAAAGCTGTCGTTGAAGTTGCCTACCGCTCGGCTGTCCAGAAACTCGATAGACTCGGAGTGAAAAATTATATTCATGCCAATAAGGCATCCCGTAAGAAGTCTCAGCTGACACGTCTATTAAACAGTTACGTGCAGGCCGAGTAAGAGACAAAAAACAGTATCTCCTGAAACTCTGCGAATATATTTTTTCTTACGTTGTAAGGCTTGTTTTCCATTATATCTCTTTCATGTTTGCATATTTTCGTGGCAAGCTGGTTTTGCTTTTACCTGAAGAAGCTCTTGTGGAAGTGTCTGGTATTGCCTACAGGTTTCTGATTTCCGCAAGCACTTACCGTCAGCTGCCCGAACAGGGCAGTGATGTGTTGTTGTTTTCACATCTTTCTGTCAAAGAGGATTCACTCCAGCTTTATGGTTTTTCAAAGGAAGAGGAGCGTCAATTGTTCCGCCTCCTTTTGCTTACTTCAGGTGTAGGGCCTAAGCTTGCCTTGGCGGTTCTTTCCGGATTGCCTGTTCAGGATGTTCATGAAGCCATCCTTGCCAATGCCCCTGAGCGGCTTTACGGTATTACGGGTGTCGGAAAAAAAACCGCAGCCAGAATTATTCTTGAATTGAGAGATAAAATACTGAAACTCCCTGCTGTAGCTGCTTCAGCAGCTTCACCTATGCTTCAAACGACCCGTTTGCGTGAAGATGCGGTCAATGCGCTTGTAACCTTGGGGTTTTCCAGAATTACCGTGCAAAAGGCAGTTGCCGGTATTCTCGAACATAATCCTGAACTCACGGTCGAAGAGGTTGTCAAAGCAGCTCTTCTTTCCATTCGTAACAGTTAGCTGCACTACAGTGACCTATCAGGAGGCTCTCGATTTTCTTTATCCTCTCCATCGATTTGGTATAAAACCCGGTCTTGATCGTGTTTTCACCCTGCTGGATTCTCTTGGTTCGCCGCATAAGAGGTTAGGCCTGGTTGTGCATATTGCCGGTACGAATGGAAAAGGAACTGTTGCAGCTGCACTTGCTTCGATATTTCAGGCCAGCGGGAAGAAGACGGCACTCTATACCTCTCCTCATCTGGTTGATTTTACAGAAAGAATAAGAATCAACGGGAAGCAGATATCGCAGGAGCGGGTTGCTCACTATTGTTCACAGTTCAAGGATGCGGTCATCGAAAACCATTCCACCTTTTTTGAAGCGACTACTGCTCTTGCGTTTGCCTGGTTTGCTGATGAAGGTGTTGAGGTTTCTATCATAGAGACCGGCATGGGTGGGCGGCTTGATGCAACCAATGTTGTGGAGTGCGCTTATGCAGTGATTGCAAGTATTGGTCTGGATCATACGGAGTGGCTGGGGGGTACTCTCTCCCTGATTGCGGCCGAAAAGGCGGCCATCATTAAAAAAGGCTGCAGGGTTTATACCGCTGTGACTGAGCCGGAGGCTTTCATGCCTATACAGCAGCAGGCGCAATGGTGCGATGCTCCACTGTCAGTCGTAGGAAAAGAGATAACTTACAGGGTTTCTTCGGCCGAGCCGGGAATGCTTGAACTGGATCTCAGGAGTGCTTCACGGCATTACCCTGGACTTAAAGCTCCGCTTACCGGATTATTTCACGCATCCAATCTCTCTTTGGCGGTAATGGTTGCTGAAGATGCCGGTATTACTTCAAAAGATATTTATTCGGGGCTTGAGCGTTTATTGGCGACTGGTTACAGGGCCAGGCTTGAAAGGATCGGTACGCATCCGGCAGTACTTCTTGATGTATCGCACAATGCTGATGGTATGCGGGAAACCGTTACGACTCTTCTTTCAGTCAGAGATGCCTATCAGCGAATATACGTCATTTTTGGTCTTGTTTCGGATAAGGACGCTCTGGCTGTTATCCGTGAGCTTCTTCGTTTGAACTGTTCTTTTTTTCCTGTTCCTCTTCCTTCAGAACGGAGTGTTCCGGCTGAAGAGCTGCGTGCTTTATGTGAATATGAGGGAGGAGAGGCAACACTATTCAGAACAGGCCATGAGGCCCTTGACTATCTTCGGAGCAAGGCTTGCGAGGATGATCTGATTTTGGTGACCGGTTCGTTTTATCTTGCTGGCGATATTATTGCCTCTGTGCGTTCATAAAGCTTTTTTTTATTGAAAAAATTTTATATTTAGTTCGAGCTGAGCCACAAAAATTCTTCATGTATGTAAGGGCCATTCCTCTTGCCATATTTTCTTGTACTGATTATCCCGTTATTACAATTATAGATTTCCCCTGTCATCTTCTTTTTCCTGCTTTCATGTTACATGGCAAAGCGTTAAAGGTAATCCCCATTAATGAGTCATTGCATTGGCCATTACACGGACTCTTCAAGCTCATCCGTTTTCTTTACACATAACAAGCATTGAATACTATTACAATGTCGAACAATTCGGTTTTTAAAGGTCTGGACATCAATATGCTCCAGAAAAAGAAGGTTTATGAGTTGCATGCTTTAGCCAAAGAGATTGGTGTGGTAGCTGCCGGCTTACGGAAGGAAGAGCTCATTTTCAAGATTATTGAGGCTCAGTCACAGAAGAATACGGATTCTGAAAGTGGCAATGTGATGGTTAACACGGGTGTGCTGCAGGTAATACCGGAAGGTTACGGCTTTTTACGATCGGCCAATTATAACTATCTCTCTTCTCCGGATGATATTTATGTCTCTCCCTCGCAGATCAAGCGCTTTAACATGCGCACCGGAGATACGGTATCAGGTCAGGTGAGAGCGCCCAAAGAGGGTGAACGGTTTTTCGCTTTGCTGAAGATCAGCACCATTGACGGAAATGATCCTGAAATTACCAGAGAAAGGCCTTACTTTGAAAATCTGACACCACTTTTCCCTCGTGAACGCCTCAAGCTTGAAACAAAGCAGTCGGAAGCTTGTGGACGCATTATGGATATTTTTACTCCTATCGGTAAAGGTCAGAGAGGCTTAATTGTTGCCCAGCCGAAAACAGGTAAAACAATGCTTCTTCAGATGATTGCCAATGCGATCATAAAAAACCATCCTGAGGTTTACCTCATTGTTCTTCTGATTGATGAACGCCCTGAGGAGGTTACCGATATGGCACGAAGTGTACCAGCTGAAGTTGTGAGTTCCACCTTTGATGAAGATCCTGAACGTCATGTTCTTGTGGCAGACATGGTTCTTGAAAAGGCAAAACGCCTTGTGGAGGTCGGCAGAGATGTGGTGGTGCTGCTCGACTCCATTACCAGACTTGCAAGGGCTCATAATACGATCATCCCTCACTCTGGAAAAATTTTGTCGGGCGGTATTGATGCCAATGCCCTTACAAAACCGAAACGTTTTTTTGGTGCAGCCCGTAATATTGAAGAAGGCGGCAGCTTGACCATTATCGCTACGGCGCTTGTTGATACCGGTTCGCGTATGGACGATGTTATTTTTGAAGAGTTTAAAGGAACAGGAAATATGGAACTCTTGCTCGATCGCCGGCTTTCTGAACGCAGGATATTTCCGTCTATTGATATTCTCCGCTCCGGTACCCGCAAAGAGGAGCTGCTCTTTACCCAGGAAGAGCTTTCCCGAACATGGCTTCTCAGAAAGTATCTTGCCGACAAGAACCCGATTGAGTGCATGGAGTTCATGCGTGAAAAAATGGCTGATACCAAGGATAACAAGGATTTCTTCAAATATATGAATGCCTGAGGCAAGGTTCGGATTTTCAACATCATTCTGGTTTCGGACAGCTATCCGGTGGTGACGGGCATAGAGTTTGTTATTGAAGAAGAATTTGCGTTATTGATGAATTAAGGTTTGCGGTTTTGAAAAAACTTTCTATATTATTTGCCTTTAAAACAAGAGGAAAGACACTTACTATATGCCCTGCGGAAAAAAGAGAAAACGTCATAAAATGGCGGTACACAAGCGTAAGAAAATGCGCCGTAAGAACAGGCACAAGAAGCGCCAGAGATACCAGAATAAGTAAGTTTCGGTACTCTCCTGTACCTTAGTTATAGGTTGAGAATATAGCTCAGTCGGTAGAGCATCTGCCTTTTAAGCAGAGGGTCGAAGGTTCGAGTCCTTCTATTCTCACTGAAATATTGTTTTATTTCAGTGTATGGACAAGCCCGAGTGGTGAAATTGGTAGACACACTATCTTGAGGGGGTAGCGCCGAAAGGTGTAGGAGTTCGAATCTCCTCTCGGGCACTTGTTTTTTAAAAAGCCGCTTTTAAGCGGCTTTTTAATTTGTAAACAGGAATAATCCAATGAATATTGCCGTATGTGTCTGTCAGGTGCCTGATACTGCTTCAGTGATTGGATATGTAGATGGTACTCCAGACTATGCAAGGGTGAATGAGGTTATGAATCCCTATGATGAGTATGCTCTTGAAGAGGCTGTGCGTTGTAAAGAGCGTTTTGAGGGAAGCGTCATCACTGTTTTCAGCGTTGCGTCTGATGCTTCAAAAGAGGTGCTTCGCAAAGCTCTTGCGTTGGGAGCAGACAGGGCGGTCAGGGTAAGTTGTTCAGAAGAGCTATCAGACCCTTTTCAAACGGCTCAGGTGTTGAGTTGGGCGATTTCCAGTATCTATGCGGGTGCTATGCCTGACCTTGTGTTTTGCGGGAAGCAGTCTACTGATTTTCAAAGTGCACAGGTTCCTTCGATGCTTGCCGAGATGCTTGGTATGGCTTCGGTCTGTGGGGTTACCTCCATACATCTTTCTGCTGAGTCTATCAGGATAGAGCGGGAAATTGAAGGTGGAATTGAATATATCGATGTTACTTATCCTGTCGTGCTCAGTGCTGAAAAAGGCTTGAATGAGCCTCGGAAAACCAGTGTCAGGGCGGTTATGGAAGCAAGAAAAAAGTCTCTTGATACGTTACAGATCACTCCTCAAGATATGCCTTATGTTGTTTTGACAGCTCTTGCACCTCTTGAAAGAAAAAAACTATGTTCTTTTGTGCCGGATGAAGATGAACTGATCCGGCTGCTCAGCCATGAACACCATCTGTTGTAACGAGGGTCAACCGAACAGTAACTGTGGCGATGAACAAATTTCTGGTATTTTTGGAACAAAGAGAAGGTGTTGTTAAAAAAGCCTCTGTTTCTCTCTGGAACAGGATTCAGGAACTTGCTGCTTTACGAGGGGACTCTGTTGTATCTGGAATTCTTGTCGGGCCGGCCGATATCCGGCAGCTTGACGGAGTGATTGCCGGAGATGGGGTTATTTATCATGCAAAAGCAGAGAGCTGCAGGTTATACAATCAGGAATGTTATACCAGAGTTGTTGCGGATATTTTTCAGCGGGAAGCCTGCACTGCCTTGTATTTTGCCGATACGGCCATGAGCAGGGAGTTGGCGCCAAGGCTCTCAGTGCGTCTTCAGGCCTCATTACTCACTGGATGCACCATGTCGGATCCAGCATTGGATTGTGTTTCGCGACCGGTCTATTCAGGATCGTTTCTGGCTTCGTTTGTTCCAAAACGTCATCAGCGTCTTTTTATTCTTTCTTCAAGTGCCTCAATTTCTTCCTATTCTGCTGGAGGTCATATTGATTTTATTGATGTTGATCCTCAGAGCTTTTCAATGGAGAATATTTTTCCTGTTGTTCGTCAGATTGTGATGCGTGAGGGGAGACCTGACGTGGCTGAAGCCCGAATTGTCGTTGCTGGAGGAAGAGGTATGGGGGGATCGGAGGGTTTTGCTCTTCTTGAGCAGCTTGCTTTGCTTCTTGGGGGTGCTGTCGGAGCGAGTCGGACGGCGGTTGATGAAGGGTGGCGTCCTCATGCCGAACAGATCGGTCAGACTGGAAAAACAGTGGCACCGGCACTCTATTTTGCGTGTGGTATATCGGGTGCTGTTCAGCATAGAGCAGGAATTGGATCAGCTGGTATAGTTGTTGCCATTAACCGTGATCGTCATGCACCGATTTTTGACATCGCTGATTATGGTATTGCAGGTGATGTGCACAATGTGTTGCCGAAACTGGTTGATTCGCTCAAGGATTTTTTGAAGAAGCAATGATTAACGGTACTTTACTGTTTGAGAAAAGAGTTGTATGCAATATACCCATGGAACGTAACTATTTTTTTTCAGCCAATGCGTAAACTTCAGGTAGATATTCTTGGGCTTTCGACAAGCCCTCATACGAACGGGGCCTATGCTCTTATACTTTATGAATTAGAAGGAAAGCGCAAGCTTCCCATTATTATTGGTGGTTTTGAAGCTCAGGCGATTGCCCTGAAGCTTGAAAATATAAAACCGCCGAGACCTTTTACTCACGACCTTTTTAAGAATATAGCCGATGTTTTCCATCTGCATGTCAATGAAATCATTATCGATGAACTGCACAATGAGACCTTTTATGCCAAGGTAGTCTGTGAAGTCAATGGTGAAGTTCATGAAATCGATGCACGTCCCAGTGATGCTATCGCCATTGCTGTGAGATTTAACGCTCCCTTGTTTGTTACTGAAGAGATCATGAACGAGGCGGGTATAAAGGAAGAGCAGAAAGAGGAAGGAGAGGAAGAGGCCTTGATTCAGGCAGAAGAGGTTCCGCCCGGGACACTTTCTCCTAAAGTCAGGCTTGAAGAACTTCAGTCGGCACTCAGTGATGCGATAAGCAATGAAAATTATGAAGAAGCCGCACGGTTGCGGGATGAGATTACACGATTGAAAAGCAGTTCATGAAGGAAGAAAACTTTCATAAAAAAGGAGGCCGAGACCTCCTTTTTTATGAAGAACACCTTTTTATTCATTAGCCCCGCCGAAGCTGAAGGTAAAGCTGAATCCCTGCTGCTTCTTGTTTGGAATACTGTCAACGGCATTGAATCCATAGCCGTAATCAAGACCGATTTGACCGATAATAGGCAGGTAGAGACGCAGGCCCAGTCCGGCTGATTTTTTCAAATCAGAATATTTGACCGATTCCGTGTTCATCCAGAGATCACCCGCCTCAACGAAAGCCAGGGCGTAAATACTCACTGACTGTGACATGGTCAATGGATATCGGAGTTCCGAGGTGAACTTGGAATAGAATTTGCCTCCATACAGTGTCGATGAAGGATCGCCAGGATAAAGATTTGAACCGAGACTCCGGTCATTATACCCTCTCAACGGCACCGTAGGCAGGGTGGACATACCGCTGCCACCCATATAGTAGAAATCGGTGTAAGGGATGTAATCATTGTTGGTAAAGGTACCGAGATAACCATGCTGGGTTGAAATATTCCAGACAAGGCTTCTTGTGATTGGAAAAAACCAGCTTGAGCTTCCAGTGATCTTGTAGAAATCAACCGTGCCCGGCAGTGGTCCACCGGCCAGCTCTCCAGAAATTGAGTTTTTACTGCCTCTGCGCGGATAGATCGGGCTATCGATACTGTTGCGTGTAATGGTTTGCGTTATCGAGTACTCATCGGCCTGGCTGGGGGAGTTTATCTGCGATGCGTATAAACTCAAAAGTCCACCGCTTGTGTGCAGGTATTTCAGTTTCCAGTTGACCGAGAAGTAGTCATCCGGCCAGGTCAGACGCCTTCCGATCGACAGAGTTGTGCCATACTGATCCATGATGGTTGGTGTAACGCCGTCACTGTTATAGATGTAGGCGCTATGGGTGTCGAAGACTGAAAATCCAACAGCGGTTGGAGTGCCGAATGCCCATGGTTCTGTATAGGAGAGGCTGAGCGTGTTGTAGTTGCTGCTGCCGAATTGCCACTGAAAACCAAGTTTCTGGCCATCACCGTGGGGAAGTGGCTGATAGGCTTCGCGATTGAAGATATCCTTGAGCGAAAAGTTACTGAACGTAAGGCCAAGTGAACCGACAAATCCTGTGCTGCTGTAACCGACCGATGTGTTGAAGGTATCAGTCTGCTTTTCACTGAGATTGTAGATAAGGTCAACGGTGTTGTTTTCAGGGTTCGGCTGAATATCGGGTATGATCTGCTCCGGGTCGAAGTAGTTGAGCATGCTCAGTTCCCTGATACTGCGAACGACATTCTGGCGGCTGAACATATCTCCCGGTATCGTATAGAGCTCCCGGCGGATGACATGATCTTTCGTTTTGGTATTCCCTTTGATATTGACCGTGTTCAGCTGGAACGGCTCTCCCTCCCGCAGAGAGATATCCAGATCTACGGCATCGGGTTTGATGACTTTTTCTTCAAGTTTTGCTTTGAAAGAGAGGTAGCCGCGATCAAGATAGAGCGAGCTGATGTCGCCATTGTCCTGAGAGAAATTCAGCCTTTCCTGAATGAGTTTTGCATTGTAGACGTCACCTTTTTTGATTTTAAAGGTGGTATTGAGTATCTCCGTTGTTGCAAAATCCTTGGTATTGCCTGTCCAGGTGATATTGCCGATATAATATTTCTGGCCTTCATCAAGATAAATGTCAAGAATAAGGCCTTTTTTGTCGTCGGTATAACTGATGGAATCGCGTAACACTCTGGCATCGCGGTAGCCGTTGTTTCTGTAGAACTCAACCAGGAGGTTTTTGTCGTCGTTAAATTTATCGGTATCAAGTTTTGGCGAACCAAAAATTTTACGCCACCAGGAGTTCTGATGTGTTTCATTGAACACACCTCTCAGTTTATTCTGGTCGAAAGCACTGTTGCCATGAAAGGTGATCTTATCAATGGATACCTTGCTTCCTTCAGTAATTGAGAAAAGGGCATTGACATGATTTTTGCCGTTTTCCTGAAGGTGAAATTCCACTCCGGCCGTCAGATAACCTTTTGATGCATAGAGCTTTTCGATTTTATTCGATGCGGTTAGCAGATCCTGCTGGCTTATTTTTTTCCCGGCAACAAGGCCTGCTTTTCGCCGTACCTCATCATTGTCGAGCTGTTTATTGCCTTCAAAGATTACCTTATCAAGAACTGGCAGCTCCTTGACACTGAATTGCAGTGCAATTTTTTTTTCGGCAAGCTCGGTTTGCTGAACGCTGATATCACTGAACAGCTGAAGCTGCCAGAGATATTGCATGGCCGCCGGGAGTTCAGGGCCGGGAATGGCAATCTGATCATTGAGCTTGATAGGAAGACTGGCGGTTATTTCCTTTTCGTTCAGCGTCTCAAGGCCACTGAAGGAGATGGCTGTTACAGCGTATACCTCCTTTCGAGTTTCAGGGCTTGTCGTCTTTTCTGCAACTGCACTTTTTTTTCCGCCTCTGGACAGTCTTGTTTTTGCTTCAACGGTGTTCGCTATGGAATCCAAGGCAAGAGCAAGCAGAACTAACGTTATCAGCTTTCGCGATTTTTTCATGGAATATCAGGGAGTAATCTGGTTAATGCTTGCCAGCAGGAATATATTTTTTCTGAACTTGTTCACTTGTCAGTCCAAACCTTCGTTCCCGCTTCTGAAATTCAAGTATGGCATCATAAAGTTGTGAACGGCGAAAGTCAGGCCAGTATGTGTTCGTGAAATAAATTTCGGAATATGCGCTTTGCCAGAGCATAAAGTTGCTGATTCTGAACTCTCCGCTTGTACGGATCAGAAGTCCGGGATCAGGCATCGAGGCTGTAGACAGGTATGATGAAAAAAGTTGTTCATCAACAGATTCGGGATTGACTCGTCCAGCCTTGACATCAAAGGAAATAGCCCGGCAAGCCTGCAGAATATCCCATTGACCACTGTAACTGAGAGCGATATTGAGGATGAGTTTTGTGTTGTTTTTCGTAAGATCCATGGTTTGCCTCATGGTAGAACGAACTTTGTCCGGCAGTGCCTCCATGTCGCCTATGACATTAAGACGAATATTGTTCTCATGGAGTTTACGGGTTTCCCTGCCAATAACTTTAATCAGCAGCCTCATCAGAGCTGAAACTTCGTTTTTCGGTCGTTTCCAGTTTTCAGTTGAAAAAGTGAAAAGAGTGAGATAGTTGATGCCAAGTTCTGTGCATGCTTCAACAATGTCTCTGACTGAGTCCACACCTGCAGCATGTCCTTCAATTCTGGTTTTGCCTTTTGAGCTTGCCCATCTTCCGTTACCGTCCATAATAACGGCAATATGGAGAGGAAGTGTGCATGATGATTTAAGCTCAGCTTGTATTTTTTTATCAACAGAGGAATTGTCCGAGGAAAACCAGTGAGGATTAAAGGTTGATGAAAGGTTCATATTTTTTGTGAGTGCCATAAATCCTTTTTACTCCTTATCGCTTGACTGGCAGTCATGAACTTACCATACACTGATCTTCTGGAGCCTAAAATTGCTTGAATTGAATAATATGCAGTTATTTACTATTATACAAACTTTAGACATAATGAAAACCGGTAATGTCAGCCGGCATGTTCTTCTTGCATGAATGCGATACGGGGTAGAGACTTTTTCTGTAAAAATAATTCACAATAGACGTGCATTTAAGTAGTTACGAAGATTTACGCCTCAGGCTGTTTTCTAAGGAAATAACCTGTGAAGAGGTCGTGCGTTTTTATCTGGAACGTATCGATCGCCATAAGGATGATAACATTTACATCACAGTGTTTCATGAGCAGGCTTTGGAAAGGGCCAGGAGCCTTGACCGGAAACTGAGGGATGGTGAAAGTCCCGGAAAGCTTTTCGGACTGCCGATGGCAATCAAGGATAATATTTCCATGAAAGGAGGTCGCCTTACCTGTGCATCGAAAATTCTTGAGAATTACGAAAGTGTCTATGATGCAACCGCCGTGATAAGGCTTGAAGAGCAAGATGCTCTCTTTCTCGGTAAAACCAACATGGATGAGTTTGCCATGGGCAGCTCGAATGAAAATTCGGCTTATGGCAATGTCCCTAATCCCTTTGATAAAAACAGGGTGCCGGGCGGAAGTTCGGGTGGTTCCGCTGCAGCAGTTGCCAATGGTCTTGCCATGGTGGCTCTCGGATCGGATACCGGAGGATCAGTACGACAGCCGGCAGGGTTCTGCGATATTGTAGGCCTGAAACCGACGTATGGCAGGATTTCCCGATACGGGCTTGTTGCATTTGCTTCATCATTCGATCAGATAGGGGTGCTTGCACGCAATTGCGATGAAGCTGCGCTGGTGCTTGAGGTGATGGCAGGCAAGGACGGGCACGATGCAACCTCCTCATATCATGCTGTTAACGATTACGCTTCGGAAATGGCGACTGTTTCGGTTGAAGGACTTAAAATCGGTGTTCCAAAAGAGTATTTTCCCGACTCTCTCAATTCGGATGTCGCCAGTATTGTGAAGGGAAAGCTTCATGAACTTCGCGATAAGGGGGCTGAACTTGTCGATATACATCTTCCGGACAGTGAATATGCAATTGCGGCTTATTATATTCTTGTTACAGCTGAAGCATCTTCCAACCTTGCCCGTTTTGATGGGGCGAGGTATGGTTACCGCTCAGAACATTCGGAAGATTTGTCTGCCATGTACATCAATTCGAGGAGTGAAGGGTTCGGCAGAGAGGTAAAACGCAGGATCATGCTTGGTACCTATGTTCTTTCTGCAGGGTATTACGACACCTATTATAAAAAGGCCCAGCAGGTAAGACGGGTATTTCAGGACAGGTATCGTGAAGCACTTGAAAAGGTTGATGTCATAGCTGGACCTACATCGCCCTTTCCACCGTTCGGTATCGGCGACAAGACAGAAAATCCTCTTGAGATGTATCTGGCCGATGTTTTCACTGTTCCGGCAAGTATCGTCGGTATGCCAGCTGTCAGTGTACCGCTTGGTTTTGACAGTATCAATCTTCCTGTTGGAATGCACCTGATCTGCAATTTTTTTGAGGAAGGAAAGCTGCTTGGTATTGCAAAATATATGCAGCGTTCTCTGTAATTTTTGGGGGAGTACTTAGCAATCATTAATCATAATATTCTGTACCATGAGTGTATTAGTAAACAAGGATACCCGTCTGCTTGTGCAGGGGATAACCGGAGCGGAAGGTACCTTTCATACCTCCCAGATTCTTGAATATGGAACCAATGTTGTTGCCGGAGTAACCCCCGGAAAAGGTGATATTCTCTATCATGGCAATGAGAAGGACAAGTTCTGCCGGCCCGTTCCGGTGTTCAACACTGTTCGTGAAGCTGTGGAAAAAGCTGAAGCCAATGCTACTGTTATTTTTGTTCCAGCCTTTTTTGCCGCTGATGCTATTATGGAGGCCGCCGATGCCGGATTGAAGGTGATAATCTGTATTACTGAAGGTATTCCGGTTAACGATATGATGAAAGCTTATGCCTTTGTCAAGGAAAAGGGAGCTGTTCTGATTGGGCCGAACTGTCCGGGCGTTATTACCCCGGGTGAAGCTAAAGTCGGCATTATGCCAGGCTTTATTCACAAAAAAGGCACCATCGGTGTTGTTTCCCGTAGTGGTACACTGACCTATGAAGCTGTACACCAGTTGACGCAGGTTGGTCTTGGTCAGTCAACCTGTATTGGTATTGGTGGAGATCCGATTATCGGTACACGGTTTATCGATGCTATCAAGCTCTTTGCGGAGGATGATGAGACCGAAGGGCTTATTATGATTGGTGAAATTGGCGGAAGCGCAGAGGAAGAGGCCGCTGAGTATATTCAAAAATATTTCAAAAAGCCCGTTGTCGGATTTATTGCCGGACGTACAGCGCCTCCAGGACGCAGAATGGGTCATGCCGGCGCTATTGTATCCGGTGGCAAGGGAACCGCTGACGACAAGATAAAAGCCATGGAAGCAGCTGGTATCCATGTCGTTGACAGCCCTGCTGATTTGGGTGAAGCCATGATCAAGGCGCTCGGCAGGTAATTCAACCCGGCAGAGTCTGATCAGCATGCTTAGAGAGTAAACGATAGAGGCGCATGGAGATGCGCCTTTATCTATCATCTAAAACAAACTCAACTCAAGTCTTTGTTTAACTTTTGAAGTGGGACCCCAGCCGGTAGACAAAAAAAAGCTGAGTTTAAGTTGATAACCTGACCTGTTCATGCAGCGGAAAGGCGCTGCCCCTCTTTTACCTTTAGCTCTTCTGTCTTCTTCTTATGCTTGTCAACTATTCTTGCACCGCCTCCAGCGGCAGCTCGGTAAACCTTATCTGGTGTACTGTAGCCCAACGACTGATGCGACCTCTCAACGTTAAACAATACAAAATATTCCTTTAATCCGCACTGTAATTCTGCTGCGGTGGAGTAACCTTTCAGATAAATATCCTCATGTTTGACGCTCCGCCAGAGTCGTTCGACAAAGATGTTATCCAGTGCTCTGCCACGTCCATCCATACTGATACTGATGGTTGGGTGTTCCTTCAGCGCTCCGATAAAGGCGGCGCTCGTAAACTGTGCCCCTTGATCTGTATTGAAGATGTCCGGTGTCCCATACTTCCGTAAAGCCTCTTGCAAACAGTCTACACAAAAGGTGCTTTCCATCGAGTTCGATAACCTCCAAGAGAGTACCTTCCGAGAATACCAGTCAATGACTGCCACCAGATACATAAAGCCCTTTGCTAGGCGAATATAGGTAATATCAGCCGATCAGACTTGGTTGGGTTTTGTGACATCAACTCCCCGCAAAAGATAGGGGTAGATCTTGTGCTCCGGATGCGGCTTGCTGGTCCGTTTCCGGTTGATCTTGTAACCCTCGTTACGCAGATAGTGCATGATTTTACGACTACCATAAAATGGATGCCTGGTATACTCCTGATCAATCAATTCAAGCAACCGCAACTCTTCTGCATCAGG